>Ga0172380_10008707_pt1 | contig 10993 bp, 22 predicted proteins | sample Leawe162metaG_FD_119747 | JGI IMG/M metagenome (GOLD analysis project Ga0172380, IMG submission 119747) | Leachate microbial communities from a municipal landfill in Southern Ontario, Canada - Leachate well 162 metaG | ecosystem: Engineered > Solid waste > Landfill > Unclassified | place...
AAAGCGTCGATGTCCTTCATACACACTTCAAGATCACCAAACACCGCAGGCATCAACCGAAGGTCGTGATACGCCTTAAGGTAATCAGAAGTCTTGATCGATTGTTTGAAACCAGCAAGGAATTCTTGGTGAATTCTTGGGCCGGAAACTCCATGCTTTCGTAAATCACGGAAGTGATGGATGGCTTCCAGCATCTTGTCACCAAGAACGCTGATTGGCGATTTGTTGTACCGGCAGTGAAAACGCACCGCTCGGGCTACACGCAGCTTATCTTCCGCAAATCGATCCATTGGCTCACCAATGGTGCGAACGACTTGGTTCTTCACATCCTCAAAGCCGATACCACCACCAAAGTCAATGATCTCTCCAATGACATCTTCCTCTTCAGGAATGTCATAGAACAGACCGTTGATGGTCAAATCCCGACGAGCGTAATCCTTCTCAGCGGTCGAGAAGACTACAGAATCCGGACGCCGCCCATCCGAGTATTCGCCATCCTCACGGAAGGTCGCAATCTCGAACTCCATGAAGCCGACACGAGCGATCCAGACACCAAAAGATTCCCCTTGCGGACGATTCACCAAACCAGCCGCATCGAGAATACTTTTGACTTGTTCAGGATTGGCGTTGGTGGCAAGGTCGATGTCCTTGGGTTCGAAGGATTCTCCCATCATAAGGAAGTCACGAACCGCACCACCTACGACCATGAGTTCGTAGCCAGCCTGCTTGAACACCTTGCTCAACCGGAAAACTTCCGGATACAGCGGCAATTTGGCTTGAAGTTTCATGGTATCCTCCAATAAAAAAGGGACGGCTTTCACCGTCCCTTGGGGACGTTCGCTACTCAGTAGCAACCTTTGCAACTGTCATAGCCGGTGTCCTCGTCCTCTTCTTCCTCGTATCCGTAACAACCTTTGCATTCATCGTACTCTTCCTCTTCCTCTTCCTCCGGCTCAGGAGGAGCGACGGGAGGCTCTTCGGCTGGTTCGGGAGGAGTCGGGTCCGGGGTCTGAGTCGCATCCACAATTGGCGGCACAGGCCAACCTGCATTAGGATACACAGATGATGCGGCAGGAGATAGAGGCATCGGATTCGGCAACGGAACTGGTGCCAAGTCCGTGATCTTCAAATCAAACTGGTGAACCAGATTGACTACCATGCCGGGTTCCAACAAAACCCAAAACAGGTCGCCCGGCTTGATTGCCGGAACGAATGGATCGGAGATTCCGTGCCGCTTCTTCTTTTCCTTGGCCGGAACCTTTTCGACAACCTGCATTTTGTCGTTGACGAAGCGAACGCTGTCGCCCGGTGCCAACTTTGTAATGCAGGTTGCCAGAACACCCGGCACATGGAATGCGTCACGCTTTCCAAGGAAGTTACCGTCAACACCATTGACAGCAATCACACCAACCTTACCACTCATGCCCGCTCTCCCTAATCCAGTTCCAAGGAAATGTTGATTCGGACTTTGACATTGACGCCTGCGTCACAATTGTCGCAGTACAACCAATAATCGTTTACGGAGTTTGCTGTTGCATCTAATGGATACAACTTCGCTAAATCACGTGTGATGATCTGATGGCATCCCGGACAAGGAGCACAAATTGACGCTCCGGGGATGTAGAATCTCTTAATGTCCAACGGAAATGGTTTGGGATCATACACCAATTTGGTGCGTGAGAACAAACGCTTCAAAAGGGACATACAACACCAAAAAGAAACGGGAGATAGCAAGGACTCAGCCGAAGCCGATCTACGGCGAACCGTAGAAGAAACTGAAAGAAATGAATTTTGAGTCTTGAACAATGAATCTTGACTATGTTGCGTCTTGAGTCTTAAGGCAAGGATCATTATCTAATGAATCGAAATCCAAATCGGGAGCTAATGTGATTAGACATCAGGCTTATTCAAGTCTCTATCGCCTACTATCCCCTTAGATCAATCAGACCTGAGCGATCTGATAAGTGGACGGAAGTTCAATTTCCATGAAAACAGCATTGTTGTGTGCGTCGATCTTCGATTGCAGAACATCGATTCGACTCTGAAGTTCTTCAACACACTTATCGATATCCGACTTACGAAGGATCGCTTCGTACTTCGCACTCTCTGTGCCATAATGCGAAGCCTGTTGACCGTGAACAGTCGAAATCGTTTGGAGGAAGGTAATTTCCGCCTTCGTTTCGGCGACTTCAAAAATCAACCCTTGAATCGGACGGGTAGCTTCTTGAAGAGCCAACTTCAGGCGAGTCAACGCACGCACAAGAACCTGACGGTTCTGAATTTCCTGAGCAATATCAACTTCTCGCTCGTTGCCAGCGATGACACTGTTATTGGAACGGACGCCGAGTTCCATTCGCTTGATCTTCTCAACAACAGAGTTCTTGATACGGAGTGCTCGGGCCAGAGTCACTTTGATCGTCTTCAGTTCAATAGCTTTGGTCATCGTTCCTTCTCCGTTACAAGTTTTGTGTTTCAAAAGATCCGACCGGGATTCGAACCCGAAATTACACTTTAGGAAAGTGTCGTGATGTCCAGTTTCACCATCAGATCAAATCAAAGTGCCAGATGCAAGACCAGAAACAAAACACTCACATCTGACACCGGAAAGCCAGCAAAGGTTCACTCAGTTTCGACATTTCCGTCAACGAGACGATTCGACCAGCTTTCCACAAGCTGTGCTTCAGCTTTGAGCCAAAACTCGACGCCGTCACTCTCTGGACAACCCGCTTCTTGCCAAAGCTCGTAGGCTCGTTCACGAACACTCGATTCCTCTGCCGCAACACAAGCAGCACGAGCATTCTCTACCATTTCGCCAATTCCCATCGTTCTCGCTCCAAAAAGGTTTTTCGAACGCAAAGTTCAGAGAGAACTGTATCCGATACGTATAAAAGTGCAAGAGGGATTCAGTGCTTATTCAAGCCAGAAATTGGACTGACCAAGTTACAGCCATCACCCCACTTGATGAGTTCTCTGTAAACCTTCCTCCAATTACTACTAGACACCAGTTCAGTCTTCTGGTCATCCGTTACTGTATAGGCAGAACCGCCTTCAATAACGATGTCAAAACCTAGATGACGTGCAATTTCAAGTGCTTTGGCTTTGTAGTCCATTATGGCTCCTTAATCTGGATCTCGTGAAGTGAGGAAAACTTCGGCCACGAAATCTCGGTCACACATAGAGCCATCGACAACAACACGAATCTGCTTAATCGCTGCTACATTGATCTGACCAATCCAACGCTCAGCATTATTCAAAATGTAAGCAGTCTCGTTGACTGTATCACTGTGATCGAAAAGCGTTGGTGTCTCAAACACCGCTTTAGCAGGAGTTCCTGTTTCTGTCCGCAGCAAGCGGATAAATTCCGACTTACTTGTATCGTTAGGACTCGACTCAAATCTATGATTGATATAGAGCAGTTGGCCCGCTCTCCACAGAAAAGGAATCCCACTAATATCAACTTCTGTTGAACCTGTCGGGGCAGTATTGAGAACTGTTGTGCTTCCCGGTGATTGCGTCTTGGGTTCCCATGTCGCTAAAGGAAGCCAAAAATTGGCACCATCTTGAATTTGACCTTCAACACGAAAAACAGCAGGGTTGACAAGATGGTTATCATTTTGTGTCTGGCAGAAGCTCATATGCACGGTTACTGCCATTAAATACGTTGTATCGAATCCACTGCTTACAGCAACAGAATTGATTGGAACGTATTGTAATGGCAGTAATTGTGTGACCGTGCGGCTCATACATGTATATAGTGCCGCTTATTCTGCAAATCGACATTCCGAGATCGGTTTTCCAGACAGGAAATCATCACGTAGCTTAGTCAAAACTTGACCCAGCCAATTCGTGCCTTGCCATGTCGCCCGATCAAGACGGCGTGGATCAGTTTCGCTCAACTTGATCCCCCACACTTCATCATACGGACTAGCTTCCACAAGAGTTGTGCCCGCCGTTTCCAAAAGTTGTTCCATCAAATGTGGGTTCTGGACAAACTTATTGTAATTACCCTTATAGACGATCTCTCGGGCCACAGCATTCCACTTCTCTTTGTCGAACCCTTCGACAAGACGGCCATACTTCTTTTGATCCTTTGGATCTGTCGCTGACAGAATCTTTGCTTCCATTGCAGCATCACCAAACAGCCGGGCCTTCTCGGCCATCATGTACTGTTCAGCCGTGTTGTAAATCACCCCATCAACACCGAAGGAAGAACGCCACCACTGAGACATGAAGCCGCCGTAGAAAAACGTAAACTTTTCCATCGCTCGTTCCTAAATTGGGAATTCCTGTATGCCGTTAGTAAAGCTGAAAACTTTACTGATTTGTGAGACAGGGATTCCGGTGCTTGTGCCAGTAACAAAAAGATACTCTCCACATTCGGAGATATCCAGAACTCTACGTAGTTTTTCGAATTGGTCAACTCCACCGGGCGTCCATTGGACATAATCCCCAACTTCAATGTACTTTTCCATGTTAACTCTTCTTAGTTGGGATCATTTCCTTGACTTTGGCAATCGTAGCCGTGATATCAGCACGCAACGTAGGGCTGATAACGTAAAGGATTGCAAGCGTTGCAATAATTGTACAGGCGGATTCAAGCATAAAACCTCCACTAAAATAGGGTTAAACTATTTAGTGGAGGTTTATGGATTCTGCTACTTTTTTGAACTTGAGTCTTTGTAACTCACGCCCCTACTCATCCCTCGGGCAATGATCAACCAGAAGATTGTCCCAGCAATGGCATTCAATAAGCGATAGGGAAACAAGAGAAATTTCTTCACTTCAAATTCTCCGGAACCCGCCGACCCAAAGCTGTAAACAATTTGTACGCAGTCCGAGTCGATACGTCTTCCATAGAATCAGTACCGTCCCAAGCAAAGATGTTCTCAGGATTGCCGCCCGACAACATATCAAGAAAATCGTAAAGACTCTTACACTCTTCGAGAGTGAAAGAGACTTCATTGTTAGTCTTGACCGGCATCATCATCTGGCGAACGGAATCCTGTCTCTGTTCGGCAGTCTTGTTGATCTGTTCAATGGTTTCCAAACTCCACATGCTAACACCTCCTTAGTGCGGCTGATCATGATAAGAATGCTCGTGGTGAAGATTACGTGCCCACCATTTACGACGACCATTCTTGATCCACGTCAAACTACAATTGTTGATCGAGTAATCCCACAACGGCATGCCATTCAAACGACGTTCAGCTTCCATCGCCAATGTCGCCACAGGAAGACCATGTGAAATTACAACACTCTTCTGTGGCAGATCATCGTAAATTTCATGCAAACGTGCGAGATATTGCTCGTTGGTTTCTGGATCGAAGTACAACTCATGATCACGAGCAACCTTCAAAATGTGCTGATTTCTGAACCCGACACCAAACCAATCAAAACCGGGTAGGTCTTTATTGACCGCATGAAACTTCCCTCGTGGGAATTCGGCCTCTCTGAACGGCACTACAACTCTTGGATTCGAAGGATAGAGAGATTCGCTCAGACGTGGCTCAACACGTACCTCAAGAGCAATGTCCGTTTCTTCGTAGAACGCTTCGATGATGTGCTTAGACGTTTGGAGGCAACGCAGGAACGGACTAGTGAATAATCCATAGTCCTGAATCCAACAGAAAGGTTCCACTGCCTTTCTATATTGTGTCGCCCAAAATCGCCCCACAACTTTGGCCTGTTCAATCCCAAATTTCGTGAGAGGACTGTCAAGGTCTTTGGTCACACCAACATTGTGTTCGCTACGTCCATGTCGAATACAAATCAAAGATTCTTTCATTCTGAAACTTCCCTGTTAATGTCTACTACTTTTGCATCCTTCGGTTCATTCCGAAGAGCTTCTCGCTCCGCTTCTGATGGTGAAGCGGCGAATACCCTGACACGCCTACCCTTTTTCTTAGCATTCTTACCGGAGGTAATTCTAACCACATAGGATGGCATTTTCAAGTTCCTCAATACAGTCGGTCAACAAAACGACTCTTGCGTTCTGAGTTCCCATTGCAACTTTTGTATCCATGCCTTTTGCGACCGATGGGTTAGCCTTGAATCTCTCAAGCCGCTCTTTCCATGTCGCCAACAACTCTTCTGGAGACATACATTCCTCACATGGTAAGAATTGTAGTTTCTGTTGCCTCATCCCATACAGTGACAAGCATTCCTGCCTTGTGTGGCTCAAACCACAACTCAACGTCGCCGTATTTGTAGATCGACGGAGTCTTATACTTTCTCGTCGTACTACCGACATGATCAGGCTCTCCTAAAGCTCGGATCACATCATCACGAGACATACCCAATCGAATCTTGGAAAGGTCAGGGTTCATTCTTCGGCGTCGAGTTCCACTTCAATTACTTCGTAGAATGAAATGTTGAACAACTTTTGGAGAAGCTTGGCAACTTGAAGCAGGCCATCCTTCTTCAAATCAGGAACCACCCAATCGCAACAGTCGTCCATATCAACTGGCTCAAAAGCCACTTGAGCATTGTTGCAAATCTTTTCAAGCTGCTCGTTGAATTCCTTGGCGGCTTCGTCAGTAAGATCATCGTACTGAGCGTACATGAAGACATCTTCAGTTTGAATTCGCTTTGCGGTCAACTCAGCAGCGAATTCATGAGCCTTATCCTTAAACGTGAAAACCTTCGCAGCATCACCCTTACCTTCCTGATAATAGTTTTCGTCGTCGTAGGACCAGTTAATGCCCTGAACCACAAATGCCTTCATGACTTTGCTTTCTTCTTGGATGGTTTCTTTAGCAGTGATGTCTGCTTGACCATCGTAATATACATGCCAACCACCGAATTGATCAAGTGATTGTTCCGCAAAGCACTCGCCACAGAGTTGTGGAAACCCTGATACGTTGCGATGTACCCACAATCTCGACCATCGCCATAAACCGGCTCGTAATCACTCTTGGCAAAAGTATTGAGACTCGGACGACTGATATAGATGTTTCCAGCAATGTCGTCCGAATAGTCCTCAAAGTGATGAGAGTAACGAATCTGCTGCTCTACAGAAGTTTTCAGTTCCAAACCGTACTTCTCAGTCGGATCATACTCCCGCCAGAACTGGCGGATATGCACCGTTGTGCCCATCAAATCCGGCCCGCCATTGATTACAAACAGAAAACCGTTGTGATTGCTCGTATAGACAAAAACCTTCTTATCCTTGTCTTTCTTCTTTGGACATGGGATATACCAAAGACTGCAATCACCATCATCGAACACAAACGGCTTCTTCTCCGTCTTATTCTTCAAGACAAGTGATTCGTAAATCTTAAGAAGATTTGGAACAACGGTGTTCTTGAACACATGCCCCCACATGCGATCAAACACCCGATCCAAACTCCAAGTCCCTTCATTCCCCGGAACCTCAAAGTTCTCAGCCAGATACAGTCCAAGAACGTCTGGCTTGAACCCAGCGTCTTTGAGAACGTCCTTGACGTTCTGAGCATTCTCAACAATGTCTGGAGACAGTCCAGCGGCCGAGAGTTTGATTTCTTCCAAACTCATCTGCGACGGTTTTTTGGTCACAAAACACCTTATATGTTGATCGGAGGAAGGGCATAGTTTCCAACAGGACGGAAAATATATCCTTCCGGTGTCGGATAAGACCAGCCCAAAAGCTTCTCGTCTTTGTTGAAAACGAAGTAGGCTGGATATACAAGAACGTACCCAGCATAACCCACATGCTTGGGAACGCCCAATTCACGCTCATACCAAGCACGATTCTTCTCTTGCTCCTCAGAACGTGAGAACTCAATCTGAGGCTCACCGTAATCGGCTCCTTCTTTCAAGCCAAGGAGTCCAAGAATTGTATCGAAATCGGTCTGACTTGCATCCATCAAAAACCCTCCCGCTTCCAATCAACAGATTCCAAATTTTGTTCGCCCAAATATGACCGAAAACAAGCAGGACAGTGTTGACGACGAACCCAACCCGCCTCATCCTTGAAATAACGATTACACGCAAAATAGCAATGTTTGCATCGCTGCCGTTGATAAATAAAACCACCCTCTGTGAAAATCTTACTTTCACGAAGTAGCTTCAGCGTGTTTTCAGAAAGTCCGAGATTCAATAATCGTCTTCCTCAAGATGTTTCGCCCAAGCCGGAATCTTGTTCCAGCTAAACGAAGTCCCATTCCAAGTGTAGTCACCCACAATATGCTTCAGGTCATTCAATTGCACCTTGAACAAATCTCGGGCGGTTGCATTGCCTTCTGGCCCCCAAGCGAAGTAGTACGCCATTTCGATCATACTTCGCATGCGGCAAATGTCACCAGCGTTCATACGATTCTCCTCAAGTAGCAGGTTTCTCTTCTTCTGGAGCGGTAACTTCCTGCTCTCCCTTACCACTCCACAAAGCACCAATTCCGCCAGTGAAGCTAAACTCCGTTTTCTCGGTCTTCAGATCGTCGTCCGTTCCAAACTCTCCATCCGGCCCAGCACTACGGATTGAAACACCCTGTTGGTGACCCTTCATCCGAACAATCTTGATAGGATGATTCCAAGCATCCTTGTAACGCCCAACCCAATCCTCAAGCGTCTTTGCCGTCGCTAGATTCTTGATCGCCTCATCCAGAGTAGCCTGCGTAGTAAGAACCTGATCCGCCAGACGACGAGCAGCCAACTCCGCTTCCCGCCGAAGCTCAGCCTGACGCTTCTCCTCAACTGCCTTTGCCACCATCTTCGCTTTGACAAAAGCAATGGTATTACCGCCGATCCGGTAGACAACCAGCACAGCAATCACCAAACCAATAATGATGGCGAGAAATTGATAGTTCTTGTTTTGTGGCGGGTCAGAAGACATAGTTTCTCTCCGAAGATTGGGGATTTTGACCCCAAATCCTACGAAGTCCAGAAATTTTGTCAATCAAAACCAATTCTGAGCCTGCGTCCACGCAACAATTCGCTCCAAACTCTCACGGAAACTAATCGGTGGCGTCCAACCCAAGTCCCGCAATTTGGTTCCATCCAAAGCATATCGCTTGTCGTAACCCTTACGGGCCGATTCAGACGGAACCAATCTATACATCAGAGGCTTGCCCATAATATCAGCAACCATCTGAGCAAGATCCAAATTGTTCAGTTCCACATCGCCACAAACATTGTATCGGTCAGGTCGCTCAGCACCTTGCGAATATCGAGCCACAGGTTGCTTTGACAAAAAGACCAAAGCGTCAGCATGATTCTTCGCATGCAAATAAAACCGAGTCCCAATTGACTCAAAACTGTCGCCGTAAATCGGCATTTCCTCACCAGATTGCACTTTACGAATAATCTTGGGCAAGAACTTCTCTGGATCTTGCATTTCTCCAATGTTGTTCATCGTATTCGTCAGAACAACAGGAACATCGTAAGATCGCCAATATGCAATTGCCACTGCTTCTTGTGCAGCCTTCGAAGCAGCATAAGGATTCGACGGCATAATCACGTCCCATTCCTTATGGGACTGACCCGGCTTGGCTTCACCATACACTTCATCCGTACTGATTTGGAAGAAAATCTCCGGTTTGATCCGACGAGCATACTCTAGCATATTGATCGTCAAATCATAATTGTTCCGAAGACAGGCAACAGGATCAGTGACCGAACGTTCCACAGCCGAATCCGAGGCCATGTTGATGATGTAATCAACATGCCCAATCTTACGTTCCAACTGTTCATCAATTGGAACAGAAATGTCGTGATTGTGAATAGCGAGCCGATCACTCCAGTTCCAACAAATCTCCAGCGATCCCGAGGCACCAGTAGTCTCTGTCGGCTTAAAATGCTTTCTCACCACTTCGGCAAGACGAGAATAAGTTCCCTTGTGGCGGAACGAGTCCAAACCCACAATGAACCAATCAGTCTTCTCAAGGAAATAATCGAGACAGTGAGCACCAATGAAACCACCGATGCCAGTCAATAGAACTCTTTTACTCATCGTCGTGGTTTTCTCAGTAGGGCCAAAGGAAGAGAAATTGCACCGCCCAAGAGGGCACAAAACAGAACGTAGATGACTGGCGGCATTAGAACAACTTCAACTTTCCGGTAATGGCGTCGATCTTGTCGGCCAAGTCTGGCCCAATAGCCAAACATGTCTTTGTGGGAACACCGTGGAATTCAGTCTTACCGCTATCTGTAATGAGATGACTTTCCAAACCAGCGTCCAGAGCATCTTGGTGAATCTGTACAAGCTCTTGTTCTGAACCAGCTTGCAAACAGACCTTGGCAAACGACCCTTCAATCCACGATTTGACGATAGGATTGAACTCAGGAACACCGCCCTGCTGCAATTTTCTCGTCAAGAAACTCATCGAGGCATGAGCACCTTGGGCAACCATCTTGCCCTTTCTCATGTTCAAATCGTTTCGCATAACGATGACCTGCTTCACTCGTAGGTCAACCGACGTTACAACTTTTGCACCAGATTTGATCTCTTGAAGCAAGTCAAAGTCCGACTTGGATACAACAAACCCTCCAGAGACAAGTGGAGACTTCGAAGAAGGAGACCACCTTTGAATAACCTCGATATCCTTCTCTGTGATATTGTCGTTATTTAACGCTTTTGCGGCGTCGATGACTGCCTTCTTTGCCCTTTCTAGGGAATCGAGGTAAAATCTCTCTACACCATCTTGGATGGAGACTTCACAGTAATACCGATCTTCGTCGGCATTGAATAACAACTGCGTAATTTTGTACATGATCCCTCAACTGAAATACACAAGCAGTCCGAAATGAATCTTCACTTCGTGCCACTGCTTCAGGTATTCGATTTCATCCTTGAACAGTTCAATGAACTTCGCTTTTCGCTCTTCCACATTGATCGATTCCAAATCAAGAGCGACTTCTGAGTCTCCATCAATGTCCGGGATACTCAACTCGTCCCAATGACGATTGGGAGTATATCGATACAATCTGAACTCTTTATCGCCTTCCTTAAAAATAGGAGGCGGTGACATCCAAGATGTATCAGACAGGTAGTTTCGAAAATCACCCTTAGTGTAATGGT
>Ga0172380_10008708_pt1 | contig 10991 bp, 8 predicted proteins | sample Leawe162metaG_FD_119747 | JGI IMG/M metagenome (GOLD analysis project Ga0172380, IMG submission 119747) | Leachate microbial communities from a municipal landfill in Southern Ontario, Canada - Leachate well 162 metaG | ecosystem: Engineered > Solid waste > Landfill > Unclassified | place...
CAACCGCACAGCGGAAAAATTCTTTCCGGCGGGGTTGATGCCAATGCGTTGCATAAACCGAAACGTTTCTTTGGCGCGGCTAGAAATATTGAGCATCACGGTAGTCTGACCATTATCGCAACGGCGTTGATTGAAACCGGCAGCCGTATGGATGAAGTTATTTTCGAAGAGTTCAAGGGAACCGGTAATATGGAATTGCACCTTGATCGTAATTTATCTGACCGCAGAGTATATCCATCTATCAATATCGAAAAGAGCGGAACCCGGCGTGAAGAGTTGCTGTTGCATCCTGATGAACTGCAAAAAGTATGGACGTTGCGAAAAGCTATGAGCGGAGTTCCGCCGGCGGAAGCGATGGAATTGTTGATTGGCAAACTGAAGAAAATCAAAACTAATATTGAGTTTCTAGTTACTCTTCAGGGTTGACAAGCCATATCTTGAGTGTTATAATTAACGGCATGGTTGAACTTCTTTTCGTTCCGGATACCGGAACGAAAAGATTAAATCAATAAAATAATTTTTCGGGGTGGCAAATGGACGATAAAAAAAAGAAAATTGTAATCTACTTTTTCTATTTGATTGTCGTTTTGCTGATTATCTCTTCCGCAATCTTGATTCTGCCTGTGTATCAGAAATATCAGAAAGATAGAAATTCTTTGTTTGCTCTGAAAGAACAGGCCGCTATCAAGACCGCTGAATGTATCCGACTGAACCGTGAAGTTTACAAGCTTGAACATTCTCCAGATGCCGTTGAAAAAGTAGCCCGTGAAAAATTTGGACTTTGCCGGGAAGGCGAAACTGTAATGCGGTATAAAGTGCCAGATGCAGCGAAAAAAAGACAGTAAAATCCGGCAAAAATATTGTCAAATCAATATTTATGTGCAAAGAACAAAATTTATTAATAATTTTGCCATTATTTAGGCTTTCTCTTTTGCATTTGTCACTAAAAGTTTTTATATTTATGTAACATTTTGAAATCTATAAACAAACCAAGGCGAAGTCGTCATAAATTGGGGGTTATATCGTGAAAGTTAAAGTTTGGAGTATCCTGGCTGGTGTTGCAGTATTGCATTTGTTGTTGTTGGCAGGAATCAGTATCACTGGAGGATGCAAAGGTCCGGAAGTATTGGGCAATCGGCCGTATATCGCCGCTCCAAGTGATTCTGTAACGCCCGAACCTGGACAGCCACTTGACGTTAAGCCGACAGAATTGGCTCCGTTGCCGCCTGCTGACCATAAGCCTGCGCCGGTTATGACTCCGATGACAGATGTTATGCCGTCACATTCTATTAACGCAGAAGCGGTTAAATATACAGTGCAGAAGAATGACTCATTCTGGAAAATTGGCAGAAAATATGGTGTAAGCAGTAACGAACTGATGGCTTACAATAAAATGTCTGCCAAATCTATTCTCAAAATCGGACAAGTTATAATGATTCCGCCAAGCGGTTCGAAGATTGCATCTGGAAGCCCGAAAAGTTTTAAATCTTTTTCTGCTCCTGCTTCAGTTGCGCCTAAGAAGAAAAGCACACCAAAAACCGCGACTAAAGCTAAAAGCGCAAAGAGCGAACCGGTTTCCGCAGATGGAATGTATGTTGTAAAAAGCGGAGATTCTATTTGGAAAATTGCCGCAAAACACCATGTGAAAATATCTGAGCTGACTCAGGCAAATAATCTTAAGTCTAATGCGGTTCTCCAGATTGGTCAGAAACTGGCAATTCCGAAGAAAGGCGTAACCGGTAAAGCTGTTGCCGTTAAGACTGCAACAACTCCTAAAGCTGCCGCAACACCTGCTGCCGCAGTTACTGATAAGAATGAATCAGCTGATGATATTCTAGATAAAGTTACCGATCCAAGCGTTAAAGCAACTCCAGCTCCGGATGCTACAACTAAGCCTGCTGAAGGTAGCACTGTTGTCACTTCTACTACGGCAGCGATTCCGACGGCTTCAGCGCTTAGCAAAACTGACACGGTTGAAGTTTCTCAGGATATCAATCTTGACAAGTTTGCGAAGCAGTACGGCATCAAAGTTGAAGATATTAAAGGCCTCAACCCCGATTTACCAAAAGACGGGATGTTGAAGGCTGGCAAAATAGTTATTATTCCGGCTGCGGAATAAGATTAGTTTACACCTTGCAAGTTCAAACAGCTGGTAAATCCACTGTTTGAACTTTTTTTATTTCAGGGCTGTTCTTGAAGGAAGTAAACATGATTGAATATTTAGGCATTGTGATTGCCGCTGGCGGCAGTAGTTCAAGATTCGGCAAAAACAATAAATTGCTGGAAGAATTTAATGGAATGCCGCTGTTCATCCATTCAATAAATAATTTTATTGCAGTGTGTAAAACGGAAAATATTGTAATTGCGGTGCCGGAGTCAGAAAAAAAAGCATTCAACGGAATAATTAAAGAATATCTTCCACTAGCAAAAATAAAAATCATAGCAGGCGGTCAAGTCAGATATGAATCGGTTGTAAATGCGCTGAACGTTTTTAATTCTGATGTCCGCTTGGTGGCGATTCACGATGCAGCCAGGCCGCTGGCTGATGTTAAATTGCTTGAGAAATGTCTTCGTTCAGTCGAAACTCATGGCGGCGGAGCAATTCCTGCTAAGCCGGTCACGGATACTTTAAAACGGGTGGATGCTGACGGTCTAATCATTAATACGGTTGACCGGTGCAATTTGTGGCGCGTTGAGACTCCGCAGGTATTTGAATTGACAAAGTTGCGTGATGCCTACGCTGCGGCGGCAAAAAGCAACCTGGAGTTTACTGATGATGCTGCGGTAATGGAATATGCCGGTTTCCCGATTCATATCGTTCACAATACTGCGGAAAATATAAAAGTAACCTATCCGGAAGACTTGGCGTATTTACAGAAAATCTACAGTTGAGGTTGTTAATCGTGCCAGGCTGTTGATTTTAAACAAAATATTTCTTGAAAAAACAGTTTGAACCATCTATATTGAGCCTTCTTAACGAAAAAATAAGCCTCAAGTCAGGAATATATGGCAAAGTCACAGTGTAATGAAATTTGTTTTTACAGCTTTGGCGAGGAAGTCGCTAATAGTATAACTCATGGTGTCGGAGTTGTGATGAGTTGTGCTGCGCTGACTATTCTCGTAATCTTCGCCGCATTGTACGGCACTGCCGTTCATATCGTCTCATTCTCAATTTTCGGTAGCACAATGATTCTGCTTTATCTGTCTTCGACTTTGTATCACAGCGTGTCTCGTCCTGGGGCCAAAAAGGTTTTCAGAATAATTGACCACTCGGCGATTTATTTGTTGATTGCCGGAACCTATACTCCTTTAATGTTGTCAAGTATTCGCGGCGCTTTGGGCTGGTCTATCTTTGGCGTTATTTGGGGGTTGGCAATTGTTGGTATTGTAATGAAATGTTGTTTCATTTCAAAATTTCAAACTCTATCGGTGATAATCTATATTTTGATGGGCTGGTGTTGCATTCTGTTTTTTAGAGAATTATTCTATCATGTTTCATTGACCAGTCTGATTTTTCTGCTGGCTGGCGGCGTGGTTTATACCGCTGGAGTAATCTTTTACTCCTGGCGTTCATTGCCTTACAATCATGCAATCTGGCATCTGTTTGTCATGGGCGGCAGCACGTTGCACTTCTTCTCAATTCTCTATACCTTGTAATCACTTATCCCGTCCGGTAACCATAGCGAAATAATCCGGAAATGGCTCACTTCCAGCTTCCGCGCAGACTTGGCAGCTTGTTTCCGGCGGTAGCGGCAATATGTTTTCTACCTGGTAATACTTTTTAACCAGATGATGATTTTTTCTGATGAAACAATGGCGGCGCGGATTGACCATCGCAGTATTCATTTTTTCCCATATCATTGCTAAAGGTTCAATGCATATATTGCCGAAGCTCAATGGAGTGAAATCGCACGGGCTGAAAGCCTTTGTGTTTTGACCTTATAGAGAGAAAATACTAACGAAAGAACTCACTACATTTTGCATGTGTTTTTAAATTAAACCCTCTTTGGATATTGTGTTTTTTAGAAAAGTTTTCGCATTTGGTCGCAATAATATCGTACGTTGTCCCATTTTGCATCGGGTGGAATTCGATGGTCAGGACAGGGAATGTATCCGCCGAGTTCAATAAGCGGCTTCAGTCTTTCTATTTCAGCGTCAACTGCTGCGAAGTCTTTGGCAAAAACATTTTTGTTCATACCGCCGACTCCTTTTAGTTCTTTGCCGTATTGTTCGCGCCATGGTGCGATATTTGCATCCCAGGTGCCGACTTCGATTGGGAACATTGTGTTAACTCCATTGTTTATCCATGTCGGGATAAGCGAATCTATCATGCCATCGCAATCCAATGAAATTATATTTATATCATGTTTTTCAAACAAATCTGTAATATGTTTATAGTGTGGTCCGCATTTTTCCTCAAAGACTGACGGGATTACCAGCGGGCCGTTTTTGAAACAAATATCTTCCCAGAAAATAGCGTAATCAAATTTTATTCCACTTTGCAAAACTGTTTCGAGACATTTATATGTGAGTCCTGCTGAAGTATTGATGATTTCATCATAAAGTTCAGGATCATCCGCCCAAAGATAGCTGACTCCCGTAACTCCGAGCCAGTTACGGATTACACCTAACAGGCTTCCGGCATGGAGTCCCAAAGGTTCCTGTCTGTCATCCTGTTTGCTTTTTAATTCTTTCAAACGCTCAAAATCTATTCTGTCTTCGGAAAACTTCAGGCGTGGTAAAAAATGCTCTTCCCAGGATGCTCTATCTTTGAGTAAATGATCGATTTCTGCCGGAATTGATCCTGCCTCAGGTGCTTCCAGAACTATTACTCCGGATCCATCTCTGACTTTTTTAGAACCATCCGGTAATTCTTCCATCACCTTTCTTTCAAACGCCGGATTAAGTCCGCTATTACAGCCAAAACTATTACCACCACCCCAGCCAAAATCAAACCCGAGTCTTTCCATCACTTCTGGCGGAGGATTACCGCCACAGTGCCCTTCGGCTTCTTCTTTACTTATATGTCCTTCTTGAATCCATTTTTCAAGAGTTTCGTCCCAAAGTCCGAAATGAACTACCGATATACGGTCATAATTTTCATAGTTCATTATTGCGTGAAGGCGTTCTCGATTATTCATATTAATATTCCTTTTTTAGATTTTGTTTATTTTCTATTTTTTATTAATTGATTGGCTGAAAATCAGCCAATTTACTCAATTTTTACAGTCTGTTTTCGTTACGTATAGTTCGTACTGAAATCGATATTTATTGCAATACTATAGAATTAATTTTATTATTATTTTTATATTCATAATTATAGATGTGTCGTGTGCCTTCGTGGATGGAGTCAAAACACACTTGAGTGCAGTCGCGGGACCAGTTCGGGTGAAGATCACAGCGGGTCGGAGTCGCTAAGTTTGGATCGGCATAAAATTTGCCCAGCTCAAAAATTTTGCGACTCTCGTTGTTTACTAGATATAAGCTGCGTTCATTGTTTTCTTTGTCAGGATAAGTATCAGTCAACATCCATTTTTTGTCCAGCGAGTATGAACAATGACCATCTTGTCCGTGTAATGATGCCGGTCCAACTTGTTTAACTGTATCTGTTTGGTCTGTGAATTCATAATAATCCCAGCCGCCTGAGTTTTGATTCGCAAACGCTATTATTTTATCATTAGCAAACCAGGTGTAATGTGAAGTCATATCATCAAGGTTTAATGGATAGATATTTTCCCCATCAATATCAGCAGTAAGCATATGAGTTAAATGGTTTCTGTTCGGCATTCGCCAGCGATGGAGAAAAGCAAAACGTTTACTGTCAGGAGAAAATAATAAATGATTGAACCAGTTAGGATTGTCATCCATTTCAGGGCGATTAAAAGTTTTAACAATCTGATCAACGGAAATAATCAGCTTAGATGTATTCTTTTCTATATCAATCAGCCATGCACCATCATTTTCAGGGTGTTTTTCCCCGGAGAAAATATCTTCAGCTCCGGCATAACCATAACCGGGGCGTTCTTTATCCAGTCGTGAAAAGTTAACACTTAAAGCGTATTTCCCATCCGGGCTGAGGCAATATACGGGACGGCATAGAGTTTGTTTTTCTCCAGTGAACACATCCACAACTCGGGCAACAAACTTATCTCCGACACGATCATTATAAATAACTTTTGTTCCCGTTCCATCATTCATCCACTGCAGCATACATCCCTGCTGCCAGCACCATGCTTTAGTTTCACCAATCTTTATAAACTTGTTATTATCATGGCGGTCAATCATACCGACAATCAATTTGTCATCGGCGGTTGGTTGACGATCCATAAATTCAGCCCGGTTCGCTAATACATAACGCCCGCTGACATCCCATGGATATTTATCAAAATATCCGAAAAACCAGAATCCGCCGTCATCCGGACTTATCTTTTCTACTGCAAGTGTTTTCTTTTTCATTTTACTTAAACCTTTAGTTGCCCTAACGCATCAAAACCTTGATCCGTTGAAAGGATTGATTGATATGAATATTTATGGTTAATAATTTCCTTAAGTTGAGCGGCTTCTACAAGCAATGCATTTTCTTCAGCTTCAAAGTTTTCCGCATATTCTTCCAGTTGACGCTTCAAATAAGAAGCTGCTATTGAGGAATTGTCTATTTTTAATGTACAAACTATTAAACGCCCAGCTCCTATTTTAAGTTCAAAAAGCATTGCCTGACGTTTGACTTTTTTAAATGAACTTACCATCTCTAATATTGGAGAAACCGGTAGATTTAACATGCTCAAATCTACAGCGTCAGCATTCTCGATCATATCCGCAAAATGCCAGTCGCACCAGCCTTCATGTGGAAAATCTTTAAATATCGGATGATCATAAATTACTGTTGCCAGATTAGCTTCTGCCCTGCCCGCTACAGAGAGCTGCCACGTTGTACCAAGAGCCGGAAAAGGCCCTTTACCGTAGAGAATACAGCTTGCGCCTTCAGTTATTTTGTTTATAATTGTATCATCAAGATAATCAGTTTCTATTAGATTACTTTCTTTTTCAGCAATATCCGGGAAACTCCATACTGGCCATTTATTTTTGAATCCTGCAAAAGATGCATGAATAAAATATTTTTCAGCAATTGCCAAAGCTGGAAAGGAAAATTCAAAATCTTCAAGTTCCGCTATATTACCGCAATCTACAGCTTCAATATCAATAGATTTACATTCAACTGTTTTTCCATTGTCATCAAGCAATTTCACTTCAAGTTTAGAGTTTTTAATTCCTTCAGGCTCGAAACAGGAAAAAAGAACTTTGAATTTTAGTTTATCATTATTTTTATAACAATATGTGTTGTCTTTATCCAACAATAAAACACTTCGCCCGTTGTAAGCAAGGACGTCATCAACTTTTTCGCCAGGCTTAAGCTCATAAAATTCATTCATAATTCCGCAGGGATAGCCGTATCTATGCCATTGATAATCAATAGCCCCAAGCAAATCATAACCTGCCAGATTAGAACAACTCCTCGCGTTTTCCAAAGTTTGCTTACGCAAGATTTGCTGCCACCGGCATGAGTTCTGATAAAATAATTCAGCCTTATCCAATAAACCCGCATCAATCATATTCTGCCTTACTCTGTTATAGACACGATTGCCGATTCTGGTATTTTCATAACGTGATTCAAGCGACAAATCAAGATATGTTCCCTGAATACAGACTTCATGCGATAAGCATGGGCGTTCATAATATTTTATTTTCTGATTAAGGCTTTTCGCTTCACAACAAGTTGAAGTATAACTTAGTTGTCCCCATGAAAACTGTCCAAATACATCTGAAAAGCTTTGTAAATGCTGTAGCCTTGCCGGATTATGAACGAATGGTTCGCGTTTGATTGGGAAACTGAAGTCTGAAAAATTCCAACTATACTCAACTCCACGCAAAGCTTCCTGCGGATTGAACAATGCATCCGGAGCGAGTTCTTTTGTTTTTTCAGCTACAATCTCCAAATAAGATATTTTTTCTTCATTTAATAATTCTTCATTACCGGCGCAATATATTACAACGCTGGGATGACAGCGACAGGCACAAATAATATCATTCCATTCCTGCATTCCAAAACCAACAGGGGCTTCCACCTGAATAAACATCCCGAGTTTATCACAAACCCGCATGTATTCCTCCGGCGGCACCGAAGTATGAAAACGAAGCCAGTTAAACCCGAGTTCCTTCATTTTCGATACAATTCTTAAATAATATGCTTCATCAATAGGAGCTGTACAGCTCTCAGCAAAATAAGCATGCTCAGTATTACCACGCAGAAAAACCGGTACACCATTAATTCGGAGATTCATTTTTTCAGTAGTAAGTCTCCGCATTCCAAAATCTCGTTTAAAAACATCAATTATATCGTTACCATGCTTTAAGCTGAGTTCGATTTGATATAATTCAGGAGAATCGGCAGACCATGAAGTTAATTTTTTAGCGTCACTTTGGAACTCTAAACTTACACTCTTAATCTCATCAATTAACACTCCATCCTTAAATATTTTCGCGTTAAAAGTCAGCTCATCCTGCTTGCTGCGCAATTCAGCTTTCCAGTTAAGTTTTTCCAGCTTTTCATCAGGGTAAACAAACAAGTCTTTAATTGACGGCGCGTCATACATCTGCAGTTCAGCATCCCCAAATACACCGCCGCTATATCCTTTAAAACCGCGTACCATGCACCCAAGCCGATCACGACGGGTATTGCTCACAGCAATAATCAATTCATTAATCCCCTGCGACATTACTGGGAGAACTACTTCAAAATTAGTGCTGTAACCAACATGAGATTCAATCAACTGTCCATTGAGAAAAATAGCAGCATCCATTGTTACACGCCCTAAGCGCAAGACGGCATACTGGTGTTTTTCGCTAATATTTATTTTTTTGCGATACCAGACAGTTCCACAGATAAACGGTAAAGAAGCATCAGGAGGAGCGCTTCCATGATTAGCAAAATCAACCTCCTCATATTCTTCATTTGTTTTTACTGTATAATCTGTAAATGCTTCAGGAAAATCATCCCAACAGCCCGGCAAAGATATTTCCCCGTTAAATTCGACCGGGACATCAATAATTCCCGGCGTTTCCTCAGTGTATGTAAAATCACATATTCCACTTAGATTCATATTTGGTTTCCTAATCAGTTATTACTTGATTAATTTTATTTTTATTATATCGGTCGCCATACAACTCGGCGGACGGAGGCGAATTTCATCTGCAGCTAACAATTCGTATCCCCAGTGTGTAACCAGTGCTACCTCTTCTCCTGTGCGCATCAATTCAGCTTTTTCTATTTTCCCGTTTAACTGCGGCAAAATAATATCTCCCATTGCTTGAACAGGCAAGTACAAGTATAAATAATTATCTTTTTGAGTATAAAAACATCCATCTGGAGCCGGATATTCTGACATACCTGCGCCATATATTGCTTCCGCATGACACTCAAACCACTTTGCCAGTTGTTTCATTATACTTGCGCTTTCTGGAGGAATTAGTCCTTTTTCATCAGGGCCGGCATTTAACAAAAGATTTCCGTTCTTGCTGATACAATTTGTTAATGCAGAAAGTATTGAATTTATTGTTTTATAATCTTTATCTTCTCTAAAGTATCCCCATCTCGTATTCATTGTCATGCATGTTTCCCAAAGGCATGGAACTCCATTAAGCTTTAACGGGGCATTAGGCACGGAAACCTCTGGAGTACAATAATCTCCCTGAAAAGATTTTTTATCAAAAGATAAGCGGTCATTAACCATTATCTTAGGCTGTAAACGATAAACCATTTCTAATAGTGGAGCAGGATTCCATTCACTGGAATCTTTATGTTTTGAAGTATAATCAAAAAATAGAACATCTATTTCCCCGTAATCAGTCATTAGCTGTTCGACTGTATCGTAAAGGTATTTCTGATATATCTTCAGGTTACGCTTGGAGAAATCGCGTTCACCACGTTTCCACAAAGGATGTTCAGCATCTGGAATAAAATGCGGATGCCGCCAATCAACCAGACTGTGATAAAATCCTATTTTTAATCCACGAGCACGAAACGCAGTAACCAGTTCAGCGGTAATATCTTTACCATAGGGGCTGTTTGTGATTTTAAAATCTGTATATTTACTGTCAAACATACAATAACCGTCATGATGTTTAGTGGTAAAAACCACATAACGCATTCCTGCTTTCCAGGCAAGATCAGCCCATTCCTCAGGGTTAAAATCAACGGGGTTAAACTGCTCCGCAAATTTTTCGTATTCCTCAAAATCCCAATCATCATGAAATAAAGTCCATTCAGCACGTCCAGGAATAGAATATATTCCCCAATGAATAAAAAAACCGAAACGGGCATTACTGAACCAATCCTGTCTCATATCTAACCTCTTTTTAGTAAAACATTTTCTAACATACAGTGTTCTTATTTAAGATGTCTATGCGTATGTCTGGTATTATAAAATCATACATCATATTAGTTTTATTGATAATTTCTTGTTCGATATCTGGGATATCTATTTTTTTTGAATAAGCAGTAATTACCTGCGAAAACCATTCTTTATTTGCGGCACTTTCATATTCATTCTGAAAGTATGCGTCTATAGAGTTCTGATCATCACAGGCAATACCTTGCCTTGTTAAATTTACATCAACCATCACAATATCTCGAAGTATTGTTTCTAATTGTTGCCTTTCATCGTTCAATTTATTGTTCTGATTAACAATAGATTTTATTTCATCACTAAAATCAAACAGATTAATTTTATCATTAATATTTCCTTTATAAATACTGCCATTGATTTTAACAATGCAGTTTTCTTGAGAAAAATCACTTAAATTAAGGTTAAAATTATTCCATGACTTTATAGGAATTAGCTTTACCGCTTTTGAAAATATTTCATCTTCAAAGCTTGGTATAAGGGATGGTTTTACTGTAAGAGAAATCTGCTTATCTCCTTTATTCAGTTCAA
>Ga0172380_10008709_pt1 | contig 10988 bp, 25 predicted proteins | sample Leawe162metaG_FD_119747 | JGI IMG/M metagenome (GOLD analysis project Ga0172380, IMG submission 119747) | Leachate microbial communities from a municipal landfill in Southern Ontario, Canada - Leachate well 162 metaG | ecosystem: Engineered > Solid waste > Landfill > Unclassified | place...
AGTGTGGGGCTTCGCCCCCAGGGGGTGCCGGGCAGGAAGAACCTAGACCGGTAGGGGGGGTATCCCAGGGGCTAATAATAAGGACTTACGTGCAGTATCCAATGCTGCAAATCACCTGTTGAATCCCTGTTAGCTTGCCTCCTCCCGTTAGATTCACTGTGATCTTGATTGCATAGGTATTCCCATCGTATCCGCCTATCACGTCATACAGCACGTTGTCACCTGATATGCTGCCGTTGTCTGCTACCATTACAGCGCCTGTAGTTGTGTCCTCAGTGCCAACTGCTACCGCTTCGATCTCATCCACACTGGCTAGCGTAGCCCCAGTAGGTAGAGCCAGGCTGAAGTCCATTTGCTTCTGGGCATCATCCGTCCATTCTTCGTCTGGATGCTTAACGAATGACTGTGGCGTGGTCAGTACGCTATTGAAACGGATGCTCATGGTTCAGACCTTAGTTGCGAAGTGCTTGCCCGTGGCCTTAGTGTGGCAGTCGACGCTTGCCCTGGAAGTATGACAATGGAGAAACGGGGCTTTAGCGTTCCCGTCTCATAAACGATAGCTACAGCATCAGCGAACCGATAAATCCCCAGTGCGTGCCTTCTGTCCGTGGCGTCAATCGTGCCATCGGAAACAGGCCGCACGCTTCGCAGTGCCGAGCGTCGTTTGTTTTGAGTATCAATCGCCATTAGGGGTTGCCGAGCTTGCCCTGCGTGAACGTGGTTCCGTTGTCGGCCATCGTGCCTTGCAATACGACCGTGCCCGCGTCATTCAAGACCTTGCGAAGTGTGGCTGTATCCTGAGTGTTATTTCTCAGCCACATATAGAACAGCATCCAAGCCTGTCGTGGCGTTGGAGTTGCTGGAATATCGGTAGCCGTTGCAATCTCTGGTAAGACCGTATCGTTCAAACTCGTGGTATCTGCCAGGATCGCGTCAATGAGCAGGTCCAAGCGCCCGCCGTTCACCCAATCGGTTTGAAGTTCGTTGGTATCAGTCAAGATGCTTTGTGCCGTCGCCTCCAGTGCCGCCCCATACGCCGTCAATGCTGCTGCTGCTGCACTCTGCGCCCCGGCACTGCTCAGATTGTTCAGGGCTGCGATAGCTGCTAGTACAGCGTCGTCAGCCGTGCCTAGAGCGGTCGTGAGTTCGGAATTGGTGGGCAAATCATCTACGCTGGCTTGGGTGGCAGCAGTCTTGGCTGCGTCGTAAGCTGCCGTCAGCGCCACGCCAGAGGCTGCTGTGATGTTCGTTGGCGTAGCAAGCCCCGTCTGAATCGTCGTCACGGCGGCTGCATTCGGGCGATAGTTCTCCGTACCAATGAGTTGGTCGGTAACTGCCGGTGAACCCCCCGCCTGCTTGTGGTACGAAATCGAGTAGGCTGCCGATGCTGCACCTGATGGCATATCGCCCACGTACCAACGGCTGGTCGTGTTAATCTCGGTCAGCGCCGTATCGTAGTCCGCGATATTGGCAACCGCGAAAGTCTCATAGGCAGAGCCAGCCGTGTTCCATGCCTGGCCGGTGGAGTTGTAAACAATCGCATAGGCAGTGATGCCCGTTTCGGTCCATTTGAGTTGCAGTTCGCTAGCCATAGTATTTCCTTAACCGGCCAGGCCGTCTGTGATCTTGGTTTTCATCGCCCCAATGGCTTGCTGTCCGGTTCTATCTGGCAGGTTGCCCATCGGAGTGAAGATGCCGCGAATACTTGCCTGAGAGTTTGTGGCTGCACTGCCGCGCGTTTTGATAGCCCGCAATTCGGTGCGCAGGTCGTTCAATTCGTCAATCAGCAACAGCACCAGAGAGCGGAGAATAATTCCGTCTGGTGTCGTGCCGTCGATGGCATCTTTCGCTAGCTGGCGCGTGGCAGTGACTAATGCGGCTGCTTGTGCGGCTGCTACCGTCACCTTGAGGGCTTCGTTCTCGTCGAACGCCGCTTGCGAATAAACAAGCTCACCTTCTACAACCGAATAGCCGCCGACTTTGGCAATGTCGAATTCGCCCGTCCAGATAACCGGCAGCACTGGCAAGCCCGTATCGCTGTCGATACTGATCGAGCCATCCGTGTATTGTTGAACGCCGTGGCTGTCTGTGTAGATTTGCATTAGACACCGATCTTGATGATGTTCATCGACACAAGGAAGTTATTGCCGTCTGCCACCGTGCCTGAATCGTGGGCGCGAATCACATCGCCAACTTCAAAGTAATCGGTCCAGGCGACGATGCCAGATAGGTTCGCTGCGCCAGAGGCTGCATTGTTCAAGTAGTGAGATGAAGTAATCGAGCCGAGTTGCGTACTCAGTTGATTGCTGTTCACGGAGAGACCGATGTTGACCGAACCCGCCCCCAAGTAATCCGTGCGAACGATTGAATAGTAGCCCGCTTCGCTGATCTGGAAGCTACCACCATTGCTAGCCGAGTCAGAATAAGTAATGGCGGTTCCAACGTTATGCTTGACGGTTGACCAGCGCCGAATTTTCGTGCCAGTCGAGCCGTAGCCGTTGCCGGTATGTACCCAGACATGGGATTGCGGGAGCGTGATGATTGGGGTTGCGGCCACTGGCTTTGCCTCTAGGGTTGTTCTACGGTTGTGGTCGCCGGTTTTCTTCCAGCATCAGCCGTCTATCCTGGCTGCGTAACTCTGTCCAAATCGCCGCGTTCTCTTTCTTTTGGTCGTCGAGCTTTGTGTTGACTGATTCGACTTCTGATAGCACCGAAGTTAGCAGGGAGTTTTGCGCACTCATCCACCACGCGCCAGCCATCAGGGTTCCGACAAGGGACACCATGCCTAGCCAGTCGCCAAAGGTCCATTCGCGTGGCCGCTTCATCTGGGCAATCATCCGTGAAATTCCTGCTCTGAATTCTCAATGAGGTCCAAGTAATCCGTTACTTCCTCGTGCGTGCCTGCCGTGCCGATGGCTACACCGTCCTGATATGCTCGCCAGAGCGCAGGGAACTCACTATCGCGTTGTACGGTGTAGGTGGGCATCATTTGATTCCAAAAGCCTTCTCCAATGCGCCGCTCGATGGCTGACACATGCGGCAATATGCCTCCCAGTCTCTCGCCTGTTGTTTCTTCATTTCTTGCATCAGCCATTCCGTCTGGCGATAACTCGCAAGTTCGCCTTCTGAATGCCGGAAGAAATCCGCGATTGGTGTACTGCTCATTTCCTCACGTGCCCCTTCCCTGCCATGTGTTTCGCCACATCGACCAGTTCATCAGTGTCTCGACGATAGACCCAGAACTCGCCCAGCAATCGCCCGTATACGTCCCTACCCTTGAGCACTACGTACAGTTCGCCAGAGGCCAGCAACTCAGCTAGTTCTTGCTTCGCCTTCTCGCCCTTCGCTTGTTCAATTGCCCACTGTGCATCGGTGAAGTCGGCAAAGGGTTTCGATTGCCGGTTGCGGCGCGATTCCCAGGCGTCATAATTCGCTGCGCGAATCGCTTGGCGGGTCAGGCGAATGTCGTGGGTCAATAGAACACTGGCTGTAATCGTGTCGCCATCGGTCAGGGTTACGTCGTCCGTAGGCTGGTAAGCGGTGGGGACGGCGCAGAGCATGATGGTGAGCAAAATTAGATTCAAGATCGTACCCCGAAAACTTCACGGATGGCTGGCATCATTTGAATTGCTTCATACTTTGCTCGCATCGCCACCAGTGCGTGCTCGAGCAGTTCGATAGCAAGCGGTGGATATTCGCAGCAGACGGTAACTCGCTGGCTCCCACCGTCGAAATTACTGGTGACTTCTACGCCGATGAAATCGCCGTCAACGGTTTCTAGGTTCGTCGTGGTTATCATGGCTTTGCTGTCTCCGCGTCGGGTGGTAACAATCCCAGGTCCGATTCCGGCTGACTCACGGAAACTGCTGGCTTTGAATCGTCGCCGGATAGGCCCATATAAGCCGCCATTGGCAACGTCACCGCCCCGCTTGCCAGTCCGGCAATTACTGCTGCCTTCTTGGCGAAGTCGCCTAGCGTTGACGTAGGTGCGGCTGGGGTGGGTGTAGGTGGCAAAACCGCCAGTTGCGGCATGGGCTGGGGTGGTTGTGGCGGTGCTGGCGTGTTGTAGTTGAACGTCACCGGACCAGCAGCCATGATTTCCATTTCTTCCGCACTCCCTGGCTTCTCTGGCGGCTTGTAGTTCTCTCCGTGCATTTCTGCCTCATGGGCTTCGATGTTGCGGCGGTTCGCATCATCTTCCATTTTCAAATTGCGGTGGATGCTATTGATGGCTGCCATCTTTCCTAGGACTGCTACGTTGTCATGCCTGACCATCTGTTCCCGTAGCGACACTGCTGCTTCCGACTCCGGCGAGTTCTCCACCGGCTGCGAGTCTGTCGTACTCATTCCAATCTCCTGAGGCTGCGGCACGCCGGATAGCATCATTACGTTTCAAGACTGACGCCCGCCGTTCAATAATGGCTTCGGCGGTTTGCGTCCTTGCGGTCAGTTCGATTTGCTCCAAGACATCGGCCATCGTTGCAAACGTGTTTGCGTTGACTTGCCCGATAATGAATAGCGATTGCTTCTTGGCGCTTGTCTCGAAGTCTTCCGCATCCAGCATCGAAGTTGCTGCCAGTGCGGTTTCCTTCGCTCTTTGGCGTAGCGTTTCTGCTAGTCCAGCCATGCCGATAGCCTCACGATGTTAGTAGACTACTTAGGCAAGCGCAGAATCTTATCTATCGCACGGGCTTGTTGTGGACTTGGTTCGTCGATCATGCGAGCGGCGGAATGCCGAACGATGTTGTTGCTGCTTTGGATATTGCCCTTCGCTTCGCCCATCAGTAACGCATGGTGCGAATGCGAATTGGCTTGCAGCTTCGTCTTCACGTTGGCGGGAATCGCCATGTTTCAATCCTTTCATATCATGTTGAGGAAAAGTCAAATCCGCCTAACGCTTAGGTCTTCTGCAAAATCATCTCGGTTGCAGCCGCTTCAATCGGGTCTTCCTGATTGAACTTCCGCGCGCCGCTGTAACGCACGATGCTGTGCGAGCCTTGGATGTTTCCGCCGGACTCTTGGAACAGCGAATCGAAGGCACCGGCACTCGATTCCAGCAGCAACTCCAAGGAGTCGTTGCTCAAGTCTGCGTCTGGATTGTTATTGGGCATGTCTCCATCTCCTAAATCCACAAAACCATCGCCGGGCGTCGGTTCAGTTACCATTCCGAACCTCACTGGGAACGCCATAGCGCAGCTTTAATGGGGTGTCTAAGCGATACTTTTCCTCATCCAACTTGACGTTGGCTCCATTGGAATCGAGTCCCCACCGTTCAACAGCGATGGCGGGCAAGCGAATGTCACCACCCAAGGGAACTTCAATGCGTCGATTGGCTTGGCCGTTGCCGCCCTCAAGGACAACACGCACGGGAGGCAGTTGTTTAACCATCGCGTCGGCTAGCTTCTCGTAGTCAATCACCGCGTCCTTGCCATCATTGCCCGGTGGACCTGCGGGGCCTGGTGCGCCGTCTTTGCCTGCGATGGGCTGCTTCGGTGGGTCGTAGGTGATCGGTGGCGAGATTGCAGGGGGCTTGGCTTCTGGCTTGCACTCACAGGGTTTCATTGCTTTGACCATCTCGCGTAGTTCGTCGATGCTCTTACTGAGTTCGTCGGCGCTTTGTTTGGCAGCGTCCGCTGGATTAGGTTGCGTGCGAGGGGGCTGCTGTGTGGCTGGCTGGCGCGGTGGTCCGCTGTACGGCTGCTCCGCCACATTACGACCTTGCTGTTGTCGTGGTCGCATGTAGATCGGACCGGGACGAAAGCACTGCCCATTCTGGCACTGGGTCAAGAACACATTCACTCGACCGCAGTAGACGCCCATCGTTTCGTTGCGAGAGGCTTCCGAACCCCAGATAATGCCAGCTAGGTTTCCCTCTTGGTCGGTAATCGCCCCGCCCGAATCTCCCTCGCGTGCTGTGATTCGCAGTTCCAGCCATTCGTGCGCATCCATCATTTCCTCTGGTGCGCGATACGCTGCTACCTGACCGTTTTGGGATAGCAAGCGACCTTCCGAGCCATAGCCATGAATTGTCAAGACTTCACCTATTTGCGGGGCTGTGTCTCGCAGGGGAAGTGGTTCGATACCGGGCATGGCGTTGATTTTCAGGAGCGCCAAATCCCAGACAGAATCGGTTGCCTCCAGCAATGCTCCCGATGAAGCGCCGTTGCTAAAGTAAACCACAATCTGGCGTTGCTTATCCCAGTCCCTGACAACGTGGTAGTTGGTCACTACCCAGCCATATTGCCCTTGGCTGTCGATGTACGCACAAGAACCGAGCGAATGCACATTGCCAGCGTCCGGCACGCGCACGCGACCTACGGAGTGCTGAACCTCTGCCCAAGCTTGTGAGCACGACAGACAGAGCAGGAGTGTGAGGAGGGGTTTCATAAACCAATCACCTGAAATAAACCACGGTAAACGCATTGCCAAAACACCGTTACGAAAATCAGGAGAACCTTCACTTCAGGTGCTAGCTCGCGGTATCTCACTTCAGCCTCGAATCCTTGAAATACGCACCAGATTCCAGCAAGTCGTCAATCAAACCGCCCGGCGTTACCATGCCAGAGTTGCCAAGATTCACTAGATTCATTCGCTGCAAACTGCGCCGCACGATCTCACTACAAAACACCGTTGACCTGTCTGCCGCCCGAAATGAAAGCAGCATCTTCAACCACCGCGAACCACTCAGCGCCGCTCCGAACGTGTCGTAACGCGAACCAAAATGACTCAGTAAATCTTCAGTCCACGCTTCCGAACCGCCGGCTGCTGCCCAGCGGTATTCAAAGTCAGGATTCCTTCGCAGCAGCCAAACTTCTCCCTCATAGCGTTTGATGCGTGTAATTGGGTTGTGGGCTTGGACGCCCCGCATTGGTAGCCCGCGAATGTTGCAAGGCTCAGTTGCCAATGTCGTGCTCTCAATCACTTGGAACTGATCTACCCACTCCTTGCCTGCCATGAAATAGGTGGGGTGAACTAACCAGCGACTCCGCTTGAATAACTTCTCCAAATCCCTTTGCGTCACCTTCGCAATGGCTGCGATGTGACTCCACTTCGAGAACGTGACGGTGCGAATGACTCCCGATGCTGGCGATAAAAGCGGGCCGATGAAACCCAGCAAATCGCCGTCGTTCGGGTCATAGTCAATCACAGTCATCTCGCCCCGGTCTCCACACCATCCAAATAAGTTTTCCGACAACCACGATTCCCAGAGCAATCAGCCACGCGAGCAGGTTGGCGCTCATGGATTATCCGGTCGATATGTTTTCACGCACGCCTCGCAGCACCTGCCACCAGGAAAGCATTGGCAGTGGTTCGGCACGCACGGGCAATTCACGCACGAAATGTTCTCACACGCCTGCTTTTTCTTCACTGGTTTCTCAGTCGCCTCGAAGTAAGCCACCATGAGCACGAACACAACAAAGAATGCGATGCCTGCGCGAGTGTTCCAGTCGGGCTTGCGCTTGGGTTTGGAAAGAGGGTTAGGCATTCGATTGCTCCCGCATTCGTTTCGCAAACGACCGTGGAAACACTCTTGCCTTCGCTGCTGCAATCTCCGCGTCGAACTGCGCCTCTTGCTCTGGCGTCTGCGGCTGATGCTTGGCAAGGAACTTTGCCGACTCGGCTGAAATGCCTTCCACGCCGATAAGATGCTCGGGGGCTGCGTACCCGTGATGCGATGATTCGCGGGCCGGGTCTGGGGTGATGCCAGCCAGTGCCAAGTGCCGCAGAACGCGAGCCTTTGTGCAGCCCATGTGGCAGATGATGGCCTTGACCGACATGCCGTGGTCGCAATAGAGGCGGACGGCTTTGAACTTCTGGGGGTCGGTCATCTGGTCAGCCGCGAAAGAAGAAAGCGAGCTAGTCCCTGAAGCTGACCGTTGCTTCTGCTGGGAACTTTGCTCGCTTACGCGGCTTTGGCCAAGTCGGGCCAATGGAGGCGGAACTTTTCCGACCGATGTTAAAAAATGCGGCTTTCAGACTACATCGCACATGGCGGCAATCGTAGGCAAGTCGCCAGCCTCAAATAGCATCTTATCACCCCACTGGTCAGGAAGTCAATATTTCACTGCAACACCCCCATACCGGTTTGGTTAGAGCATCTTCGACTGTCCATCCTGTGCGAAGTCGCAAACTAATGGTTTGCTTGCTAATACCAGATTCATCAGCCCACGCCTGCAAGCATTGGGTGCGGCCAGCGAACGTAACCATTCTCGTTCTGCGGGTATTGCGAGTTTGTTCCTGCGTTGTGGCCCAGCGGCAATTCTCAGGTTCGTAGTTTCCGTCATTGTTGATGCGGTCAATGGAATGCTTGCCTGACGGGCGCTCACCCATGTCGGCATAGAAATTCTCAAACGAGTTATTCCATCGTTCGCAAACAGAGATGCCTCTGCCGCCGTAATTCGGATATCCCCTGATTCCGGAATCAGTGCATCGCTTTATCATCCCACGCCAAATGCGGTAAATGGAAGTTTTTGACATGCCGTGCGTCCGAAACCGGACTGCGTTTGCAGTCGCTTTAGATTCTGCATTCAAGCAGCCACAACTGCGACTTTTGCCGCTCACAAGGTTAGCGATCCAGACACTTCGCTCTACACCGCATTCACAACGGCACAGCCAATGAATCTTTATGCCTACTCGCCCAGAAAAAGAAAGTGCTGTCCATCTCCCATAGATTTTCCCAGTGTGATTCACAATTCTCTTGGGCAATTGCGGTGCGGAATTTCTCGCAGTAGAATCTGCTTCAGACATGGCTCGCTCCTTGTGGCGGGTCAAGTTTAGGGGCGTCGGTGTATCAGCACCGGCGTCCTGTATTTTTACCAGATATGTGCTCATTTGTCTAGCTAGCAAGTGCCTTGGGTTCTTTCTGCTCCCGTCGCTCACGCCGCTCTTGCCGCAGCCGCTTTCGGAGCAGCCAAGCGCGTTTCTTGTCCCGCTCAACCTGCTTTTTCAGCCCTTCCCTGGAATCTGCCACCCGTCGCCCCTTCCGTGAGAGATATGCCGCGTTCAGTGCGGACTAAGATTCGCTCGCCTCTGTCGGCCACTCAAACCAATGCTCGCAAGCCCAGCCCATCGTTGGGTCGTAATTGAATGCGGCACGATCAAAGAGCCATCTACGTTTGAGAAAAAACCCTTTGGTTTCGTTTCCGTAGCAGTCAGTTCGGGTTGCATGGTACGCGCAAGTTAAGTCCGATTGCCCGTTGAAATGATGCCCCGCATACTCACCAATCGTGATGTTAGTTCCGTTCATGGTTGCACGCTGCCTCGATAGCCGCCTTCAATCTGCGAACCTCTTCATGCAATTCTTCTAGCAGCACCCATGTCTGCTGTCGCTCTTTCCGGTAATCTTCGCACCGCTGGCAGGGGACGTAGACTATTTTGGTATCTGGCTGATCGTCGGCGGGGTCAAACATTATCAGATGCCCTCTCCCTGAAATGTCTGCGGGGCCTTGGCTGTGACGATTTCGCAATCCTCAATCCACAACAGAAAGTAATCCGAACCGGCGTAGAGTTGCCGCCACGGTGAATCGGGTGCAAATGCGTCAATGTCAGGATCAACCGCTTCCGCTACGCATCGAGAGTGCGGCCAGTCATCGCCCTGGTACATTTCAACGAATCGAAATGACTTCCCTTGGATAGTCAGGTAGTCGCCGTAATCGGGAAACTTTGCCATCATTCACCGCCTTTCGCCACGGCCAATATCGCCGCATGCAACTTTGCCACGTCACCATCGTTCACAAGCTCATGGTCTACTTCAAAACTCTCTAGCAGTCGGTCGCTCTGGTGGTCGTTCACTGGACCTATGCCAGGGCGGGAGATGCGAACTAGCTTTGACCTTGCCCAGACGCGGAGTTCCTCTAGCTCATTTGGGAATCGCAGATCGGTGATAACTATTCCTGGGATGCGGCATTCAATCGCAGCCTCTTTGATTTTATTGGAAGCCATGCAGACCCAGATATTTTCGTCGATCATCTCTCTGCCGACTTCTGTGCCAATGCGCTGAAGCAAATTGCGAACTTCCCTGTGTTTCTTCGCCTCGTCCCATCCGTGGTAGCAAACAAATGCTCGCAAATGAAGTACGAACGGCTCTACCCAAATTCGCCTCCTAATCCAGTTCGGCAGAACTTTGACATACCATGATGTCCACTTACTAAGCCAGCCTTGACCGACGTAAACAATTGGATCAATCGCCAAAGCAATCTCCCGTATAGGGTCCGCAAACGAAACCCGCTGCCAGCCGATGTCAACGAGTGCTTGCGCTGCTGTGTCCTTCCCGCTGCCTGCGTAGCCGCATAAGCCGATTACTTGCATGGTCGATCCTCCTCTTGTTCCATCGCTGCTAACTCTGCCACCCATTGGTAGAGCGTGTACTTGCTGTAAAACACCGGCTTGCCCATCGCCTCGAATGCTGCCACTTCACCATCAGCACCGCTGGACGATTGCTGTAAATAACTTGTCTCTGGGTATGCTGCGTCTAATCGCAAGCACCCGTCGTAGAGCGGGAGCAATGCGAGGTCGTAGTCAATCCAGTCCTGATAATGCCGTGGGAAAATGATGTGCTGGAAGTGCGACCAGAGAGGCACAACAGGCCAGACATGCCCATCGTTCATCAACTCGTCGAATATCTGGCATTGGAATCGCGTGTTGATTGCCGGGTCGCCCTTCGTGTATGGGCTGGCGATGTAGATGATGGGTTTGCTCATTGGTTTCCTCGCTTTCTTGGTAAATCAATTTGCATACGGGGCCACTTTGTATCCATCTCTGCAAACCTGCGCGGGTCATGCCACCAGCCTGCCTACCAACGGCATGAGGTAGCTAATCTTGTCGATAATCGGCACGTTGATATGCAAGAACGCTTGACTAGGCTGCACGATCTGCAAGCCGTAGCCGTGGTTCCAATTGGTCGGGTTCGTGTCCATCCAAAGTGGCTGAAGTTTGCACAAACAGCCGGGGCACCACGCCTTAGCAACTCCGTGAGCAACAGTGTTTTC
>Ga0172380_10008710_pt1 | contig 10987 bp, 23 predicted proteins | sample Leawe162metaG_FD_119747 | JGI IMG/M metagenome (GOLD analysis project Ga0172380, IMG submission 119747) | Leachate microbial communities from a municipal landfill in Southern Ontario, Canada - Leachate well 162 metaG | ecosystem: Engineered > Solid waste > Landfill > Unclassified | place...
AATATGAATATGTTATAAGAGAGGTTTATATACTCAAAGGACAATCTCTATACAACGGAGTTAGAATGAGAAACAAGAACCAAATTAAAGAAATAAAAATAGAGGATTTAAAAGATAAAGTCTTTATTAAGAAGGAATTGAAAGTAGAGGGTAATCTTTGTATGTTTGAATTGGTTGATGAACAGAGAAATAAGTATGTAGCCTATGTAAAATCAATCTTTCAAATAATAGAGAGATAGTTATAAATACTTATACACTAATGATAGTATATACAAAGGATGTGAAGATAAAATGGTAAAAATTTCAGATGTTAAAATTGAACAGATTGAAGAACATGTAAGAATTGAATTAGGTAGTTTTACATTAACTTTTCAGAATGAAGAATTATTAACAATTCATAATGGCAATACTGTAGGCTTACATAATGTTGAACAAGTAGTTTTAGATTTTAGTGTATTTCAAAAGTCCTCTATAGTTGGGGATTTACTAATTCATAAATAATTTCTTCTTTTCCTATCAGGGAATAGGGTTCAATCCTGAAAGAAGAATACAGGTTTATCCGCAAACTGCCAAAAACGGATTGCATATCCCCTCATCAGGAACGTCCCGCACACGGCACACAATAAATAGGTATAGGTTGGTTCACAGGCTCCAATCTATACCATTACCTGTAACGGTGTTACAGGATAAAAGACAGGAGAGTTAAATTATGTTGAAGTCAAAACAACTTTACAGGAATTTAACAATCCTAGAAAAAAGGAGTTGTAAAACTATGGCAGAAAAGGTAAGACTTACGGAAGAACAGCGCGAACAGAATAATGAAACCATTGCAAAAATTGCATCCCTCACCAGTGAGATTAAAGAACTTACAAAGAATCTTAACGGTGTAGCGTGCAAACTTGCATATGAAAACTCGGTTTCCAATCTTGAAACCAAGAATGAGAAGTATGTATCACATGCTCCCTTTCAGGTCAGTGACGAAGAGAAAACCCTTATCGCAAAACTGCGAGAAAAGAAAGCGGACATTTCCAAGGTTTCCACCTACGTAGAAAAAATGAAACCTGTAGAATAAATTTTCCCTTTCTTTTTTAGAAGTTGTGTTCAATCACAAAAGGGAAATACCTGTATAATCAGGTGGAAAATAGAAGAGGATTTTTAGGTTTCCTCCTTTACCTCTTCCCTCCACATTCTGATTATATAGGAACAGGAGTTGAAAAACTATGGAATCTGTAAGAGTTGAAAAAGAACATATTGGAAACATTAAACTATCAGCATCGAAGAAAGCGATTAAACTCCATTTGTTTAATCCAGAACACTTTTATGTAATTCCTTTACAGGATTTATCACAAAAGGTAGGAAAAGTTTTTGAATACATTGAGGGAATACCTGAAGTAATTGGGGAAATTTCCCAACCTGAAAAAGGCAAAAAACAACTATGGAAAGTTATTATTAAAAATAATCGGTTTATTTACATTAAAGATTCATACATACAAATGATGAAAAACGAAAGTGAATTATCATTACCAATTCATGAGGAATAAAAAATGTCAAGTATGGAATTAAAAAACGGAACAATAATTACTTTAGAGATAAGAGATAATTTACCTCCTCAAGTTATTATTTGTTATCCATCTAAAGCAATAGCAAAAGAAAGTTATGAACAAATGGTAAAGACTTATATTAAATTACATATTGTTACAAAAATAGAAGATTAATTTTCTCATTTTTCTATTAGGAAATAGGTTCAATCCTAGATGAGAATTACCTGTATAAACAGGTAGAAAAGGAAAGAAAGGACTATTCAACAATATGTTACTTATTTCCTCTACAATCTGTTTATACAGGAAAGGAGTAAAACAATGGTAAAAACAAACGAACCCACAAACAAAGTATTGAAGAAAGGAATTTCGTTCGCCTCAAAGTTTGGACTTGATAAAGAGCGACACAAACTCGGGGCAGTAACAAACGAAAAAGCAACCCCTCCAACAGTTGCCCCGATGGATTTTGGCGGCGAAGGATTCCAGATTACCAAAATTATCGTGGTGGACTCCAAGAAAAAATACTCTGTAACCAATGAAGAGACCAACGAAATTGTTAAGGTAAAGATTCCCATTGTCCAGTTCGATGCAATTCATGCAGATGGGTCAATCGGTAAATACTATTCACCGAATGGTGCAATAGTAGAAGCCTGTCAGAATATCATGGAGGACCCAGATTTTGGGTATGATAAAGTTACAGGAGAACTTAAAGTTCCTGCGGAAATTACTACAGTGTTCGCTGGGAAAGGAGAGAACAAACGGGATTATATCGCGTTCCAGTAATTGCACTTTTCCCCTAATCTTTTTTCTTTTTATTTAGAATTTAGATAGGAAAGGAAAGGGTGTAAAAATGTTGTTTAAAAATTGGCTTTATGTATTTGCATTTACTTGTTTATTGTTTGCTATACTTTATTTTGGGTATATTATGTATGTAGGGTTTAAATTAATTAACAGGTGAAAAAAATGTTTAACCAGAAAAAATATGACGAATTACTTTATAAATATATGAATGATTATTCATGGAAAAATTTATCTACAATATTTAAGTTACAAGTAATGGAAAAGGAGAAGAAATTATTTTTAGAAGGTGAAAATCTTGAAAGATAAATTAAAATTTATTTTATTAATTCTCAAAGAAAATTTTTCTTTAATTTTTATTTATTTAATTTTGCAAATACCATTATTTATATTTGGTAATTATGTATCTGATATAGATTTTATAATTAAAGCAATTTGTTATCAGATATGGTTAGCAGTATTTTTCTTTATGATTTACACTATGAAATATAATATCAGGAAAGAACTACAAAAAGAAATTAAAAACGTAAAAGAATTTTTGGAGGATTAAAGATGTTAGTTTCTGAAATAGAAAAATTAACTGATAAAGAGGCTGGAAAAATAGTAAAAACTTTTTGTTTAGAATTAAGGGAATTAATTTCAAGTGGTAAAAATTTAAATTGCTCTTATGGTCAAATTATTGATAGTTTAGAAGAAACAGGATTTAAATTAGGATATATAGGTTGCCCTCATTGTGGACAATTTAAAAAGGAGGTAAAAGATGTATAAGGGAGTTGAATGTCAGTCTTTAGAAAAAGATGAAGATGAATATGAAATAACTTCTCAAAGGATTTTAGATAATATTGATAATGTGTTTTTTATTATTGAAAATTCTGATTTATTAGAACGCTGTCTTGATGCTGCTAAAGTAAGAGGAATTTAATTTATGAATTTTCTACGTGCTCATACGGTAAAAGCCCGTAGATACGGAGCATGGTATTTTTTTGTTCATTCTTTTCAATATCGGGATACTAGACAAAGAACTTTAAGGAGATGGATTAATTGAAAACTGTAATCATATTAGAAAGATGCTTATTGCAATTATTTAAAGGAAAAGAAATATTTATTGTAACTAATAAATTAATAACGAAATCTTTTGTTATTGATTATTTTAACGGGTTAGAAATACATTATGTTGATAATACTCCTAGAAAATTTCATTATCATATAACAAGTATAGGTATTAGTGTAAAGATGGTGTAAAAATGACACACATAAAACAATCTCATCAGGCATCGTTACAAACCGTATATAAAAAATTAGACCGAGATGAACCATTTACTAATGAAGAAAAAAATTCCTATTCAAATAAAGAACAGGCTTTAATTAGAGGTATTCAGTTAAAAGATAAATTATCAAAAGACGATGCAAAAGAAAAATATATTCTTTACCTGAATAAATCTGATAAAGCAGTAAAAGGTTTATCTTCATCCGTAAGAAAATATTTAAAAGCCCAATATCCAAAAGTAGGTCATACGGTAGAGCATAACGTAGATGAGTTTGTTAAACTTCCACAAAAAACTAAAATCAGGAAAGAAAATAAACAAAATGTAAATTCTTTTTTAATAAAAAATAAATCTGTAGAAACAAGTAAAAAATATTCCAAGAAATCTAAAAAAGAAAAGAATTATATCAGGATTAAAAATGGACATAAAGATTATCCAAATGCAAGTCTACCAGAATTAAGACATGGCCCTAATTCGGTATGGTCTCAAGATTGGAGATTATCGCATGGATTACAGCGCAATTATAAATAGTCAATTTATTTATCATTTAGGAGAACACAATTTAATTTTTCCTTGGATATATGAACCTCATATAGTTACAGCATCATTATTATTTGGAGTATGGTATTTAGATGAATTATTTACTATTACATTTTGGCCTATGATAAGACCTTATAGGAACAGGTTAAAAGAAAAGGTGAAACAATGGATAAAATTAATAAAATGGAAAAAGTAGTTTTTATATCAATTGTAATTGAATTTACTGTATTATTTATTTGTTTATATTTTGGAATAATAAAATTTATTTAGGTGAAAGAATGGATAAAGAAATTAAAGAGTATTTAATAATTAAATTCTATAATATTTTTGAATTTCTTTTATTTATATTTATGATAGGTTCCTTAGTTTTTGTTTCTTTTTCCTTAGCAATGTTATTAAAAACTATTTTATTTAGGTGAAAAATGGATTCTACAGATTATATTATAATGTATTGGTTGTGTCTGATAATCTTATTAGTATCATTATTTACTTGAGGTTTGATTATAAAATGAAATACCTGATAAATTTTTCAAAAGAAGGAGAAGCAAACATATACCCATTAATGAATAAAACTTTTGAAGTAACAAAAGAAGATTTTGAAAGATTATTTTTCTTATTTGAAAATTGTAAAAGAGGTGAAATTAAAGAATAAAAATTTCTACAATAAATGAAATTAAAAATTATTTATTTTATCTTATATGTTGGTTTATTGTTTTATTATCTTTAATTCTTATATGTTGGTTTATTGTTTTATTATCTTTAGTTTTTGTAGATAAAATAATAAATTAAGGAGTAAAGATGACTTCAAAAGATATTTACATTTTATTAAGTACATTAATGGTATTTTTAGGTTGGTTATTATATGTTTTCTTTCCATTTCACTTTTAAGGTTGTGTTACCATCGGGAAGCCTGTTCCATTCAATATGCTTACGATAGCAGAGCAATACCGCTATCGTAACCAAGGATTTACTAAAAAACTGAACAGGGGATTAGACACTGAAACATATCATGGATATGTTAAACTCATTTGTGATGATGAAGGAAATTATAAAGAGATAGATGATTTTGAACAAATTATACAATTCTTAACACGGGAAAGGTTCAGGAATAATTTTAATTGGTTTTACAATATCAAGTTTGATTTTGAATCTATTATTAAATACTTGGATAAAGACCAATTAATAGAATTATATACAAACGGTAAATTAGAATTATGGGGAATATATGTTATTTCCTATATTGATAAAAAATTTTTCAGTATATCATTAAAGAAAAATTCAAGATTTTATTTTTATGATATGTTTGGATTTTTAGAAACAAGTTTAAATAATGCAAGTTTAAAATATTTAGGAGAAGAGAAAAGGCATGATATTGTAGATTCTGCTAGATTAAATACAGATTTAAAATATTGGAAAGATAACCGAGAGAATATTATTACTTATTGTATTAAGGATGCAAACTTAACTAAACGTGTGGCGGATTATTTTTGGGATTTGGTTTATAAGAATATGGATTATTATCCAAAAAGACCTTTTTCTAAAGGAAAAATAGCAGAAGAATATTTTATGGCAAAATGTTTTATTCCTACAATTAACGATATACCTAAAAAAGCACTTGAATTTTCTTATAATTCTTATTTAGGTGGAAGGTTTGAATTATTACAAAAAGGATATTTTCCGAAATGTTATTCTTATGATATTAAAAGCGCATATCCTAGAATAATATCGGAATTAATAGATTACAATAAAGGACATTGGTATAAATATAATGGAAGAAAAATAAATAAAGATGCTTATTCAGGTTATTATCTTTGTTCTATAAATTGTTTGGAACATGTATTTAGTCCGTTTACAAAAAGAATAGGGACTTTATCGGTATATCCTAATGGAAAATTTAAACAATATTTAACTAAAGATGAAATTATATTTTTCAGGGATAATTTTAATTCTGTAGATATTAAAATTTTAGATGGAGTTGAATTTGTAGCGGATGAACTATTAACTCCTTTTAGGGAAGAAATTTTAAAATTATATACATGGAAAGAACGGGAAAAAGATGAGGATGTTAAATATGCAGTTAAAATATTTATGAACGCTTTTTACGGGAAAACAATCCAGAAAAGCGGCGAATTAAATTTAACAGGTAAAGTTTTTAATCCTATGTGGGCTACGGAGATAACTTCAAAAACGCGGTTGAAGTTGTTTGCGTTAATGTTACAGGATGTTGGTGCTATTATTGGCACTTCTACTGATAGCGTCCATGCCACAAAACCATTATCAATCCCAAAATCACCAGCACTAGGAGAGTTTAGTTTGGATTTTACAGGAGAAGGTGTTTATGTTATGTCTGATGTTTATTATTTATGGAATAATGAACTAAAAAAAGATAAAAATAAATTAAGAGGATTTTCTTTAGCAAAAACAAAAGATATGCAAGAAGAATCTGAAAGAGAGGACAATAAAAAAGAACACTTAACCTTAAAACAAATTTTAGAAAAAATGAAAGGAACACAAACCGAATGGAAATATGAAACTAAAAGACCCTTTCATTTAGGAGAATGTTTAAGGGAATATAATTCTTCAATATTAAATAGGAAAATAAGTATAGAAGATTTAAATGTATTTTCTAAAAATCGTAAGTCTATAAAAATAAACGGGGATAAAAAAAGGATTTGGGATTCCCAATTTAAAAATGGTAAGGATTGTTTAAAAAGAAATATACAGAGTATGCCTATTAATATAAAATAAAAATTAATAACCTAAAGTATCAGGATTCTGGTATAATTTCCATTCAGAATGGCCAAAACTAAAGAAGTTTGCTAAAACTAATATACTTTCAACAGGAGTATCCTTTGGTATCTCAAACAAAATATATCCATCTACCATGTTAGATGCTCCTTTAGGAATATAAAATAAACTACGAGATACTATTCCTGCCCCCGTTCTAGGAGTATAAGCAGAAGTTCCATTATTATATAATTCATTATGATTATTTTCAGTGGTATAATCTCTATATTGTCCGTAAGCCTGTATGTAATAATTATTCCCTTGATTAGTTATTTCCTTTAGTTCTGATATTGTTCTTTCTTCAGGATAAATTACAGGAGAATATGTAATACCATTAATAGCAACCGCAAAACTATTTTTTGTTGGGAGCCATACATTAGGAGTATTAGTAATATGTTCATCGGCATAAATACTAACAAATACAAATAAAAATTCATTGTTTGGATTACTGGGTTCCTGTGTAGCGTATATATTATTAGGACTATTTGTATATTCTAAATCTTTATAATGATAATTTGGAAATATTCGATAATCATAAACATTAGCAGATATTTTTAAACTATTATTTGGTAAATTAACATTTGTTCTATACCATGAGAACGGATGGGATAATAAACGGGTTCCATTCTGGTATTCACCCGCAAAATATGTTTTACCATCTATTGTAGGAGTAACAGTTACAATTTTTGTAATATTTCGATATACAATAATTTCAGGAGTTGTATTAGTTGTTTGTTTAGGATGCTCAAATACTCCAATAATCATTCTGAATGGTATTCCAGTTAAAATAAACAAAATAAGAAATATAATACAAAACAATTTAATTCTAGGATTTAATTCCATATTAAACCTCTCCTTTAGGTATTACTAATTTATCATATACCATTTCTTTTGAATTATATAACTTGCCTACCTGCCATGCCTTTATTCTGCGAATAGGGTATTTATTAAATGGTTTGTAGGAATAAATATCAATTAAATGTTTTTGGTCGCACCTATCAAAATTACAATAAACCTCATTTAAATGTAATTTCATTGGTATACGGATATTTTCAGTATGCCTTCTCAATTTAATATGTATTGATTTTAAAACTTGAGTATCATATAAACAATCTGTATCTAATTTCCTTAACTGATTAGCAAATGAATCAACAAATAAAGTTTGATATTTATCAGAACCTACAGATGAAATTAAATCTTGCATTTCTGATACCCCTAAAATAATTGTAACTTTTTTTATTGGTAGTCCTGCTTTCTTTTTTAGTTCATTATCATTATGAATATCTCGTAACCTGTTTATCATTTCCTGAAAACCAATTACACGTTTGGAAAAGGTAGTAAAATAATTAGTCCATATTTCATATCCCTGTAAATAATACCTGTATAAATAATACGTTAAGGTACATGTTTTTCCATTTCCACGTATACATAAATCGGTATTTTCGTCATCAATCATGCCAACAATAGCCATAAGCATAGTTATCGCCCACGACCTAACAACCTTTGGCCTAAAGGTATTTCACCTGCGATAACATTAGTCTGAAACGCTTTAAACGCTTCAACCTTTTGTTCACGGCCTTTTCCATGAATGGATACCGCGTGCATTTGTTTACTTTCTTTCAAGGCTTTTAAAGACGGATATTCAAAATCAAAAAATTCTTTCATATGCGCCTGAATAACATCAATACCAATTAAACCGATTTCATTATCATATGTTAATATAGTATTATCGTCTTTATTTCCATCTAAAATTGTTTCAACTGATAACGTAATATCAGAAAAAACATTTTGTTTTTTGGTATCATTATTTAAGGATGAAGAATGTTCTTCTAAATCTTCTAATGCCGGATTGCTCATGTTTATAGTATCAGGATTTTTTACCATTTTATTTTCCTCCAATTTTAATATTTTCCCAAAAAGTATTGTGTTTATAAATTAATTTATTAATGATAACTAAAAATTTATACCATATAATTTTAATTTTAACTGAATAAATTTTTAAATGTTGTCTTATTATTTTTAAAAAATTTATTAAATCGTTTCTTATTTTTTTATAATTAATATCATACGTGACAGTAACAATATGTTTTTTATCCTGTATAAATTCTATATGCTCAAATTCTTTTTTCTCCATACGTCACCTTACTTTAATCCAAATACAAAGATAGCACAAAACCCAAGTATAGTAATTGCAACAATGAGGGCTAACAATACCATTTCCCAGTTTGTTCCTTTAGGCTGTGAAACTGTTTTTACCACAAAGTGAGCGTTAAATTTTTCAAATACTAATGAAGGGGGTAAATTATATTCTGTAATTTCAATAGGTTTTGATTTTTCTTTTTGGGATTTTGTAATATCCGCTGCTAAAATCTTTTTTGTATTTGTTTTTGTTAAATTATTATTAATTTCTTCTACAACTGTCTCTTCCCTTTCCATAAGAGGAATAGCATTATCAATATTATAATGCAAAATTATCTTATGTCCTTTAATAAATCCTCTTTTAGCCTCAATAAAAAACGCTAATTTTCTATCGAAGTCTACAATAAACAAAGGTGAATAACTCATTGATTGAACTATTCTGCCAATCTGGACTTTACCTTTATACAATAAAGCCTCATAATAAAATGTTCCAAATGCAATAAATATCTGTTCATTAAACCAATTAGATAACCAGCCCATTTAAATCTTCTCCTGTGATTTTCTATACAAAATATCTTTAATTTCGATAATTTTATTTTCAATTTCATTGTCTTTTATAGAACCAAAACACCAACGGATAATAGCGGTTATCATTTTTTCTATAGCATGGTCTCCGTTCGCCTCAAAATTAAAAATAGGTTTGCCATAATGACAAGTTTCTTTTTTATCATATATTAAAAGTTTAAGATACATTTATTTTTTCACTCCTACATAAGTAATGCATGAACAGGCGATCATTAAAGCAAATGCCATTAAATCTAAATAAATATTACCTATAGAATAAACCTGAAGTAAAAACATAAGAGCAAAGATAAAACCTATCATCCCAACAACAGGAACAATAATTCCAACAACACATAAAATAATAGCAACAAACAATAAAATATATTCCCAAATAAAGTCTTGGGTTTTTTCAGCACTTGATTTATCTAATGAACTTGTATAAGTTGTATTTTCCCCAGTATCATTATTATCAAATTTAACTTTTATTACATGCGGGGTATAAGGTTGAAGATTATTAACTACTATTAAACTTGTTGTATTATCTAAATTTGAAATAATAGAACCATCTACTGCTAAACTGGTTATATTTCCTTCATGACTCCAGTTCCAAGTAATTGATGAAGTAGTAATAATAGATGGTGAAATATTAATATTTTCTGCATTAACAATAGGAATAATAAACATACAAGATAAAATAAATGCTAATAGAAGAAAAATACCTCCTATTATTGCTAAATATTTTTTTAATTCTTGTTTATAATTTATCATTATAACATCCCCACAATAATAAAAACTATACAAATAAATAATCCTATTTCTTCAATGGAAATAATCATTGTAGTAATGCCCAGAGGGTCATATTCTGTTGGTATATGCCACGATAATACATTATAAATTTGAGAAATAAAATCCCATATCATAGTGGCAGAATTAGGAGCATTAGCATTAATTTGGTTATTTGTTTCATATTTTGTTAAAGTAAAATCTTTACTATAAGAACCAACACCACCATAATTCGGGGATGTAAGAATAGCAAAAACTAATCCAGAACCTTTTAATTCCGTTGTAGTAAATAAAGTATTACCATTAAAAATAAATGTAACTCTAGGCTCTGTAGGTTCATATACTGTCTGAATAGTTACATCTTGTATCTGGTCAGCATTTGGATAATCATAATCAAATAATGTTCCAATACTTACAGGTGTTCCCATTGTTATAGGTGTTGGAATAATCCACCCAGGAATAACATAATTAGGAATATGGAATCCTGTAGAATCAACTAATATCTCATTTTGTGCTGCATTATCTGTATATCTTAAAACAATAGTATACGGTTTCAATGGAGTATTATTAATG
>Ga0172380_10008711_pt1 | contig 10986 bp, 11 predicted proteins | sample Leawe162metaG_FD_119747 | JGI IMG/M metagenome (GOLD analysis project Ga0172380, IMG submission 119747) | Leachate microbial communities from a municipal landfill in Southern Ontario, Canada - Leachate well 162 metaG | ecosystem: Engineered > Solid waste > Landfill > Unclassified | place...
CAGCTGCATGCCCTCTTCAACGTCTGAACGTTTTTTGCGTCGCGGTGCCATATAAAAGAAGATCAGGTATAAAGGCATGATAGCAAGACATTCAGATTTTGGCAAGACTCCGGGGTGCAGGGCGAAAATATGCACAAACGAGGTTGACACGCGCACCTCCAGTTGTTACGATACGTACCTGCAATTTGCCTAGAAGGAGGCAAGAAATGAAGATTCGTTTGATTGATAAGCTACTTTTTGCGGCGATCGTCGCTTTGGTGGCTGATGCATTTCTTCTTGCAATCAAGTTCAACGCAGTGCCTCATGCAACCATGCGGCAGCCTGCCCCACCTAAACCCGAGATCATTGAGATGCCGCCGCTCGTGATCGTCGGCTCCACCACCCAGCTGTTTCGGGTCGACGAGGTCGCCGAAATCTGGGATGAGCCGTGTGTGCATGGATGCACTGAGCCCCACCACGGCGATGGCGACGGTGTCGACTACCAAGTCGACGTGCCCATGACTGACGAAACACTCGTCGAGGGCCCCGTCGATCACTAGAGGAGGCCTTCATGAAGAAGAGTTTAGCAATTATTGCGGTCATTGTAGGAGCAACCCTCCTCGCAACGTACCCGCTAACTGTGCGCACCAAAGTCAACCCAATCATCGAGAAGGAGGAGCCACCGCTCCGAACAACCGCCCTCCCTGCAGACGCCGCCCTCGGGGTGCAACGGTTCATAGCGACAATCGCTCAGCCATAGCGCCCCGCTCACCCGCAGCCGCTCTCTCCCGTTTCGGGATTGAGCTGCTGCGGGTCGTTTTAATTTTGGTGAGAAATAATACTTTGAGCAACTCCAAGCAATATCAAATTCATAATCAGCGACGATCCTCCGTAGCTCACAAACGGAAGCGTAATTCCGGTAACCGGAAGCAAACCCATGGTACCGCCCAAATTTACAATAACCTGGATCAGCCAGAGACCAAGACATCCCATCAAAACCGCAAGCGTAAAATCATCGCGCGACGCCATCGCCCCTCGCACAATTCGCCATCCAACCAAAATATAGCACGCAAATAACGCAAGCACACCAACAAAACCAAGCTCTTCCCCGATAACCGAAAATACAAAATCTGTTTGGCGCTCCGGCAAAAAATTCAACTGATTTTGCGAGCCATACCCATACCCTTTTCCAAACCAGCCGCCCGACCCAATCGAAATTATTGATTGCTGAACGTTATATCCAGTTCCAAGCGGGTCGCGCTCGGGCTGCGCAAACGAAAGCAGACGCTCTTTTTGATATGGCTTTAAAAGAACAAACCAGCCAAGCAATGCCGCGATTAAAAAAGATGAAAGCAAAAGTAATAAAAACGCACGGCGTGTTCCAACAAAAAAAACGAGCCAGATCCAAAGACCGCCGAGCACCAACGCGCTTCCCAAATCCGGTTGTCCCATAACAAGACCCATCGGAAGCAGAACAATCAGCGCTGTTCCGAAAAAAAATAATGCGGTTTTAAACGAACGACCGCGCCGATCAATCACACGTGCGAGCGTAAGCACAAGTGCTAATTTCATGAACTCAACTGGTTGAAATGAAAAGCCTGCAAATTGAAACCAACCCTGCGTTCCGCGAATTGATTGGCCGAAAAATAAAACTGCGATGAGCAGTGCAATTCCGACGAAATACCACGAGCGACTTGTTGCTCGAAAAAATTCTGGGTGAATTCGCGAAACGACAAACATGGATCCGAGGCCAATGGCGAGCGCGACCAATTCGTGTTTCAGCAAATCAAAAGTTGTGCCGTAACTCAAATCAACGCTTGAAATTGCGAGAAGCCCGAGCGAGATTACACCAAATACACCGCCAAATAGCAGCCAATCAAACAAGCGGAAGCGCGAAAGAAAGGCGATCATACAACCAAACAATGTTGCTTTCGAGCTTACCCTAGTTATTGCTCCATGTAAACACTTGCATCGAACACATCCGGCGACGGAATCACCACGACGTCGTCAACCAACAAATTTTTAACGTAATTTCGAACATCAATCGTTCGTGTCTCCCCCGTTTTTAATTCTCGAATCTGCGTTTCCTCAATTCCCTCAACGCTTCCCGCGCGCATAAAAATTATCTGTACCGGAATTGACCAGAAATTATACGCACTCGTATTTGTTATAGTGAACGATATTTTATTTCCTGAATTTTCCGTCGCTTCGTCGGCTGCGGCGCTCAGCTGCGTAAAAATAGGATCCTGAATCAAAAACGATGCGTGATCGGCAACAAACTGAACTGCATCAGGAACAACATGCCGATCAATGCGACTCCACATAATATTTACAACTTCAAACGCTGCATCCGATCCAATTCCCCCAACTCGACTTTCGCCCAGCACCGTTAAAAACTTTTTCTCACCCGGCAAAATATATGTCGTTCGCGACGCTGTCGCATCTGCACCTGCAATATTAAATTTGTAAGTGACCATCGCATACCAATCGCGATTCGGATTTTGAACCTCCACCGCAAAGTCATATCGCTCATTCCCCGCATCAAAAACAAATACACGCCCATCTCCAAAATCAAGCGGCGCCGCTGCCGCCAATTTTTGCCGTTCGATTGACGACGAATTAAGACGGTTTGCAATTTCTAAAATCATCGCTTCCTCGCGCGGCTGCCCTGAAATTAAATACTGCGCAAAACCCGAAAGCGCATATACGAGCAAAAGCGTGTCCGCAACGAGCAGAACGGCTATTCCCAGATTGCGAAGCAAAACTTTGTGCGTGACCAACCAATAACTTCGCTGAAAATCTTTTGAACTCAAAGAATCATCGACTGGTTCGTATTTGGAAAATTTATCAAAAGAGCTTGGCATAGATTGAAATCAGTATACCAACACTTTTCAAAGTTTTCCATTTTCTTAAAATTTTGATAAACTGTATACATCTAAAATTGCTCATTATGAAAAAAATCTTCCTCAGCACCATTTTAAGTTTAAGTCTTTTTTTTCCAATAATTTCTCACGCCGCAACGCCTGTTAAAAAAGCTGCGAAACCTACCCCCGTTGTAATTCAACCAAAAATTGTTAAGGTTGATTACACCGTTAAAGCAAAATCAACCGGCCCTTTTACCGATACCATCGTCTGGCCAAAAGAAGCAGGAACTCTGATTGAAATTCCAAGCGATGCTAGTTTAAATGTAATCGTAAATTCACAAATTGCAAAAAATAAAAAACTTCGTTGGGCGTTTGTACCTGTATGGTCAGATACAGAGCCGCCGATTAACGCAATGCTGCCAACAGCCGCTGCAATTGCAAATAAAAATCTTTCGAAATCGAAATTTTCAGCGTATACAAAAAGCCCGACCTATAAAGCAACGGCTAAAAATATTGGAAAATACTTAACGGTGTATAGTTTTGTAACCAATAACGACAAGATAACGTCCGCACCAAAATTTCCACATCTTATTGATTACACGTCGGCTGTAACGTTCTTCGTTGTTGATGCGGCAAGCTATGAAGATGAGAAGCCTGCGGTAAAAGAAGTTGCGAAAAAAGAGGCGGAACCAAAAAAAGAACCTGAGAAAACAAAGATGGAACCTGCAAAAAATGTACCACCTCCTCAAATTGGAGAATTCAGCGCGTACAAATTAGCAAATTCGCCATACGGCGCAACCTCAAAAAGTCCATTACATACACTCGGTAAATTCGAAATCAAAACAACGATTGCTTCGTATTTGAAATCAGTTAAAATTTCAATCGAAGGAACGTTTCCGAAAGACAAAACAAGAGCCATTGCAGTTTATAGATCGCAGACAACCTCAGAGGCAAACAAACTTGCAAGCGCAACGTTTGGCGATCTTGCAGCAGACGGAACATTGACATTGACCTTCAAAGAACCGCAGGCAGTGTACGTCTCAGAACCACTCATTTTGACATTCGTTGGCGACACAGGCGCTGCAATATCAACAAGCTGGATTCAGCTCAATGTCTATGGTGGACTAACCAGCGTCGACAAAATCGAAAAACTCCAAGCGTTTCCAACCGGCGGCGGGAAACTTATCTTTGGTAATCCAAACCCAGATGTAACAACGACGCCACCTACAACACCGCCTATTGATACAACTGCGCCAACATCGACTCCCGTTGCAACAGAATCGCTTGCAGTAACCGCAAAACTCGCAATGAATTCCCCAAGTGGCGCAACGTCGAAAAGCTCAAAGCAGGTTCTCGCGAAGTTTATCTTGAGTGGTCCGAAATCAAAAAATACTACTATCGAGGGTGTCACGATTGTTGCAACAACAGAGAACCTCAAACTTTCGGACGAGCGTCGCTATGTGAACGTATATAGAACCGAGACACTAACCGACGCGAACATCCTCGGCGAAACATCGATGCAATCCATAATGAACGGGACAATCGACCCCTATAATGGATACATTAAATTTGCAAAGCCTTTGACGATCGAAGCCGGCACAACTCACACAATAGTTATCACAGGAGACACGTCTGATGTCGTTAGCAATTCACTTATTGCAGTTGAGTTGTATGATGTGAAGCGAATTCCTGAAACTGAGGGTGATGCAGTTGTTTCAGACAAACTTAATTTGTCGGGGAAGAAGTTGTACTACTAGACTCTCAGCGTTAACAATAAAAAAACCGCCCGTAGGCGGTTTTTTTAAATTCTACAAACTTAAATATCAAGATTCTTAACTGTCTTCGCATGCGTCTGAATAAAACGCTTACGAGGCTCAACTTCTGCGCCCATCAGAATATCGAAGATTTCATCCGCCTTCGCAGCGTCCTCAACGCGTACAACCTTCATCTTGCGCGACGCAGGATTCATAGTCGTTTCCCAGAGCTGATCAGGATTCATTTCACCCAAACCTTTGTAACGCTGGATGTTTACCTTAACTCCACCAATCACCATTGCCTCGAGCGCCTCGCCCGCTGCACCTTCCTGCTTCTCCGCAGCTTCCTCAGGTTCTGCAGCCTCGGCCTCAACTTCAACTTTCTTTCCACCCTTTGCTGCGCGATTTGCTTCAACTGTTTTAATCATTTCATCAATGAACAAAACTTTTTCCTCTTCGTTAAACGCATATCGCACATCCTTTCCAATCTGAATACGGAAAAGTGGTGGTTGCGCGATGTATACGTGACCCTGGAGCAAAAGCTCTGGCATGTAACGATACAAGAACGTCAAAAGCAATGTTCGGATATGTGAACCGTCGACATCAGCATCAGTCATGATTACGATGCGATGATAGCGAAGCTTCGAAATATCGAATTGCTCCCCGATGTTTGTTCCAAACGCAATGATCAGTGATTTCAATTCATTGTTTCCCAAAATCTTGTCGAGACGCGATCGCTCAACGTTCAAGATTTTTCCACGAAGCGGCAAGATCGCTTGAAATTCACGATTGCGTCCTTGTTTACTTGAGCCTCCTGCAGAGTCTCCCTCAACAATGTAGATTTCAGACTGTGTTGCGTCGCGACTTGAACAGTCAGCGAGTTTTCCTGGCAATGTAAATCCTTCGAGCGCACCTTTGCGGAGCACTGACTCACGTGCAACACGCGCTGCCTGACGAGCTTTCTGAGCCAAAATAACTTTGCTCAAAATCGCCTCAGCTTCCTTTGGATTTTCTTCCATGAAAATCGCGAGCGCATCGCTCACCACTGATTCAACAGCACCCTTCGCTTCGGTATTTCCAAGTTTTCCTTTTGTCTGACCTTCAAACTGTGGTTCTTCGATACGAATCGAGATAACCGCAGTCAAACCTTCGCGAACATCATCACCCGTCAAACTCTCATCTTTTTCTTTGAGCAAATTCTTCGCACGCGCATATGAGTTGATCGCGCGAGTAAGTGCATTGCGGAAACCCTGAACATGCGTTCCACCTTCTGGATTGATAATCGAGTTGGTAAACGCAAACAATGTTTCTTTAAAATCATCCGTATACTGAAGCGCAACATCAACCTGTACACCATCCGCTTCCTTTTCTACATAAAACACAGAATCGTGTTTCGCTTCTTTTGAGTGGTTCAAATGGCGCACGTACGACATGATACCTCCCTCAAAAAAGAAGGTCATTCCACGATAGACCGCTGGATCGCGTTCGTCGTATAACGAAATGCGAACACCCTTCGTCAAATACGCGTGCTGACGAAGACGCTGTACGATTGTGTCAAAATCGTACTCGATTGTTTCAAAAATTTTCTCATTCGGGCGAAACGTAATCATCGTACCCGTATCTTTTGCGGTTCCAATTTTCTGAATCTTGCCCGTTGGCTCACCCATTTTATAGTCCTGGGCCCAGAGTCCACCTTCGCGACGAACCTCTGCGCGAAGTGTGTTTGAAAGCGCGTTAACAACAGACGCACCAACTCCATGCAAACCACCTGAAACTTTATAGCCACCGCCGCCGAACTTACCACCGGCGTGCAACTTTGTTAAAACAAGTTCGAGTGCTGAAATTTTATATTGAGGATGTGGATCAACTGGAATACCACGTCCATCATCGCGAACCTCAACAACTGAATCTGGAAGCAAGCGCACGCGAATGTTTTTCGCGTAACCCGCCATTGCTTCATCGATTGAGTTATCAACAATTTCGGCAACAAGATGATGCAGACCTGTCGCACCGGTTGAACCGATGTACATACCCGGACGTCGGCGCACCGCTTCGAGACCTTCAAGAACTTGAATGTTAGCGGAGGAATACCCTTCTTTTACTTTTTCATCTTTTGCCATAGAGGTTCAATCATTAATGCGAAAACAGTTTACCACGTCTTGCATGCGTTGAGAAGTCCACATTTGTGATATAATCCCCACAGCTCTATGAAACTTTCTTACATTTTTGTTTTTCTATTTTTACTTGTCCCGCAGTTTGCAAACGCCGCGGGAATCGGTTTTGTAAATTCCAGCGGTATTTGGTTTTCCTCCGACCCTGCGTTCGGCGGCATTCCCGTCAAAGCCTATACGGTCGTTCTCAACAATGACTACAAAAAACTAACCGCCGTCATCGCGTTTTTAGACAACGGCGCCGAATTTGCTCGAACAACCGTTGACGTTCTTCAAGATGACGCGCGACAAATCACGGTAATTTGGACTCCAACCTACGGAACACGAACAGTTGCTGCAAAATTTATTTCTGCAACAGTTACCGACCAAAACAATGCAGTTCGTGACTTAAGCTCGGCTGAGATTGCAAACCTCGCAACACCAATTTCGCGTACAACCGTTATCGACAACGATAGCGATAAAGACAAAATCGGCGATCACGATGAAATCGGAACTTTTGGAACCTCACCAACAATGTTCGATACTGATAGCGACGGACTCGGCGACTACGAAGAAATTTTTACCCACAAAACGAATCCGAAGAATCCAAATACGGATGGCGACGCGATGAATGATGGCGACGAAGTTCATAGTGGCCGCAATCCGCTGGTAAAAGACGACCCACTTCCCCCACCTCCTCCTATCGTCCTGATTCCCGTCCAACCGCAAGCAGAACAAAAACCCGTTGTTGCTGAAATCTCAAAACCAAAAGTAACATCGAACACCGAAGCGGTTCAAAAGAAAAAACCTGCTGCAGCGCCAGCACCAACGCCAACAAAAACTTTAATCCCTGAAATTACAACAGCTGTTGTAATTGAAACAGTCCCAACGTCAACCGTAACATCAACACCTGAGATCCAGCCGGAAAAAGAACTTCCGAGATTCGAAACAACCGTTCCAGCCGAAGAATCCGGCAGTTGGGTTACAGTGCTCGGCGTTCTTGCAGCTCTTCTCGCAGCAGCCGCAGCTGTCACCGGAGCGCTCGCATGGCGTGAAAAAAATCGGTATTAAATAAAAGAGCAGCCACGCACACGAGAAGTTTTTCCCGCACACGTAAACTGCTTAGCCGCGTAGGCCGTTAACCCTCCTTTTTCATCTTCTCACAAATCGCCTTCAAGTTCGGCGAGATGTAATGCTGTGGAACGGGGATTCCATCAACATATTCCTGAGTTCCGCTCAGAGGGAGCAAAACAGGTTGATCAAAACCAACCATCTTTTCGCCCCATTGGCCGCCATGTACGCCGATTTTCATCGTAAGCGTGTGGCCGCCGAGCATTACGTGACTTCCGCCCCACCCGTTCACAATCTTCACATAACCTGCATCCCAGTGCGGCTGGTCGCTGAGAGAGGTCGTGCAGTAACCTTTCAACCACAGCGAATAGGGAACAAAACCACTCAGCGGCATCCATTTGTCAGTCTCGTTATAAACCACCTTATTCTCATTGCCGACAAAGATGGTTGGCGAATAGCTGACAGGCGGCTTGCTTTCCGCCGGGAACTTCTCAATAGACGTGCTGACGATCAGCTGAAGCTCATGGTTTGAGCATGCGCCATCGCTACATTCATCATACGTCCAGACCGACATGTCTGAGCAGTTCTTGATCTTGTGTATGCAACCCGCCGTAGCGAAGCCGCACTCGTCGACCGTGCAGGCGTCGTCATCCATGCAATTTGTCGGCTGACCAGCAACACAAGTACCCATCTTGCAAACGTCCCCCGTTGTGCACGGATTTCCGTCGTCACAGACGATTTCTGCAAAATCGGCCTCGCACTCCCACGTTCCACTGACAGCCCGAAAGCTGCAGTAATCGTGGGTACAGCTATCGCCGTCGTCGCAGCCGTTGAATACGCACGAGTTATCGCCGCCCACAGCGCCGGTTGAGTGCTCAAAGAGATCAACTCCTTGCTCAACTGCGACATCTGCGGAAACAGTGTCCTGCGTCGCAGCGATTGACTGTCCTACGACTTCTACATCGTTCGAACATCCAGCAATCAGCCCTACCAAAAAAACCAATATCCAACCCTTCATGAGACCCTCCAAATATGTCCAAAATTGCAATCCAGCACTTGAAATATGAACAAATGAGCATAACAAGAAAAAAAGCTTTTGTCAATCAACGTCGTTTCAATACACAAACTTGACAAAGCCGCCCCAGCGAGTTATAGTGTTCGTATCAATTAGTGCCCCACGGGGCCTATTTTTAGATAAAAAATATGGCATCAACATCTATCGGCCAGCAGCTCATTGAGTACTTCAAAGGTGCAAACGAGGAACTCCGCAAAGTAGTTTGGCCAACAAAAAACGAAACAATTCGCTCAACCATCGCTGTTATTGCCTTAAGCCTTGCGGCTGCAGCGCTATTTTGGGTGCTTGATCTTGTGTTTAATTTTGGACTCTCAGCTCTTTTAACCAAGTAATATGGCAAAACAGACCCTTGATTTAGGAAAACGCTGGTACGTTATCCACACATACTCCGGCTACGAAGACAACGTTGCGCGCAACCTCAAGCACCGCGTTGAGACCATGGCTATGTCCGACAAAGTATTCAACGTGCTCGTTCCGACTGAAAAGAAGATCAAAATCAAAAACGGCAAGCGCCAGACGATTGTTGAAAAAATCTTTCCCGGCTACGTGTTCGTTGAGATGGTTGTAACCGATGATTCGTGGTACGTTGTGCGAAATACGCCTAATGTTACCGGTTTTGTTGGCTCTGGAACAACGCCAACCCCAATTGCAGAGACCGAAATGAAGGCGCTGACCAAGCGCATGGGCGTCGATGAACCTAAGTACCAGATCGATGTCACTCCCGGTTCTTCGGTTAAAATCGTTGACGGGCCGTTCAAAAACATGGAAGGAAAAGTCGATCATATCGACGAGGCACGCGGTAAGATCAAGGTCCTTGTTAACATGTTTGGCCGCGAAACTCCGGTCGAGCTTGACTTTTTACAGATTAAGAAAGTATAATCCTGCCCACTATGGCAAAGAAGATAAAGACAGTCATCAAATTACAGATTCCAGGCGGAGGAGCAACTCCAGCGCCTCCAGTTGGTCCAGCTTTGGGTCAGCATGGTTTGAATATCCAGGAATTCGTTACAAAGTTCAATGCTGCAACCGCTGACCGCCGTGGCGAAACTGCACCATGTGAAATCACTGTATACGACGACCGCACATTCACCTTCATCCTCAAAACCCCTCCAGCTACTGACCTCATCAAAAAGGCGGCAGGCATCAAGAGTGGTTCAAAGAAAGCCCCACTTGAAAAAGTAGGAAAAATCACCATGCAGCAAGCTCGCGACATCGCAATGCGCAAAATGCCTGACCTCAACACAGCAGACGTTGAAGCAGGTGCTCGCATGATTGCAGGTTCGGCTCGTCAGATGGGTGTAGACGTAATCTAAAATAATAAATTCCCCGAGAAACACGATGAAAATCCCCAGCGGGATTTTCTCTCCACTCGGGTGCGCTCGTCGCTTACGCGACACCGGCCCGCGCACCCTCCGTGAGTTTTCTCGGGGAATTTTTATTTTAGAAAGATCCCCTGTGGAGGGATTGACAAAAACAAAAGAATTCCGATCGATCTCCCCCGCTGGGGGGAGTTTTGTTATATAATGCCCATACTATAAAATCTATGGAATACCTCATTGGTTTACTACTTATTTTAGTCGCAACCGGCCTTCGCATCATCAAACAGTATGAGCGCGGCGTCATTTTTCGCCTCGGCAAACTCAGTTCAATCAAAGAACCTGGCCTTAATGTCATCATTCCACTCGTTGATCAGATGAGACGAATTGATATGCGTGTTGTAACAATGCCAATTCAGCCACAAAAAATCATTACACGCGACAATGTTTCAATTGATGTGTCGGCGGTCGCCTACTACCAAATTGTTGATCCAGCGCGTGCCGTTATCGCGGTGGAGCGCATTTCAGCAGCAATCGACCAAATCTCACAAACAACGGTTCGCAATGTTGTTGGTAAATTCACCCTCGACGAGATTTTGTCAGAGACTGCTCAAATTAACGCAGAGATCCGAACGATTCTTGACGCACACACCGAGCCATGGGGTGCAGTTGTAAGCATCGTTGAAATCAAGGACATTCAAATGCCCGAATCGATGCAGCGCGCGATGGCAAAAGAAGCGGAGGCCGAACGCGAAAAACGTGCTAAAATTATTGCAG
>Ga0172380_10008712_pt1 | contig 10984 bp, 10 predicted proteins | sample Leawe162metaG_FD_119747 | JGI IMG/M metagenome (GOLD analysis project Ga0172380, IMG submission 119747) | Leachate microbial communities from a municipal landfill in Southern Ontario, Canada - Leachate well 162 metaG | ecosystem: Engineered > Solid waste > Landfill > Unclassified | place...
CTATGTATAAAAGAGTCGCATTTGTCCCGGTTTTTGCCATTGTCATATTCGTCACAACCACACTTTTCCCCTCTCGCGCCCCTGCTGCCGAAGTACTGGTGGTGGCTGACAGCCAGTTGCGCCCGGCCATGGAGATCATCTCCGGTATCCGTAAAAGCCTGGGGAGTTCTCTGAAAATCATTTCACCGGAGGAGGCAAGGCGGGGGCTGAAGGGCGCCGTTGATCGCGAAGGGGCGCGGGTGGTGGTGGCACTGGGAAAAGAGGCACTTGCCGAAGCGCTGGCCCTCCCCCCCGGCATTCCGGTGATTTTCGACATGGTGGTTACCCCACCGGTCATCACCCGCCCAAACACCACCGGCTTTTACCTGGCCACCCCGGTCAGGGAATACTCCGAACTGATCCGAAAACACCTCCACTCCATCCGCCAGATGGCGGTCGTCGGGAGCCGCGACCAGCTTACCCTCCTGGGTAGGGGAGAGGCGGCGTCCTACACCGTCCGTGACACCTCGGAGTTCGTCAGCAGAATGCACCAGATGGATAGTGCCGACGCCATCCTGCTGCTGCCGGACACCTCGGTTCTGACTTCAGCGGCTCTCGATGAAGCCTATCTGTTGTCGTTTCGCAAGGGGATTCCGCTGTTGGGGGTTTCGGAGCGCAACGTCAAGGAGGGGGCGCTGGTAGCGTTGGTCGTTGATATGGTTAACGTGGGAAAATTGATCGGCGCTGCCGCGTCAAAAGCACTGAAAGGGGTCGATATCGGCCAGTTCCCCCCCTCGCCGCCGCGCAAGTTTGATATCTACCTGAATACCGCCACGGCCCGAAGGATGAAGATCGACATCCCCGATGAAATGGTCGGGATGGCCAAGCGTGTGTATCCGTAACATCCCCCTCCCTTGACGGGAGGGGTTAGGGGTGGGTGAATCCGCCATGAAACAACCACATCCTCTTATCACTTGTGCCAAGGAATTAAGAAACCGCTGTACCGACGCAGAACGGCTGCTATGGCGGCATCTGAAAAACAGTCAGTTCGAAGGTTTCAAGTTCCGCAGACAACAAGCGATTGAATCATACATTGTTGACTTTGTCTCTTTCGATGCCCGGCTTGTCATTGAGCTTGATGGAAGACAGCATGCGGATGAGCAGGAGTACGACAGGCACAGGGACGCCTGTTTGAGGGCAAATGGATTTATGGTGTTGAGATTTTGGAACAATGAGTTGTTTACTAATCTTGAAGGCGTTCTGATGTCTATCAGGCAGCACTGCTTACCGGCAACTCCACCCACCCCCTAGCCCCCTCTCGTCAAGGGAGGGGGGACGTCCGTTGATACTCCAGATCCTGCCTGACCACCCGCTCCAGCACCGCGTCGTAATATTCCCGGCGGCAATCCACCGCGTCGATCGCGCCATTACGCAGCAGCGTCATCTGGCGGCAACCGCCGAAGCAAATCGGCAGATAGGGGCATGACAGACACTCCTCCGTCTTCCAGATATCCATATTGTGTGATTCGCGATAATCGGCAATACCCTCGGCCAGCGAGCCGATGCGGAGTTCCGGATAGGCGATAAAGGCCGGGCATTTGTAGTATGACCCCTCCATATTGATCACCAGCTCGTTCTCCAGTTCCACCATGCAGACCGAGAGCTTCGGTTTTGGGGCCGGGAAGCCCCGTTTAAGGGTCTCTTCACGCAACCATACCCCCGCCTCCACCAGCCAGGGTTCGTACGAGCAGGCACAGTCACTGTTAAAGTCGGTCACGACCTGCTCCCCCGCCTTCGGGACCACCGGGGCGAAGAGCAACGTACCGACCCGCCCGGGGTCGATGCCACGGGTCAGCAGGTCGTCGAGCAGGAGTGGGAAGTCACGGTAGTTGTCGCGAGTATAGTTTCCCCCGAGCTGCAGCGGTACGATGTCATAAATGTCGAGCACGTTGCGCATGATCGCTTCATAACTGCCGCGGCCCGAGACATAGGGGCGGCTCTGGTTATGCAACTGGGCAGGACCGTCGATCGTGATCTTGGCTCCGTTCAGCCCGAGCGCAACCAGCTCTTCGGCGCAGACCCGGTTGAGCAGTGTACCGTTGGTCACCAGGGAAAAACTGAACGAGACCCCCTGCCTCCGGGCGGCATCCCGTAGCGGCTGGGAGATGGCGCGGATCAGGTCGAGGGAGAGGAGCGGTTCGCCGCCGTAAAAGGTGAGCTTGACCGGCTGCCCTCTGTCGATCCGGTCGCGGCGGAGGGTTTCGACCAGTAACCGGGCGGTTTCTCCGCTCATATACTTTTTGCCGCGAAACGCGGCCTCGTAGCAGTAGGGGCAGGCGAGGTTGCAATCGAGGTTCAGCACGACGATGGCTCTGAACTGAGTATTCGGACGCGGTGTGGCGAAGATCAGCCGCATCTGTTCTTGTTCGACGGCCCGGTCATGGGTCAGGACACCGAGCCCGGCCAGGGTCGCGCGCTCCTCGTCCGGGAGAGTACCGCTCCTGGCCGCCTCCAGCAGGTCATCCGGCAACAGCACGACCGATGAGCGGGTGGTGGAGTAGACCAGGTTCATGCCCGGCTGATCCGGGCAGGGGTATATTTTCAGATAGGTGGATAGCTGCATGGGGCCTCCAAAGGTATGTTAAGCACTTCCCTTTAACAAAACGGGAGCGAGGGGTGGATTTGCTTTGGACTGTTTGCAGATACAAAAAAAGGGGGGATCGCTCCCCCCTTCCCGTGCATCTGTAAACGGAATCGATTAATAAAGCATGTCGAGAACTATGCTACAGCATGCAGTCAGCGGACCGTCGAATGCGCAATCGTTACCTTTTTCCAGTACTACCAAAGTGCTCTTTTTCATTGTTTCTCTTCTCCTTCTTTCTCTATGGTGTGATCCGCAGGGGACGATCTCGTACCCCCGTCGGTGGTAAATTCCGGTTTATTCTCATCAAAACAAGCGGTGTTTATTCATTAAAGCCGTGCGTTTATATACATACTTACGACAAATGTCAAGCGGATAGAACGCTATTTGTAAAAAAATATTTTTGAGCCTAACGCACCGTTTACAATACTATTTCAGCACGAGTTCCGGCGTATCAACAGATGCGCTTCGCGTAACAAGCCCCCTGCTTGTCACCCGGATATTTTAATTTTTCATCCTTCCCAGCTCCAAGTGAGCAACCAAATCAGCCATTTCCGGCTGGCTCCGCCAGCGTTTTGTCCGCTATTTATTTTCATGATGTTGTTTTGATTGATATTTTGTTTAATTATCCCTATAGTTGCCGAACTTTTCAACACTCATGAGAAGTTACCTGTGCCGCAAACCATCCTTTACATCCTGCTTTGTATCCTGCTGACCTGCGTACCATCCCGTGCGGCAGACGTACTGATCATCGCCGATGCCCAGCTCAAACCGGTTATGGAAGTAACGCAAGGCATGCGCAAGACTCTGCGCGCCTCCACAAAAACCTACTCTCCCGCCGAGGTGCGCGGCTCCCTGGCCGCACTGCTTCAGCAGGAGGAAGCACGGGTGGTGATCGCCCTGGGACGTGAAGCGCTGGCCGAAGCGCTGACACTCCCCCCTTCCATCCCGGTTATCTATGACATGGTCGTGACCCCACCGTCCGTCAACCGTCCGAATACCGTCGGTTTCTACATGGCAACCCCGACCGGCGAGTACGCCGAACTGGCACGAAAACATCTGCCGTCCCTGAAGCGAATGGCGGTGGTAGCCAGCCGCGACTTACTGAACCTTCTGGCCAATAATGTCTCAGCCCCGGTCAGCTCCCACTCAGTCAAAAACACGGTTGAGTTCGTCAAAACGCTTAAACAGCTGGAGAATACCGATGCCATCCTGCTCCTGCCGGATAGCCGGGTCATGACCTCGACCGCCATGGAGGAGGCCTACCTCCTTTCCTTCCGCAAGCGCATTCCGCTCCTGGGGGTTTCCGAGCGGCATGTCAGGGAGGGAGCGCTGCTGGCACTGGTAGTCGATATGGTCAACGTCGGCAAACTCATCGGCGAGCAGGCCACCAGGGCATTGAAAAACGGGAGTGTCGGGCAGCAATCGGCCCTTCCTCCGCGCAAGTTCGAACTGTACCTGAATATGGATACCGCCCGCAAAATGCACATCAGCATTCCGGATGAGGTCGTGCGCATGGCCAGAAAGGCGTATCCATGACTCAGACCCATGGAGACATGCCTCTGGTCCACAGGGAACAGGACAAGAATAAAACGGGCATGAACAGGCTGAAGCCCATAATGACCTTCCGCATCAAGGCGCTGCTCTTCATGGTCCCGCTACTGCTGCTGATGTCGTTCGTCCACACCTGGGAATCGATCCGGGTCGGCAAGGGGGTTATCCGGAGCGAGATTATCAAACGTGCCGAGGCGATCACCACCCTGGCGACCAAAACCGGTGAACTGCCGATCCTTTCCGGAAATCCGGAGCTGCTGAAGAGTACGGCAGCTTTCCTCAAATCCAATACCGAGGTGGGAGAAGTAACCTTCTACGACGCCGCGATGACGCCGCTGATCCATGACGGGCAGCCGCTGGCCAGACATTTGAGCAATCCGCCGGCAACCACGGCACTCTCCATGACCGAGGAGCAGAACGCCTTCGTCTTCTACGCTCCGGTCTTTACCGAGAAGGTAAAGGATGATTTTGACATTATCAGCGGCATGGACGGCGGGCAGAAAATAAGGGAGACCATCGGCTGGATCAGGATCGGTTTTTCCAAGACTTCACTTCACGAGAACGAACGCCGCATCGTAGCGCGCGGCGTGGTCTTGTCGCTGGCGTTCGCCGTGGCAAGCTGCATTGCGGCCTTTTTCCTGATGGGAGTGGCCACGCGTCCTCTGCGGCAGATCGTCAAGATGGCCGATGGCGTATCCCACGGCGATTTCAGCCGTGAATTTGAAATTCACCAGTATGACGAAGTCGGCACGCTGGCCAGTTCGTTCACGGCCATGCGGCACACCATCCGCAAGGTTCTGCAGGAGACGGACGGGCTGATTATTGCCGTTCAGGAGGGGCGCCTGGACAGCCGCAGCGATGCCGGGCAGTTCGAGGGCGAGTGGCGCAACCTGGTTGTGGGGGTCAATGACCTGGCCGGAGCATTTGCCCAGGGGGTGGTGGAACTGCAGAGCGCCAAGGAAGCGGCCGAGACCGCCAACCGCGCCAAGAGTGAATTCCTGTCGAGCATGAGCCACGAACTGCGCACGCCACTGAACGCCATTCTGGGCTATGCACAGATCCTCAAGCGACAGGACAACATAACCGATACCCAACGCCAGCAACTGGAAATCATGCGCAGCAGTGGCGAGCACCTTTTGACCCTGATCAACGACATCCTTGATGTGGGCAAGATCGAGGCGCAGAAAATGGAGATCGAGCAGATCGCCTTCGACCTTCCGGCACTGGTGCGCCAGGCGTTCAACCTGACCCGCTTGAGCGCCGAAGAGAAAGAGCTCCGCTTTCTGTACGAGGAGGGGTCACCACTCCCCCCCTATGTCCTTGGAGATGAGCGCAAGTTGCGCCAGATCCTGTTGAACCTGCTGAGTAATGCTCTCAAGTACACCAAACGGGGGAGCGTTACCCTGCGCGTGGCATACGACCATGGGGGAGGCGGGGTCTTCCGCTGCGATATCATCGATACCGGAGTCGGTATCCCGACCGACAAACTGGAAACTATCTTCGAACCGTTTACCCAGCTGGCCGGAAGAGGCCAGGTGCGCGAGGGCACCGGACTCGGACTGAACATCACCCGGCACCTGCTGGAACTGATGCATGGCACCCTGACCGTTAAAAGCGAAATCGGCTCGGGAAGTATTTTCAGCATGACACTGGCGCTCCCCCCGGTAGCAGACCCGGAACGGGCGCTGGAAAAGACGGAGTTTTCCGTAACCGGTTACCATGGAGAGCGCAAACGCATTCTGGTGGTCGATGACAATATCGGCAACACCTCCATGCTGGTATCATTGCTGGAACCGCTCGGCTTCAAGGTTGATACCGCCCTGAACGGAGAGGAAGCGCTGAGCATGGCGTATGAACGGCAGCCGGACATGGTACTCATGGACCTGGTGATGCCGGTGATGAATGGACTTGAGGCGGCACGCCTGCTGCGCGCCGACCCGCGGTTCAACCGGACCGGGATCATCGGCGCTTCTGCCTCGGTGACCGACAGCGACCATAAAAACGAGTTCATTGAGACCTGCGACGATTTCGTGGTCAAACCGATCCGCATCGACGTCCTGCTGGACAAGATTGGACGACGGATGGCGCTCCAATGGGATACGGAAGAGATCATCGTGCCAGCCAGGGAAACCTTTACCGAGCGGGATTATGATGGCATGCCAACCCCGCCGCAATCCGAACTCGATGAGTTGCTGAATCTCGCCATGATGGGAGATATGCAAGGAGTAGAAGAGTGGGCCACCAAACTGGAGGCACGGGATACCCGTTACCATATTTTTGCCGGCAGACTGAAGGAGCTTGCCGGAAGTTTTAGAACCAAAGCCGTTCTGGCGCTGGTAAATCGTTGTCGTGGAGAACAAATATGAGTCCTGAAGCTCACAAAGCGTCGCCTATCGACGGACGCAAACCGGTTATTCTGGCTGTTGACGACGATGCCAACAACCTCTCCGTGGTCCGCGACTGCCTGACCGGTTTCAATTACACCGTCCTGGTGGCCGAGGATGGCGAGAGCGCGATCAGTCGTGCGGATTATGCCCGCCCCGACCTGATTCTGCTGGACATCATGATGCCCGGCATGGACGGTTACGAGACCTGTCGGCAGCTGAAGCGCCAGGAAAGTACCCGCGAAATCCCGGTAATTTTCATGTCGGCCCTGGCTGAAACCGGACACAAGGTGCAGGGACTTGAGGCGGGAGCGGTCGATTATGTCACCAAACCGTTTCAGCAGGAGGAACTGCTGGCCAGGGTGGGAGTGCACCTGAGCATTCGCGACCTGAACCGTCGCCTTCAGGAAGCCAATGAGCTGCTGGAAGCACGGGTCGAAGCCCGCACTATCGATCTGGCAATCGCCAACCGGGTGCTGGAAGATGAGATTGCCGAGCGCCAGGCCGCCCAGGAACAACTCCAGGAGCAGGCTGTCGTCCTTGAGGAAAAGTTTGAGGAGCTGCAGGTAGCTCAGGTAGCCCTGCGCACCAGCGAACAGAAGTTCCGCGCCATCTTCGATCAGACCTTCCAGTTGATCGGCTTGACGACACCCGAGGGAATCATGCTGGAGGCCAACCAGACCGCGCTCTCCTTTTGTGGGGCAGCGGAATGCGAAGTCCTGAACAAGCCTTTCTGGGAGACCCCCTGGTGGAATCACTCGGATGATCAGCGTGAGCGTGTACGCCTGGCCGTACAGCAGGCGGCAGCAGGAGAGTTCGTCCGGTTTGAGGCTCCCCGCCAGACTCCGGACGGTGTAACCCATTACATCGACTTCTCCCTGAAACCGATCATGGATGCAGACGGAAAGGTGGTAATGCTGATTCCCGAGGGTCGCGACATCACCTCTTACAAGAAACTGGAGGAACAGCTCAGACAGTCGCAAAAAATGGAAGCGATCGGCACCCTGGCGGGAGGCGTGGCCCACGACTTCAACAACATCCTGACCGCCATCATGGGCTTCGGGAGCATACTGCGCTCAAAACTCGGTGACTCTCCATTTACCCATTATGTCGATGACATCCTTACCGCTTCCGACCGGGCCGCCAAGCTGACTTTGAGTCTCCTGGCATTCAGCCGGAAGCAGATTATGGAGACCAAACCGGAAGGGATCAACGAGATCGTCAGAACCATTGACAAGATCCTGCGCCGGGTAATCGGTGACGACATCGATTTCCAATGCTCTTTTGCACCGGAAGAACTGGTAATCATGGGCGATTGCGGCCAGATTGAGCAGGTGCTCATGAACCTGGCGGTCAATGCGCGCGATGCCATGCCCAAGGGGGGAATTCTCAGCATCAAAACGGAACAACTGGAGTTAACGGAAGAACTGCCCGGCACTTCTCTTACGCCCGGACCGTATGCAAAAATCACTGTTTCCGACACGGGACATGGCATCGACGAAGGAACCCTCCAGAGAATTTTCGAACCCTTCTTCACTACCAAGGAGGTCGGCAAGGGGACCGGACTCGGCCTCTCCATCGTTTACGGAATCATCAAGCAACATGGCGGAGAAGTGACCGTTTACAGCGAAATAGGCAAAGGCACCTGCTTCAAAATCTATCTCCCGCTGGTGAATTCCTGCGAAGCCCGCCACGAAAAGAAAACGGACGTACCGGTTGTAGGTGGCATAGAAACAATCCTTCTGGCCGAAGACAATGACGCCGTACGGAATTTCATGGTCCAGGCCCTTGAGGAATACGGGTACAACGTAATCGCGGCGATGAACGGCCTGGAGGCGCTGGAAAAATATCGTACCTATAAGGACCGGATACAGCTCATGATGCTGGACGTGGTCATGCCCAAAATGAACGGGCGTGAGGTATTCGAAATCATCAGAAGAGAAGGGGAACAGGTCCGGGTGCTCTTTTCCAGCGGCTATACCGCCGATATTATTGAGCAGGATGGGGTAATGGAGGATGGGGTCGGTTTTCTGGCAAAACCGGTCACGGTGCAGGTGCTGCTGGCAAAAGTCAGGGAGGCACTGGATTAGGATAAACCGGGATTCCAGCAAAAATGTACTAAAGGGGACATGGTGATCGTGTCCCCTTTGATATCTAATCCGGTTCTCTCGGGTCCAGAACCAGCTTGATGCCATTGAGAATTTCAGTCATTCGCTTTGATGAAAGCGTCCCGGCATGTTTGTCAGCCGGTCTAAAAATCTGTACACTGCCTCCCTGCCCAAGCTAGACGTTTATGCCGATGTGACGACCATCAGCCAGTTCCACATCCAGAGACAGTTTACCACCCAGTGCCTCAATGTACCGTTTGAGAGAAGAGATTTTAACTTCGTGGCCGCGCTTTTCCAGATTGGCAACGGAAGGTTGCGATATTCCAAGCGCTGCCGCCAGATCATGTTGCGACATCTCAACAGTTTGACGTAACTGAGCAAGGCGGAGTTCAAAAATCTCCTGATCCGCCTGAGCACGTGCTGCCGCTACTACAGCAGGCTTTACTTTTTTAATTAATTCCGAAAGTGGCTTTGCCATAGCTTACTCCAGTTCTTGCAAATAGTTCAGAAATTCACGCTCTGCAATCGGGATCATGGTTTCGTAAAAATGTTTATTTCCGGTTTTGTCACCGCCACACAGCATCACGGCCTGGCGGAGAGGATCAAAGGCGAAAAATACCCGGTACGGTTTGCCTTTGTGTTGTACGCGGAGTTCTTTCAGATTCTTTACCTTGTCAGTCCCTTTGAGACTATCAACGTGCGGCCTGCCTAACATGGGGCCGTATTGTTCAAGAACCAATATGGCGGCCAACACATCTTGTTGCTCCGAAGCATCCAAGCCAAGAAGCCAATCATCGAAGTATTCAACCGTTACGATTTCCCACGCCATATTTCATTTTCCTATTTAAAAATAGCTTTCAGGCTATATAATGTCAAGGCTATATTTTTTGAAAGGAGAATGTGTTTTTGCTTGCCAACGGCAACACCTGGGTGAGGTATGAATAAGCCTTCTTCCTGGCTGAACGTCATTGCCGGTACTTTTCCATAAAAACAAGCTCCACAAGTTCGGACAACTGTTTTCGCATGAATATCTTATAACCAAGTTTCTCATACAAGTGGATGTTCCGTACGCTTTTGCTGCCAGTGAACAATTCAAATCGCTTTGCCATCGGAAACTCTGCTTCGACTGCCAGCATTAATTGTGTGCCGATACCCTTCCCCTGGAAGTCAGGATGAACAATCAAGCGTCCGATTTCGTGGTTTTCATTGTTAATCGAGACTTTGACTGACCCGATTATTTTGCAGGATTCGCATGCCTTAAGAAAAGTGTTCTCTGCAAACCCCTGCTTGATTTCTTCAAGTGTCTGGGTCAAAGGGGGAATTGACCAATCATTATAAATAATGGCTTCACTTTGGTAAGCCAGCTTCTGAATCTCCAGAATTTCCTCAGCATCCGCGATGTTGGCATGTCTTATATTGATCATAATTTCTTCCTTACGTTCAACAGGCCGGTCCATGCCCTCGCCCGGCTTTATCGGACGGTCGGCGTCCATTAGCCTTATTGGAACAGTTATCAAGTCCTGCCCCTATAGTTCCCCTTTAGGTCTGATAATTCCATTCAATTTTAGCAACTTGACCGCATTCATTGCACGTAGCGGATTTCACACGCGGATTCTCTTTACCCCCACCTGTGACTACCGCATTAAACTTCGAAAAAGGGCCGAGTTCGTCCCAGTTTGATCCGCCCCAACCGGAACCGGTGTCAAGTGCCGTCACTTTTTCTTCAGTTTTGCACTTCTCGCAACTCAGCTTCATACAAATTTTGTCTATAACTCCCATCCGATGTCACCTCCAGACTGCAGAAATACGTCATAAACGTTTTTGAATTTATTTCGCGCAAACGGGCCGGACCTTGACCTAGACCTGACCCCCAAGATGACCTTAGTCGCCTAAATTGATGTTTATGTTGATTTCTGGACATTCAACCCTCCAGAAGACACGCAAAGCGCGCTCCAAACATTAAAACGGACGTCATCGGACAAATAAACTTAGAAACGGCAGTTAAACACGGATACATCGGATGAACACGGATAAAACCTGAAAAAACGGTAAAAAACAACCTTCATTCTTTGACGCCGACACCTGCAAGTATTGATGTATCTGTGTGTGTCCGTTTCATCCGAGCTTCAACTGCTTTTCCCAGAATTAAGACTCTTTTATTGCATTTCTGCAACATCATTGTCAACATTTCATGATTTACGGGGATTCACTTCACCCCCCTGGCAATCTCCCGCCGACTCAACACCGCCTGAAGAATCCTCACCCCCCGCTCTATCTGCCCCTCACCCAGATTTCCATAACCGATAACCAGCGTATCA
>Ga0172380_10008713_pt1 | contig 10983 bp, 9 predicted proteins | sample Leawe162metaG_FD_119747 | JGI IMG/M metagenome (GOLD analysis project Ga0172380, IMG submission 119747) | Leachate microbial communities from a municipal landfill in Southern Ontario, Canada - Leachate well 162 metaG | ecosystem: Engineered > Solid waste > Landfill > Unclassified | place...
GATCTGCATCAGGAGAATTATCATCATCCTCAAGAAGTTTTACTGCAAGTACCGAGACCAAAGTCCCACGAACGACTCCAGTTATCTTACCGACAACATCGACTCTGTAATCAGAAGCGTCACGCAGAAGAATCTGATGGCCTTCTCTAATTCTGTTAGCAAGTGTCGTAGTGATGCGAACATAAAGAACATCACCAGCTATTCCACCATTTACATAAGCGGCAGATAAATCAGGCAGAGTAAATACTCCAGACACTGCACCGCCGACTGCAGACTGTTCCTGAGTCCACCAATGATATTGAGGATCGTCTACCGCCTCAGATCCCATCATTGAAAGGATAGCAGTTAAGGGAGCACTTCCATTCGGATACAGATACATGATCTGTTCCCTCCAGTTCATAGGCCGCTGACCACTTACCCAGTCGCCCGTACCTCTCATACCAAGAAACATTTTCCACCTCCACAAGTTAAGTAAAACCAAGTCTATTGAATTGTTAAACGGTCTCCGAATCGATGACTACTGTTTCGTGTAGTCGTAGTCGTAGCCTTCAGGGAACGTCGAAGTAATTGCCGCCAGTGGATGCCAGAAAAGGCCATCACTGTACATGAGCAGTCGATCACACTTACTCGTCAGCACAATATCAATCCAGCACTCAGAATCATCTTTGTGAGTGATTGTGATTGAGTTGGCCACACTGGCATGTCTGACGACGATTGAGTAGAATCGTCCCTTGGCTTCAGCTACAGGCGGCAGAACAATAACCATCGGAGCAGTCATTGCACTGGGACGAATTACATAGTCTGAAGTAGTCATAGCCACCGACCCAGTAGGGTCAATGAATTTGTCTACCACTTCTTTATCATGTTGAGCACCACGATCTTCAAGAGCCATAACTTTATTACCTCCTCAGTGTTGAATTCATTTGTTCAATTTCTTTCTCCAGACTAGAAGTGTTCGGCTTCTGTGATGGAGTTTGACGTTGTCCACTTTTTACACCAGGGAGACGAGGAGGCTTCCCACTTTCCTTCTCTCCCTCTTTTTCCTTTTTAGCTGCTTGCTTATGAAGCTCGAGACGCTTCCTTGCTTCAGGCGCAGTAAGCTCCATAAGTTCTGAGTATTTCTTGTCCGGATTCTTTGATGCTATTTCTTCAAAGACTGCCGCGACAACTCGTTTGAAAGGAACAAGATCTTTGTTCTCGTCATAGAACTTATCACTTGCTTCTTTCAAAGTTGTGAGAATAGTCAAGTTATGCTTGACAATCTCAGGAATTGAATTGAGAACACCCTCAGTAGCTATCCGCTTAGAGTCGTTCACCCCTTTGCTATAGACAGAATTGAGAAGTTTGTTGAAGGATGCTTTATCCCTCACCAGATCATCCAGATCAAGATCGCCGATGAAGTCTTGTTCTTCAAGACTTACTGGTTGCTCAGCTTTCTTTTTCTTCTCTTCTTCAGCCTTACGTTTATCTTCTTCAGCCTTTTCAGCTGTTTCTCTTTCTTGTCTTTCCTGCTCAATTTTAGTTAGAGCTTCTTTTTCTTTCTCCTTAGCTTTCTCAAGCTCAGCGGCAGCCTCGGCTTCTTCACGTGCCTGCTTCTGTTCTTCAGTCTCATTTTTTCTAGCTTCTTCTTCCGCCAGTCGAGCAGTCTCAGCTTTCTCTTCTTCTTTTTTCTTTGCTTCTTTTTCCTCGTCACTGAGTTTATCATTCTCAGCCTCAGCAGTTTCTCTTGCAGCTTTCTCTTCATCTGTCTCTCCATCACTATCATTAGATGACTCAGGTGTAGGGTCGCCTAAAGCTGTGAGCATTTGCTCTATTTCAACGTTGACTTTTGAATCTCCTTCTTTTTCCATTGTTCACTCCTCCTTAATTTAGTGCGTTTATGAATTAAACGGTCTTATTTCAATGCAACCTGTCGGAAGACCTCCTTCCAATATCCTTGCACTGTTGAACCGTCTCCACCAATATTAGTCAGGGCCAAGATATCATTAGTCTGAGCATCAAAGGAAGATAGGGCCGGAAGCTGATTGAGATAGATCTTTCCATTTGCCTGTATTCCATCAACTATACTAATATCATTATCTTGAAATATAAATACCTTTGTCTGTCCTTGAGTCCCACCAAGGATTGTAGCTATGTTGACAGCTCCAACTGCATCAACTATTACAATCTCAAATCCGAAGAGACCAAGTTCAGTTCCAACTGTTAATGCAACAGCTCCAGCAGCAATAGTAAGATCAGTTACTCCTACTCCACTCCCAGATGATAAAGCATTTATTGCTGCTCTTGCTTCACGAATATAAAGAGCTAAAGTACTTACTAATTCCTGATCTGTAGGTTTAGTCGCGTCCATCTTTTTTCTCCTCCTCTTTCTTTTCTTCAAGTATGCCTAAGAATACATCAGGAAGGCTGAGGAAATAATCTACAGCCTTCTGTCTCCCATTCAAATCTCCCATATGTAATAAGACTGATGCGGTTGAAGGATTATTTGCTTCGGCATCATCTACTATTGATAACTGTTCACGATTGAATCCTTCTTTCCATGCCTTGAGTTCCTCAACTATATCAGCCCAGAGGACAGAGGACTTAAATTCCTCAATTGCATCTTTAGTTACTCTTATTTGAATAGTTTCCATCATACAGCTCCTGAAGGAACAAAGTTTCCAGCCTGAACTTGCTTTGCCACTTCTGCATCTGGCAATGTTCGAGGCTGAATGTTAGCTACATTTCGTTTAAAGTCTTCTACATTCTTAGCACCCATCTGCTGAGCGATATAGGTAAAGATTCTGGTTACATCGAATTCTTGCATTAATAACTCATTTGTTCCAATAGTTTTAAACAGCTCAATCCATGAGGAATTAAAGTTACCACCAGGGATTGAACCATCCCTTACAATCAAATCATAGTTAATAGCTAAGTCATTAGGACTCACTCTCCCTCTCGTTTTGCCGCCAGTAAAGTTCTTCATTAACTGTTCGGCATATCTTCCAGCTACATTTACGTAGGCTTCCTGAGTCATATATTGTTGAGTATGAACAGCAAACTGTGTCCCAACATCCTGCATAAACTGCATCCCGATGATCTGAGCAAGTCGCTGTAAGCGTGAGACGGCTGAAGAACGAGTTCCACTAAACTCAGCACCAGTCAGCCGCTCAGGTCCTGATTGTCTCAATGAGCCACTCATTGACTGATCAGCTCCAGATATTCTATCCATCCATTGAGTAATGTAGCCAGAGTCTGAGATATTTGCTCTTGTTATATCATTGACTTGAAGTTGCTGCACAGCATTAACCACACCCCTTCCCCATGCAGGTCTTCTCATTCGAATGAGTTTTCCAGGCTTTGGGTCTTTCAAGTCATTGATATTGACTAAGTAAGGATCAACTACAATCATATCGTTGATAGCTTTTCTTACATTAGCTACATGACTATTGAAGAGAAAGTCAAGAGTATGTTGAAGACCATATAATACCTCTATTCGACCAATAGGTGTAATTGAGTATCCATCGAACTCAGGGCTTGCTACAGCCATAGGATACTGTCCATGATTATGGTCTGCTTTTTCACATGCTATAACTATATCATCTCCAGCCAGTTCAAAGTACCATTTCTCAGGAAGTTCACTAGTCCCAAGTTTCCACTCCTTTGGAATTAGTGTAATATACATATGGATTCTATCAACTGGAGAAACAGCTCCAGTTAATGTTCTATGCATATCAGAAGAACCACCATGTCTTGTCTGCCGATCACTTTCATCAAGTGCCAGTGTTGAACGCTTGTTATTTTTACTCTTAAGATACTTAACATTAAACAGTCCTGAGTCCGTCTGAGCTTCTTCATTAAGCAAGTTCATGTAATTAGTTCTATCAACCCAACCTATGAATTCACCTTTCTGAATATTATCACTTGAGACAGATGGGTCAGGAAGCCACATGTAAGGATCTATATTTGAAAGAGCATTCCCTTCAAATAATAATCCAGGAACAAACTGATTAGTATTTTGTATATCAGTTCCCAATTCAGATACTGTTGTTATAGATGACTTGATAAGTTTCTTTCCATACTGTCTTCTCCATTCAGGAATCCCTATTCCAACTCCATAACTTAAAGAGTCGCGGAGGACTGTATGTACAGCTAGAGGAACCTTATTCTTAATACAATGAAGTCTAATAACCAACTCCATTAACATTGCTCCTATTGTATCATCATCTTCTACACCCTCATATTGGAACATAGGATCTTGAAAGAAAGCTGAGGATAAATAAGTGAGCAATGCCTCAAGCATTGAATAGGAATAAGGGAATACTATAGACAAAGGCTTAGTAGGATCCTTTGCCTTAAGTTCGTCTTCCTTAGTTCTATTCGTCTCTGATAAGTCTATGTAGGTAGTCAAAGTCTTATCAATCTCACGCCAAGAGGTAAAACGCTTAGATATTTCATTCCTAGATGCTCTCGCACGCTCCCAGATTCTTGAGCGAATTCTCTTATGCAAAGAACTATCTGGACGAAGATCTAGTTTATCAGGATACTTATAATTAAGATCCTTTTTATAGTTATCATCTCTCCAGCTTGATGGTTCACCTACTACAATATAAGGCATTTGATTCTCCTAAGCTTTAACGTACATTAGAGTTATCATTATATTCTTTACTCCACCTAACCGATTCTTAATAGTTAAGGGATTTTGTCCAGCAGCCGTTCCAAGACATAGTTTTGTATCTGTATCAGCATTTACTATTACATTAGCAGAGCCTCTAATAATCTGACAATTTCCAGTTGAGTTTATTTCAAACTCAGCACTCTCATCAATAACTCCAGATGATGAAATAACTATATTTCCTATCGCTGCATAGTTAGCTTTAATGGTTGGAAGTGACTTAGTTCCATCATCTGCTATGGAAGCGGCATAACGCCAGTCTTCAACTGTTCCTATTGTTACTGTTCCAGGAGCAATATCTTGACCAGCTACAATCTCAGCAATAGATTTAGGGAGCCATTCAGAAGAAGGATCATCCCACTGTAGTAAGTCATTATTAGACAATCCAGGAACAGTAAAAAGTCTAGAACCATCAACAAGTACATATTGAGTATGGTCATCATCAGATAGTCCAGATAAGTTCCCATGATCTGTAACAACACTGCTTGTAAAGGTATTAGTAAAAACTGTTTGAGTAGCTACTGGAGCTGCAACTCCTTGTTTAATAATTATTCTACCAAGTAGCTTCCCAACATCTTTAATATGAGTTGGAAGATTATCTGGTGTTGATTTTGCTTCGGCAGCCGCTGCAGTATTGTATTGAGCCTGAGGATATATTAAAGCTACTTTTGGAGTAGTTGCATCTAACTCACCATAGACCCAGATATTACAGTATTTGTTAGCATCTATAGCCTGTAATGCTGCTAAAGATACATCATTCCATTGAGTGACCGAGTACTGTGTTTCATCTGACCTCTGCCAGCCTGTTCCAGCCTTATACCAATAATACTCAAATGTTCCTGATATAGATGTATCTAGACCAGCAAAGTTAAATTCATTAAGACCACTCCATATAGTACCTGAAGTTACAGCCACATTACGAGTACCTGTAACTGATAGAATTAATCCTCCAATAGACTCATCTCTACGAATTAATCCAAGACTACGAATTACTTCTGATATATTGGTTATACTATCAGTAACCCACCAAGGTGAGTTATATATATAAAGTACTTGTGCTCCATTAATATCTTCACTTATTACTCTACCAAGAGGAAATTCAGTATCTAAATCCCAGTTGAATGTAGTACGAGCAATAACTCTCGGAACTCCAGCATTGTATTCAACTCCTATATAACGAGTAGAGTTAGCTGGTATAGCTATATTAGCAGGAGCTGGCCAATCAAAGAACATTAACTGAGCATTATCATCGTTAGTAGCTTTAATAAATCCTGTTCCGGCAGTAATAGCAATAAATCCTCCAGTCGCATCAGATATAGTTCCACCTGTTTTACGACCAGCTGAACCAAATGAATTTACAAAGTCTTGTAAATCATCGTAAGTGGCTGAACCTAACTCCGCCAATTCTATCTTTGTTCCAGGCAGTGTTGGAATGTCTGCTACTACTAATAATCTAAATGTTGGATTTGCAGGAGCTCCAATTATAGGACCTGATAGCACTGTATTAGCTATTTGAGGAGTATTAACTATCCCAAATATATTATATTTTCCACCTACGGCTATCCATCTTTCATCTCCAGCACCAGCTGCATCTACAACATAAGGAATGTTTAATGCAGGTCCACTTGCATCGTAGGTATATAAAGTATATTCATTAAGCCCTGTTGCAGCCACTACTTTATAAGCTAATACTAATATACCATTAGAACCAACTATAGATGCTAACTCAGTTGGATTATTTATATCTGCAACTGTAATTGGATACAGTATTCCCATATCAATAAGACGAACTACATCATCAGAAGCTACAGGAGGAGCTGTACATTTTATAGGATCTTCTACTTCAATAGATTTAGTAAAATCTCCATCATCATACTGATGAATATTATTGAGTGATCCTACTCTGATTTGTCTTAATGTCATTTTAATTAGTCCGTTTAATTGTTAAACGATCTTAAAGTCCAAGTATTTTATCATTGACTATATTAGTTAATACTTGAATCTGCTTTTCTAAGTTTGCCAACTTTTCCAATAATAACTGTTGACAGGCTCTCTGATGTTCAGAACATAGTGTAATAGTCACTTTTCCTCTATCTCCTATTTCTTTACCAATTACTGCTGAAACAACAGATATAACAATAGCGCCAAAAACCGTCTCTAAAACTGTCATGCTGTCCTCCAGTCTTCTATAACCTTCTCATATTGAATAGATTTAAATTCTGCTTCATCATCTGCTATTTCATCAGTTGGACTAAAATACCTCTCACCAAGTTCAAGCATCTCAATGAGATAAGCTTCAGCATCCATTAAGTCCCAGAGGGCAGAGCGAGGAAACATTAATAGTTGCTGCTCAAGCTTCTTTATTCCAGCACAAGAGGAATTATGATAGATATAACCTCCTCTATAGTAAGGAACTAGTTCTTTTACTCGATGCTCTTTCTTCATTCCACCTCTGGCTTTAAGCCAGATAAGTTCATAGAATGTACCACGCTTAAACATTTCATTCTTGATCGGCTGCTTAATAAACTCATTAAGAGATGTTTCTTCAACTCCTAATACTTTTGCACCTAGCATCTGAGCCATTCCAAACATAGCATTGTAGATTTCATCTGGATACATTTTCTCTGAAATGACATCTCTAATAAATACCTTAGCACTTGCTAAATCAATACCTATTCCAACTATTGCTGACTCAGCCGAATGAATCTTGACAGTCTTTGCAGGGTCAAGAATAACTACTGTTTCAATGTTTGAATTTTGTTGTACATCTACATCTAGTGTCTCTATATCTCCTTCTCTTTTTGTATTGCCAAAGGGAATATTATAATAGTGAAAATACTCAACTCTAAATGCTGAGTCCTTTGTTGAGATAGGAAGATTCCTAAGCTCGCGGAAGAACACATCTGTCTGTCCAGCCTGAACATGCTGTTCCCATTCCTTCTTAATATCCTCATCAGAGATAAATCCAGGAGCTGTCGATTTAAAGTCATCATTACAAGCTTCAAGTCGAATAGATGCCCATTCATTAGAATCCATTAACTTCTGCAATACTGAGTCTTCATGTTTTAAAGTATCAATATAGACAATCTTCCAACTCTTTGCTAATGGCCCTATACGAGGAACAGCCTTAACTACATCAGCGTAGAGCCACTCATACTGCTTCTTCCTATAATCATCATTAGTAATCTGTTCAGGATCTTCAAGATCATCTATGATGATTAATCCAGGACGATCATTTTTAAATAAGACACCACGAACCTGTTGACCGGCACCCCTTGGCCAGACTAACGTATTATAAGCAACCCAAGCCTTCTTACTAAATACTTCATCAAACTCAGCTTTATTAGGATCTCTTTGTTTAAAGTTTCCGAAGAATGCTTTGATCTCTTTATTTGTTACTAACTCACGACGAAGATTCTCAGTCTGCAGAGAAGCTGCATCATGACTCTTATTTATATAGACAATAAATCCTGTATGGTTAAAGAGAATCCATCTAGCCATTAATGCAAGAGCGACTATTGAGGTCTTACCATAGCCACGAGGAGCAGCAATAGCTACTTTCTGTTTAGGTCCATCAATAAGATCAAATATCTTTCCATGTACTTCTTCAGCAAAGGGCATATAGAAACGCTCAGGAAAGAAAGTAAGTGCAGTCATACGTGTACTAATAGCACATTTAGAAAGAATTATTTCAAGATCTTTATCTATTTTATTTAGTCCTCCTATAAAATTACTTTGCTACCCATCCAGTATTAGTATTACTACCTGATTCTTTTATATATAGACATGTACCAGCTCCTCCATTGGTTCTAAGATATAACGATCCTATTTTTGCTGTATAAACACCTTCTGGAGAACCTGCACCTACAAAAATACCGACATTTCCAGTAGCAGCTGGAGATTGGAGGTCAATGATAATTCCATCAACTGCTCGTTTCAATGCTAGGGGAACTCTGTGCGCTGTAGTCGAAACGGTTTCAATAAAGAGGCCGTTACCTTCCGCAGCGGTATTATTAAATTTTAGTGCGTAGGCAGACGATACACTCGCTGTATGGTCTACCGGCCCCTCAATATTTAAACCATTAGTGTATGTCGTGCCTTCCACTCCCCCTGATGCTGGATACGTTGTCTTACCAAGAATGAAATTTTTTCTGTATGAATTTCCAAGCATATATACCCTGCCGGTAGCAGTGTGATTTATTATCTTTGTCGAACTAGCCCAACCCCCCGCAGTCGATATGCTGTTAAACGATATAGAAGTTGATGTTCCTGCTGTTTCGACTGCGTAGTTAGCGACACTACTTAATGAGTCAAAGGTCGTGCCAGAAACAGACACAGCGGATGAATCGTTTATATATATTCCTCGTGCATCTGTATCATCCGCTTTAAACGCTTCGACATACCCCCCTATAATCTGTACGCTACCCACACCATTCAAATAAATTCCGTATCTTGCATCCGCTCCTCCGTTAATAAATGGGGATACTATCGTCAACCCATTAATAGCCCCCCCATCTAACTTAATACCAACACCACCGGCATTATCGATCCTAATATCCGGTTTCATTAACGTATTATAATAGCAGGAAGATAAAGTACAATCGTACAGGATACCTGTGGCGAAACCATCAACATGAACTTCTATATAAGACCTATAAAAACCAGATGCATCTATTCCCACACTCCCAGCAGAATTTGTACCAAGTATTTTTGGAAATCCATAAATCCTTGCTCCACATGAAGTAGATTTATTACTACTTACTATAGCACTACCTGCTGCCACCGAAGTAACTGTTATATTAGCGGCATAGCCCATTAAAGTTCCTGTTATACTTGTATCTGTAGTATTTCCAAACTGTATAACAGGTAATAGTGTCGAAGAGATAATGGATTTGCTGATATCTAATAATTTACCAGTAGGAATTATAATAGTAGTACTTATATTATAGGTCTTTCCTGCCTGGAGTGATACTCTTGATGTAGAGGTAAGAGCATTGTTAATAGATATTCCATAATCACTAACTCCATCCCACCACCACTCAGGATAAGCCTCATTAATACTATCACTTCCAAATACTACACTTCCAGTTCCTACACAGTTGAATACCTGATACATTCCTATTTTAGATGGGCCATTAATAGTAAGAACTACTCCAGTAGATACTGTTAAAATATTAGAAATTACTGAATTTATAGATATACCAGTTCCTATAGTTGTGTTAATAGAAACTATCTCATTCTTATCTATATCAAGAGTAAGATTACCAGCTGATCTAATAGATAATAAATAAAGACTATCAAAAGCAGAAAGAGGTAATCGTTGACCAGAGAAAGTAAGAATTATTCCAGCACTTATAGATAAAATACCTTTATTGGATATAAGTTTGATATTAGCTGGAATAGTATCTGAATAGTCAACTGTATGAGTACCTTGAAATTTAAGATTAATTTGATTGATACTTATATGGTTAATAGCTGAACGAAGATGAGCAAACCAACTTAAGTCAAGAGTTGTTCCATCTCTAAAACGGAAGTTGCCGGCACCAGAGAATATCTGATAGAGACCAGCTTCAACTTGACCTATATTTGACATTGTAATTCCAGCAGCAGTACCAAGCATTAGTTGAGAATCCCATTTAAGAGTTACATTATTTCCCACTACAACAGATGTATGAAGTGTCTCCTGCTTTGTTATTAACATAGTAACAATATCGTCTGAAGTTAATGTAATAGCCTCATAAATTCCTGCAAACCAAGATGATTTAACAATAGTACCTTGAGCAAAATCTATATCTCCAGTACCTGTAAATATCTGATGATTGTCAGCTATGATATTTAAAGTATTGATTGTAAGCTGGCCGGAATTAGTTATTGAACCATCTCGTTCAAATTTAAGAGTGACATTAGCAGGGACTGTTAAAGTTGTCACTACCTGAGGACTGACAATAGTAACTGTCCGCTGATTTGCTCCAACAGCAGTTATTGCTGCGTTGAGAGAGGCATAAGCACGAGAATCAGTCCAGATTCCATTTGGACTTGTGACTATTACATCTGAAAAGAATTCAGCCTTCGCATTACCAGATATGGTAATAGTAGTAATAAGGATTAAAAATAATAACTTTAATGATTTCATACTTGATCTCCATAGATAGTTTAATTGTTAAACGGTCTTATAAAGATAGACCTATTTTTTCTCTCCAACTATGTTTTGATACAGAAGGAGTGAAATGATCTACTGTATGCATAGCAGGTTTTCCTCCTACTGTATCTTTTACTTCTTTGATGAAGGCAAACTTATCAGCCTCATAGACTTGATTACTTCTATTTCC
>Ga0172380_10008714_pt1 | contig 10983 bp, 8 predicted proteins | sample Leawe162metaG_FD_119747 | JGI IMG/M metagenome (GOLD analysis project Ga0172380, IMG submission 119747) | Leachate microbial communities from a municipal landfill in Southern Ontario, Canada - Leachate well 162 metaG | ecosystem: Engineered > Solid waste > Landfill > Unclassified | place...
CCGGTCGCCGTCAAGTAGGCCACGGTTTGCGCATCCACCGGGAAGAAGCCCATCGTCGCGCCATACTCGGGCGCCATGTTGGCGATCGTGGCGCGATCCGGCACGGTCAGCGAGGCGGCGCCGCTGCCGAAGAACTCCACGAACTTGCCCACGACCTTGGACCTGCGCAGCGTTTCGGTGATGCTCAAGACCAAGTCGGTAGCGGTCACGCCCTGGCGCAAATTGCCAAAAAGGTGCACCCCGACCACATCGGGGGTCAAGAGATAGACCGGCTGGCCGAGCATGCCGGCCTCAGCCTCTATGCCGCCGACGCCCCATCCCACCACGCCGAGGGCATTGATCATGGTGGTATGGGAATCGGTGCCGACCAGGCTGTCAGGATAGTAGATGCCCTGCTGCTGCTGCACGCCGCGGGCCAGGTACTCGAGATTGACCTGGTGCACGATGCCGATGCCGGGAGGAACGACCTTGAACGTATCGAAGGCCTGCATGCCCCATTTGATGAACTTGTAGCGCTCGGCGTTGCGCCGAAACTCCAGCTTCATGTTGAGGTCCAGCGCGGTCGACGTATTGTAGAAGTCGACCTGGACCGAGTGATCGACCACCAGATCGACCGGCACCAGCGGCTCGACGATCTTCGGATCCCTGCCGAAACGCTGCGCCACGCCGCGCATCGCTGCCAGGTCGCAGAGCAGGGGCACGCCAGTGAAGTCCTGCAGCACGATGCGCGCCACGACGAAGGGGATCTCCGCCAGGCGCGGGCCGTTCGCCTTCCACGCGGCGAGCTGCCTGACATGCTCTTCGTTGATCTTGCGGCCGTCGCAGTTGCGCAGGAGGGACTCGAGCACTATGCGCAGGGATACCGGCAGACGAGAGATATTGCCCAGCCCGGCGGCATCGAGCGCCGCCAGCGAGTAGAATTTTCCGCTCGAACCAGACTCCAACTCGAGATCCCGCAGCGCTTGGAATGGATTGTGAATCATTTTTGACCTCCGGACAGTTTGACAGCAGAGCCGCGACAGACGTTCGATGGAAAGGAATCCGGCATGGGTACGACACGCACGGAAAGCGATTCGTTCGGCGGCATAGAGGTCGCTGTCGATCGGCTGTGGGGCGCGCAAACCCAACGCTCGCTCGAGCATTTCAACATTTCCATCGAACTCATGCCAGGAGAACTTATCCTGGCCCTGGCCGCCACCAAGCACGCCTGCGCCCTCGTCAACCGTGATCTGGGTTTGCTCGACGCGGCCAAGGCCGGGGCAATCATGGCCGCCGCCGAGGAAGTGTTGGCCGGTCGCCACGCCGCTGAATTTCCCCTGCGCGTGTGGCAAACCGGATCAGGTACCCAGACCAACATGAACATGAACGAGGTGCTGGCCAATCGCGCGTCCGAGCTGCTGGGCGGCGTTCGCGGTGCTGGCAGGCGGGTTCATGCCAACGACGAGGTCAATCTCGGTCAGTCGTCCAACGATATCTTTCCCACCGCCATGCATGTCGCCGCCTGCATGGGCCTGTCGGGCAAACTGCTGCCGGCACTGCGCTGCCTGCGTGCGGCTGTGCAGGATAAGTCGGCGGCTTTTGCCGATATCGTCAAGATCGGCCGCACCCATCTGCAGGACGCCACCCCGCTGACCCTGGGCCAGGAGTTCTCCGCCTACGCGGCGCAGTTGCACCAAGCCGAGTCGGCAATCGCCGCCTCTCTCCTTCCCCTGCAGGAATTGGCGGTCGGCGGTACCGCGGTGGGAACCGGACTCAACACCCACCCGCAATTCGGCGCCCGGGTGGCTGAGCAACTGGCGCAGCGCAGCGGCCTGCCCTTCGTGGCCGCCGCCAACAAGTTTGCGGCGCTGGCGGCGCACGATGCGCTGGTGGCCGCCCATGGCGCGCTGAAGACGCTCGCCTGCTCGCTGATGAAGATCGCCAACGATATCCGCTGGCTGGCCTCCGGGCCGCGCAGCGGTCTCGGGGAGATCAGCATCCCGGAGAACGAACCCGGCAGTTCCATCATGCCCGGAAAGGTGAATCCGACCCAGTGCGAAGCCCTCACCATGATTTGCTGCCAGGTGTTTGGCAACGACGTCGCCATCAACTTCGGCGGCGCCTCGGGAAACTTCGAACTCAATGTGTTCAAGCCGCTCATCGCCCACAACTTCCTGCAGAGCGTGCGATTGCTGGCCGAGGGCATGGTCAGCTTCGAAGCGCATTGTGTGCGCGGAGTAGCTCCCAATCTGCAGCGCCTCGCCGAGCTGCTCGAGCGGTCCCTGATGCTGGTGACCGCCCTGACGCCACACATCGGATACGACAAGGCGGCGCAGATCGCCAAGCGCGCGCACGCCGAGGGAAGCACGCTCAAGCAGGCGGCGCTGGCCCTGGGCTATGTCTCGGAGGCAGACTTCGAACGCTGGGTGCAGCCGACAAAAATGCTTCAACCTTGAGCCGCCGCAACCCAAGCCAAGCGCTAGCGCTTCCTGGGGGCGAAAGGGATCAGGCGTAAGAACACCCGCTGCGGTTCAATGTTTTGGCTCGGCAGCCGGCTTTTCGACGGGAGACTCCGTGCGTTTGATCGACGATTCGAAAGCCCGGGCATTCTCCTGCAGCTTCTCTGCCTCCTTCCTTTGCGACTCCTGGTATACCTTCTTGGCTGCCGCAGCTTGCGCATCTGCAGCCTGCCGCTCAAGGTATGACTGGTAGCTCGCCACACCAATCGCAACGACAATGGCGCCGATGACAAGGTAGGTCACGAGTCGTGACTTATCGCCAGGATTGGCGCGAAATGGGTCGGCAGACTTTCCCGGGCGCCGTGCCGCATCACTCTTGGGTCGAATCTCGGCGACCTCCGCCTCGATTCCAGCCGGCTTGTCATCATCCCGTTTGTCCTGGAAGGTCATTCTGTATTCGCCGATGGTGATGAGATCACGGTCCTTCAGGACACGTTTCTTGACGGGTTGTCCGTTAACGAAGGTGGCAACGGAAGGGCTGAGCTCATTGAGAACAAAATTATCTCCAAGCTGCAGAATGGAAGCGCGCTCATCGAGCGCTTCAGGATCCTCAATCTTGATGTCCGCGTCAGCCTTCTGTCCGATCAGGGTAAGTGCCTTTTCCAAGGCGACTTCTCTTGCGGGTTTACCGTCGCGGCGAATGGTGATGGAAGGCATTGTCTTCGTCCTCAGAATAGAGAGGGTTGATCAAAGGCGTCTTGCACAGCGCGTGCGGCTTGCACAACCGGGGCCTGTGCCGGTGTATTCGGTCTGGGTAGCGCATGCGATCAAGCGATTTTGCCTCATTCCGCGCCAGAATAATCATCGGCTGGCGAAAAACTGCTAGAGTTGGCGAGCATTGCAAATCTAATCTCCGTCCTTGCATCTATGTGGAAGCCGGTACTCGCCATTTCCCTGGGCTCAGCCGTAGGTGCGCTGTTGCGCTGGACCCTCGGCACGCAGTTCAACAGCGTTTTTCCGACGGCCCCGCTGGGCACCCTGCTCGCCAATCTGATCGGCGCTTACATCATCGGCTTGGCCATCGCCTACTTCGCACAGGCACCGGAAATCGCGCCTGAGTGGCGGCTGCTGATCATCACCGGTTTCTGCGGCGGCCTGACCACGTTTTCCACCTTTTCTGCCGAGGTGTTAAGCCTGTTGCAGCAAGGCCGCCTAGGCTGGGGACTGGCGGTGATCGCGGTCCACGTCAGCGGTTCGCTGCTGATGACCCTGGCGGGGCTGGCTTCCTGGCAATGGCTGAAACTCGCTTGAGGAGAACAGCAAGTGAACGGCTACCAGATTACGTTCTTTACCCGCCAGGACCACAAGCATCACGGCAAACCGCTGGGAGAGTGGCTAATCCTCCTTGCCCGTGAGATGGGCCTGCCGGGGGCAACGCTGATCGCCGGCGGTGAAGGCTATGGGCATCACCGCAGGATCCATTCCGCCCACTTCTTCGAGTTGGCCGACCAACCGCAGGAAGTGCAGATGGCACTGAGCGAAGAGGATGCTAATCGCCTCTTCGACCGTTTGAGAGCGGAAGCGGTGCACCTCTTCTACGTCAAGACCCTGGTCGAGTTCGGCACCCTGGGCGAGGAAAAGTCCTGAGCACGTCCTGAGCCGAACCGGGCCCATCGATGTTGGAAGGAATAAGAACTCTGCCGCGCACCGTCTGGCTGATCGGCGCGATCAGCCTGCTCAATGACAGCGCCAGCGAAATGCTCTATCCGCTGATTCCCCTGTACCTCGCCTCGGTGCTGATGGCGGGGCCGCGAGCGCTGGGCCTGATCGAGGGAATAGCCGAGGCCACCGCCAGCCTGCTCAAGCTGTTCTCCGGAGTCATCGTCGATCGCACCCGCCGCGCCAAGCCCTGGATCGTCTTCGGCTACGGACTGGCCGGACTCGGCCGCCCGCTGATCGCTCTGGTGAGCGCCTGGCCCTGGCTGCTGGCGCTGCGCTTCGCCGACCGCGTCGGCAAGGGTCTGCGCTCCTCGCCGCGCGACGCGCTGCTTGCCGCCAGCGTCGACGCCGAGCGACGCGGCCTGGCCTTTGGCGTGCATCGCGCCATGGACAATGCCGGCGCGGTAATCGGCCCGCTGCTCGCCTCGCTGTTGCTGGCGGCGCATGTGCCCTTGCGCGACATCTTTCTCTGGTCGGCATTGCCGGCTGCGCTCTGTCTGGCACTGGCCGTTGCCATCCGCGAGCCGCAGGCGGCACCGGTGGCCAGGAGCGCAGCCTTCGATTGGCGGCTGCGCGACATGCCACCGCTGTTAAAGCGCTATCTGCTGGTCGTCGCCCTGTTCACCCTGGGCAATTCGTCCAACATGTTTCTGCTGCTGCGCGCCCGGGAACTCGGCGTCGCCGAGGCCCAGGTGCCGCTCCTCTGGGCCGCCGTGTCAGCGGTGGCGACGATCTTTTCGACACCGCTCTCGGCGCTCTCCGATCGCTACGGCCGCATGGGCCTGCTCGTCGGCGGCTACCTTGCCTATGGCCTGTTCTACCTCCTCCTCGGCGCGCTAACCGTTGACGGCCTGCTGATGTTCGTCCTGTTCGGTTTCTACGGACTATTCATGGCAGCGACCGAGGGCGTCGAGAAAGCCTTGGTAGCCGACCTCGCTCCCGCGGAGCGCCGCGGAACGGCCTTCGGCTGGTTCAATCTGACGACCGGGGCGATGCTCTTTCCGGCGTCCGTGGTCTTTGGCTGGTTGTGGCAATCGCTGTCGTCGTGGGTGGCCTTCGGCTTTTCTGCCGCTTGTGCCATGGCGGCGGCCGCACTGCTCAGGTTCTGGGTCTTCCGCTGAGCTTCGTTGCCTCAGCTTCAAACGACCGCCCCAAAGAGCGCCCCGGCAGCCGCGGTGAACGCCATGGCCAGCGCACCCCAGAAGCCGACCCGGGCGGCTCCGATCAGCGCATCGGCACCGCCGACCCCGGCGGCAACTGCGCCCAATAGCGCCAGGAATGCAAGCGAACTCCCCGCCACCCAGGGCATCAGGCCCGACGCGGGCGCCAAGGCGGCCACCAGCAACGGCAGCAATGCACCCAGCGCAAAGCAGACGGCAGAGGCTATGGCGGCCTGAACCGGCCGCGCGCTGAAGGCGGTGGAAATGCCGAGCTCATCGCGCGCGTGGGCACCGAGGGCGTCGTGCATCATCAGTTGTTCCGCCACCTGCGTCGCCAGCCCAGGCTCGAGGCCCCGGGCGACATAGATCGCGGTCAGTTCCCGGACTTCCGCAGCGGGGTCCTTGTCGAGCTCGGCGCGCTCGCGCGCCAGGTCGGCCTTCTCGGTATCGGCCTGCGAATGAACCGAGACGTATTCGCCCGCCGCCATGGACATGGCGCCCGCCACCAGGCCCGCGACGCCGGTCAGCAGGATGTCGCTATGGCTGGCGCTGGCAGCCGCCACCCCGACCAAGAGACTGGACGTAGACACGATCCCGTCGTTGGCGCCGAGTACGGCGGCGCGCAACCAGCCGATGCGCTCGGTGCGATGACGTTCAGTGTGGCGGCCAAAAGATATCATCTGCATCGCCCGACTATTTTCGCCGCAGCTGCCCGCTCACTGCCCAGCGGTAGAAGCCGCGCTTGGCCGCTTCGACGATGAAAAGATAGGCGAGCACCATGGCCGCGAGAATGAAATAGAAGCTTGCCGGCGGCGGCACAAAGCCGAAATAGCTTCCGATCGGGGTGAACGGCAGGCACACCGCAAGAACAACGACCGCCAGCGAAGTCACCGTCAGCAATCGATGGGCACGGCTCTTGAGCGGGTTCCCCCTGGTGCGAATGATGAAGATCACCAGCACCTGGGTGCATAGCGATTCGACGAACCACCCGGTCTGAAACAGCTTCTCGTCGGCCTGCAGAACGACCAGCATGACGTAGAAGGTCAGGAAGTCGAAAGCCGAACTGATGGGCCCGATCACCAGCATGAAGTTGCGCACAAAGCTCATGTCGAGCACGCGCGGGCTGCGAACATCTGCGGCATCCACCTTGTCCAGCGGGATGGGAATCTCCGAGACATCGTAGAGTATGTTGTTGAGCAGGATCTGCGTCGGCAGCATCGGCAGGAAAGGCAGGAACAGCGCCGCCCCGGCCATGCTGAACATGTTGCCGAAGTTCGAACTGGTCCCCATCATGATGTACTTCATGATGTTGCCGAAGGTGCGCCGCCCTTCGACGACGCCGGCGTGCAGCACATGCAGGTCCTGTTTCAGCAGGATCATGTCGGCCGCTTCCTTGGCCACGTCGACGGCCGAATCCACCGACAGGCCGACATCGGCCGAATGCAGGGATGGCGCATCGTTGATGCCATCGCCCAGGTAGCCGACCACGTGGCCACGGGCCTTGAGCGCCATGATCACGCGTTCCTTTTGTGCGGGGTTCACTCGGCAGAACAGGTTCGCTCCCGCCGCCCGGGCACGCAAGGCGTGGTCGTCCATCTGCCCGATCTCCTTGCCCGTCAGCAAGCCCGTGACCGGAATCTTCAACTGGCCGCAGACGTGCCGGGTGACCAGATCGCTGTCGCCAGTGACGATCTTGATCGCAACACCGATCTTCTTTAGTGCCTCGAGCGCAGAGGCAGCGCTCTCCTTGGGCGGATCGAGAAAGGCGGCGAACCCGGCCAGCACCAGCTCCGTCTCGTCCCCGACCACCGCGTGGGGATGGTCCGGCGGCACCTCACGCCAGGCGATGCCCAGCACGCGGAAGCCCTCCGCCTCCAGCGCCTGGTGCTGGCCATGAATTGCGGCCAGCGCGGCATCGTCCACCGGCAACGGCTGCTCCGGCCCTTCCGCTTCGTAATGGGTGCACAGCCCGACGATTTCCTCGGCCGCGCCTTTCACCACCAGCCAGCGCGTCTGGCCGTCATCGATCAGCACCGACACGCGTCTTCGCTCGAAATCGAAAGGAACCTCGTCGATCTTCTTCCAGGCGCCGATGTCGATGTGCCGGTGGGCGAGGATGGCTTCGTCGAGGGGACTCTTCAAACCGGTTTCGAAGAAGCTGTTGAAATAGGCCAAATCGAGCACCCGGTCGCTGGGCCGGCCTTGCGCGTCGACATGCCTTTCCAGGCGGATCTTCGCCTCGGTGAGGGTGCCGGTCTTGTCGGTGCACAGGACGTCCATCGATCCCAGATCCTGAATCGCCGACAACCGCTTGACGATCGTGCGCTGCTTGGCCATGCGCAGCGCACCGCGCGACAGCGTGACCGAAATCACCATGGGCAGCAGCTCCGGTGTCAGACCGACGGCGAGGGCCACGGCGAACAGGAAGGACTCCAGCCAGGGCTTGTCGAACAGGGTGTTCACCAGCAGCACGAACATCACCATCAAGATGGTCAGGCGCATGATGAGCATGCCGAAGCGGCGGGTGCCGATTTCGAAGGAGGTCGGGGGCGACGCACGGGAAATGCTGTCGGCGATCGCGCCGATGGCGGTGCCGGCACCCGTGTTCACCACCAGCATCCGCGCACTGCCACTGATGACCGAGGTTCCCATGAACACCGCATTGGTCGCTTCCTGAATCTCCGTGGCGGTATCGGGCAGCAGGCCAGGCCGCTTTTCCACCGGGTAGGGTTCGCCAGTGAGCAGCGCCTGCTTGACGAAGAAGTCGTGCGCTTCGATGATCCTGCCGTCCGCCGGAATGAGATCCCCCGCCGCGAGCAACACCAGATCTCCAGGGACCACCTGGCTCACCGCGACCTCCAGTGGCTTGCCATCGCGCAGCAGCGTGGCGCGCAGGGAAACCGACAGTTTCAACTTCTCTGCGGCGGCGTTGGCGCGATACTCCTGGACAAAGTCCAGCGTCACGGAGAGCAAGACGATGCAGCTGATGATGAGGAAGTTGGTGACTTCGCCGGTAAACGCCGATACGCCGCTTGCCACCAGCAGGATGACGACCAGTGGATTCTTGAAGCGCATGATGTATTGCAGCAGCAGCGACTTTTCTCGCCGCTCACGGAACTGGTTGGGACCGAATTTGGCGAGGCGGGCTTTGGCCTCTGCTCTCGACAAGCCTGCGGCCTCGTTCGCCGCTGCGGACGGCGGTTCTAGCCACCAAGCCGGGAGCTTCGATTCCAGCACCAATTGCCTACCTCCGAGACAGCAATCCATGGCGAAGGCTGACAGGTGTCGGCTGTCCTTCCAACATCGCCTTAGAAATCGCCATCGTCGATATCCGCCATCGTTTGGGCCTTATCGGCTCTCGCTCGTCATATCAGACATGCCTGTCTGCCATGCAAGTTTACAATCGCCGTCGCCCGACATACACTTGCGCCCCGACCGGTCCGGATTGGTTCATTCTAATCCTTCCAGCCCCGCGCACGACCAGCTTCGCCGCTAATTTGGCGCCGACCGACGGCGCCACCCGAGAAGGATTTCCGATGTCCGCCACCACCGTCCAGAAAGCCCCCAAGCTGGCCCAACCAGCCTGGCGTGGCAACGACATAGAGGCGCTGTTCGCGCTGCCCTTCAATGACCTGCTCTACCGCGCGCAGCAGGTCCATCGCCAGCATCACGACGCCAACGCCGTGCAGCGTTCGACCCTGCTCTCGATCAAGACCGGCGGCTGCTCCGAGGACTGCAGCTACTGCTCGCAATCGGCGCACCACCAGGCCAAGGTCGAGGTCGAGTCCCTGCTGCCGCTCGAAGCCGTGATCGCTGCGGCGAAGGCAGCACGCGACAAGGGAGCGACGCGCTTCTGCATGGGAGCCGCCTGGCGGGGGCCGAAGAAGAAGGACCTGGCACAGGTGACTGCCATGGTGCGCGCCGTCAAGGATCTCGGGCTGGAGACGTGTTTGACGCTAGGCCTGCTGCAGGAGGGCCAGGCCGAGGAGCTGAAACAGGCCGGGCTCGACTACTACAACCACAACATCGACACCGCCCCGGAGTTCTATGGCCAGGTGATCACGACCCACACCCTGGCCGACCGCCACGCGACGCTGGACAAGGTGCGCCGGGCGGGAATCAACGTCTGCTGCGGCGGTATAGTCGGTATGGGCGAGAGCCGCCGCGAGCGGGCAGCGTTGATCGCCCAGCTGGCCAACATGACACCGCCGCCCGAGTCGGTGCCGATCAATCACCTGGTAGCGGTCCCCGGCACGCCGCTGGCCGAAGTACCGCCGCTCGATCCTTTCGAATTCGTGCGCACCATCGCCTGCGCCCGCATCACCATGCCGGCAAGCATGGTCAGGCTATCGGCCGGTCGCGAACAGATGTCCGACGAAATGCAGGCGCTGTGCTTTCTCGCCGGCGCCAATTCGATCTTCTATGGCGACAAGCTGCTCACCGCAGACAATGCGGAGGCCGCGCGGGACGAGGCCATGTTCGCCCGTCTTGGCTTGAGGGCGATCTAGAACCGACTTACCCGGGGAGCACGGCGACTGCGATGTTACAGATCCAGCGAGCGCTTCGGGAATGCGGCAAAGGGCTCTGGTGCGAGTATCGGCGACGGACTCAGGCTCGGCATCTTGTACATAGCAGACAGACGGGAGAAGCGTTTCCATGACTGACCAGCCCATGGTATCGCTCGGTCGCAGCATCAGCAATGCAGCGGAAGCCGCGCCGGAACGTGCCGCCATCATTTTCAGACACAGCGACGGCCGCGACGAGATCATCAGTTTTCAGGACCTCGATCGACGCTCGAATCAAGCCGCGCGCCTGCTCGCCGAGCGCGGCGTCGACAGCCGCTCACGGGTGGCGCTCGCATTGCCGAATTCCATCGCCTATTACATCGCGACCTACGCCATCTGGAAGCTCGGTGCCTGCGTATTTCCGATACGCTCGGATCTTCCAGCGTGGGAGCGAGAACGGCTTTTCTCCGTCGCGCAACCGAGCCTTGTCATCGGCAACTTCGATGGCGTGGAACTGCCGCAGGTTCGCCCGGCGGAGTTCGCCAATCTAGAGCCTTACTCTGCCGAGGTGCTGCCCGATATCATTCCCAATCCCTACCGGATGAACGCCACCGGTGGTTCGACGGGTGTTCCCAAGATCGTGGTTCAACTTCAACCCGGGCTTGTCGGCGTCGGCTTTCCCCATGCGCCGCTCGGTCTGCCGAACCCGGCCGTGCATCTGATCTGCGGCCCGCTCTATCACTTCGGACCGGCGCGCAACTCCCATGCCGGACTGCAACAAGGCCATACCCTGATACTGCTCGAGAAATTCGACGCAGCGGTCGTGATGGAGACGATTGCCGCCTATCGGGTCAATGCGCTGCTGGTCGTGCCGACCATGCTCTATCGCATCGTGAAACTGCCCGGCGTGGAGCGTTACGATACGTCGAGTCTGGTGCGTCTGGCGTTTGGCGCCGCACACTGCGCCGACTGGGTATGGGAGCGGGCCATCGAAATCTTCGGTGCCGACGTGCTGAGCGTCAGCTACGGAGGAACCGAAGCCATCGGCGTTGCCGTAGGGTCAGGCAGGGAATGGCTCGCGCATCGCGGAACCTGCGGTCGGCCGTTTCACGCCGACTTTCGCATTCAGGACCCGGCCGGCACACCTTTGCCGGCGCGGCA
>Ga0172380_10008715_pt1 | contig 10983 bp, 19 predicted proteins | sample Leawe162metaG_FD_119747 | JGI IMG/M metagenome (GOLD analysis project Ga0172380, IMG submission 119747) | Leachate microbial communities from a municipal landfill in Southern Ontario, Canada - Leachate well 162 metaG | ecosystem: Engineered > Solid waste > Landfill > Unclassified | place...
ACCATCGTTGTCACTAAAAAAACATTTGATAAATTTAATAATCTAAACATTGAACTTTTTAAAGCCGATAATACAGGTTTCTATATCCGCAATGGTAAAAGATATGATTGCTTAAATGGATGTAAAATTTCTCATACTTAATAGGTAATACAATTCCTATTAAGTAATTTAATAGGAACAACAATACCCTTATAAACAAAACTAACTTTGGGCTTGCTGATTTTTTAATTCCTTATTTCTACGCCTTGTTTCAATTCCTTTTCTTGCACGTTCTTTCATCAATTCAATATAATCAGGGTCACTACATTTAGCTTTCATCATTTCTGATTGTTTCTTTTTATAATCTTCATTTCGCATTCGTTCATCAAAAGCTTTTCTAAATTCAGGATCATTAAATTTCTTTTTTGATGATTCACTTAATTTTGTCCTACTTTCTATTGAAGAAACTGCATTCTTATGATTATCAATTACATCCTTATTTTCATAAGCCTTTCTTACTGACTCTGAACGCTTTTTATTTACTTCTTCTGATTGTGTTACAGATAACCATGATTCTTTAAAATCTACATCCTTATAACGCTCTATAGCTTGTTTTGATAAATTATTGATATATTCAACATTACTAGAAAGTGCTTTTCTCTTAACCATTTTTTCTGGTCTATTTTCAACTTCTATACATCTTTGTTTTCTTTCTTCACGTTCTTCAATTGACAAATTATCGTTATATTGTTTTAATACAGATTGCCTTTTTTCTTTTGATTTTTGTGTTGCTAAGGTGTAATTTTCTATAAACTTTTGTTTATCTTCAATTGATATAGTTTCCCAATATAGTTTTAGTGAGGCGGAATTTCGTTCTCTGTTTTCTGGTATTAGTGCAATCTTTTTATGTTTTTCTGCGTAAATAATTTTTTCATCATAAGACATTTTATCAAATCTTACTTTTGCACTTTTACTTAATTTTAATGAATACTTTTTCTTTTCATCTTCTGTCATATTATCAAAAAATTCAAGATTATTAAATTCTTTACCACCAGTATTTTTATTTAACCATTTATCAGATTTTACTACATTCATTCTACGCATTACTTTATACTCCCAATAGAATGCTTGTTCTTTGGTTTCAAATCTTCTACGAACTTTAATAATATCAGGTTCTCCAAAATTTTCTCTAAATTGTTTAACATATTTTGAACTTGTAAAATATGTTTTCCATAAATCACTTGGATTACAATTTTTTGAATAGCGTACCCCATAATAGAATTTATTCAATGATGTCCAACCAATAAGATAGGTGTATGGAATATTTGTATTTTCTTTTGACATTAAAAAACCTCGATTATATAAACAGTAATATAACTATTTATACTTTCGAGGTTTCAACCCATTAATGGGTATCACTTAAAACATTATAAAAACTTCATATAAATCAACAGCTTGCACGTACTATTCGAAGTTGCCCTGCTAATATTTTTGGCGCACCGTCACCTGCGTTTACAGTTTTTGGTGTAGTTAATGCCGCAACATAATAAAGAGTTCCTGAACCAACTGTTGGGGAATCATAAAGAGCTGCACCAGTTATAGTACCCCAGTTAGAGCCTGGTGAACTTGGAACATTGAAGGTAATATCTTCGATGTTTGAAAATTCAAACGTTGGGCTAGTTGGTGTAAGAGTCCATTTATGGTTAGGCGTATCGGCAGTAGATATTGCTACTCTAGCATAGTTAGTGTTAGTTTGAGATACTTCTGTTCCGCCCGTGCCAGAAAGGCCAGGAGTTGTTGTGAAAAGAGCTACATACAACGTTTCCCCTGGTACTGGTGAAATAGTTTGGGTGCGTGAATGTAATAATTGGTGCATTTGTGCTTTGTAAAGGTCATCACTTGTGGTAGCTGAAGGCATATTTAAGTCCTATTGTTTAAAGTTAATATTAAAAGTATTTATACTTCTTAGGAATTCGGTTTTTAGTTTATTTAATCTACGTTATTTTATAATATTAAATATTTTTTAATAGATTAAAATCTTTACTTGATATAGTAAACATCGTTAATACATCATTTTTCATTGAATATATATTCATATTTTTATCATTATCAATCATCATTGCCCATGAAATATCTTGTTCGTTAGATGCTCCATTTAAAATAATGGTATTTGGCATTGGTTTACCGTCAAGATTAAGAAACTTTTCACCTGGTTTTGTTTTTTGCTCGATATTAAATTTAACCATATTTAATAAATGTTTACCTGGTTGAATTGTTTTTTTTAAGTGTTCGTTAAATTCTATCAAATATTCTTTATGTGTTTTCATTATTTTTCTCTTTTATATTAAAATTGTTGCAATAAAATTCTGACAATTGTTTTAGTTCCTGATTTGAAGCATTGTTTTTTAAACGATTTGCTTTATAAGAAATAACGATAATATTATCAATTTCATATCCTAAAGAATTATCTACTCTATCAATTGAGTAAGAATTATCTTCTAATTTTCCCCTATTAAATCGCAATGGTATATTTAAAATTGGACAAGTAATAGGGAAAGAAAGTTCATAGAGTTGAGCGACTGTTAAAGAGAAATGAATATTTCTTTTTTTAGCTGAAGCTTTTAGTCTATTGTATATTGTTTTTATGTCTGGTAAATATTGCATTACAAACTTTTTTCTAATTTAAGTTCATCATATTTATTTAGTCCGAAAGCCCAAACAGCGTTTTCATCATGTAATTTATTACCAACCTTGATAGGTAAAAATGGCAATAAAGGATGAATCACACAATTATGTATAAAATCTTTAATCCATTGTTTCATATTTTCCTTTTAGTTTAATGAAATAGTAGAGCCTTTAATTGTGCAACTACCACCCGCTTTTATATTCATATCTGAACCTGATTTTAGTGATACACTACCACCAGCATTGATATTTATATCCCCATCGGCTTTTACTGAGTAATCACCATCTATTTTTAAAACAAAATCACCTTTTACTCTAATATCATTATCCCCAAAAATAACTTCATAATTATTTTTGACTACTCTAACAACTCTAGTTCCATCAGGATGTATTTCTTCAAAAGTTCCAGATTTATGATAAGTATGAATTCTTTCTTTACCAGGGGTATCATCAAATTCTTGAATATGTCCAGAAATAGTTTCTCTAACTTGGTTATATGGATATTTAGCCGCAAATGGCGATTTGGGTTCTTTACCAGTTGTATTTTTATTTTTTTGTTCAATAATGGTATCTTTGATAATACCACGAGCTAATCTATTAGTATCTGATTCGGCATCTTTGTATTTTGGGTAAATTCTATTTGGATCAGAAAAACCTTTGTTTTTTTCTTTTGGTTTACTCGGGGCCCCACCTAAAGTGCCAATTATTATTGGCACTTCTGCATTTTCACCATCAGAAAAGAAGCCAACAACGGTTGAACCAGTTACGAGTCCTGTTGGTGAATTTCCAACACCAGAAATTGATGCTGAATTAGTAGGTTGCATTACTGTTGCGAAAGGTAAATCTTCTATAGGCATTTCAGATAAATCATCCGAATGATAACCATAAATTCTAACTTTAACTCGACCCAACATTTCTGGATCATTTAGTGACTCCACACAACCAATAAACCACTTGAAAGTTGGATAAGAAAACATACCGCTAGTTTCTTGCATTATCAACCTTCCATTGTTTATAAAACTTTGAATTTAAATGGTGATACATTACACCTTTATGTAAATGATAATCATTAGTTGATACAACCATAATTGTATCAATTGAACTATTAAATACCGTAATTTTACCTTTATTTATTTCTGATAAATATTTTTTTGTATCAATTGTATGTTTTTTACCAAGATTAGATTTTGATATTTTTTGTTTAGTTTCTTCTTTACAGGATATATTATGTTTTCCTAAATTTGCTATTCGTAATTTTTCTTTTGTTTCTTCTGTATGTGACTTTCCAAACCAATGTGATTGAATTCCTATTTTTCCAAAATTGGAGTTATTTTCACCTTTTCTTTTTTGTGACATTTTTTCTTTTGTTTCAATACTAGCTAATGTTCCTTTTTTTGAAATTGATATTTTTTCTTTAGTTTCGTCAGTATGCAACTTTCCAAAAAAAGGATTTTTATATCCTTTCCTATTTTCACTCCATATTTCTTTAGTTTCTTTAGATATTTGTCTTCCAAAGTTTGGATTGTTTTCACCTTTTTCACAAAAAGAAAATTTGACACTACCATTTGCTCGATTTAACCAAATATCATTAAACACAATATTCATTTTGTCTATTACTTTACGTTCCCATTGAATAGCTTGTTCTTTAGTTTTAAAAGTTTTTCTAATTTTGATAATATCTGGTTCACCATAAAGTTCTCTAAACTCTTTTACATATTTTGAAGAAGTAAAATAGTTGTTCCAAAGATTATTCGGGTTAGCAGTTTTACCATATTGAACCCCATAATAAAATATATTCAATATTGACCAACCAATAACATAAGTATATGGTATATTTGTAATTCTATCACTCATATTATCCTTTACGCTTTTTAGCTAATTCATAGTTAACAAAATAAGAAGAAGCTGATGCAAAATGTGCAATAGCCATAACCAGATATTTTCCAGCCATATTTGGGTCAAGGTCTTGTTGTATTAAAATCTGATTAGAAGGTAATTCTATATCCACTGTTTTACCTAAAATTTCCCATGCTCCAACACCACCAGGGCATTGGATAATTAATTTATTTTGTTCTAATTTCATTAAAGAAGATTTGCGGCTAGGCCCCCATTTTTCAGCAAAATCTGTTGTAGATTTGTCGCCTTGCAATCCAGTATGTTTAGGGATGAATCTTATATTTGCATTTGTGCTAGTAATATCTTCATCTAATGAAACATTTTTTTTATCTTCGGAAATATCATCCCCGAAATTAAATTCTTTTGTGGTGAAAGCTTTTGATTTAAAATCGAAAGAAACAGTTTTTGAACCATACATACCACTTGCCATATTAGAACCTAAATTATAATGATCGACATTGTAATCATTTATACATAAATTTCTATCTTCTAATTGGTTTCCTAAATCATCTTTTAAATTGTTTGGTCTAATTTTAAAAGTCCAATTACTATCATTATCAGAATACATTTTTTCAATACTTTTTATGACATATTTACCATCATCAATTTGATAAAAAAGAGCATCGGCCGCTTTATCAATTAAGGCAAATTTACACATTTTATAGACAGCATGAAATGGAGTAAGATTAGAAATAGTGGTTGTAATATTATTATCACAATTATCTGTTTCGACTGTTACATTCAATTTATCTTTTAGTATCTTTTGTGCAATATCCAATGGTGAAATATTTTTAAAAGCTTTTTGTATTCTGATAGTTTGATTTTTAAAAAACTGTTCTGATACGCCAATGATAGTATAATTTTGGTCATTCACTGATTTGAATACTTTATCGGCAATACCATAAACATAAAAAGTAAAAGTTTTTTTGTCATCGGTAATACTATTGTGGCTTGTTCCTAATTGTATTTCAATTTTACTTTTTTCTTTTATTGGTAATAGCATTAGTAAATTGCTAGTATCAGCAACGTATACTTCACAAACCCAAGATGGTGAAAAAATATCTTGAAAAACAACTACGCTCATACAAAAATTAGATATTTCTGTATCATCTATTTTAATTGAATATTCTGATAAATCAGTTGCTTTTGATCCGCCTAGCACAATATAATCCTTTTATTTTAAGCTTTCTTGCATACGCTCATATTTATTAATAAAATTCTTTACAAATTTTGGTTTAATAACTATAATATCTCTTTTGATGTTATTTATTTCCATTTCATAATCAAAATTTGAAACAATGACAACATCACTAGGTATTGGTGTATAATTTGTATTGTAATCATTTGTGGTCAAATCATCTACAATATACCCATCAAGGGTAAGATAATGATGAACGCCATATATATCCAAATATTTATTTTTGATATTTTTAATTAAGGTTTCATTACTGACTGGCCAATCAAGATATGGGTTAATAATATTATTGACCAATAATATAGTCCAATGATAATCAGGTGAATCATATAAATCTAAACTAATTTGTTCAGGTTTTTTATAATCTTGAATAAAATAATTTTGTAATTCCTGTTGTTTTAAACTTATGTTTATTCGTTGTGCAATATTGGCTACATTTTCGCCATTTATATATTGTATGATATTTTGTTTTTTGAACATATTAATAACCATCCTGAGAAATATCATTTGAAACAAGAATTTGTATTTCAGAGAAACTTAAATTTAGTTCTATTTGCGATGGAAAACCATCTCGTGTCATTGTCCAAGAACCAGCAGATGTATAATCAACATCGACTTTTGTTAAAACTGCCCGTTTAAATCTATTTAGATATTGATTTCTTGAACCATTATATAGATATTCTATTTCAAATTCACTTGGATACCCCAGCATTGCATCATTTGTAGAACTCGCACTTGGATATGCGGCTGAACGAAATAACCTAACAATTTGATAAATTGTTTCTGCTTCTGCTTTAGAATGTGGATATAATTTAAATGCAAATTCAAAGTTTCTAAAATCAACACCTTTAAACAAATATTCGATATATGGGTTTGGTACAGTTCTTGAAATAATTCCTTGTGCTTCTTCAAATGACAAATCTATATTGACACATTTTGTGCTTGCTAATGCTTTTGCTTTATCAAATATAGCAGAACCCCCAGCTTGTGCTAATGTTCCAAATCCATTTGATACAATTTGCCCAGCTATTCCTAAAACACTTTGTTCGGCTGATTGATTAGCATTTTGATTATTACCAGTCATTTGAGATATTGCATTTGAAATAGCACCACCATTTTTTGTTTCCCAGTTTACTGTAGATGGGTTTGATGCTCTTTCAGGCATAAACAAAATTACAGCATTACCAGGGTGTGTTCCAAATCCTTTATTTCTTACGTATTCAGTAAACATGATACAAGATGAAAATGATCCTTCACCAACATTTTTTGGATACCTGTATCCTGTATATTTTGGGCCTGTGTTATTGTCTACTTTTTTTGTTGCCATTTTTACCATCCTTGATAAAATCTTAATTTTCTGTATTATAACTATTTGATTATTATAACTAATTTGACTCTATTTTTGCATAAAATAAAAATTATGTATCAGAGTACCACTAAATGTGTTTTTATTTAACTTTTTCAATAAGTCATTGTTTATATTATAAAGATTCTTGTTCTTATATTTATAGAAAATTTTACCTTCTTTTCTTTTATAATAGATATAAGCAAATAAATTCTACAAATTTATTGTTGACAATTTAAGTAAAAACTGTTAGACTAGCATTTTACAAAATTGTATAGGATTTAACATGTTTAAAAATCAAAAAGAATTGACATACGCTCTATTTAATGAAGGAAAGAAATTAGATGACAGTTATACTGGTATTATTTATTATGTAAAAGATAATAATCTGTTTACAATGAATGTAGATAATGAAAATTGGTACCCATGTTATATGTTACCAAAACCAGAAAATGTTCAATTGTTTGTTGAAAAACTATGGTGGGAATCCGAAACAATAAAACAACAAAATAGTCATGTTGTTGGTGATAGTATTGAAATTGAACCTATATTATGTTTTATTGGTGAATCTCCAATAATTTTACCAATTGACAAAAATGACTTATGTGAATATTCACTACAATTTGTAGATGGTTTATTTTTTGATGATGATGGTGACTTTGATTATTATATTACTGTTGGTGGGGATGAATATCCATTTGCATTACCTGTAACTTGTAAAGAAATACAACCATTTATCTATCAAAATCAAATTATCACAAGAGGAAATAAATGATTAATTCACAAAAAGAAATGTATCAAGCCTTATGTGATGGTAAGGTTTTAGTTTTTGATAAACATATCTTATATAAGTTTATCAATGATGTACTTCATATTCGATATGACCATGAGGATTCATGTTGGGATGTTTGTTCTGAATTTCCTAATAATCATGACAAAATAGAAATATATACCCCGCCGCTTTGGTGGCAAAAAAGTAAACATGTCCAAACACGATTAAAAGAATTATTACGTCTTGGTGATGATGTTAGAATACATATAAGTCCTGTTATTTGTTGGGTTTCAAATAACACTAGAAATAAAGAACTTGATGAAAAAAGTATTAATAGTATAGCATTAATAGATGCGCTTGTATTTGATGAAGTAGGAAGTTTTCTATATTATGTTAGCGACGAACGGTCATTCAAATATGCTTTGCCATTAAGTATCAATGAAGTAAATAATTTATGTTACGGTAAACAAATTGAATATATAGGATAAAAAGGTTGACAAAAACATAAATTTTCTATATACTTTACCACTAACATAAGATAAAAATTAACAACTTGAAATTTGATAAAGTAAAAATAAGAGAAGACTATTATTATGGAAACCGTAACCGTAACAGTGACAGAAAATGAAAAAAATATAATTCTTTGTGCAAAATCAAAAGTTCCGATTGATGCACTGATTATTTACTACAAGAATAATTATTGTGATAGTGAATCGGTGCAAGAAATTCAAAAAAGTTTGATTGGAATCTTAAGTTGTATTTGTGACAGATTTTTCCCAATTAAAAATATTTACTCTGTTTTAAAAGAATTGAATCCAAATAAATATGATATGTATGATGGGTTATATTCTTTTGATTATAACATAGAAGTGTTGACTATGTTAATCAATCAAATCAGATTCTCACAATTACCTGATGGAATGTTTAATCAAATAAAAGCTTTACAAAGCTGAAGTTCTTAGCTATACTAATCACAAATCAAACAGAAAGGTGATTATCATGAAAACGAAAACAAAAAAATTACTTGCATTAGCAATAAAAGTCGCCACTAATGCACATGATAGGCAATTCGATTCTACTGGATTGCCATACATTTTACATCCATTAAAAGTAATGGCAATATTGAATACAAAAGATGAATTGCTGAATTGTATTGCCGTTTTACATGATGTAGTTGAAGATACAACGGTAACATTAGCTGATTTAAAGCATCTTGGGTTTCCATCTATTGTTATAGAAGCCGTTGATGCTTTATCAAAAAGAAAAACAAGTGGGGAAACCTACGAAGAATATAAAGAACGTGTTTTTAACAACTATTATGCAATGAGAGTTAAGTTAGCTGATTTGACTCATAATACTGACATAACTAGACAAAAAGGCATTAGAGAAAAGGATTTGCAATGTGTTTTAAAGTATCAAATTTTTTACAACGAAATTACCATAAGGCTATTTAACTATGAAAAAGAAAAGTAAGAATGTTCCTGAGTTTTTAAATTTAGTAGCAAAATACGCGCACGAATTCAACCGCGCAAATGTCTATGTAGATAGAACAAAATTTAAACGGAAAGACAAACATAAATCAAAATCCTTTGTTGATTTTAATTATAGCTACTAAGTTCTAATCAAAATCAATAGAGGATTAAATGACATTAAAAATAAGTGAAAAAATCTGGTATATAAAATCATGTAGTGTTGAAAAACAGGATATGGCTTATGTTACCTATTATGAAGATAATAAAGCTTTTGAAAGAAGAAAACAAACGGGTACTGAATGGAGTAAAGGATATTATCGTCCACAAAACCAACCAACATATAATGAACCAGTTATTTGCGACAATGTATTATTGGCAGGATATAAAATTCTTACCAATACATCAAGATATTCAACTTCAAATGTTGTGTGGAGAATATTAGACCCAAGAGGGTTTATATTTGAAATATATTCAGATAATATGTGTGACCTAATATTAGAAACAAAAATTGATAATGGGTTGATATTGGAGGAATGTATCTTAGCCTTTGCAAAAGGAAAAGTAGTATTGTTAAGTAAAAATAGTGAGTTGTGTATTGACAAAAATTAGTTTATAGTGTATAATTATCAAAATTTTATAATTAAGTGAGGATATAATGAAAGAAATAAATTTTAAAGTAAAGCAAATTGTTACAGTCATAACATTTTTAGTGATTATGTGTTTTGCTGGCTTTGGTTATGATTGGGCGCAAAATATTGGATGGTATGTGATATTGTTTTTATCTATTGCTTGTTCCATTGCTCAATTAGCTCCAGATGCAAGTTTTAAACATGAGGTTAAAATAAAGGTAAATAATTTATGGATGGTATATCTTGTTTGCGCCGCTATTGGAATTGCATTACATTGGTACTTTGTAGTTAGTTGGTGGATTTTAGCATCATTAGCTTTAAAAGGACGATATTTACTGGTAAACAAACAAACTGACAAGTGTGATTAATGGAAAAAGAAATAAAAAGTAAAAAGAAAAGAATGTCAAAATTGGATAAATTTCTGATTGATAAATTGAATATATTAAAAGATATTCATATTATGTCTGATACCATTACTCAATTTTGTAATTTGATGTGTGGCGCAATAACATTTGCCGAATATATTAAACAAGCGGATATTGTTTATTGCAATGAGTTAATTACTCAGATAGCAAAGATTGAAGATTGGAAAGTAAATAGGCTAGAAAGAAAAAAATTGATTGTGTCACTGATAGATTACATTGAAAATAGGAACATTGATAATGATAAATGAAGAAATGACTATAACAATGCCTATTGGTGAGATAAGCAAAAGATGTAATGATTGGGATTTATTTTGTAATGATACGGGATGGGATTACTATTGTATGAAAGAAGGGGTTGACCCTGATACACCAGTAAAGTTATCAACAAAGCAATTATTAAAATATGGAATAATTAAATTCGATGAAATATAGAATTATTACTCGCAATTGTGCGTTAGAAATGTCTAATGATGTGAATACCTTATTAGATAAGGGTTGGACATTAAAAGATGAATTAAAATTATGTATTGACGACAAAGGTGAAATTAAACAATACTGTCAAGTGTTAGTTTATGATGAACCAAT
>Ga0172380_10008717_pt1 | contig 10978 bp, 8 predicted proteins | sample Leawe162metaG_FD_119747 | JGI IMG/M metagenome (GOLD analysis project Ga0172380, IMG submission 119747) | Leachate microbial communities from a municipal landfill in Southern Ontario, Canada - Leachate well 162 metaG | ecosystem: Engineered > Solid waste > Landfill > Unclassified | place...
CGAACCGATGGCCAGACGCTGCGCCTTTGGTTACGTCTGTCCTCTGATGACAGCCTTTACAGCCAAACTGCCCTCGTATTCCGGACGGAGGCGAGCCCCTTTTTCGATGCTATTTACGATGCCCCGCGTATGGGCGATTATGCACCCATGAGCTTGTATAGTATGCTTGATAGTCAACAACTCGCCATACAAGCTTTGCCGCCCTTTTACGACAGCCTTCAAATACGACTGGGGTATACGAATAATCAACCGCGCCAACTCCGGCTGCAAATTGATTCCTTATCGGGAGATTGGCCCAACACCCGTTTTTATCTCGAAAACCGCCAATTGCAACAATTTAAACCGCTGGTTCAGGGTAGAAGTGTGCTGCTGGACGGCGATAGCATCGGCGTTTTCCGCGATCGTTATGTATTACATCTGCGCCAGCTTCGACCAGCCATTTCAACAACAGTCGCCGAAAACTGGCTGGACCTTATTCAATTGCGTCAAGCTAACCGATTGTTGCGTTTACACGGACTTCCAGCTGCGGCAACAGTAGCCGTATATGACGTACAGGGTCGTTGTTTACAACAAAAGTCTGTTTCCGGCAATTGGGAACAGACCTTTGAAGGTGCAGCAGGCGTTTATTTACTCCGCGTATTTACAGAAAACGAAAGCTGGCAACGAAAATTTGTAGTTACCGATTAAAGTTTCCGCCATTTAATGGTGCAACCTATGGCTTTGGTGGTGGCGATGACAATTTCCGAATCAGTCATCAAGGCGTCTATCGCTCTTGCTACATAAGGTGTTTCAACAGCCTCCGGTTTTTCGGTATTGTCGTCGATAGCGCCGATATATCTCACTACCATAGCGGTACCTTCCTTTTCAAGGACAAATACATGAGGGGTACGTGTGGCACCATAAGTACGGGTGATATTCTGCGATTCATCCACCAGATAAGGGAAGGTATATTGGTATTTTGCTGCTCTTTCCTTCATTTTTTCAAATGAATCTTCGGGCTGGACTTTCGGGTCGTTGGGATTGATGGCAATCACCGGATAACCGAGAGGTGCATATTTTTTATCTAAATCGATAATCCGTTGCTCATACGCTTGCGAATACGGGCAATGGTTACAGGTAAACACCACAATAAAACCTTTGGCTTCTTTATAGTTCTTGAGAGAAACCATTTTACCATCGATGTTTTTGAGTTTGAAGTCGGTGGCTTTATCACCCACCTGGTACTGGCCTAAAACCGGCAAGCTGAGTCCGATTACAAATAGGAGGCTAAGTAAACGTTTCATATCAGTGGATTAAAGATTTAACAATCGTATCAATTTCGGGGGCATGAAGCCCTTTTTCGCGGAATACCCGCTTATCACCCGACCAAAACAAGGTAGCCGGTATAGCGCCCGACCAAGACGGGTCTACCAATGGAATCCAGTCATTCGGATTACCGGCATCGAGCTGGACAACTTCAGCCCAGGCCATGTTTTTATGGATAAAAGGCAACAATAGCTCCTCTCTTTTCGACATAAAATCCAGACTTACATAAACAAATCGTACCGGTTTACCTTGCCAATGTTGTTGCGCGGCTTTAAACTCCGGCAATTCTTCAATGCAGGGTTTACACCAGGTTGCCCAGAAATTCATCACATAAACGGTATCGTTATGTAACTGAAGTTGGCGTTGTAAGTCCGGTTTATTCCAAATTTCTGCCGACTGACCGAAGGTGGTAGTTGCAAAAAACATAAAGAAAAACAGATACCGTACACACATAGTTAAAAAACGAATTAATCCGTTTTATGTTTTACTTCCGGCAAATCTTCCCCTGAATAATAACTTGATTTTTTTATTTGAGCTGTCAGCAGTTTGATTTGTTCCAGATAACCTTCATATATCAAAATATGGTTCACATACAGCACATAGGACATGAGAAACAATTTGGTATACTTCTCATTTCCCCGCATTTGTTCGAATCCCAGCTTTTTCTGGCTTTTCGAAGAGAGCAAAATTCGATTGGCATGGCCTTCATCAATAAGCTTTTCGGCATGACGAAATTCGGAAGCCGTTATCTGATTAAAAAAATCGGTCAGTTCATTGGCCTCCTGTTCATAATTGATGATTGCAGTCCGGAGTTTTAAGTCTTTCAAACTATTGACATTACCCAAGGTGATGATTGATTTCACAATGCCCATGGCGGGCCGGAAATTGATGGTAGATGACATACAGCTACCCAGCCATAAACGAACAGAGTCATCCGGTGCATTTTTAGCCGTGTCAATGTGTAGCAGCAGCATCTCTGCACTTCTGACCCCGGCGCGTTCTGTTTCCAGATTTGTTTCAACCGCTTCCTGGTTGTGTTTGAGCTCTTCCAGTAAATCGGCGATATACTGACGGTTGTTGGCTTGTAAATCCTGTTGTTTGAAATAATTCCCCAGGGCCACAGCGACCAATACGCCGGAGAGTACCACCAAAAATTCAGCAGCAAACCAACGGATAGCTTTGGGGTAATTGAAAGATTTGGCGGTTTTGGCTTGTTTAGGCATGGTGCAACAATATAAACAGCTTTGTTTAAATACGTTAGCTGTTCAAAATTTTTGCTTGCCTCAGCGGGTTAGCAAGGCAGCGAGCCAGGTCCCGAAAGCCCAAACAATGGCAACTGAAATGAATACTGCTACAATGATAGCCAGTAGCGCCTTTTTGAAGTGTTTCCTTTTTTCTTCCCGGAACTGCCGTTGCATCGCTTCCCTTTGCGCGCTCGTAAAAGTTTTGCTTTCGTTCAGTTTCTCATTGGTAGCCACAAACTCCTTATACGCCCGGAAGATTTTCCTGCGTGGCCGCGCATTGTTGCGCAGACTTGTAATCATACCAGCAATAGAACCAGCACCTCCAGTTATCATGAATGATTTACTTGTATTAAAACCTCAATTTATTGAAATTCTGTCAAATTTTCATCTATCAACCAGTCCATATAGTTCTGATTATGCACCAAATGATACGGAACACCTAAATAAGCGCTGGCAAAAGCAGCCGGGACTTTTGCCGGTTTTTCGGCGCTGTACTTAAATTCAAAGGCCTGTAAGCCGGTCTCACCCACCTCCACCAAATCAATTTCCTGTTGGTTATAATTCCGCCAGAAGTACATTTCTACATTACTTTGTTGCAGTGCATGTTGCTTCTTACGTTCCGAGATCAGAAAATTCTCCCAGAGCTGGCCTTTGTCGTTCCGCAATTCCAATGGTTTAAAGTCATTGATCACCGCGTTACGAATGCCGTTATCCATAAAATACCATTTGGCACCTTTAGTTACTTCTTTCCGGTGATTGGTGCTGTAGGCAGGTAGTTTGAAGAGTATACTCACCTTGGCGAGTAAGTCGAGATAACTTTCTATGGTTGCACGCGATAAACCCAGTTGTTTACCGAGCTCCTGGTAAGAAACTTCGCCGCCAATCTGCCAGGCCACTAAACGCAGCAAGGCCATAATTTTATGGGCATTTTTAATGCCTTCGTAGACCAATATATCCTTAAGGAGGTAACTCTGAATGAGTTCTCTCAGGTATTCCTTTTGTTCTTCGGCATCGGCTAGCAACAATACTTCCGGATAAGCCCCCGTAATCAACCGATGCGGCAAGGCTTTGATGGTTTCGAGCGGCGTTTCCCAATTCGCCAGTTCGCAAACCGCAGGCGGATATAGGAGATAGTTCCAACTTCGTCCGGTAAGTGGTTCACCCGTACGGTTCTGGAGATCAAAAGCCGACGAACCCGAAGCAAGTATGGCCAGTCCGGGTTGAGAATCAATCATCAGCTTAAGTATGTAGCCAATTTCAGGTATGGCCTGGGCTTCATCAATGATGAGTAATTTGTGGCTGCCTATAATGCGGCTGTAACTCGCTGCCGACCGATTCGCGAGCAGACTTTGTACATCAAAATCTTCCCCGTTCATGATCAAAACGCCGGGATGCGCTTTAGCGAGTTCCTGTATGAGGTAGGTTTTACCAACGCGTCGTGTGCCAAATAATAACAATACCTTATTCTGACCTAATCTTTTGCGGATTAAGTGGGCCAGTAATCGAGGTATAAGCGTGGCTTTCATACTGCCAAAGCTAACCCAAACTTAGTAAAAATGCAAATGGGTTTGCATTTTTACTAGTAATTTTGCAAACGCACTTGCATTTTTACTATAAATTTTGAAAATCAAATTGCGCTTTTACTTAAATACAAGACAAAAAATAGCCATAGGTCCGGTGGACCTATGGCTATTTAACAGCTATTCAAGTGTTACAAATCGAACTTGATGCCCTGTGCCAGGGGCAGTTTGTCGGTATAATTAATGGTATTGGTTTGTCGGCGCATATAGGCTTTCCAGCTATCTGAGCCCGACTCGCGACCGCCACCGGTTTCCTTCTCTCCACCAAAAGCACCACCAATCTCGGCACCGCTTGTACCGATATTTACATTGGCAATACCACAATCCGATCCGCTGGCAGCCAGGAAGGCTTCGGCTTCGCGCATATTGACGGTAAAGATGCTCGATGATAAACCCTGTGGCACACCATTTTGAATGGCGATGGCTTCGTCGAGCGTTTTATAGGACATGATATAGAGGATAGGCGCGAAAGTTTCGTGCTGCACCATTTTCATTTTAGGGGTGGCTTCTAAAATGCAGGGTTTGACATAACAACCCGACATATACTCGCTGCCACTGAATACGCCACCTTCTACCAACACCTGGGCACCTTCGGCTTTCGCTTCCTTGATGGCATTTTCGTAGGCATGAACCGCCAGTTTATCAATTAACGGCCCCACATGTACGCCCTGTTCCAATGGATTACCGATGACCAACTGACCATAAGCTTTGGTCAGGCGGGTTTTCATCTCGGCATATTTGCTTTCGTGTATGATTAAACGGCGGGTAGTGGTACAACGCTGACCGGCTGTGCCGACAGCACCAAAAACAGCACCTACGATGGCCAGATCCAGATCGGCATTTTCGGTGATGATGATGGCATTGTTGCCACCCAATTCGAGCAAGGAACGACCGAGACGTTGAGCAACAGCAGTTCCTACGGCTTTGCCCATGCGGGTGGAACCGGTAGCAGAAATCAGCGGTATACGGCTGTCGTTCGAAAGCAATTCACCAATTTTCATATCGCCAATCACGATAGAAGATACCCCTTCAGGTACATCGTTCTTTTTAAATACTTCGGCAATAATATGCTGACAGGCAACGGCCGTCAAAGGTGTTTTTTCGGAAGGTTTCCAGATACAAACATCACCACATACCCAGGCCAGGGCTGTATTCCAGCTCCAAACCGCTACCGGGAAATTAAATGCCGAGATGATGCCGACTATACCCAACGGATGCCATTGTTCGTACATGCGGTGACCGGGACGTTCGCTGTGCATGGTCAGGCCGTACAACTGGCGGGAAAGACCCACTGCAAAATCGCAGATGTCGATCATCTCCTGCACTTCGCCTAAGCCTTCCTGCAGGCTTTTGCCCATCTCATAAGAAACCAGTTTGCCCAGCGGTTCTTTGGCAGCACGCAAAGCGTCGCCGAACTGACGAACTATCTCACCCCTTCGTGGGGCAGGCCAGCTGCGCCATTCCAGATAAGCCGCTTGTGCTTGCGCTACTACTTTCTCGTAATCTTCTTTGGAAGCTTGTATTACGCTGCCAATCAGTTCGCCATCAACCGGTGAATGGGATTCGAGGCGTGCGCCAACGGGTTTCCAGCTGTGACTGCCGGTGCTTACGCCATTGTTGATCGACGTAATATGTAAGTCACGGAGCACCTGCTCCATGTCGCTTTTGAGTTCTTTTAGTTTCATGCCCATCAAAATTTCAATTCACGCACAAGATCGTAAGGATTTAATTTAAACAAGTCGATAGAGAAGCTTATTTGATCGACTATGCCCAATGTTTCACCTGTTAACGGATTATTCGTCAACGATTCACTCATTAACAAAGGAAAATTCACGCTGAATGCGCCATTCTTCAATTGAAATGAAATACCGGCAGCATAAGTCAATGCCTCCAACTGAGCCGGTGCAAAAGGTAAGCCCAAAGGATCAGCAAAAAGGATCAGTGAACGGCTGCCGTTCAGATTCGACAAACTGGCATCTGCAAATAGTACCAGGGGAACTTTTGGAATTTTGATATCGGTATTCCAGGCAAACACCCATTTTACCGGATCCACGGCACCTAAGGCAAGCGGCCATTGTGCATTGGCAACACGCATACCCGCATCCCGCATCATAATCTGTCGACTAAAAGCACCACCTCCGGTTGTAGCCGAACGATCAAAAAATACGGCATCTCCCAGGTAATCCTGACTGCCATCCACATTCACATTGCTCATAAGCGGCAGACTGGCTGCGCTGCTTGCCAGGCTATAGCCGGCAAAAACGCGGTGCTGCCAATACAGCTTATGTTTGGGAAGATAATTCCAACGATATTTGGCTTCCACCGCCAGACGGGTAGAACTGTTGGTGTATAAAGTGTGGCCACTGCCTGGTAAGGCGGCGACAATATCTGCTTTCACCGACCAGGGATTACGAATTCGGTAATCCTGTATTTCGTAACCGACTTGCGGCAAAAGTTCCTGATTGCCATTCACTAAACGTTGTGTGAGGCGTACTTCCAGGTTTTGGTAGATAGAGCTGCTATTGGTTTTATGCAGTCTGGCCTTTGCATAATACTGTATCAAGCCGCTCCGATGTCCAAAGGTTTCATATTTACGAGCGGTGACCCCTGCCTGTATTCTGCCAAAAGGACCTGAAGTTGGATGCCAGTTATACCGAATTCTGGCCGATCCTGCCAGGGTTTCGCTGCCAAAGCCATACATAGGTACAAAAGCAAACTCCAGATCTTGAGGCAATATTATACTACTGTACAAAGCCGCACCCAGCATAAATCCATCAGCAGCATTGGCTCCCAGTGCTGGTGCGAGATAGATTTTATTTTTGCCATAACCCAAACCCACAAAACCATTCACTCCCGGAATAGCCGGCCACAAAGCACCTACCCGGGCTGTCGCACGTGGTCGCATATATAAGGGTATTTGTCCTGCTTCATCAATCACAAATCGTTTGGCGCCAATTGCAGAAATGGTCTGCGTTTGAACACCCGAAAATCCGGCAAACCACTCTCTGCGAATGACAGCCCCGGTATCATCAAGTGCACTCAGGCTAAATGGACCGGTATTTCCTAAGCCCGCTATTTTAACTGCATATTGGTCTTCACCTACTTTTTTAACCCGGCGAATGCGGTAATCCAAATTGTTGGCAGTCTGTAATTGCTGCTCAAAAAACCAGCTCACATTCTTATCGCCCTTTCCTTTTTCCAAAGATCTTCGGAAATCATCGGGAGAAGGATGTTTAAATTTCCACTGGCTGAAATAAGCCTGCATCCGTTTGTCAAACTCCTGCTGACCCAGATAGGCTGCCAGATAATTGAGCTCTAATGCCGTTTTTTTATAGACAAGTGTACCGTAAGTTTCGCTGTCGTAATCATGGGAAGGCGTATTCCACAAGGCAACATCTTTGCCTCTGCGTGCCGAAAAAAGCCAGGCCAACTGATCGAGATCCAAATCATCCAGACTAAAATTTAAGCCGGGAAGATTTGTCTTTAGACCTGCACCATCTTGCGGATAACGGAGTTTCATATAGCGGGCTTCATAGTAGGAATTAACGCCCTCATCCAACCAGGGATAATCCCTTTCGTTGGAGCCTAATATGCCATAAAACCAATTGTGACCTACTTCATGGGCAATTACCAGGTCTAATTCACGGGCACTGCCACCAGCACTAATTACGGTTACCGTAGGGTATTCCATACCACCACCGGCCGACAAAGCACCCTGAACGGCTGTACAATAATCATATGGGTAATCCCCTATCCATTTGGAGTAGTAATACACCGAACTGTCGACATATTTCTGTGCTTCTGTCCAACGTTTGGCGGACTTTCCGCCTTCGAAAAAGGCGAAGGTGGTTACCTTGCGGCCACTGTTTGGCAGTAAAACATGGCCTTTTTTAACGTAATAATCTTTACCGGCAAACCAGGCGAAATCGTGCACCTGTTCCAGGGTATAGCGCAGTGCTTTAAACTTTGGGGCTGTAGCTTCCTGGAGTTCCGGAAAGCTGTCCATTTTCCCGTGGGCCGTTGCCAATGAATCGAGCCAGTTGCGTTCGCTGATGTTCTGCAGATTACCCGATGCGGCTACTTTATAATTTTCGGGCACATGAATGGTTACTTCAAAACTGCCGAATTCACTGAAAAACTCACCCAAATCCAGATATGGCATATAATGCCAACCGTTTTGGTCGAATACTGCCGGTTTTGGATACCACTGCGTAATCTGGTATTGTTGTCCGGTATGCCCCATACGTGAAAAATCACCTGGCAATTTCACCCGAAATGGCGTAGAGACCGTGAGTCGTTTGCCGGGTTCCAGCGGTTGATTCAGCCAGATGATGGCAACATCCGGGGTATCCTCAGCCAGATATTCCCACTTCACTGCCTGGTTATCGACTTTAAAATTCAGGCTATCGATATAGCCCCGTATACTGTCGGGTGCAGTATAAAAATCCCAGCTGCGGTTACGCAACTGTTGTCGGGCAAAGGCGGTATTATTATCCCGATATGCATTGGCCCAAAGGTGGATGTAGATACGATCGATACTTTTCGGACTTTTATTGTGGTAGATAAAACTTTCGGCGCCGTGCAGCATATGCTGCTGATCGTCGAGGGTGACGTCGATCATATAATCGACTTCCTGTTGCCAATAATTTTCTTGGGCGAAAAGGTTGAAGTTCAAACCGAGGCATAAGCCGGTTAAAAGCATACTAATTCGGGTCATCATATTCAATTAAGCGGAAAAGATACGGTTGTTGTTTGGAAGTATAAAGCTTACAGCTTTCCTTTTCCACCGAAAGGGTGCATAAAAATTCGGTACCTTTACATGGAATTGACGTGTAAAAACGTAATTTGAACCGACTACCTGATCCAACCGTATCTGAATGTAGCCGGTAGGGCAGGAAAACAATGTAACGGTGGGCTTATGGAAATGTTCAACGATGACGATTTAACCAATGGATTCGACCCCGAAATCCTGCTCTCCGTAGAGCGTTTCGAGGAAATGGTGAAGAAGCGTGAGCATTACTATTTCGAGGCCGATGAGTTGGAAGAAATTTTTGAGTTTTACTATCAGCAAGGGCAATTAGAACAAGCCGCGCAGGTAGCCGACTTTGGTGTGCTCCAGAATCCCTACAGTGCTGCCTTTTTTATCAAACAAGCCCAACTCGATTTAAGTCGTGGCCAGTTCGATGCCGCATTTGGTCACCTCAATCAGGCCGAAATTTTCGAACCTACCAGTTTCGAACTGTATCTGATGCGCGGCAATATGTACGACCTCACGGGTAACCCCAAAGAGGCCGTTAAAAACCTGAAAATTGCCGAAGGTTTTGCCGAAGATCAGGTGGACATTGTTTACAGCGCCCTGGCGAGTGTATTCATGAACTGGAAAAAATACAATTCGGCCATTTATTATCTGCAACTCGTTCTCAACCTCAATCCGGAGGCCGAAGAAGCCCTTTACGACATCAGCTACTGCTATTTCCAACTCGAAGATGTGGAAGGTGGTATCAGCTTTTTTCAGGGCCAAATCGACAAAAATCCTTACAGCGATATCGCCTGGTATAACCTGGCCATCTGCTTTAATAAACTCGAAATGTATGAGAAAGCCCTCGAAGCTTTCGATTACGCCCTTTTAATCAACGATAAAAACAGTCTCGCCTGGTTCAACAAAGCCAATACCTGGATTAATCTCGATTCATTCAGTGAAGCGTTGAATTGTATGTATAAGTCGATGGACCTCGAGCCCGGCAATGCCGTCGTTTTATGTGGCATTGGTGTTTGTCTCGAAAAGATGGAACGCGTTGACGATGCCTTAGGCTGGTACAATCGTGCCCTGGAGATTGATCCGCTTTTGTCGGACGCCTGGTACGGTTTGGGCGTATGTTACGAACTGCAGGGCAATTATGCCGATAGCATCAGTAATTTGCGTAAAGCGGTGGAGTTATCGCCTGAATCTGAAGAATATTGGTTCAGTCTGGCCGAAGCCCTGGAACGGGATGATCAATCCGATCTGGCCATTGATGCCTACCAACAAGCCTTAGCCATTGATATGTCCTATTTCGAGGCACGTGCACAATTGATGAACCTTTACTTTCGATTAGCCCGTCCGGAGGCTGCATTTCAGCTTTTTAGCGAAGGGCAACGCCTGCATCCGGAAGAAGCCGATTTTTATTACCGGGCAGCAGCAGTGTTATTACGACATAATTTTGAGCAAGAAGCATTGGTTCAACTGCAAGAGGCCTTAATTTTGGATTTCGATCTGCATCTGGATTTTTTCATCTATGCCCCACAGGCATTAGAAAACGGAAAAATTCTGGATATGCTGGATCAGTACCGCAACCAATGAACTACAGTCTGAATCACATCCCCGAGCGCACCGCTAAACCCCGGAGCGCTGGCCTTACCATGGTCATGGACAAAGGCCTTTCCATCCGTGAGGTGGAAGATTTTTTATCAATCTCGGGCATCTATGCCGATATCGTGAAACTCGGCTGGGCGACCAGTTATGTAACGCCCGATCTCGACAAAAAACTAGATGTTTACCGGGCTGCTAATATTCCCTTCTATTTTGGTGGCACCTTATTCGAGCTTTTTATCGCACGCGGTCAGTTCGATGACTATCGTCGGGTGCTCGACAAATACAAACTGCAATATGTAGAAGTATCGGATGGCAGTCTGGAATTACCGCATGATGAAAAATGCAGTTATATCGAAAAACTCGCCAAAGATTTTACGGTTTTGTCGGAGGTAGGCTCCAAGGACGCGGAAAAAATTATCGCTCCTTATAAGTGGATAGCCATGATGAATAAAGAGCTCGAAGCGGGTTCATATAAGGTCATTGCTGAAGCTCGAGAA
>Ga0172380_10008718_pt1 | contig 10975 bp, 17 predicted proteins | sample Leawe162metaG_FD_119747 | JGI IMG/M metagenome (GOLD analysis project Ga0172380, IMG submission 119747) | Leachate microbial communities from a municipal landfill in Southern Ontario, Canada - Leachate well 162 metaG | ecosystem: Engineered > Solid waste > Landfill > Unclassified | place...
CACGGAAGGCCCGTTCGAAGGCCAGACCATGCGCATCAAGAAGCTTCTCGACACGGGCGACGTGGACGGTATCGTGCGCCTGTTCGGTGGCGAAGTGAAGATCCGGGTGAAGACGGACAAGCTGGCAGCGGCGTGACGAGAAGGAGAGATTGATGGTATCCCATGAGATTACAGAGGATGGCGAAAGCACGCTTAATTGGGCAATCAGATCGGCTGGCTTTATGGGAACGGTTCGACAATTAACATGCTGCGGTCGGTGCGGTGAAGGGATTTCGGTGCCGAGCAATAAGCCAAGACACACCATAGATATTCTAAAACCATCTATGCACTTTTTGTGCGACCCATGTTTTGATGCGCTTCCCGATTAGGGCAAAAGAACGTCGTGAATTTCCAGTTGCAAATGCTACGCAACAAGGCTAGATTCGCAACTGGATGATTTGGTAACCACCCGGCGGACCATCTTAGGATGGGAATACACGCCAAGCCAAACCCAGCGCCCACGTGCGGCGCGCGTCAGCGGTTTATTGCCTAATTATATACTTGACAAAGCACGTTTTTGGGAGTAGTTCCTATGGCCGACAGGCCGGCACCAGGACCCTTTGATGGGATTGAGATAACGCCCGAGATGATCGAGGCGGGTGCAGATGCCGCCTTTGAGGCTCTTCGACTTTCAGAAGCGAGCGCCTGTCTTTCTGGGGACGACTATCGGGTTCTTGCCGTTAGGGTCATTGAAGCCGCCTATGGCAAGCTCGGACTGGAAGCGGCTAAGCCTGCTTAGAAGCCGCCCAAAATCGAGAGCGGCGCTGATTAGATCGGCTTCCGTATACCGAAAGTCCGGATTTTGACGACGCTTTCGAAGGATTGAGACGGCATCTAGAGGGTCAGGTTTGATAACGGGGACGCCCTTCTGGTCCTCATCGTAATTCTCAACCTCGAATACCCCATGAACAAGAAAGTTGCGGACTGCTAGCTGGGCATCGATTTCCTTCTTGATGGGCGTCCACCATCCCTTGCGGGATGTTTCGGACATTGCGAATTGCAGGCACCTATCGAGCAGGAGAAGACGCGAATCGAAGCTCTGGATATGGAACCATGTCGTGGAGATCAGAAGCGGGTGAGCGTCCTGCATCAGCGTATAGAAAATGCGGTAGGCAGCACTTTCGACCTTCTGCCATTCGGTTAAAGCGCGGCCATAGGCGTGCTTGAATGAATGCTCGGCTTTCAAGGTTTCATGGTCTAACGACAAGGCACTATCCCGCGCGAGGAGTGTGCCTGGGAAAGCCAGGCACGGGAAAAATAAGCGAGTTCGCTCATAATATGCATTTACGCATAATTGCGTGGCGTGCATAAACTAGACGGCGGACTGGAGACGGTGGGGATCGAACCCACGGGAGCTAGGTCGGAAATCTTGCCGCCCGTAACCATACCGTCCCCATACGACTACCCCGCGATGGATCGGGGTAGAAGGCACCAGCAGCAATGCCGGGTGCGCCAGCCAGCGAGCCTTGTGAGGCGGGTGTGTGCGTCTTGGTCGGTGGGCACACCCCCTCCATCGCGCTGGCAATCCCAATCCAAAGACGACTCGACTGCCGATGGCAACGATTCGTTTCGCCATTAACAGCCTCCACCACTACGGGTAGTGGCTTGTGGTTGGGGAAAGTGGGGAGAACGATGTCTGATCGCACCCAAAAGGCCGCTCGTCCTCTCGGGAATGAAGCCGAAGCCGAATCAGAGCGTGCGTTCAACGAGACGCTAAAGCGGATGCTGAAGACGCCGCCGAAGCCGCATGAGAAGGCGACACCGCTGCGACCGAAAGATAAACTCACTGCGGCGAGGGACGGCCAAAAATCAAATCCAACCTAGTATCTGGCGGCAAATCGGCATATATTCCTCTCCTAGAGACAGGAGAAGTTATGCCAGCCAACTATGAAAGGGCTAAGAAGGCTGCGCGTGAGACCCTCGCAAAGTATGGTCTGACGACCCCTCCGTTTGACCCGGAGGCAATCGCTGAAGCGATGAACGTGAACGTCGTCTATACGCGTTTCGGTGGTGCGCATGGAGGCGCGATTTCAGGATTCCTCCAGTTTGACCCGCCGCAGATCGTCATCAATCTTGACCAGCAACCGAACCGGAAGACGTTCACCATTGCGCATGAGCTGGGCCATTATGTGCTCCACCAGGATTATGCTCGCTCTCAAAATTACCAGGTGATGCCTCGGAACAATTACTATGGGGAGCAGAAGCCGGATGAGGAGAAGGAAGCGGACGTGTTCGCTGCCCACCTTCTCGTCCCAATGAGAGCGCTCCAACGCTATCAGGATGTCGCCAGCACAAGTGAGTTGGCCCGTCTTTTTGCCGTTTCCGAAGATGTTATTATGAACCGCCTGAAGTGGGTTTGATTGTCTAATTCGATTTCCAGAACTGAGGCCGAACAAAGCATCACCGGCCCGCTTCAGGACGTGGACGATTCCAAAGACAGGGCGATTACCCAAGGCGAACGCGAACGGGTCGAGATCGAAGGGAGGAAGCAATTCTTCTTGCGCTGCGCTGACACGCGGGGCGTCTCACGCTTGCCGATGTAGGTTTCATCGGCTTCAACGGTCTTGCCCGCGCCGCCAATGGGACCGGCCGACTTCACGTCCTCTTTCATCGCTTCGCGGATGCGGTGCGCCATGAACCAAGCGGTCTTGTAGGTGACGCCGAGCATGCGGTGCAACTGGTGCGCGGACATGCCTTTCTTTGACGATGCGAGAAGGAACGTCGCCAGCAGCCACTTGTTCAGGGCGATCTTGGAACGCTCAAACACGGTGCCAACGGTCACGGTGAACTGCTCGCGGCATTCCATGCAGTTGTAGAGGCCGGGGCGGTGCGCCTTGCCCTTCATTGCGGTGATGCGATCAGCACGAGCGTTTCCACAGTGCGGGCAATTCGGGCCATGCGGCCAACGCTGCGCTTCCAAGTGGATGCGGGCTGCGTCGGCGTCGATGAAGATGGGAGAGTCGAGTTTCATGGCGATGGATCTTACTGCTGCGGAGCGAGAGGCATTTGAGGCTTTAGCGCGAAGGCGATTTGGTGCTGAAGTTGTTCCAGTGTGGGCCGATCAAGCACCATCGTCATCGGCCCCAGGTTCTCAGTCTCAAACGACAAACCGAACTTCTCATCAACGCGGTCTGCGTAAGCGGCTGTCACTATCCCGATTTTGGCAAAGCGCATGTCGTTTCCCCCTGTTGTCGCTATCTAGCGCCATCAAGCGTGCTTTGTCAAGTATATAATTAGGCAGCGGTTTATTGCCAGAGTTTCGCGCTTCGGCGCAACGATATGCGAGGCGGCGCTACGTTGGCCTAACCCTTCGCCTTAAGGGCACGGGGCCAGTGGCGTGAGCGATAAGGCGAGAAAGTGCTTTCCCTGCCTCGCACCCTTTGCCCGCCGCTGTCCCATCAATCCTCAGAGATGCCTAAGCTCAAGGGGACATGCGCGCGGGCAAAACCCATAACCGCACATAGAGGAACATGATCATGGCCCTACCAAGCGGTGTGTCCAAGGACTCAGTTCGTGCCGTCTACGAGGCGCTGACCAACGGCGATGCGTTCGCAGCAACGGGCGCCGATTCCGTCTCGCGCATTCTCTCCGCTGCGGCCTCGACCAATGCGACGAGCGCCAAGGCGTCGGCAGGCTACCTGCATCAGGTGAGCGGCCACAACTCCGCAGCTTCGGCCCGATATCTCAAATTCTATAACAAGGGGACGGCCCCGACTGTCGGAACCGACACGCCAGTCCTGACCTACTATCTGCCGAGCTCGAGCGCTTTCGTGTTCGACATCCCGGCGCTCTATTTCGCGTCAGGCATCAGCTACGCGCTGACGACGGGTGTTGCGGATGCCGATACCGGCGCGCTGACGGCGGCCGATATCATCGGCCTAAACGTGGTCTTCGGGTGACGCCATGAGCGGATTTGCACCTACTATCGCCAGTCTGCCATGGACGCCCCAGCTCCGCTTCGGAGCCGCCAGTGTCGGCATGACCTTCTCGACGCAGACGGGTTTCTACACCCGCGTAGGTCCGCTGGTGTTTATCCGGGTGACTTTGATCCTGTCGGCGAAGGGGTCATCGACCGGAGACGCGTCTATTTCTGGACTGCCATTTGCAGGCGTGGCGACAAACCAGGTCGTCGCCGGGAAGTTCCAGATGCAGAATATGAGCGCCAGTTGGGGCGACACGGAACTGAGCCCGCGGGTAGCTGGGGCTATCACGGCCATGACGATCTACAAAGCCGCCACCACCAGCATCGCTGCGCTGCAGCATACAGATTTCGCGGACAGCAGCATTATCCTTTTCAACGGGATTTACGAGGCCGGCTGATCACGTTGCGCTTGTCAAAAGCTGCTGGTATAGCGTTATGTGACTTTGACAAAAGGCCGACGCCATGCCCGCGCCAACGAAGCCCGATATCGATTATTCCTACACGGGCTTCCAGCAGGAAGCGCAGCTCGACACATTTCCAGGGACGCAGCTCGATAACGACCTGGCCGAGCTGAAGCGCGCAGCCGATGACGGCCGCCGTTGGAGGTATCTACACCGGAGCGGCAAAGTCGGGAACCATATTGGTTGCCGCATCTCAAACATGGAATGTTAGCGAAGGCTTTGTCCTCGGTCTGGCAGTTCGCCCGCGACTTACGGTCCCTCCGATCCTGTCGCTGTCCACCCCGGAAGGGGCCGCGCGCACTTGCGACCTCTATGTCTTGGGCTTCGGCGTCCTTTAACCTCTCCCCAGCAACAGCAACAGCAATTGGAGAACTGACATGGACATTCTTAAGAGCTTCTATGGCCGCAGATTCGGACTGTCGAAGGACGGCGACCTGATTATCAACAACGGTGCGAACCAGCGCGTCATCCGTGGTGGCGGCAACATCGTCAACTGCACTGCGTCGACGCTCACGGTCACGGCAGATCTCCACGCTGGCAAGATCGTCACGCTCAATCGCGCCGCTGGTATTGTCGTATCGATGCCCGCCGCAACTGGCACGGGCAACGTCTACAAGTTTTACGTCGGCACGACTGTCACGTCGAACGTCTATCGCATCAATGCGCTGACGACCGACATCATCCAGGGCGGCGTTGCTCATTCGACCGACGCGGCTGGTGTCGCAATCCTCGCCATCCCGACTGCTGACTACATCAGCATGAACGGCTCGACCACGGGCGGGCTGATCGGGACGTGGATCGAACTGACCGACGTTGCGACGGGTGTGTGGATGTGTGCTGGCTTCGTGGTCAGTTCAGGTGCTGAGGCAACAATTTTTAATGCCACGTAAGGCAACCTGATATGTCTGTCCTTCGCTACGCCTCTCAGGAGGCTGCGAACATCAAGAAAGCATTGAGCCGGGCAACCCAGCAAGCCCAGCTCAATGCATCGCTCGCGCAACGCGCGGCCGAAGAGGAAGCAGCGGCGCTGTTTGGCGATGCGGCCAGTCTCGTCGCCGTCCCAGCCAGTTCCACGGCTACCGGCACAACGGGTCAGGTTTCAGCTGACGCGGTGTATTTATATTATTGCTACTCGACGGATTTGTGGGGCCGCATTGCATTCGACGCAACCCCTTGGTGAGAGGCAAAGCACCATGAGTGTAAAATACACGGCCCGTTCTACGTCTGACAGAACTGAGGATTGGCCGTTCTGGATGGTTGTGGACGAGAGAAACATCAACGTGACCGGCAAGCTATTCGAGAAATGGTCCGGCATTCCTGCGTCCGGTGGCATGTTTGCAACGCGCGAAACCGCCACGGCATTGGCCGCCACGGCAAATAACTTGGCGGCTCTCTAATGCCAGCCGGTAGGCCAACAGACACCGAAATTGCAGATTGGGAAACCGAACTGACGCCGAAACAGCGTGCGTTCGTCCGGGAATACCTTATCGATCTCAATGCGACACAGGCTGCAATCCGTGCCGGCTACTCCGAAAACACTGCTCACGCGATCGGGCACGAGAACCTTAGCAAACCTGAAATAGCCGACGCCATCGTTTCTGCAATGGAATTAAGGGCAAAACGCACTGACATCACGGCGGACCGCGTGCTTCAGGAGCTTGCCAAGATCGGTTTTTCGGACATCCGCAAGGCAGTGAAGTGGCAATCGTCTCTCATAACGGAAGAGGACAACCCGGACGGCGGCGACATCGCGGTCATCAAGACTGTTGTCACCAACACGGTGCAGATGATTGCCTCTGACGAGATCGACGATGACACGGCCGCGTGCATTTCCGAGGTGAGCCAGAATGCAACTGGCGGGATCAAGATCAAGTTGCACGACAAGCGCGCGGCACTGGTCGACATCGGCAAGCATCTTGGCATGTTCAAGGAGCGCGTCGAACACACCGGGGCAAATGGCGGGCCGATCGAGACGAGGGATTTGTCTGGCTACGATCTCGCGCGCCGCATAGCCAAGCTGCTTGATGTCAAACCTGCTTGACCAGATTCTGGAGCGCTTCAATGCGCTGCCGATCGACCAACAGGAGGAATTGAAAGAGCTTGTATCGGAAGCGACAGCCGATTGGGATTGGGTAGAGAATACCGGACCCCAGAAGGATGCTGTCGAAACCCTTGCTGATGAGCTGTTCTACGGCGGACAGGCAGGTGGTGGCAAGACGGATCTTCTCTGCGGGCTTGCCCTCACCAATCACAAGCGGTCCCTGCTCCTGCGTCGGATCAACCAGGAGGTTCGCGGCATTGAGGACCGCTTAGCGGATATTCTCGATACGCGGGATGGCCTTAATGCATCTAACCATGTGTGGCGCCGTCCTGAAGGCCGTGTCATCGAAATGGGCGGGTGCCAGTATGAGAACGACAAGCAGCGCTACAAGGGCAACCCGCACGATCTGATTGGCTTCGATGAGATCGCCGACTTCTCCGAGACACAGTATCGGTTCATCACGGCGTGGAACAGATCGGCCGATCCCAGCCAGAGATGTCGCATTGTTTGCACCGGCAATCCACCGACCTCTCCGGAGGGCCTATGGGTTCTGAAATACTGGGCACCGTGGCTTGACGAAAACCATCCAAACCCCGCGCAGGACGGCGAACTTCGCTACTACACGACGATCGCGGGTGAGGATGTCGAATGCGACGGGCCTGATCCAGTTGAAGTGGACGGCGAATTCATTACGCCACGGTCTAGGACGTTCATCCGTTCGAAGCTGAGCGATAACCCGGATCTGAACGCGACGAACTACGATGCGGTGCTTGCGGCTCTTCCAGAGGAACTGAGAGACGCCTATCGCGAAGGCAAGTTCACAGCGTCACAGAAAGACGCCCCGCAACAGGTCATCCCGACTGAGTGGATCAAGGCCGCGATGGCGCGGTGGGATTCGAAGCCTCCGGCTGGTATCGGGATGTCATGTCTCAGCCACGACGTAGCGCTGGGGGGTGGCGACTCCAACGCCTTCGCCCGTCGTTATGGTCATTGGTATGATCAGATCATTGTCGAGAAGCTGAAGGGGTTTGTCGACCCGATCGACCTTGCTTCGCGAGATATCACATTGATGCGGGACGGGTGCCCTGTCGTCATCGATATGGGCGGCGGGTTTGGGTCGGGTGTCTACTCGCACCTGAAACAGAATGTCCAAGGCATCACGCTTTACGGCCATGATGGCGCTGGGGAATCCCGCAAACGGTCCAGGGACGGCAAGTTCGGGTTTGCCAACAAGCGCGCAGAAGTGTGGTGGAAGTTCCGCGAGGCGCTAGAGCCAAACCTGGGCGAGCCGGTTGCTCTGCCTCCCGACCCCGAATTGCTGGCTGATCTTGCCGCGCCGCGTTGGAAGCTGACATCGCGCGGGTTCCTCATTGAGGAAAAGGTCGCGATCAAGAAGCGCCTCGGCCGCTCGCCTGACAAGGGCGATGCGGTGGTGAACGGCTGGGCTTACGGCGAGGATGCGGTAACGGCCCGCATTCGCGTGGCACGCAATCCGACCGGGGCGCCAAGGGTCAATTTGGGCCATTCGAATATGAAGGCGAGGCGAGGCAGATGATTGAATTGCATGCCGCATATGAGATCGAGCAGGGCTATGCAAAGCCTGAGATTGTTGGTTTCGCCATCAATCAGGTCGTGGCGCGTGACCTGAAACGGCGCGGGTTGACGGATTCCGACATCATCAGCCGTGACCGCATCGAAGACGGCGTAGAGGTCGAACATATCATCGCAGGGCAGGCGAGGACGTATCTCCGCTATTGCGACAAGATCACCATCCCCGGAGACGAATGACATGGGTGCTTTGTTCGGGAAGGCTAAGCCTCCCAAGGTTGTCCGCATGCCGGACGCGAACGATCCCGCAATCCGCCAGTCGGAAGAGCGCAAGCGTCGTGAGATCGCGGCTCGCTCGGGACGTTCCTCGACCATGCTGAGCCGTGGTGCGGGTGGTGTGCCTCGTGGCAGTGGTGGTGGCAACAATGGGCGTGGCGGCGGCGGTGGTGGAGACGCGGGAACGCGGAGCTACAGCAATAGTCTTTTGGGCTCGGCTGGCTGATCCTGATGGACTCTCGCGCTCGTGAACTCGTCAAGATCGGCGACGGCCTCTTCACCAAGAAGCGCCCGCACGACGAGACGAACCAGGAGATTGCCGAGAACTTCTACCCGCTGAGGGCCGACTTCACGTCGCCGTTCTCGCTGGGTGAGGATTTCTCAGGCGATCTGATGGAATCGTTCCCGGTGCAGGCGCGCGAGACGCTGGGCAATGCGCCGTCGTCCATGCTGCGCACCGGCCAGTGGTTCAACGTCCGCACGGGCTTTGAGGAGATCGACGAGGCGCCGGCCAACGCACAATGGCTGGAGGCGGCAACGTCGCGCTTCAAGCGGTTGATCTATGATCGCAGGGCCAACTTCACGCGGGCCACGGGCGAAGTCGATCATGATTACGTGACGTTCGGCGGCGGTGTCTTGTCGGTAGGGGAAAGCTCCGGCCGCGATCATTTCCTGTTCCGCTCGTGGCATCCCCGCGATTGCGTGTGGATGGAGAACTCAGACTGCAAGATCGACCATTTGCAGCGCTTCATGCCGACCACGGCGCGCAACATCATGGCGAACCCGGTGTGGGCGAAGAACGCGCATAGGGACATCGTTGAAGCGGCAAAGACCGAGCCGACGAAGGAATTCAAGGTTCGCCATGTCGTGCTGCCCGCCGACGAGATGTATGGCGACGACAAGGCCCGGCGCCGCCGTTTGATGGCGAACGGGATGCAGTTCGTCTCGCTCTACATCGACTGCGAGCATGAGGAAATCCTGGGCGAGGGCGCCCTTCCGGTGTTCTGCTACGTGACGCCTCGCTGGCGCACGATCAGCAATTACCAGTATGGCTTCTCCCCCGCTGCGATCACGGCACTGCCTGACGGGCGCATGATCCAGTCGATGGCCCGCATTCTGCTGGAACAGGGCGAAAAGGCCGTCGATCCGCCGACCATCGGCAAGGGCGACATCTTCCGCGACGAGATCAATCTCTATGCGGGCGGTCATACGCATGTCGATCTGGAGGATTCCGACGACATCCGCAAGGTGTTCCAGACCGTCGATCAGGGCGGCAATCTTGGGCTTGGGCTGGAGATGAAGCAGGACGTTCGGCTGCTCATTGCCGAGAGTTTCCTGATCAACAAGCTGATGCTGCCCTCGGCGAGGGAAATGACGGCATTCGAGACGCAGGCCCGGCTTGACGAGTTCCGCAGGGCTGCACTGCCGTTCTTCGGCCCGATCGAAAGCGAGTATCACCTTCCGTTGCTCGATTGCGCATTCCAGATTGCGGTGCGCAACAAGTCGTTCAACTTCAAGGAAATGCCGGAGGATCTACAGGGCGAGGACGTGACATTCACGTTCGATACGCCGCTGAACACGGCAGAGGGACGCCAGACGATCCTGGCCTATCAGGAGAGCCTACAGATCATCGCAGGCGCCGCGCAGATCGATCAGACCATCACGGCTGGCTACGACATCAAGCAGGCTACCAAGGACGCGGTGCGTGCCACTGGTGCGAAGGCGGACTGGATACTTGAAGGCGATGTCGCAGAAGAGAGCGAGGACGCTGCGGCGGTCGACGCCAATCTGGTCAAGGCGGCTGAGCTTGGGCTTGCCGGTGCTGGCGTTGCCGGTGCCGTGGCCGACAGTTCGATCAAGCTTCAGGAAGCAGGCTTGGCTTAACCCAACCATAGAGAGGCACTATGGCAATTTCCAAGGTGGCGGTGTCGCAAGACGCCCATCGCCTGATGCTCGCTATCGGCGAGGCGATCAGGCTCCATACATCGCAGTCGCCCATGTCTGGTGAGCAGATCGTTGGTGTTCTCGGCTTCTGTTCCGGAGCCGCAATCGTGCGGGCTGCGAACACGCGGAATGATCGCCGGCAAATGCGCGAGATGGCTGTTGCGAATGTCGATCTCGGCATTCAGGCGATGACTTCGAGCATGGCGAACACGAGCCTGATCATTCCGGACGGGGTGATGTGATGGCTACGCTGCTTTCGGTGGAACCGTGGCTCGTCGTTACGGCCGGGTATTCGGCGCAGAACGACAACTATGGCCTGACGGTTTACGGGCCTCGTCGCAAGGAACGTGAGCCGACCGGGCGACTTCGGTGGATGCTTGAGTTTCAGATCGGATATTCGGGGATCGATCGCGAGTTCGTCTTTGCCCCGGCGCTGTTCTGGCACGCTCACAAGCCGCCAAAATATCTCGGCACGAGGCGTCTGCTCTGATGATCGAGGAACTGAAGCCCGTCGCCTACGATGAGGCAGTGCTTTACGCGGCCCGCGCGCTGTTCGATGGCGTCGCCAATGACGGCCAGCAGAAGCATTTCATGGAATGGCTGCTGTTCAACGCCTGTCACATCGGCCAGCCCGACATGCACGAGAACGATCGTATCCACGCATTTCTCTCCGGCCAGCGTTCGGTCGGGGTGCAGATCGCAAAGCTTCGGTTGCCGGAGGCGCTGAAGATGATCGAACGCAAA
>Ga0172380_10008720_pt1 | contig 10974 bp, 20 predicted proteins | sample Leawe162metaG_FD_119747 | JGI IMG/M metagenome (GOLD analysis project Ga0172380, IMG submission 119747) | Leachate microbial communities from a municipal landfill in Southern Ontario, Canada - Leachate well 162 metaG | ecosystem: Engineered > Solid waste > Landfill > Unclassified | place...
AATATTTTAGATAATATTTTATTATTGGCTCAAGTAGCTGAAAAAATTGGAACGTCTGAGCAGAATATACAAGATTTGATTAATAGAAAGAGAATACCTGAATATTTATTTACTTATCTAAAAGCAGAAAATAAAAGTAGGGGAGTATATATATTCAATAAAGAATTTCTTGAATATTATGAAATAAATTTAAAGAAGTAAGAATAATTTAAAGCCAATCAAGGCTTTTTTATTTTGTCATTAACTTGTAATAAATAAAGTATTGACACTTGTAATATAACAAGGTATAATATAAATATAAAGTGATTGTTAGAGCAACCACTTTACAATAGGAATTTGGCACTGCATACCAAATAGACATATTTAAAGTATACAGTGCCTTCCTAAAAAAATCAAGGGAGGTATATTTTATGTCAGGTAAAAAAGAAGCAACAATTATCAATTACGATCAGGTAATCGAACTCGACAATAATAATTATTCAGAATGGGTAAGCAGCTTGGAAAGTCATTACGAGGATGAAGAACCAATAGAGCATATTGAATCAAAATTAGTCTCAGGACAATTTGACTATTTGGAATCAATCAGGAATTCAACAGAAGAATTACCATTCTAGAATAGGGAGGGTTAAACCCTTCCTGATAAAATAAAATTATAAGGAGATGTCGAGATATGATTAAAATGGAAAGTAAGATAAATGTAAGAGCAGAATTGATAAAAGAATTTGAAGAGAGTGAACTTGAATGGAAAGTTCAAAGTTGCGGAATTAATAATAATAAACCTTGGGCAGTTGTTGTTGCATATGTAAAAGCAAGAGCAATACAAAATAGGTTAGACGAGGTTTTTGGCTGGGAAAATTGGACAGAAGAATATAGAGAATTTTCAGATAATGTAATTTGTAGATTAGGTGTATGTATTGATGGAAGATGGATTTACAAAGAAAATGGAGCTGCACAGAGCGATAAAAAAATATTCAAAGAATCATTCAAAGGTGGTATATCTGGAGCATTTAAAAGAGTTGCAAGTTCAGGATTTGGAATAGGTAGATATTTATACTATATAGAATCAAATTTCGCTGAATGCTCAATTGAAAAGAAAGAAGGATTTACAGAAAAAGCAAAGACAAAAGAAGATAAAATTATTTACTGGAAGATACCAAAAATAAATCAATCATACACAATAAATTCAGCACAATTAAAAAGACTTTGCACACTTCAAACAAAAGCAGGAGTTGAGGATTCAGCAATAAAAATTTACTTAAAAAATAACTTTGGGATAGATAGCAGAAAAAAACTAAATAGTATGCAATATGAAAAAGTTTGTAATGATCTTGAAAAACAAATTAAAATAAAAGAGAAAAAGGAAGCCGTTTAGGGCTTCCAGATTGGAGAAGGTTATGGAAGATAATATAAAAGTTGGAAATGTTGTATCCCTACAATTTGACGCAATCTATGCAAAAGTATTAGAGATAGATATAAATAAAATACTAGTAAAAGAAGTTAAAATGAGAATTTATGATTACATAGAAACGGATATTAAATTTTGCATAGATGAATGTGATATATTAAATAATTTTGGAAATATTTAATTGGAGGTTTAAAATGGGAACAATAGGAATTGATAACGAAAAGTTTTTCGAAATCATAGATGAAATTTCAATCAAAAATAAATGTGAAAAGTGTGGAGAGATAGAAATTAAGGAAGGGGCAATATTTAATTATTGCTCTGAATGTTTTAAAATATATGTAGAAGAATTGGAAAAGGAGAGGATAAAATGAAATGCAGAATATTAATACATAAAAAACTAATAAAAGATAAAGGCATAGCAGCTTTTGAATATAGGGATTGCATAGAAGAAAAAGAATTGTCAAAGAAATATAAAAGAAGAATTGTTTATAGTCAAGGACAGCTAATAGACTACAAGTCAGGAGCATTAATTACATACACCAAGGAGCAGCTGAAAGAAAAGGAATACGACGAAAAAATGAAACAATTCGATTTTAAAGCCATGGAGAAGAGTTTTTTTATACATAGAACTACAAATTTAAAAGAAAATGTAAGATTAAGAAAAGGTGTATCATGGAGAAGAGTTGAAAAATTAGATATTTAATAATACAAAATAAAGATTTTGGATAATAAGAAAATAAAATAAAATGGAGGATTTAAAAATGAATAAAATAAAATTATTTACGCATAATGATTTAGATGGAATTAGCTGTGGAATTATAGGAAAGCTTACATATGATGATATTGATATTGAATATTGCAATTACAATGATATCAATGAAAAAATTAAGAGCTATCTAGATGAACCAGGAGAAATGGATTTTGTTTACATTACTGATATTTCCGTGAACGAAGAAGTAGCAGAAATAATAAATGAAACTAATAAAAAAGCTGAATCAAATTATTTTCAATTACTAGACCATCACAAAACAGCTGAATGGCTAAATAAATATGATTGGGCAACAGTAATCGATATAGACAACAACAAAAAACAATCTGGAACAAATTTGTTCTATGAATACCTGATAAGTAATGAAGGATTAAAACAAACTATACAAATTGAAGAATTTGTAGAACTTGCAAGACAATACGATACCTGGGAATGGAAAAAATATGATATTCAAAAGGCTAAAGATTTAAATGATATATTACACATGATAGGAGATTTTGATTTTATATTTGAATATTATCATAATCTTAAGGATTGTAAAGATCATTTTCAATTGTCAGAAATGCATTTAAAATTGCTGCATTATAAAAGACTTGAAATTGATAGATATATAGAATCTAAATTAGATAAAGTGAAAATTTTTAATGATGAAAACAAGAATAAAGTTGCTTTCGTAGTAGCTGATAACAATATTAGCGAATTGGGAAGTAAAATATGCGAGGCAACAGATTGCGATTATTGTTGCATATACACAGGATTTAACATGAGTATGAGAAGTATTGGAGAATTTGATGTATCAATTATTGCAAAAAAATATGGTGGAGGTGGTCATAAAAATGCCTCTGGAATGCCAACACAAAAATTTTATATAGATAGATACATTGATAAAATCTAATTGAACCAAACTAAAATTTTGCCTAAATTGGAGGTGGGGTATGAAAAATTTAACAAATAAACAATTAAAGGAATTGGCATTAAAAATAACAAGAGATGCTAATCACAATACATATACAACAATAGAAGATATAACAAAATCAGATGCAATAGATATAATAATCAATGCTTCAATAGGATTAATTAAAGGTGATTACTTAATTCCAGAAGGAACAGAAATAAAAATAAAACAAAAAAAGATTTAATTAGACAAAACAAAACTTTTGCCTAATTGACAAAGAATAAAAAATAATATAATATATAAATGTCCTGAGAGCCAAAACGGAAAAGGTGCATGGCTCGAAGGACATTTATCCATTTAAAATAAGGATTGAAACGTTTTATAATTATAATATACTTATTAATAAGACATTGCTATTCCTCGTCAGGGGACGGAGATTATAATCAAATAATCGATAGCAATGTTTTTATATCGTGGGATAGCTTATAAAGTTAGATAAGTTAAAGCATACTATAGGGGTTCGGGTGATAGTATACATAAAAAATAACTACCCAGTACTGCAGGTAGTTATTTTTTTGACCTTTTTTTCATAAATTTAGTTAACCATTTTGCTATCTCAGGAATTTTTATAATTTTACAAAGTTCAAAAAATATAAATTTAACATTTTCTCTTATAATTTTTTTATCTTCTTTTTAAATCATCACTCATATTTTCACTCACTTTCTAATTTATTTAATACTATTTTTAATTTCTCAGCAGCTTCTGCACATTTTCCGCATTTACATTTATCTTTTTTAATACTTCTTTCGATATAATTTGTAAAAGCGAAAAATACATCTAAGATTTCAGCAAGAACTAAATTATCTATTCCAGTAAAACCGTCTATTATTTTTTTATTTTTATCATCCACCAAAGTTGTTTTTAGAAAACATAAATATTTTCCATCTTGGCTATCAAGATATTTAAACATTAAATTCAAATCACTTAGAATATCTAAAGATTCTTTTTTGTTTTTCTCTATATTCATTTTTTCCATATCCATAAAATATTTCTCCTTTGAATTAATATGAAAATTTTAGTATATTTTTTTAAAATATGCAAATAAATATAAAAATGCTAATCTAACACAATAGATATTAAGTAAGATTAGTAAAAATGTTTATAATGTAGTGATAGTATATTGTTGATGTACTTTTTAAAATATAATAATAATAAACTTGAATTTTAATATAACACAAGATATAATTATAGTATATTATGTTATATATGAGGAGGTGTAAAAAAATGAATACAGTTGAACCGATCAGGGACAAAAATAAAATTAATCTGATGAAAAAAGTTTTAAAAAATAATAGTATTAGAAATTATTTGCTTTTTACTATTGGAATAAATACTGGATTGAGAATAAGTGATTTGCTAAAATTAAAATTTTCTGATGTTGTTGATCTAAAAGAAAAGATTAAAGATAATATTTATATTAGAGAACAAAAGACAAGTAAAGAAAAAAAATTCAGTTTGAATAAAACAGTTAAGGATTCAATTAAAGAATATCTCAGTAGTTTAGATAAGTATGAATTGGACTGGTATTTATTCAAAAGTAAAAAAGGCAAAAATAAGTCAATAAGTAGAATACAGGCGTATGATATTTTAAATAATGCTGCCAAAGAAGTTGGAATAAAAGATAAAATTGGTACTCATACATTAAGAAAAACATTTGGGTATCATGCAAGAATTAAAGGTGTTGGAATTGAGATATTGCAGAAGATATTTAATCATTCTGCGCCAGGTGTAACAATGAGGTATATTGGAATTACTCAGGATGAGATTGAAGATGTTTATTTAGATTTAAATTTATAGGAGGAAAAGTAATGGATGATGAAAATAATAGCTACTTCAAAACAATTTTACTTGGATTAATCGAGGACATAATAAAAAAATATGATGGGAAAACCATCAAAGACAAATTTGGAACAAACAAATTTAAAGGTGGAAAATGGCTAGTAAAAGAAAGTGGACAATGGACGGAAATGTTATATAAGCATATGGAAGTTGAGGATTTAGCAGCTGAAATTGAAGCATTGACAGAAGGGATTATAAAATCTGACAATGTAATAATAATCGGAACTAGTGTAAATAATACAGGAATAATATGAATTTTAAAGGGCTGCAAGGCTCTTTTTTTATTACTCGGTATACTTTTGATATACTTTTTATATACTAAAGATATACTATTTTGATACTTGCTTATACCTCAATTTTTTGCTATCCTTAAAATGCAAATAATTATAAGTAAGTAATTATTTAGTTCAATGTTCGATTCTCAAAAAAAAATTAATATTAAACGGTAAAAAATTAGTAAGTTTAAAGACCTGAAACGGGTCTTATTTTTTTTGAAAGTGAAAATCCAGATGATTATATGCGGAAATTGTGGGAATACTATTTTTTATACATACAGTCATACAAACACTGATAAAACAGGCGAAATTGAATTTGTTATGTATTGTAGTAAATGTGAAAATAGTATAAAGCTTATATATGATTCTATTGCAGATAAATATTATGAAAAGAAAGTAAATGTTGGAAAACCAACTCCCTATATATAGTATGGTAATTCTCAGATGGTGCGAAAAGTGTAGAACACTCAGCCTTTTATGGTCTGTAAAGTGTCCTTTTTGCTTTTCGGAAAGAAATTTTAACAAAAAGGTAATTGCAAATAAAAGGAAAAGGCAACGTGATATGTATAATATACGAGGTATGGAAGATGATACAAATGGAAAATAGAAACAGGAAAAAAGATAAGGTAATGCATGGAATAATATTTATCCTGGTAATTATTTTGGGTATGCTGCTTACAATTTCGGTTAATCAGCACCAGCAGAAGAATAAAATTAAATTAGCTACTCTGGAAATGAGAGTTGAAAATCTGGAAACGTGGACTGATGAAGTAGAAAGGAATGGGATAGGCATAAGATGAATAAAGTTGAAATAGATGTTGATGATTTTAAAATAATGAAAATGTTGATATCAGAGAGATTTTGTCAGTTAAATTGCAAAATTGGAACAGATAAAGAAGATGAAGTTAATTCAAAAGCATATGAAATATTGAAAAAATTGTTTTATAAATATTGTGATAATAATTTATAAGATGGCAACAATGACATTCAAACTAACAAAATAATAGAGTGTCATTTAGAAAATTTTTAATTAATTAAAAAATATTATAAAACAATGATTAATAGTGAATTGCATAGCTTTTTAAATACTAGACAGAATATAATATTGTGTGAATCCATTTTATGGAAGGTAAATTATGAAATTAGTTAATCCTATAAAAAATTTAAATGTCTTAGATTCGGCATTTGAATATCTTGAAAATAAAAACTATAGAGATTTTATGATACTTTTTCTTGGAGTTAATACAGGTTTAAGAATTAGCGATTTACTTAAATTAACTATTTTTGACGTAAGAAATAAGGATTATATTGAAATAAAAGAAGGTAAAACAAAGAAAAATAGAAAGATATTAATATTAAAACATGTAAAAATAGAAATTGAAATATATTTGAATTATATTAAAGGACAAACATATTTATTCGAGCCTAAACATTATAGAAATAAACCATTAAGCAGAAAATCAGCTTATAATATATTAAAAAAAGTAGAGATTAAATTCAATTTAGAGCGATTAGGTACTCACACTTTAAGGAAAACATTTGGTTATCATTTTTATAAATCCACAAACGATATAGCAACATTGATGATTATATTTAATCATATAAGAGAAGATATAACATTAAGATACATAGGAATTAAGCAAGATAGAATTGATAGCCAAACCGCAAAATGGGGAGGAATCAAGAAAAATAAATTCAAGGTGATAAAATGCGAGATGACTTAGATTATTATTTAGTACATAAAAAAAATAAAAAAAAAGAAATCAGTTAAATGAAAAGCAAAAAAGATTTGCTGATAAATATATAGAGACTGGAAATATAACACAAAGCTATTTAGATGTTTATGGTGGAAATGAAAAATATGCAGAATCAAATGGAAATCATCTAACAAGAAATTACAAGGTTAAGCTTTACATAGACAAGATACTCAAGCAAAAAGACAAAGAAAGAATTATGTCTCAAGATGAAGTATTGCAGCTTTTAACTAAACATGCTAGAGGATTAACAAAAGAAGAGGTCATAAGTGTTGTTGGAGTTGAAAAAGGAGTAAGTAAGACTGTAAAAGACGAAAAAGAAATAACTCCAAAAGACCAAATTGCAGCTTTGAAAGAGCTTAATAAAAGATATGTTGACTTAGATAAATTTAAATTTGAAAAAGAATATAAGAATAAGCAGCTAGATCATAATATTGAAACAGATAAAAAGAGACTGGAACTTGAAGAGAAAAAGTATAATACAGATTCTACAGATGAAGATAACAAGAGAGCTATAAGAGAATTTATAGAAGCTACAAAAGCGGATGAAGAGGAATTGGACGAATTATTCGAAGAGGAATTAAATGATAACAAGACAGAAGAAGAATAAAGTATCAAGTTTTCAATTTAAAAAATTCTCTAGAAAACAGAAAAAATTATTAAATTGGTGGCAGCATAAAATTATAAGAGAAAATGATATTATAATTGCTGATGGTGCGATAAGATCAGGCAAAACGATATCAATGATAGTTTCTTTTATGCAATGGTCGCAGGATACTTTTTCAAATGAATCTTTTATTATAGCTGGAAAAAGTATAGGAAGTTTAAAAAGAAATGTTATAAAACCATTACTCCAGATACTTACAGAGTGGAATTGGAATTATAATTTTAATAGATCAGAAAATTATATTGAAATTGGAGATAATATTTATTATCTTTTTGGTGCTAATAACGAAGCAAGTCAAGATGTTTTGGCAGGTTTAACGGCTGCGGGAGCATACGGGGATGAAATAGCTCTATTCCCTAAATCTTTCGTTGAACAGATGATTGGTAGATGTAGTGTAGAAGGCTCTAAAATATTTTGTAACTGTAATCCAGCAGGACCATATCATTACTTTAAAATTGAATTTATAGACAAGGCTAAAGAAAAGAATATTCTATATCTACACTTTGATATGGATGATAATTTAACGTTATCTGAAAAAGTAAAAGATAGATATAAAAGAATGTTTACAGGAGTATTTTATAAAAGATACATCCTTGGTCTTTGGGTAATTGCTGAGGGTATTATATTTGATATGTTCAACGAAGAAAAACATATTGTCGACACCAGCAATATGCATTTTGATAAATATTATGTAAGTTGCGATTATGGTGTGTATAATGCTTTATGCTTTCAATTATGGGGATTTAAAAATAATATATGGTACATGACTAAAGAATATTATTATTCTGGAAGAGAAGAAGGAAAGCAAAAAGATAATGAATTATATTATGAAACTTTAGATAAATTTATTGGAGATAAAAGAATATTAGGAATAATTATAGACCCATCCGCTACGTCTTTTATACAGACAATTAAAAAATATAAGAAATTTAAAGTAATTAAGGCGAAAAATGATGTAAAAGAAGGAATAGAAAACACTGGAACAGCACTAAATACTAACAAGATATTGATTGATAAAAGTTGTAAGAATATGATAAGAGAATTTTATAGTTATATGTGGGATGAAAAAGCAGCAGAGCGAGGCGAAGAACAGCCAATCAAGCAGAATGATCATTGTTGTGATTCTCTACGTTATATGGTAAATACTATAATTGGTAAGAAAAAATCTATGTTCGAAGACAAAGCAGCATAAAGGAGAAATACATTGTTTACATCAAATCAATTGAAATTAAGGACAGATAACCCTGTCACAAATGAATTAATAATAGCAGAACAGATTGAAAGCGACTTAGTATCTGAGTTCAAAATAAATGCATATAATGGATATCTCTATTATAGAAGGAAAAACACTTATATTGCAAATATAGAAAACATCAGAAATAACGAATTATGGGAAACAAACCATAAATGCGGTTCTGGATTCTTTAAAAAAATCGTAGATCAAAAAATTAATTATCTCTTAGGTAAAAAAGTTGTTGTAAACAATGCGGATGGCTGCAATGCTGTCTTTGATATAAATGATATAATTAAAAAAGCTGCTAAAGAAGCAGCAAAGAAGGGTGTAGAATGGCTACACCCTTTTATCAATCGAGATGGCGAATTTAAAATAATAAATATAGATGGTAGAGAGTGTATTCCTGTTTGGGATACAGAGTATGAGAACGAATTACAACAAATGATTAGATATTATCAAATTGCTGTAATTGTGGATAATAAAACAATCTTAAGATACAAGGTTGAATTATGGGACAAAGAAAAAGTATCTTACTATATGCAGGATGAAGAAGGAAACTATTATTTTGATAGTTCTATAGAATATAACCCTCTATATCACTGGTCTATAAATACAACAATCGCTGGAAAAGTAGTAGCTACAGAGTTTAATGGATGGGGTAAAGTTCCTTTTGTGCCATTGTGGAATAATGATGATAAAGTTAACGACCTTGAAGCAATAAAGCCCGACATTGACTTATATGATGTCGTAAAATCCGACTTTGGAAATAATATAGATAGATTCCAAGATGCTTTATTAGTAGTAAAAAATCATAGTGCGGAAAGTTACGAAGTATTTTTGGATAATCTTAAAAAGCATGGTGTAATTGAGATTGACGAAGATGGTGATATAAAATGGCTAACTGTCGAAATACCGATAGAAGCCAGAAAAGTATTTCTAGAAATTATTCGTGATGATATATTTGAATTTGGTCAGGCTGTTGATACTCGAAGGGTAGCTAATGGAAATACAACTAATGTAGTTATCAAGTCAAGATACGCCGATCTGGATTTAAAAGCTGATGATCTGGAAGCAGAAACAACAACAACAATAAAAGATATATACTGGTTTATAAATAAATATCTTGAGATTACAGGACAAAAACAAGATGATTTAAAGCAAATTGACATAGTATATAACAGAAATATTATATTTAATGAGTCAGAAACAATAGATAGTATGCTAAAAAGTAAAGGAATCATAAGCGATAATACTGTAATAAGTAGACATCCGTGGGTTGATGATTTAGAAGAAGAATTAAAAAATGTTGCTAAGGATGAAAAGAAAAATCTAGAAAACATGAATAACGAGGAACCATTTGGGCAAAATAATAAATCTGAAAATGTACAAGAAGAATAAAAAAATAATGAAATATGAGCCTAAAATTTTAATATTACAGGCTTTTTTATATTTAAGAGGTGCAATATGGCGAAAATAATAAGATTAGATGACAAAAAAGAATCTTTGGTAAATTATCTTAAAGAAATATTAGACATGGCCGAAAAAGGCAAGATAAAAAGTATATTAACAATGGCTATAGATGAATCAGAAAATGTAGATACAATGAAAAAGGATGTTATGATTGGATTTTATGACCTGAGTTTAAATGAAAAGTATTATCTTTTATCTCACCTGCAGGCTGAATTATCCTATAAACTAGTTGAATCAAATGTTGATAAATTGATTGAAATTATAAATGAATGAGGATAGCAACAATGGAATGTAAATGTATTATATGCGACAAAATATTTATTACAGAAAAAGAATATAAAACAAATCATTATGTCTGTAGTTTTGAATGTATTACATTATATGATGGAATAATAGTGTTATTTGACAGATATAAGAAGAAATTTGTTATTGATATAGATAAATTAAATAAAATAAGAAAAGAAATATTTAAAATTGATTGTATTGATTTAAAAGAATCAGAAAAAAGAATTAATTAATTAGATATATACAAAGACCTCTTAAAAGGTCTTTTTTTGTTAAATAAAATCGCAAAGTATGCGTAAAATACTAACCTTGCATGGACT
>Ga0172380_10008722_pt1 | contig 10973 bp, 24 predicted proteins | sample Leawe162metaG_FD_119747 | JGI IMG/M metagenome (GOLD analysis project Ga0172380, IMG submission 119747) | Leachate microbial communities from a municipal landfill in Southern Ontario, Canada - Leachate well 162 metaG | ecosystem: Engineered > Solid waste > Landfill > Unclassified | place...
CCCTCTTTTCACGGAAAGGACTCCGTATGATCGCGACCAATGGAGTGAATCTGTTCACAAGCGTTGCGCGTGGCACAATTGCACGCGCAGAATGCAGGTCAACCCTGTGTGAGATGGTGGGCAACTGCTGGGCCCTGTCCGATGTCCGCCGTGTCCCGCTTAGCGATGAACTTCGCGAGTTGGCGGACAAGCTCGGCCTTGAGCTCAGGGATGTCCAGGACATGGCCTGGACAATCATCCACAGCCTGGAGATGGCCGAGCACGAGTTCGAGTAAGGGGGCCAAGAGCTTCGAGCTCTGGAGAGCGTTAGTGCCAAAGGGCACAACACGCATTCCAGAGCTGTTTTTTTGCAATAGTGGTGGTATAATTAGGAAAACTTGACCCTTCACCTTTCTTCCAGTATGTTTTATGTATATCTTCTAAAAAGTGAGAAAGACGGAAAACATTATATAGGCTTCACTTCTGACCTAAGAAAGCGCTTCCAAGAACATGTTTCTGGCAAAAACAGATCCACTTTTTATAGAAGACCGTTAAAATTAATATACTATGAGTGTTATACAGATGGGGATGTAGCAAAAAGAAGGGAAACTCAAATAAAAAGTGGAAAAGCTCACACAGCACTATTAAAAAGATTAGGAGAAAGGTGAAGGGTTGACTTTTAGGGGACATTCGGCTATTATCTAAGTATACATGGCCGCGAGGCCATTTTAAAAACCATGAATATTACACAAAGAATAAATATATTTTTTCGCGAGGTTTGGGTTGAAATGAAAAGAGTCAGCTGGCTCTCAAGAAAAGATATTATTAAATATACTATTATCGTATTGGGAGTTACTGCCGCTGTAGCTGCTTTTTTGGGCGGTCTAGACTATATTTTTACTGAAATTATTAGGTTATTTATTTTAAAATAGCATGCCAAAACAAGTTATAGAACAAGAAAAGAATTGGTACGTCATCCACACCTATTCCGGGTATGAAGATGCAGTTGCAAAAAACCTCAAGCAAAGGATTGAGTCTTTGGGTATGGAAGACAAAATTTTCAATGTTATTGTCCCAAAAGAAAAAAAGATAAAAATCAAAAACGGAAAAAGAAAAACAGTTGAAGAGAAAATTTACCCAGGATATGTGTTGGTTCAAATGATGGTTACCGATGCTTCTTGGTACGTGGTTAGAAACACCCCAAGAGTTACAGGATTTTTGGGAGCGGGAACTACACCAATTCCGGTTTCGGCAGCGGACATGGCAGACTTAATGAAAAGAATGGAAATGGGCGAGCCGGAGTTTACAATTGATTTTGAGGTTGGTTCACCGGTTAAGGTTAACGACGGACCATTTAAGGGTTTTGAAGGTAAAGTTTCTGAAATTGATAAAGAAAGAGGCAAGATTAAGGTCTTGGTCAATATGTTTGGTAGAGACACCCCGGTAGAACTAGATTCATTACAAATTACAAAAGTTCAATAATTAACAAGTTAAATATTGCTTTTAGTGATTGGCATTAGGCCATACTCTAACATAGTATTTAACTAAAATATTATGGCAAAAGAAATAAAAGCCATCGTAAAAATACAAATTCCAGCTGCAAAAGCTACTCCTGCGCCTCCAATTGGACCAGCCTTGGCCCAGCACGGATTAAACATTGCAGAGTTCTGCCAAAAGTTTAATGCAGCAACCCAGGCAATGGCAGGCTTTACAGTGCCAGCAGAAGTGACCATTTATAAAGATAGGTCATATACCTTTAAGTTAAAAACTCCTTTGGCTTCTGAATTAATTAAAAAAGCCATTGGAATTGAAAAGGGAAGTGGTACTCCTAATAAAACCAAAGTAGGCAAAATTACCAAAGCCCAGTTGGCTGAAGTAGCTAAGAAAAAAATGCCAGACCTAAACACCACAGATTTGGAAGCTGCAATAAAAATTATTGCTGGAACAGCCAAAAACATGGGCGTGGAGGTTACGCAATAACGGCCCATCAAAACCTAAAATAAGTTTTAAAGACAGCTTTGATAGCTGTCTTTTTTTGGTTCGTTGATGGGAGGTACGGTGTAATGCGGGAGGTGGCCACATTAAAAACCGTGTGCAGGTTCGAATCCTGCCTCGCAAGAGAGACCATTTGGAAATGGTGCCTCATCTCCCACCAGCGAATCAAATTAAAGAGTCGGACAGCGGGTAAAAAAAATAAAAAAGCAAATGCTACCAGAATTAAGGGTAAAACTTTCCAGCCAAAATAAACTTGTTGGATTTTTCCAACGAGGGCTGCTAACCGAGGAAGAGTTTAGAAAATTAATAAAATATGATTTATCGAAAAAAGAGATGGAGGATATTGATGGAGCAGTGGCACCGAAGTTTAGTTGGAAAAAGTTTTTTAAGCAATTCGTTTGTTTAGAAGATGAAAATAAAACAGACGAATTATCAAAATGCCGAAGCTGCCAAGAAGATTACGCGCCACAAGAAGGCGACCACGGCTTCTGCTTGGAATGCCAAAAAGATATTTATGACGACGGCCTTCCACCATTAGGAATAGAAGAAGAGTAGTTTAAAAATAATTAACCTTACGTTCTGTTTAATCAGCCTGTCCCAAACCTTATCCGCCTTACTCGTAAGGTGGGGCAAAGAAAGGCACGGGCTGGCTAAACAGAAAAACTAAAATGTCAGAAGAAAAATCTCAATTAGAGATAGTTCAAAAAGAGTTCTCAAAAGAACTCAAAAAGCCAGCAGTGATAAATGCCCTGTTGGCAACAACATTCAAGGGATTTAGCAAAGAATTGATGGAAAAGGCAATCTTTGAGGGAATGACAAGAGGTTTTACCTTTAAAAACTTCCTTCAGAAAGATGTCTACGCAATTCCTTACGGATCCGGGTATTCCTTGGTAACGTCTATTGATTATTGCAGAAAAATAGCAATGAGGTCGGGATTATCTGGGAAATCGGAGCCAGTTTACGAAGAGAGTGCAGATGGCGGCAATCCAATTTCTTGCTCTGTAACAGTTAAAAGAAATGTTGGTGGTGTAATAGGAGACTACACGGCCAAAGTTTATTTCAAGGAATTTACCACAGGAAGAAACCTTTGGAACACCAAACCAAGAAATATGATAGCCAAAGTTGCGGAGATGCACGCTTTAAGGTCAGCCTTCCCAGAAGAAATGGCGCAGGCTTATGTTGAAGAGGAATTTGAAAAAGAAACTGAAACTCGCCCGGCAGAAGAAAAGATTGAAGAATACAAAGAGAAAATGAATGGCGCTAAAACTTTGGACGAACTCAAAACAATTTACGCCTCGCTTCCAGTACAAGTAAAAGCCGAACTGAAAGCTCTAAAAGACATCTTAAAGGTAGAACTTCAAAACAATGAAAACACTAAACTTTCAAACGAAGGAGGAATGGATGCAGGCAAGAGTGGGAAAGATAACGGGGACAAGGCTTAAAGATATTATCGTTTTACGCGGAAATACTCCTAAAAAGGGCTATTACGAGCTTATAGCTGAACGCGTGGCCCTGCCACCAGACGAAGAAAATGTAATGGATAGAGGATTAAGGCTTGAAGAGGAGGCAATGAATTTACTTGAAAAGAAGATTGAAAAGAAAATTGATAAAAGTTTAATCCTTTGTGAAAGCGAGGAAAACCCAAGTATTGCTTATTCCCCGGACGGACTTATCGGGAAAACAGAAGGTTGCGAGGTTAAGTGCTTAAACTCTGCCAGCCATATTGAGGCGCTGCTTACTAACCAAATACCAAAAGAGTATTACTTCCAAACCTTACAGCCGTTTATAGTCAATCCTTCTTTGAAAAAGCTATACTTCTGCTTCTACGATCCGCGCATCCCGGGCCACGAGTTCTTCTATTTTGAGGTTAAAAGAGAAGATGTTGCCGAGGAGGTAGAAAAGTACAAGGCAGAACAAATAAGGATTTTAAATGAGGTAGACGAAATAGTCTTAAAACTTACAAATTTCTAACATGGATAAGGCGGAAAAACAAAGAACAGAACAACAAAATAAAGCGTTACACTTGTTTTTCCGCCTTCTGGCCGAGAAGTTAAACGAGCACGGAAAGGATTTAGCGACAATTTTAGTGAAGAGTCCGATAGACATACCAGCAACAGAAAAGAATGTAAAAGAGGTTATTTGGCGCCCAATTCAAGAAGCCATGCTCGGTAAAAAAAGCACCACAATACTTACAACGAAAGAAATAGACAGGATTGTGGACGTAATTTGCAAGTTTTTAGGAGAAATGAAGATAGAATGTCCCACCTTTCCGAGCGTTGAAGATAGCATATTTAAGTAAATTTTTACCTCGTATTCTGGCCGTTACCAGTTTCGGAATGATACAGCGAACGCAGTTCGTAGTCATCTGACAACGATTAAGGAATGGCTGGACTACGGGGTAAAAAAATAGATAAAACATTAAAAACAGATTAAAAAAATGAAGTGGTTTAAGCATCAGACTGATGCGTCTGACGACATAAAAATTAAGCGATTGGAAGATAAGTTTGGAGTGTCGGGATATGCTGCGTTTTTCAAAATAATTGAGAAAATTGGCAAAGAAGGCCACAATTATGCGTTAGATCTGAAAAAATATCCATCAGAGTTTTTAGCAAAGGACTTCAAGATAGATAAAAAGGTATTTGACGAATGTTTGACATTTATGAACGAATTAGATTTACTCACGACTAAAAAAGACTTTATTTTTTGTCCTAATATGAAAAAGTATGCTGACGAATATACGGAGAAGAAAGGGAGAAAATCGGGACAAGGTCGGGATAATGTCGGTGTAGATAAGAATAGATTAGATAAGAATATATATAATAAGAAAAATTTATCTTTTAACGGGCAGAAAGCAAGGATTTATTTTGGAACATACCAAGTTTGGAGCGGAGGTTCGTGGAAAAATCTTGACCCCAAGTTTATTAAAGAGGTTGTAGAAGTATAAAATGCAAGAGCAATTAACCCAACTTCAAAGGACTGCACTGCTGGAAATTGAATGCCACGACAAAGCCAATCCGATTACCGGGCGCGATTTAGCTAATTGCATTGGGTTAAAACCACGCAGGACAGGTAAAGAGGGAGCTGACATAAGAAGTATTATAAACGCATTGAGAGACAAAGGTTACCCCATCTGCGCTACTGGCCGAGGCTATTGGTGGCCTAAGAACGAAAGAGAACTCTCGGCATATATTGCCAGCTTTGAAGCGAGGGTTGTACAGCAAGAGCGAGCTTTATTTGGACTAAGAGCCGGGTTCCAAAAAATAAATGAGTCTATGGCAGATAAGTTTAAAAATGAGAAGGTTGAGCTTTATGAAGTCTGGGACCCAATTTTGAAAATGACAAAGGTTGTGCAAATAGTCGCCATGCACGCTGCAAACTTATTATTAAAACACCCCGAGGCCAGAAAGTTGGCCTAAATAAATGGAACAGGAAAACCCAAAAGGGTTTATAAAAAAGAAAATTATAATGATAATTTCGACAGAAGTGGGAGATCATTGGAAAAATACAGAGAATTGCGAATTTATTGAGGCAAAGAACGGTTATTTGGTGGTTGAGCCAAAAGACAAAACGAGCGAATAAATTTGTGGTCGACAGGGCGGAGCCGAGAGTAAAAAAACGACCTTTTAGTTTCGGGTAAAAACTCCGCCCTTAATAAAATGACAGAGAAACAACTTAGAGACTTTATAACAGAAAAATTAGGACTGCTCGGATGGATTTGCTGGTGGAGCCCAAGAGTGAAATTTCGAAAGCAACAAGACATTTTTTCTATTTGGGATGGCGTGGCGGCCAAAGGTGGAGGAGTAAGATTTATACAGTTTACAACTAAAACAAACAAATCAGCCCACATCAAAAAAATTAAGGAATTTAAAAAAGCGTACGATTTACATCACAGGGGGGAATTGTGGTTGTGGGACAACAAAATTAACGATTTCGAAATAATATATTTATGAGAGAAATTGAAAATTTGAAAAAAGAGTTATTGCAAAATTTGTGGCACTTGAAGCGCGAGGGGTATGGAAGATTTTTTATGATGGAGCAAACCCACAAAGAGAAGTTGTTCGGATTTATCAACCGAGGGAAAACCACAAATATTGAAATTGTAGGGCAGAAGCGGCCCAAAGGAAGCGCAAAGGTGTGCATGGAGTTTCAACCATTTGAGCGCACTTTAGCAGAAGAGTTTATAAAAGTCGCAGAAGACGTTATTAAAATGATGAATAGATGAGCGAGAACAGATTTATTTTCATTTGCGCGAGTGTGGTGTGGGCCGGTATAACCGCTATGATAATTTGGGGAATGGTAGAAGACATGATTTTTGAAGGACAATACCAAGAAAGGATGAAACACTGTTTTTCTATCGATCAACACGGAAACTGCTATACCAAAGAGGAGTATCAAAAAATTGTAGAAAAGAACTCATTTTTAGAAGGAGTACCAAAAGAATTATTAGAAAGCTTAAAAAATGATAAAAAAAATAGTGCAGAAATGCAGAAATATTTTGACCAGCTCTGATTTTTATATCTTTCTACAGATGTTGATAATCGTGGCAATGTTTGTGATTTATGTCCTATACGCTTACTACTGGCTTTATAACGGATTTGCATGTTGGCTATTTGAAGGAATTATGTGGTACGCATTTTGTTTCAATATTAAAAATATAGGAGAATTCGAATGATACTTTTTGAAAATATAATTTGGATATTCTTCGCGCATTTTGTAGGAGACGCAGGGCTAAGGCCAGACTGGATAATAGATAGACGAGACAGGACGTGGTTCATAATAGCTTCTCATGCGATTGTTTGGACGGCTTGCGTATCAATATCTCTAAAATACATTGGGATTTTATCACTCGGCAAGATAGCTTTCTTATTATTGGGCCACTTTGCGTCAGATTTTATTAGATCAAAAGTTGGTGGGAGCGTATACACAGACCAAATATGGCATTTCTCACAGTTATTGATAGTCTACTTTCTATGAAAACAAAGACTTTCCACAAATCAACACGGGAAGAAGTAATGAAAATGCTGGAGCTAAGGAAAGAGGGGAAGAGCGTTCCCGATATTGCCGAGATATTGCATAGAGACAGGACGACTATTATTTACTGGTTTGATAAGATAGGACCGAATAATATCTTTGTGGAAAGGTGCAAACCAAAAGAAGTTATAAGCGAGCAGACTAAAGAGCCGGAAATCGGCAAAGACCGCTGCAAAGTATGTCTAAAAGAGAAAAAAGACGAGAGGTATAGAAAAACGGACTACTGCGGACTAAAATGTTGGCACGAAGAAAATAATAAAACAAGACAAACTTTTTACTGGTAAAATATATGGCAAAAAAACCTGGAAAACTAATTCAACCAAAAGGCAATTTCAAATTTAAAGGGTTAGACGGAAAGGATTATAAATTAACTTTAAAAGAAAAGTTATTCAGCGAGGCATATTTGGAGTTTAAGGGGAATGGGACCGAAGCGGCAATGGAAGCTTTTGATTGCGCTAATTATAAAGTGGCCGCAGCAGTCGCATACGAATACCTTAGAAAACCTCACATCTTTGCTTATATTGATTTAAAGATGGAAGACTACGGTTACAGTGATGAGAACGTGAAGAAACAACATTTATTTATCATAAACCAAATGGCTGACCTCTCGGCAAAGAATAAAGCTCTCGACATGTATTATAAATTAAAAGGTCAGTACGCGCCGGATAAAAAAGAATTTAGTGGAACATTATCATTAAAAAAGCTTCTTGAGGAGGCCGACAAAGAAAATAATTAAACTAAGAAAAATATGGAAGAAAAAACAGAAGAATATATACAAGGGTTTGACGCTGGAAGATATGGTGCAAACGAAAGAAATTGTAATTTTAGATTATTTTCTACGCCAGAAAAAACTAAAGAATGGGAGAGGGGCAATAGGGATGGTTTCAATCAAAAAGTAATTGCAGAAAAAATACCCATTTAAATCCACCCCCTCCCAACCCATAAGGGGGAAATAATATTAAATAAATTAAAGAAGATGAAAGATAAAAAATTAGAAGAAAAAGCCATAGATGCTTGTGCTAAATATTTAAGAAGCATTGGCTGGAATCCATTAGTCGGTGGATTTACGGGCATAGAGCAAGGAGAACTAAAATATAATTTTAGGTTAATATTCAAATTTACAGGTAAAAAAAATGAAACACGCAAACTGGGCTAATAAAGCCTACAAAACAACATCAGTAAATTGGGCTAAAAGTCAGTCAGCGATTTACAAACTTCTCGGAGAGTTAGGAATTTACGAAATACGATTTACAAATCTTAAACAAAAGTTTGCGTTGGAATTTTTGGTGCAGATAGGCGAAGAAGAAAAGCCGAGAGCTGTTAGAATAATCGTTCCAATCAAATATACAGGCGAGGACGATACAAAAAGACAAAGGGAGCTGAATATAGTCCACCGCATACTTTTCAACCACTTAAAGGCTAAATTTATCGCAATACAGACGGGTCTGACAGAGTTTGAGGAAGAGTTTATGGCTCACTTGCTGATAACCGATAATCAGGGAAATTCAAAAACAATCGGAGAAGTAATGTTGCCACAATATAAAAAAGCCATTGACGATGGCAAAGGCGGAGATTTCAAATTACTCGGAGGTGGGAATTAGCAGTCAGTCAGTTAGAGTGATACCCCCCCCTCTAAATATAAAATTTAAGGAAGTATATAAAGAATTATGAAAAAGAAGAAAGTTGATGAAATGTATTTTAGCGGGTCAAAGTTTGAAGTTTTGTTTAAAAAAGATATTAAACAAAACAAAGATGTCATTAAGAATCTCATCCGCACCCTTTTAGCCAAAGCCCGTGCAGAAGCAGTTAAAGAGGAGAGGGAGAGGATAAAAACTGAAATAAGTAAATTAAAAAGATGGGTTGCGACTATTGGAGGACAAGCGAATTACCCTCCAAAAGATGAGTATGTTGTTCGGGATATTGAATTACAAGACCTCTTAGACTCTCTTAAACACTAATCTTAAATAAGAACTTATGAACTACCAAAGAGTAAAAGAATTATCTGATAGGGAGGCAAACGATTTTGCTAAAGCAGTAGATTATGAGGTTGGCTGGTCAATGGCTGATAAAATAGTGGAACGAACGACTAAGTATTCTGGCATAGGGCGGCCGAGGAAAACGGACTGTGATATTTATAAGCACCCGTTTGACGGGAGATTAAGGAAAATAAAATAAAATGTCTGACGCGCAACTCGTAAATCAATTTAGAAAAAGCCCGATTGTATTCATTGAGAAAATGTGGAAGCTTGTGCCACAGCCTTTAAAGCCCGAGTATGTTGAGGTTGCTAAACGATCACGGTTGGCAGATTTTAAAAAGGAATGGTTTGAGCCTTTTATAAAGGGTAAGCACATCACTTGGCAACAATATGTTATTCTGTTGGCAGTTGAGAAGTCGTTAAAGTATGCAGCGCCAAAAAAGATTACAGTTGCTTCGGGCCATGGAATAGGAAAGTCCGGGTGTTTGTCGTGGCTCATTCTTTGGTATTTGTTTTGTTTTAAAGATGCGCAGATTCCCTGCACGGCCCCAACATCAGAACAGATGCACGACGTCCTTTGGAAAGAAGTGGCAATTTGGTTAGACCGCATGCCAAAAGAGATTAAAGAATTATACGAATGGTCAGCTGGCTATGTCAGGATTAAAGAGTCTCCCGAGACGTGGTTTGCCAGAGCAAGGACAGCGCGCAAAGAGAACCCGGAAGCGCTTGCCGGTATTCACGGGGATTTCGTTTTAATCTTAGTCGACGAGGCGTCTGGTGTAGCAAACGAGATATTCAGGCCAGCAGAAGGAGCAATGACGAATGAAAACATTTTGATTATTCTTATTTCAAACGCTACAAGAAACTTGGGATATTTTTATGACACGCATCATTCTGACAGATTAAATTGGCAATGTTTGAGATTTAGTTCAGAGGATAGCCCAATAGTTGAGGCAGACTATTGCGCGAGGATTGCTGAAAAATATGGCATTGATTCTGACGAGTTTAGATTTATGGTTAAGGGAGAATTTCCAAAAGAAGATACGATTGACGACAAAGGATATGTGCCATTGCTCATACAGTCTGACATTAAAACAACACTGGACGAGAAATTTGTGGGCCAGAAGCGATTAGGAGTGGACCCGGCAGGGGAAGGGTCAAATAAGACTGTTTGGGTCGTCAGAGACAATTTTAAAGCCAAGATTGTAGGCAAGGAGGACACAAGCAACGGAAAGGGAATTGCGCAAAAGACCTTAACTTTAATGGATTTTTATAATATCAAGCAAAGGAAGTTTCCTGATACAAATAAAGACGTTATTTTCGACGCCTTTGGGATTGGAGTTGACGCAATAAAAGAAATGGCACTGGCTGGGTACAATGTTAATTCTGTAAACGTGGGAGACAAACCGGAGGCCAGCACGCCGGAAGAAAAAGAAGATGAGAAGTTATTTATAAACAAGCGCGCAATGGCATACGACAGAATGAAAGACTGGCTAAGGTCGGGCGGAGAGTTGGTGGCCGACAAAGATTGGGACCAGCTGTTGCAAATTAAGTACACGAGGATTTTGTCTGGTAAAAAAAAGATAATGAGTAAAGAAGAAATGCGAAAACTCGGCATACAGAGCCCTGACGCTGCGGACGCGCTCATGCTTACTTTTATTGAACGAGAAGAACCAGAGGAAGCCACGAGAAGGCCGTATAAACAAAAAGCCTGGGAGTCAGGGTCAGAGTATATTAGGGGAAAAGATTAAAATGGAAATCACTTTAAAATATATCAATAATTGGTTATCAAGTAAAAATCCTAACAGCCAGTTTTTTGGAATAAATTTATTTTTAGGTTTTCCAAAAGACAAAGTGTTTTTATTTGCAATAGGATTTTTAGGTTTTGGAATTGAATTATATTTTTTAACAAAATGAAAAAAGGAAAAGCTAAAAAGTATTTTTCCAAAAAAGGTTTTTTTATGTCTAAAAAGGATTTTAAGTTATTAAAAA
>Ga0172380_10008723_pt1 | contig 10973 bp, 8 predicted proteins | sample Leawe162metaG_FD_119747 | JGI IMG/M metagenome (GOLD analysis project Ga0172380, IMG submission 119747) | Leachate microbial communities from a municipal landfill in Southern Ontario, Canada - Leachate well 162 metaG | ecosystem: Engineered > Solid waste > Landfill > Unclassified | place...
CCGGTGCCTGCGGGCTTCGCGCTCCCCGACCTCCCTGCGGCGATCGAGGCGCTCCCCGCCGACCTCGCAGCCGAGGTGCGCGCGGCCTATGCCAACCTCGCCGCGCACGTCGGCGAGGCCGAACCCGCGGTGGCCGTGCGCTCCTCCGCGCTCGACGAGGACGGCGCAGCCGCCTCGTTCGCCGGGCAGCACGCGACCGAGCTCAACGTGCGCGGCGCGGAGGCCGTGCTCGCCTCGATCATCCGCTGCTGCGCCTCCGCCCGCTCCGAGGCTGCTCTCGCCTATCGTGCCGCGCACGGGCTCGATGCCGACGCGATCCGCGTCGCGGTGCTCGTGCAGCACCTCGTCCCCGCCGAGGCCGCAGGCGTCGCCTTCAGCGCGAACCCGATCAGCGGCGACCGTACCGAGGTAGTGTTGAACGTCGCGTGGGGCCTGGGCGAGGCGGTCGTGTCCGGCCTCGTCACGCCCGACATGTTCGTGATCGACGCTTCGGATGATCTCGTCGTCCGCGAGATCGCGACGAAGGAGACGATGACCGTGCGTACCGACGCCGGCACCGAGCACGTCGCGGTGCCCGAGGCACAGCGCGACGCACCATCGCTCACCGACGCGCAGGCGGTCGAGCTCGCCCACCTCGCGCGCGACCTGGAGCGCCGCATGGGCTGGCCCGTCGACATCGAGTTCGCGGTCGCCGACGGCGTGCTGCACCTGCTGCAGTGCCGCCCGATCACGACGCTCTAGCGCCGCATCGCACCGCACCTCCCCGCACCTACTCGTCGAGGATCGTCACGATCCCCTTGCTGCCGTCCACGATCACCATCGCGCCGTCCGGGATCGCGGTCGTGGCGCCGTTCGCGCCCACGACCGCCGCGATGCCGAACTCACGCGCGACGACCGCCGCGTGCGTGAGCAGGCCGCCGCTCGCCGTGACCAGCGCCCCGACGACGCCGAAGTACGGCGTCCACTCCGGCGAGGTCGCGGCGCACACCAGCACGTCACCGGGCTCGAGCCCGTTCGCGGCATCGAGCGCCGCGATCACGCGCGCCCGACCTCGATGCACGCCCTTCGAGGCGGCGACGCCCCGCAGCGTGCGCGGCGGCAGCCCTTCGTCCTCGATCACACCAAGGCGCGACGGCGGGGTGACGGCGCGCCACGCCACCTGCCGCTCGCGGCGCGCGGCGATCTCGGCGGCGGGCACGGCGCCCTCCCCCTCGAGCGCCGCGACGACCTCATCGAGCGTGCAGTAGAAGACGTCGTCCGCCGCGCCCAACGCGCCGCGCTCCACCAGCACGCCGCCGAGGCGCAGCCAGCAGCGATGCGCAGCGGCGATCATCCGCTGGTCGCAGAGCAGGTTGTGATCCTCGGACGCCGGGGCGAGGTGGCGCGCGACGCGGTACACCTCCCGCAGCAGCGTGATCTCCGCGTCCGCCCCCGTATCGAGCGCGACCAGGTCGGCCTCCAGCGCCTCGCGGCGGGCGGCGGCGCGCGCCTCGGCGGCTTCCGGCGACTGCTCGTCCGGCTGGGGCGTCATCGCCGCGATCATCCGCAGCGGCGTCGTCGGATCCTCGCGCCACGTCGGCATGTCGAGGAGGTGCATGTTCGTCGTGTCGCCGTAGCCATCGAGCAGCGCCGCGAAGCCCGCGCGGAACGCGATCGCCGCCTCGCCGTCACTCGAGGGCAGCGCATCCGCCTCGACCGCCGCGCGCACGTCCGCGTCGTCTTTCGCGATGCGACTCAGCGCCCACAGCGCGGACGCGCGCTGCGTCGACGCGTTGGGGAAGCCGCCGAGCATCGTCAGGGCGTCCTCGCGACGTCCCTCGCCGAAGCGCGCCGCGTACAACTTCACCCACAGCGCCGAGGCCGGGAACACCTGCCCCATCGTGTCGCGGTGCACCGCACCGAACGCTGCCCAGAACTCGCGCTCGTGCGCCTCCAGCACCTCGCGCCAGCCACCTGCGAGCACGCTCGCGGGGTCGAACGTGTCGAGCGTCGCCACCGCCGCCTCGACACCCTCGAGGGTTCGCCGCCAGCCGAGCACAATCGACTCGTCCTGCGGCCCGTCGGCCGGACGCATCTCGAACGCGCGGCCGTAGGCGTAGCCGTTCACGTAGATGCCCTGCGGCAGGCCGTCGCCTGCGATGCGCGCGTTCAGCGCGCGCAGGCTCTCTTCCAGCGGGCCGATGCACGCCGTGAAGTGGTCGCTGTGCACCCACGGGATCTGCTCCAGCGCCGCCGACGGTAGGCGGAAATCGACGCTCATCGGGCCTCCTCGACGCTCACGCGCGCGCGAGCGTTCACGATATCGCCCCCACGCCGCCTCGGCATCCGCCGCAGGTCGCCGAGGCTGGAACGGCGCGGTACTGTACGCACGGCACGAAGCCGCCCGACCGACCTCGGCGGGCGCGAATGGAGAGGGCGCGATGCCAAAGCTTGTCCCCGTACCCGATGACCTGAGCCAGCCGTTCTGGGACGCCGTCAATGAGCGGCGCCTCGTCGTGCAGCACTGCAAGGCGTGCGGCACACTCCAGTACCCGCCCCGCGCGAAGTGCCAGGACTGCCAGTCCGAGGACTATGACTGGCAGCAGACCAGCGGCAAGGGCCACATCCTCTCTGCCGCCACGCTCATGGACAGCCACCTCGCCACCATGGCGCAGGACCAGCCGCACAACATCGCCCTGGTCACGCTCGATGACGAGCCGCGCATCAACTTCTTCGCCAACCTCACCGGCCTGAAGCCGGAGGAGGTGCCGATCGGCGCCGCCGTCGAGGTGACGTTCGAGGAGGTGGCCCCCGGTCGCCTCGTCCACGACTGGAAGCTGATCGAGGGCTAGCCCTCGCCTCCCGCGCGACGCGCAGAAAGGCCACCACCATGACTACCTACACCGACTGGCGACGCGACAAGCCGGGCCTCGGCGTCTGGCCGCACCGCGGCAAGGTCGCGTTCGCGGGCTGGGGCATGTCCCCGGTCGACCGCCGCTGGGACGGCGTCTCCATGGATCGCACGCTCGGTGCGTTCTCGATTCTCGCCGCGCAGCGCGCGCTGGAGGACGCCGGGCTCAAGCCGTCCGATGTCGACGGCCTGTTCCAGTGCCCCAACAACATGGCAGGTGCCACCGGCGGCGCCGCCGCCAACTGGGGCCCGTTCCGCCCGTACTTCGACGCCCCCTACGACTCCGAGGACGGTCTGACGATCGTCACGAACAAGTGGATGCTGGAGAACTTCAAGGAGCTCTCCAACGTCACGTTCGCCCCGGACGGCGTGCCGGACATCGGCGAGGGCCTGGGCATGGCCGCGCAGGCGGTCGCCGAGGGCAAGTGCAAGGTCGCGCTCTTCGTCTACACCGCCAACAACCTCGAAGGCCGCTACCGCCGCGGCGGTGAGGCCGCATCGAACGAGGCGCGTGGGGGCGCCCAGTGGAACCACACCTGGGGCGCGAACGTCATCGACATGCAGCTCTGGACGACGCTGCCGATGGTCGAGTACCTGAACACCTACGGCGGCACGTGGGAGGACGTCCTCGGCCCCATGGTGGTGAACGAGCACCGCAACGGCCTCATGAACTCGTGGGGCTACTACACCCAGAACGGCGCGGCTGGCCTGACCCAGGAGGAGTACATCAACTCCCGGCCGATCACGTGGCCGGCGCGCATCTGGGACTACGACCGCCCGGTCAACGCCGCGGGCGCCTTCATCATCACCAGCGCCGAGCGCGCGCGTGACTGCCGCCAGAAGCCCGTCTACATCCTGAGCCACAACCAGGGCGCCTGGATCGGTGCGGCGCGCAGCAGCCACATCACGATGAAGGAGTACCAGCAGACCAAGGCGATGATCGCCGGCATGGTCTACGAGGGCTCTGGCCTGCGCCCGCAGGACGTCGACATCTTCAACCCCTACGACGGCTTCTCGCCGTTCCTGCCGTTCTCGCTGGAGGCCTTCCAGTGGCACGGCGTCGGCGAGGGCGACACCGTCGACTTCGTGAAGGGCGACATCAGCATCAAGGGTCAACATCCGCTGTTCTCCGGCGGCGGCAACCTGGGCAGCGGGCGTACGCGCACCGCGATGTACATCGATAGCATCCTGCAGCTGCGCGGCACCGCCGGGCAGGCGCAGGTGAACGTGAAGGCGGAGACCGCGATCTGCGGCTACTCCCCCGCCCTCACCTCCTGGTACCTGGCGCTGTCGAACACGCTCGACTAACGCCGGCACCCGGCACGCAGCGACGAGGGGCGGACGAAGGTCCGCCCCTCGTCGCGTCCTTCGCCTCCCGCCGCTGGCCGCGCTCGCGCGCTACGCTGCATGGGTGAGCGCGCCCACGTCCGCCGCCGTCCCCGCCATCGAGACCGTGCGCCTCGGCAAGACGTACGCGGGTGGCACGCGCGCGCTCGCCGATGTCGACCTTGCGGTGACGCAGGGCCACATCTTCGGGCTGCTCGGCCAGAACGGCGCGGGCAAGACGACGCTCATCCGCATCCTGCTCGACATGATTCGCCCGACCTCGGGCTATGCACGCGTACTCGGCGCGGACACCCAGCGCGACCCGGTCGAGGCGCGTCGCCACGTCGGCTACCTGCCCAGCGCGCCCAGGTTCTACGCCGGTATGACCGGCGCGGAGATGATCGACCTTGCCGCCGCGCTCCGTGAGGTCGACCTGGATCGCGCCTACGTCGAGCGCCTGGTCGACCGCCTCGACCTGAACCCATCGAGGGTGATCAGCACGCTCTCCCGTGGCAACCAGCAGAAGGTCGGCCTGATCGCCGTGCTCGCAACGAAGCCGGAGGTCGTGATGCTCGATGAGCCCACGTCCGGCCTCGACCCCCTGATGCAGGAGGAGGTGTTGACGATCGTCCGCGAGGTCGCGCAGGACGGCCGCACCGTCTTCTTCTCCTCGCACCTGCTGCACGAGGTGGAGCACATCTGCGACCGCGCCGCCGTGCTCCGTGACGGCGAGCTCGTCGGCGTGTTCGACCTCGCCGCGGAGCGTCGCCTCGCGGTGCGACAGGTGGTCGTGACCTTCGACGCTCCGCCGCCCAAGTCGGCGCTGGCCGCGATCGAGGGCGCGCGCGTGCTGGCCCGCGATGGCGCGCGCGTCACCTTCGGACTCACCGGCGAGGTCGACACGCTGGTGAAGGCGCTTGCCGCCTACCACGTTCGCGAGCTGGAGGCGCACGCGCCAACGCTGGAGGACTTCTTCTTCACGCTCTACCGCGGCGACGCCCCGGACGACTCGCTACCGACGGGAACGATGGCGTGACGCTCTACCTCCACGCGCTGCGCCGCCTGCGTTCGCAGATCATGTGGTTCAGCATCGGCCTCGGCGTATGGGGCGCGATGTACATCTTCCTGTTCCCCGTCATGCAGGAGTCGATGGGCCAGATCGACTACCCCGCGGAGATCCTGGAGGCGTTCGGCGCGGGCTCTGGCAACATCGGCGATCCGCGCGTGTTCTTCGACATCGAGTTCTTCTCGCTCGGCCCCTCGATCATGGCGGTGTACGCGGTGATCGCCGGCACCGGTGCGCTCGCCGGCGAGGAGTCGGCCGGCACGATGGACTTCATCGCGACGCTCCCGATCAGCCGGCGCCGCGTGTTCGTGCAGAAGGCGCTGGCGGTGGCGACGGGCGCGGTGCTCGTCGCCGCCTGCACTGCGGGTATCGCGTGGATCGCGACAGCCCCGTGGAACGACATCGGTGGCGACCTGACGGTGCTCGACCTCGTTGTTGCCACGCTCGCGATGGTGCCGTTCGTGCTGCTCGTCGCGGCGATCGGCATGCTGCTGGGCGCCGTGAGCCCCAGTCGCGCCTCGGCCGCCGCATGGACGGGCGGCTTCGTCGTGATCGCCTACCTGGTCGTCGCGATCGCCAGCATCACCGACAGCGTGGAGCGCTTCCGCTACCTGAGCCCCTACTACTACACCGACCTGCCCGGCATCCTTGAGGACGGCCTCGACGGCGCGCACCAGGCCGTACTGTGGACGATGATTGCCGCCGTCACGCTCGCCGGCCTGCACGCCTTCGAGGGTCGCGAACTGGCCGCCGAGCGCTGGCAATGGCGCGCACTCTTCGCGAGCGGGACGGAGTCGACGATGACGACCGGCACAGCCACGGGCGGCACGCCACCCACCCCGCCACGCTCCCGCCGCGGCAGCCAGCGCACCTGGCTCATCTTCGTGTGCGTGCTCGCGCTGATCGGCCTCGTGGCCGGCGTGCTCGCGGCGGGCGGAGGCGAGAGCCTGCGTGCCTCCTCGCAGCAGCGCACGCTCTCCGCATCCGGCCGCATCGATGCCGACAGCGCCACGCTCGCCGCCCCCACCACCGGCATCGCACACCTCGTGCTCGCGCGCGAAGGCGACGAGGTGCGCCAGGGGCAGGTGCTCGCGTGGCTCACGAGCGCAGTGGACGGCAGCGAGCAGCCGGTCGTCGCGCCGCTCGCGGGCGACCTGACCACGTTCACACTCGCACGCGGCCAGAGCGTCGTCGTCGGCACGCCGGTCGGCGAGGTACACAACCTCGACACCCTGCGCGCCGTGCTGGAGGTCGAGGAGAAGTCGATCAGCACGATCGCCGCCGGCCAGCGCGCGGAGCTGACGATCACCACCCTCGATCGCCGCATCACCACGCACGTCGCCTCGATCGCCGTGCACCCGATCTCGGAGGCCGGAACCGCGCGCGACAAGCCCAAGTACGAGGTGCGCTGCCCGCTCCCGACCGACGACCCCCGTCTCGTCATCGGTCTGCGCGTGGAGGCCCGCATCGATCGCGTCCGCTGACCGCGTCGCGCTCGCCGGCCTGGTGCTGTGCAGGCCCACTACGGTGGATACAGTACGATCGAGGCGAGACGACGAGAGGATCCACGACATGGACTGGCAACCGAATCACCCCGAGCCCGATCAGGAGCCACCCGAGCGCTTCTGGAACGATCTCGACCTCGACGACATTGCCGAGTCGTTCATCGGATCGCTCGCTGCCGGCCTGGTGCTGCTGCTCGTCGCCTGGGTGTGCATGCGGCGGCGTCACGCCTGCTACGCCGAGGACGGTCAGCAGCGCTCGAGGTAGCCCGGCTCATCCAGCAGCGTGTCGACACGCACCGCGCGCCACCCGCGCGCCTCGATGCCCTCGAGGATCCTCGGGAGCGCCCGGAGCAGCACGGATCGGTCTGCGCCCGGCATGCCATCCGCCCCGTCGTGCAGCAGCACGATCGATCCCGGCCGCAGCCGCTCCAGCACCTTCGACGCGAGTCGGTCCGCGTCCGTCTCCGACCAGTCGGCGACCTCGACATCCCACAGCACGGTGTGCATCCCCGCACGGCGCACCGCGAACTTCGTTCCCGCGGTCTCCGTGCCGAACGGCGGCCGGAAGAAGGCGGGACAACGCCCCGTCGCCGCGTGGATCGAGGTCTGCGCCGCCTGGAGCGTGGGGTAGCGCGAATCCTCTGCCTGCGCCCGCTCGTGGGCCTCGCTGTGGTTGCCCAGCAGGTGGCCGGCCTCGATCAGTCGCAGCGCCAGGTCGCGCTGCCCCGCCAGGGTGCGCCCGACGACGAAGAACGTTCCCTGCGCGCCGTGCCGCTCGAGCTGTGTCGCGACCGCCAGCGTCGTCTCGCCGTTCAGCCCGTCGTCGAAGGTGAGCGCGACCAGCGGGCGACCGTCGGTGGCCCGTGTCACGCCGGCGTCCGTGGCACCGCGCAGCACCAGCTCTTCGCGCTCGATCGCGCGCACCGCGAACGCCCCCGCAAGCAGCGCCACCACCAGCAGCGCGGCGCGCACCACCGGTCGCCGCAACATCGTCACCGCGCGGGCGCGCAGGAGGCAGGCGGCGGCGAGGTGATCGTGTACTCCCGCGTGCCCGCCGCGCCGCGGAACGAGAGGAGCGCGTGCCCCTCGCCGACGAGCCGGTCGAGCACCTCGACCTCGTTCGAGGTGCCGCGCTCGATCCAGTGCGACTGCACCAGCACGCGCTGCGCGTGCTTCGCATCCAGGAAGCAGCGATACGCCTCGGTGCTGCCGAACGAGTGCCGGGAGATGCTCTCGTCGAAGTACTCCTGCGCCAGGGTGGCCCCCGCCTGCAGGAGCTGCGTCATCCCGTCCTCCTGGTTGTTCATCACCAGCACGCGGTAGCGCACCTCCGGCTGCACGAGGCCCGCCGCGAGGTAATCCGGGAAGCGCGGCTGCGACTGCCAGAGGAGGTTCTGCGGGTTTGAGCCCATGACGTTCCGCGCGAGGATCGCCACACCCAGCAGCAACAGGGGCGCCTGCCAGCGGCGGAGCACAGGCCAGATCCGCTGCAGCAGCCACGGCCACCACAGCATGCTCAGCCGCTGCGCCGTGATGTGCGTGCTCGTCGCCCACGACCAGTGCACCAGCACCGCCATCGAGGGCGTCTGCAGGAACAGCCAGATCGCGGGGGAGGCGATCACCGTCGCCACTCCCAGCAGCGCAAGGCGGCGGACCGGCAGTGCGCGGTCTGCCTCGATGCGCGCCGCGGTGGTCATCGCCAGTCCGGCCGCGCCCATCACCGGGTGCGCGATCAGCGCGCACGCCGCCAGCGCAGTCGCCGACCTCGACCGGCCGCGATCGAACGACCCCGCCGCAAGGCACGCGAACGCGAACGCCCACACCGTCGGCAGCTGGAACTGCAGCACGCCGTTCCACAGCTGCCAGTTGACCAGCATCGCCCCCGCCAGCAGCGGCAAGGCGGTGCGCGGCAGCCAGCGCCAGATGCCCACCAGCAGCAGCGCGATGCCGACGCCCATGCTCGCGGTCACCGCCCAGTCGCCCAGAAGCGGGCGCAGCAGCGCTGCCGGCAGCCAGGGCAGCGCGGCGTACGGGAACATGTACGCCTGCCCGGACTCCAGCTGAGGCAGCCGCAGCGGTATCCCCTGACCGGAGAAGATCGCACGCGACAGGGCCCAGACGTGCGCATACGACTGCCCGCTGTCGTTCCCCAGGTACACGGGCTGCAGCAGCATCGCCCCCACGAACAGCACAAACGCGAGGATCACCGCCGCGCTCAGCACCGCCGCGAACACCGAGCGCTGCGCGCGCGGCACCTCGCGCCAGGAGGTCACGCGGTACCAGGCACCCAGCATGGTGACCGCGTGGTTCACCGCGTCCGTCAGATGCGTGCGCGTCCGCGGGATCGGCACCCGCACCACGAACTCGTTGTCCACGCGGTAGCCGAGGCGCGGCAGCACGACGGCGAGCTCGGCACCTTCGCTGTACAGCCGGCCCTCGTAGAACTCCTGCGCGTGCAACAGCGGGCCAAGGCGCACGATGCGATACCCGGACTCGATGTCGTGGATCGGCGCACCGGCCAGCACGCTCCCCATCGCTGCCATCGCCCAGTTGCCCGCGCGCTTGTACAGCCCGTGGTAGGACAGGTCGCGACGCGCGATCACCGCGTCCGCCCGCAGCACGCGCATCCGCTCGATCAGCGCCTGCAGGTAGCCCAGGTCATGCTGGCCATCGGCGTCCACGCAGATCACCATCGTGTCGGCGCAGTACGAACCGGCACGCAGCTCCTCGTACAGCCAGTTCCACGCGACGCGCAGTGCCGCCGACTTGCCCTGGTTCTGCGCCATGTGGATCACCCGGCACCACGGCCGGCTCACTGCCCAGCGATCGAGGATCGCCGGTGACGCATCCACGGATCCGTCATCCACGATCACCATCGAGCGGTACCCGGCGGCCTCGATGCCATCCAGCACGGCCTCGACGGCCGACTCCTCGTTGTACACGGGGACCACGACGACGTGTTCAGCGACGCCCTCGGCGGGGTCGTGCTCACGGCCGCAGGGTAGGAACAGGGGTGCCGCGGCTGCCGCCGAGCCGATGTGCCGCAGCCTGCCGGGCAGGGTGAGCTCGTCGAACATAGACCACCGACGGTACCCCCGCCGCCTCGGAGAGGCCAGCACGAACGCGTATCAGCCCATCGGCGATGCTACGCTGCGTGCCGCGCCCGGCCGGAGAGACCGCCGCCGGTGCGACCGCCGATCCGATCACCGTACCGGGAGCCGCGATGACCACGACCGACGGGCGATCGTTCACCTTGCTGGTCGCCGCCCTGTGGCTCACCAACATCCTGCCCGCGCTGGACGCGACGCTGGTGGGCACCGCGCTGCCCACCGTCATCGGCAGCCTGGACGGCGTGCGGCTCTATTCGTGGGTGTTCGCCACGTATCTGCTGGCACTCACCGTCTCGATCCCGGTCTTCGGCAAGCTGACGGACCTCTTCGGCCGCAAGCCCGTCTACTTCGTGGGGATGGGCCTGTTCATCGTCGGCTCGGCGCTGTCGAGCCTCGTCCAGAACGTCGAGCAGCTCATCGCCTGCCGCATCCTGCTCGGCCTCGCGACCGCCAGCGTCGTCCCGGCGGCGATGACGATCATGGGCGATGCGATCCCCATGGAGCGGCGCGCCAGAATCCAGTGGGTCTTCGCCAGTGCGTGGTTCGTCTCCTCGATCGTCGGCCCCGCGGTGGCCAGCCTCGTCATCGCCTGGATCGGGTGGCGCGCCGTCTTCCTCGTCCTCGTGCCGCCCGGGCTCCTGGCGACCTACCTGATGTCCACCTGCTACCACGAGCACGTCGAACGGCGATCGAGGCGCGTCGATATCCCGGGCGTGGCGCTGCTGGGGGGCGGGGTGCTCGCGCTGCTGTTCGCGCTCTCCCCCACCAACCGGAGCGGCGGCATCGATCCCGCCTCGGCCGGCGGCCTGCTCGCGGTCGCCGCGCTGCTGCTCGCGCTCTTCCTGCGTCACGAGCTTCGTACCGCCGAGGCGGTGCTCCCGCCCCGGCTCTTCCTCGCCCCCGTGCTCGGCATCGCGGCGCTCGGCAGCGTCGCCAGCGGCGTGGTGCAGTCTGGCGCACAGTCGTTCGTGCCGATGTTCGTGCAGGGCGGCATGGGCGGCACCGCCGCCGATGTCGGCCTGGTGCTGCCCTGGCTCACGATCGGCTGGCCGATCGGCGCCGGGCTGGCCGGGCGC
>Ga0172380_10008725_pt1 | contig 10972 bp, 10 predicted proteins | sample Leawe162metaG_FD_119747 | JGI IMG/M metagenome (GOLD analysis project Ga0172380, IMG submission 119747) | Leachate microbial communities from a municipal landfill in Southern Ontario, Canada - Leachate well 162 metaG | ecosystem: Engineered > Solid waste > Landfill > Unclassified | place...
AGCAACGTGATTGTCTTATTCGCCGCGAAATCCGCAGCGGCATTCGCGCCGCGCCCGGTAGAAACAGGGCAGACCGTATTCGTGAAGTTATTCCACAGCCATGTGTACAGCGCCTCGGTGTCGGAGTTCGCGCGCTCTGTCGCTCCGGATGACGCAGAGCCAAGAGTGCGCCCGTTGGCGCGAGACCAGCCGGTCCGTGTGCCCTGAACCGGAAGCCAAAGGGCGTCGCCCGTCTGGAATACGGTTGTTGGGTCTACACCGCCGCCTCCACCGCCACCCGAGGACGGGCCGACGACGAGGATATTATCCTGCACATACTGCTGGACACCATTAGCATCGACAATCCTGACCTTGATCTGCCCGTCCGCAAGATAAAAAGCTGGCATCCTGCTGCTGGCATCAAGCGGATATGGGTTTGGAAGCGGGAGCGTTAAATCTACGTCGTAGAAGGCGTTTTGCGGGTCGGATGTGGTTCCCGCTGCGATAAAAAACACCTTCCCGCCAGCAAGCAACTGGCCTACATTGCCGAAGATGGTTTGCATGGATAGACTAATCGAACCAGCCATTCAGGGGTGTCCAGTCATAGAAAAACCCGCCGGTTAGGGCGGGTTAAGGAGACAAGATGCTTCAATTTAAGTGGATTGCTTTTCAGATCGTCATTGCGATGCTGGCCCTGCTTTGGATCGGTACTTGGGCTGACATAACGCAGTACGGGATTGCGCCCGGCCTCATCTCAATGTTCGTTGCGTTTATGGTGACGGGTTTACTTATTCGGTTTCTGGACTGGCGGGCGTCCCGAGGATTCGCCATACGTGATGAGCTTCAGGGCGAGACTTTGCGCCTGTTCCGATCCGGGCGGGACGCGCGCAATGCCGCGAAGAAGATTCGCGGACCCGGGGTCCGTGAGGATGTCCGCAAGCTGCGTTAGATTGCGTCCGAGCCGGTATCGCTCGTATCTGTCAGCGAGGAATTGAACGCCCCGGAGCGGGTTTGAGGCGGCCTTCGCTGCCTCAACGGGCAATCCGCTTCGAGACTGCTCTTTGAGCGCTTCTGTATTGTAAGCCGTTCGCGAGCCGACATTCTGTCGGGTGCCCGTTGCTTCAAGGACATCCAGAAAATTGTTAAATCCACGCCAACGCTCTTGACCATTTGGCAGGGCCTCCACGGCCTCTCTCAGATTCAAGCGCTGTTGCGGGTTACCGACAAGCTGAACGCGGAATTTCGCGCCCCCCGCCTGGTTAGCCCCCGACTGCAAATCCTTTGCAGCCTCGTTGAAAACCCCCTCAATGTGAGCGCGAACCAAATCGGATGCAGCGCGAGGATTTCTATTAGCCAGCGCGCGAACCGTCGTTCCTATCTCATGCTCCGAATTTGCAAGAGGCTGTTTGGGAAACAGCGCCTCAATCGCGTTCTTCGTCGTGGTGTCCCTACCCGCGACTTTACCAAGTGGGCCGTTCAGGAGAGGATTGAGATACTGCTCTCGGAATCGAGTTTGGTTAGCAAGCGCGGCTTGATAGGCGCTGGGACCGTTCGTGGCTGCACGCTCTGCCGCCATGGCAACATCTTTAATGTCCCCGCCGAGTGTCCCGGTTGCTGACGCGACCGCTTGGCTAGCTTGTGGGTTAATCGGAGCGGCGGCGGCAGATGCGCGCTCCTCTAGCTCCTTGGCGACGGCATCGTAAACACGGATGGAACGGTCGCTTTGACCGCGAACAAACGAGTTTCGCGCCGGGTCATTGCGAATGCGGTTCAACGCCTCCACAAATAGCGGATCACCCATCATCGCGGCGTGAACCTGCTGCGGGACTAGATGCTGGCCAGCCGCGTCATATGACGGACGCGTTGCGCGGTTTATTGCAGCCCTCACATCCTGAACGATACGCTCGCCAGTAGCGCCGATGGTTGGGCCGATATTCGACGGCGCATTATTGACCGGCGCGATGCTGCCAAGTTCTTGGCGGACAGCTCCCTCGACCTGCTGAGGACGGCGGCCAAAGAATTCAGCCATCTGCGCTTCAGTCTGTGGGGCAGCCTCCAAATGCCGCATGGTGTTCGTCAGAACCGGACGGCCCGCAACCTGGCTAAGTGCTTCCGGCCATGCCAGATCAATGCCCTGCTGCTGAGCACGGGCCATCAGAGCTTCCGCTTGATCGACCATCTGAGGCGTGACACCCTCAGGCAACTGAGCGCGAATAGCCTGCGCTGCGCTGGACGGGCGATTGAGAAGCGTAGAAGCGCCGCCACCAGCAAGAGCGCCAGCGAACCGCGCGTAAGGCTCGGCTGCCGTTCCCTTGGTTGCCTGCCCCGCCGACTCGCTCGCTACAGCCGGAAGAACGACTTGGCCCGCACGCTGCACGACGCGACGACCAGCGCCGCCAATGCCACCCGGCGCAAACTCGCCAATGGTCTTTGCGTACTCCTCCGCCTTGTTCTGCGGCTCATAGGCTGGCGCTCCGCCGTAGTAATCCTTTTGGATTTGTTCGCGAAGCCGCGCGCTTGTCGGGATAGCACTCAAGAACGATTGCGAGCGGTCCGGGGCCTTGCTCTCGGGCATACCAAGTTGGCGCTCGACGAAATTCGTGGCCGCTCCGATCCCTGCTGCTCCGATGTCCGTAAGATCGCCTAGCGCGCCGCCTAGTCCGGCCACGCCAGCGGCCACGCCAGCATCGGCTGCGTTACCGAGGCCGCGCACCGTGTCCATCACCCCTTTTGCAAACGGGTCGTGATCGACCGGCGTCATCTTTGGGGATGATCCATCAGCCTTGTCTACGCCTTCACCGATATACACCCGCGCCACTCCTGGCGTCTGGGCGGGAGAACCGAATGGGTCTTCGTCAACCGGCGTAAGCGTGACCATTTATTGATCGACCCTCAGATATTTGCCGGGCCGCGCGGGATCGGGAACGTAAAAGTTACCATCCGGGGCCCGTCGTGGTGCTGCCTGCGGCTGGGCAGCACGCGGCTGTGCGGGATTGGTTGAGGTCGAGCCGCCGCCCTGCTGCGGGAAAAGCGGGTTCTTTTCGGCGTAGTCCGCAAGGACCTGATCAAATCCGGCGTCAATGCGCCCGCCGTGTTTCGCGGCGTATTCACGAGCCATCTTCGCCGTTTCTTGCTGCCTCTGATACACCTTGCGGTGATAGCCTATAATCTCTCTGTTGCCATCCGGCGTTGCCGCGAGGTTTGGATTGATGGCCTGCAAAAATTTGACATCGCTATTTGATATTTGCGCTCCGAGAGAGCCGCCAGCAGCGTCAAGCGTTAGCTTGTTGCTCAACGCGCCAAAAACTTCATTTGGCTTAGCCGAGTCTGGTGCCGTGACGCCCATCGAGGCCAGAGCCTGCTTGCCCTTGGTGACTAACTCGCCGCCAGTTCCTGAATAAAAATCAGGGCTTTTGGTGAGGTTTTCCAAATAGTTTAGCGTGCCAATCGCGCCCTGAGCGGTGCGCCCGCCCTTCTGAAAGTTCAGAAAGTTGTCCGCAAGGTCTTTGTTCAGGGCCTTGTCGTACTCTTTTTCGCCCGAATTGACGTTAGTGTTGTTCGTGATCCTCGTAGAACCGGCTTCGGACAGTTTCGTTTTGAACTCTAGGAAGCCAAGCGGTTGCTCCCCCTTCTCAGTGGCTTGCTTGCGGTACAGACCATATGCCTGCAAGTCGGCAGACGATTCTGGGGACACCGACTTCTGAATGTCAGCAACGCTTTTTGCAGCTTCTAGATCGCCAAGACCGACAAGCCGGCCAATGGTTGGCTTGTAATCCATCGCGCCATCAGTCCCGAGCTTGGCAAGCGACAGAGCTTCCGACCGATTGTTTTCGACGCGATTGGTCTTCAGCGTTTTCCCAAGCTGATCCAGCGAGCCCCAATTAATCTCTTGAGGTGCCGCGTAGCCCGGAATTTGAAGCGGCGGTACTGCCATCTTATGCGGCCTTCTTCGTTGCAAGGGCACTGCCGAACCCGCCAACGCCAGAAGCGGTCAGACCCAGATTGGCCAGCGACAGCGCGCCGCCCAGCAGGTTCTTCGCGCCAGCTGACGCGCCAGCAGCTTCCGCATTATTGGCCCCGGCTGTCCCGCTCGTGAAATTACCCTGCAAGCCAATGCGGTTTGTGGCGTCGGTCTGGTAAAGGTTGGCGAGGTTTGTCTGGTTGCCCGCAGCACCACTTCCGGCTGCCATTTCGGGGCTGATTAATCCGCCCAGCCGATCAAGCCAGCTATTGTATTGCGTGTTCTGGTTGTTCTGCGCAAACGTGAGCGCGTCCAGATCGGCGTTGCCGCTGTCCAGCATTCCGCCGGCGGCCCGGCGACGATTGATCGCATCGAGTCCGGCCTTGATCGCCGCATCGTTGCCTGGATTTGTGGTGAAGGACTGTTGCGCCGTTGCGGCCTTGTCCGCTCCGTTCACGCCGAGGGCGTCGAGATAAAGTCCGGTTCCTGCACCGTACTTGTCCTGCAAGCCGCCGTAGATTCCGCCAGCAGCGTCAAGGGCGCTCTTCGAACTGGCAAGGCCGTTATCAAGCGCGGTCGTGCCCTTGCTTAGATAGTCGGCATAAAGCTGGCGGTTCTTGTCCGCAGCCTCGCGCTCGTTGCCGCCGCCAAAGAGGGAGTCAAAGAAGGATGCCATGATATGTCCTATTAAACGTAAGCTGATGTTGGCGGCGTGAAGTTTGCGGTCCAGCGCGGACTGCCGACAGTGTACCGAAACTCATCTAAAGATGCGGATGAAGCCGTGCCACTGTCTCCCGACCTCCCAATGGTAAACGGCCTAGAGCTTGTGTTGATAGAGGACAGGGTTGTTGTGGCTTCCTGCACTCCATCGATAAACAGCCGAAACGTTGTCCCAGCTTTCGTAAGCGCTATGTGATGCCAGCCTGACGTGCCGGAGAAGCCCGTCGTTCCCGTTAAGGATGATACGGACCCTACTCCTGAGCTCACCAGCGAAACAAATATCGGTCCAGTTGCGCCGGCGCGGATAATAAAAAATGACTGAGTACCTAAATTGCCGACGCTGTCTGACTGCCCGCAAAGGCCGTATCCAGATGATCCAGCTACTCCATTATTGTTAAACCAGAAATCAACGGCAAAATCATTTGTACCAATATTGAAATCAGCATGCGCGGGTGTTGAGATATACCCAGCGGACGTAAGCATCGACGTGGAGCCGAACTTCGCAGACAAATTGCTGATCGTTGCATTCGTCGGAGTCCATACATGCGATGACCCGCCAGCATTTACGTCCGTAAACGTCGTGCTTCCGTTGCTGCCGTCCATGTGCAGCAGAATTTTTGTGAAGCTGTCGTTACCGGGAGTGCCGCCGCTGGATAGATACCCGAACCCAAATCTCGTCATGAGACGAGGTCGCCAGCCAAGTACCAAGTGTCCGACCCGTTATAGATCAGAGCCGCAGGCGATCCTGTGCCAGATAGCTTCTTCATGCTTCCCTTCGATACGATGGTCACGCCAGTACCAGCCGCGAATTGAACCGTCCCGGCGCTAAATTGCAGGAAATCCATCTGCAACGTGCCCGCAGGCATCGGGACAGAGCTGACTGGCTGGATCGTGATGGTTAGCGTGCCGCCAACAAAAACAAGATTCCCGACCCAATCGGCGTCAACGTCCTGAGATGAGCTGATGACGAAGCTGGTTCGGACAATATTTGATTTCTGCGCAATCGCAGCGTCTATCGCAGCAAAATCGACATCTGATAGCGGCTGCAACGTTTCAAGAAACTTGAACTTCTCATACCAATCTGGATTAACCGCATTCCCGATTTGCACAGGCACGTTCTGCCCCGGTATCGTGACTTTGCGGGCCATCAGCGCATCACGTCCGCTTGCATCGCTGCGCCCATAAAACCAAACGGCACCGCGCTCGATTCATCGAAGCGCCAACGGACGCCCTGCACATCGGCCTGTCCCCACAGCGCCGAGCGAACGCGTCCAGCCGACAGAGACTGCCGCCCAACCTTGACCGGCCTCGCCGGACTCCATGTCGTGCCGCCGTCCCGAGAGACTGAGATTTCGATGTCGGGATCGGTCTGCACCGGATCGTCACCGGTTGAAATACCTGCGCCCTTCGTCAGGTAAAGCTCAATCCCGTTGACACGCAGAACCTGTGGGAAACCGCCAAGCGGGCCTGTCTCGATCCGCATTCGCAGCGGGTTGCCAACTTCATTATGCGTATCTGCGCTAATCTCAAGGATATTTCCAGAGAGACGATCACCGCAAAGCCACTTGTCGAACGCCTTGACCGGAAACATCCCGCGCCAATAGCTCACCAGATGGCTTCTGCGCTCATGCCACGTCTGTAAAGCAACGTCGAACTCCCAGCACCACGCCGGGGCCTGAACCACGACGTAGCCGCGTCCCTGCGCGATGTAGACCGATACGCTAATTCCAGTCTTGTCAGACTCGCTCTCGATCAACGTATCGATTTCGACCGGTGAGATTGGCGTGAACTCGTATCCGTCGAGCCGCGAAACCTTGAAGTCGTCACCGACTGCGAACAGGCCCTTGCCCCAACCATCGTCATGACCGGCAATCGCATATGGCCCGACGATGCCGCGCGGGATCGTGGCGATATAGGAGAACGGATAGCCCGTGTCATTGACCTGCCCGCCCCAGACCTCAGAGGAAGCCGAACCGACAAGAAGCAATTGCCCGTTGCCGAGAGGGATACCGCGATAAAGTGTATCCGGCTTGCTCTCTGCGGTTGCCAGATCGAGCGTGTTAATCGAGGTGGAGTTGACTCCTGATGTTCGGGTTTTGCCGTCGCCGTAGGTAAAGACGAAAAAACCCTTCAGGAAGGCTACACTGTTTGGCTGCCCGACATCCGCGTCGGGCCAGCTCGATACCGCGCCAGACGATATTTGCACAACGCCGTCGCCGGGAGAGACAATGGCAATGTTTGGCGTTGATGCATTGTTGCGCGCCATGATAACGGGCGCTGTCCCCGGCACCGTTCCTGTCAACGCGGTCCCGGCACCGCCGGACGACGTGTAGGTGAATACCGTGTCACCAATGACCGCGTAAAACGTATTTCCGACAGTCAGGCCGCCGCGAAAGACACTCTCTGTGCTTGTTCCGAAAGCCTTCAGTCCCGGCACGCGCCAATAGACGTATTGCTGTCCAGCCGTGCCGCTCAGCTTTTCCGGGAACGTATTGATAAGCCGACCGCCCGCTGTCTGCTCCTTGCGTCCAGGTGCAGAGATGACGGGGAATGGGATTTGACTCATTAGTAATAGACCGCCTTCTGGACCTGATAACTTGGCTGGCCGTTCGCAAGATAGCGCAAGCGATTTTCGTGCTTCGTCACCTGATCGAGATCGACATCCGCGCCAGAGAAGTCTGAAGCAGAGTGAACCGCGACGAGGCGCGCCAGCGTGTAGAAATACCTGTCAGGGATTTCGTCACGATCACCGATATAGACGATGTTCTCAATCTCGCTCAAAACAGGATCGATGTTATCATCAATCGTTTCGTATTCTGGCTGTCCAAGCGATTCGCCAGCGACGTGCTTGCCGAGAATGCTTGCCACCTTGTAGACAAGGTTATCTGCGGTCTTCGACATTGCGCGCCCTCAAAAGAGAAACGGGGGCCGAAGCCCCCGTCATGATCCCTTACGGAATGATGTAGTAGACGAGCATATTCAGGCGGCCAGTGCCGCCTGCGTTCGCCGCGGCGTTGAAGATGATCTGATGCACGGTTTCCGCGCTCAGAGTCTTCGGGCCGCCCGATGCCAGAACACCGGCACCGAACAAGCGCACGGTTGCCGTATCGTTGCCGATACCGTCGCCGGTGACGTTGACGAACACGCCCCAGGCATCAGTGTCGGCAGCATCCACGCCATTCGCGGCGTAGCCAGCATCGAAGTCGAGCGCCTCGGTGCCCGTATCGATGTCCTGACCGAAAATGGCAACGTCGAGAATGACGGCACCCTTCGGCGTGCGGCACATCTGGATAACGTCGTTCTGCGCAACGGCGGAGCCGATATTATACGTGCCGTAAGCGACCTTGAGGTTACCCGCAAAGCCGTGGCCCGCGACAGGCTTGCCAGAGGCAACCTGCGCGGAAGTAACAGTTCCGATAGCCATGTGTCAGGCTCCTTATGCGTCGGTCGAGCTGGCGACGAAGCCAGTCACAACACCGTGGTCTTTCGGGGTTCCGGTATCGCTGCCGGAAGCGGTGCCGAAGCGCATCTTGTCGATGCCATAGATCGACTCGATGGCAACGCCACGCTTGTCGCCGTAGTCGAAGGTCTGTTCCTTCGAGGTCCAGCGTTTCGCGTAGGCCGCGCCGACCGCCTGCGCACCGCAGAGATATACGGGAACGACGGTCGAAGTGTCGCCCAGAGCAGTCAGGGTGGAATACTCATAAAGGTCGTAATCTTCCTTGATGATCATTCCATTCCAGTAGAGATCGCCGCCCTTGAACAGACGGTTGTTCTCCATCTCAAGACGAACTTCACGCTGCGCCTGCTGCATGGCGGAACTCGACGCCAGATCGCGGAAGGCAAGCGGATGAGCGTAGACGACAAAGTAATGCCGGCCATTGGCCTCAGTGCGGATCGGGCGAATCTTCGGGTTTGCCTTGTTGAGGGCGATGAACTTCATCGCATCAAGGTTTGCCGTGGTCAGCAGTTCCGCAGCCGTGCCCTTCGTCAGGGTCGCGAAGCCAGCGGAGAGATCGCCGGACGACGCAACGTATGCGTTGTTTCCGAACCAAACGCGGTCCGAGTTGTTCTGCAACCAAACGTCAGTCACGGTGCCGCCATCCGCAGTGATCGCGGCGGCGGTCATCTCAATGGCAGTCGTGCCGTTGCTCATGCGGCCAAGCGCGCGAGAAATCAGGCGCTCGGTATCCTTGAGCGACCAATCCTTAAGAACCGACTTGGCAGCATCGCGCAGACCGATTGCCGAGAACTGCTCGTCAATTTCCGCCACGCGCACAGCGTTACGGCGCTTATCAACCGCCAGTTCGAACGAACGAGAGGCCATATCTTCTTCGTTGCCTTCAAGGACATCGCGGCCCGTGATGGCGTCCTGCGTCAGCTTGTTGACCAAGGCGAAGTTGATCCGGTCGCCCGGCTTCTTGGTGAGGTTTTCCTTGACCTGGATAATCGAATTTTCATTCGTACCCATTTCACCGGCATAGCGGTTTTCGGTCAAATATTCGGTGAAGTACTTGTCGTCCCACTGCTCAACAGTGAGACCAGAGGCAACACGAGTGTCAGCCATTGGTGCTTATCCTTTCGGGATCGACACCAGCAATCGCGACGGGATTTATCCCGTGCGTTGGCGATTGAAGATGTCTTGAAGTGATTGAGGGCCGGACCATGCCGGGCCGCTCCGAGCGCCCACATTGCGAGCGCCTGCGAGATTGGTGGGCATTACAGGCTGACGCTGCTGCGTCTGCTGGCCCTCTGTGCCCTGTTGAAGTTCTGCCGTGATCTTCTCACGCAGGTCGGCTTCCAGTTTGGCCTTGAAGGCCGCCGGGTCGTCACCGATTTCTGCCTGAGCGAGTTGGCGCTGATGCCACTGGACAGCCGCCGCGTAACGGTTTGGACTGCCAACCACTTTCTGGTAATCTGCCGGATCGAGCTTCTGGCTTTGCAACGCGCTGATAAACGCCTGCTCTGCCTCAGTCACCTTTCCTTCGGTGAAACGGCCAATCGCTGTATCCTTGGCGATAGCAAGAAGCTGTTGTTCAATGCGCTGGAACTCCGGCTGCACCACATGACGCGTGGCACCGGGGAAATCCTCGAATTGATCGGGCGGCTGCTGTTGTTCCTGCTTTGGCTTTTGCGCCTCTACAAGTTGCGCAATTCGCCGCTCCCAGGCTGCATCGCGCTGCGCAATTTCAGTGCGCAGACTTGATACTTCCTCGGTGTAACGCTTGGTCTTCTGCTTCTCGGCATGAAGGGCCTGCTGTGGGACGAACCCCTGCCTGCCTTCGCTTTCGCCTGAAGCTTCCTCCTGCTGACCAGAGCCTTCGAGCTGTTCGCCTTCGGCCTGTCCAGTTTGCGCTACATTTTCTTCAACAGCGGTCTGTTCGGACACGGCATCGCCCTGCCCGGACAAGATATTGTCCAGAGTGTTCATGTGGCTTCCTGTTAGTGTGATAGGTCACATACGCCCGCAGACCGGCGGCATCCGATGTTTAATGAGCCATCGTCTCAAACGCCCGTAACCCGGCGGCGGTATTCTTAAGCGGCAGGTGCCTTGCTTTTAGCGTCTCGGTCACGCGCTCTATCGCGGGCTTCCTGCGCCAGCTTGATCGGGGCCAAGCGAGCCTGCTGAATGATGTTGAATGCCTGCGCTTCCTTCTGGTCTGCGCTGGCGTGCTTGTCGCGGATGCTCGCGAGCTTTTCTGCGTCCTGAAGCTGCGGCGGCGGCTGATAATCTCCGCCCTGCTGCGCGCCCTGATCTGGCATACCGGCCTCATGTGCCTTGGCAAGGTTCAGGACGGCCTTGGATTCGGTTTCGGACACCTCGGCTACTGCGCCGCGCATCTTTAACTGCTCGACGGGTTGGCTCTGCTTGGCCTTCTGCTCGGCGCGCTGCTCCATGTCGTTGATGATCGCCTGTTTGCCCTTGAGGTTCGGCGTGGCGCGCACAATGGACATGAACGGGATTTCCCCGTCAGTGTCGAACTTCTTGAGTTCCACGAGGGCCTGGAACTGTTCGAGCTGCGGCGTCAGGCTATCCGGCGCTTCATCAATGATGATGTCGCAGTCAAGCTCAGCAACGCTGGCAACAATGCCCTTGATCTTCTCGGCGGCCTGCGGGTCTTGCTGCATCAGCATTTGAACCTGCTGTGGATCGACGTTCATGCCAACCCACTTCACGTTCTGCTCATCGTCAGTGACGCGAATCCATTTCTCGGCTGTCCAATACTGCCGAATACGATTCCAGATCGCGCGGAATACGCGCTTGTCCAGATGGCGCAATCCGTCCATCAGATCGCCAATCTGGATCATGCC
>Ga0172380_10008726_pt1 | contig 10970 bp, 13 predicted proteins | sample Leawe162metaG_FD_119747 | JGI IMG/M metagenome (GOLD analysis project Ga0172380, IMG submission 119747) | Leachate microbial communities from a municipal landfill in Southern Ontario, Canada - Leachate well 162 metaG | ecosystem: Engineered > Solid waste > Landfill > Unclassified | place...
ATGATTGGATGGATGTTATTAAAGAAGTCAAAGCGACTGCATTAGATTTTTCTGCTTTCGATCACTTATTAACTCAGGCAAATATAGAAGCCAGTTGGACCGCTACTTATCCAGCCTATCGTTACCCGATGATATTTTTCGGACCGTTAGTATCAGCAGAAACAGGACCGACAGCCAAGTGGTACCCGAATGACTTTATCCCAATGATCTCTATATATCATATTTTGATCGGGATTCTTTCAGGCTATACAATCGTTTCAGAGTGGTTAAATTCCGCTTACCTTAAAAGTAAATATATCTTAGCCAAGGAAACAATTGCAAGTGATTCATTTATTAGGGGCAAACAAATGAATGTTGCCGTAGCGGGGGACTTAATTAATTCTAATACGTCAAGTATTCCTGCCGGCTCGTCCGGTAACTCGCAATTATATAACATCCCTATTGAGTTTGGCACAGAGACGACAGACGAAGGTGGCGACTGGGATAACGATACCTATACGGTCCCGGAAGATGGAACATATAAGTTCAAAACTTCTATAACCCTGTTAAATAACGCTCCCTCTAATCCGAACTTTACAATTACATCCGAAAGCGCAACGATTTCGATAATTCACAGAAGAGGGCTTGTAGATACGGTACTTGCAACAATATCTGCAGCCGCATATACCGGGACAGAACTTCTTCAAAATATAGAGTATGAACTAATTACCAAGTATTATCACATGATCGCTGGCGATGAAGTATTTGTACAACTCTACATTAACTGTAACGTAAATAATACAAGCGGATCACCGGAAGATTTGACAGTAGGAGTAAAAGCCACTGCATCAACTTTCGAAAATATCTGGAACAGTGTGAATAAGTACGCAGGTATCAATAAGAATATGAGTCTTGAAGAAATGTTACCGGACATTACTCAACTGGACTTTCTTGCCGAAATGAGAAATGTATTTGATCTTCGTTTTTGGATGGATAAGAGCAATAAAACACTTCATATTGAACCCTGGGATCAGTTTTTAACGGATCAAGTTGTTGACATTACAAGCCTTATCGATCACGACAACCCGCCTACTGAAATGATCTCCCCGTATTTCAGCAAGTATATTGATCTGAAGTGGAAGAATGACGACAGCGACGAAGCCTATACCGAATACTTAAAAGAGAACACTAATGGACCGGGATTAAAACAAATAGTATTGACTTCCGAATTTTGCAAAAGTAATATCGACGCGCGCGAACATCGTTTCTCTTCTATTATCGAAGGCAAGAACTCAATGATAGGAGAGTTTATTACAGATGTTCCGAGGATATGGAATAAGATACCTAATTATACCGATTTGGCATACGACCGAAAGGTAAACTTTAATACACGTATAGTTAATTGGGACGGGTTAACGGCAGGTTTTACATGGCATTTTGATGCAAGTACCAAAACATCTTATCCGAAAATCTCAGGGCTAGACTGGGATGACATTTATACCGCTTACTGGCAGAAGATATTTAAGCGGATTGATAAAGGCAAATTACTTACACTCCGCGTTAAGGTTAAACCGGCTTTTCTTTCTCAGTTTGTAACAAAGATCAATAATGTACAGGCAGAGAACTTTAGGCCGAGATATAAAGTTACTGTAAAAGGTATTGAGAACTATTACAGATTACAGAAGATCACAAGTGATGGTGAGGTTGCAGAGTTAGAACTATTCTTAGAATAAACGATATGGCAGAAAAAACAACAATACTAAAAATAGTCGTCTCAGGCTTTGGTGAGGCTTCACGTGACCTTGAATTTCTTACCACTGAAACAGCAAAACTAGGGGCAGAGAAAAAGAAAATGACTGCCGAGTCTACCGCTGCTGCCCGTGCTATCACTGCTGAAGAAGGATCAATTGAGAAGCTTAGAGCGCAGACTGCCTTGCTGAGACAGGAAGCCAATAACATGAGGGCTGTCACTGAGAAAGAAATCAAAACGAGGGAGCAGTTAACAAAAGTAATATTTGAGAACACTGTAAAAATAAGAGACTACGACAGGTCTATATCTGGAAGTTCTACGCTTGTAGGGGAATATGAACGGGGAATTAAAGCGGCATTTGGCAATATACAGGGGCACGTTAATACGGTATCAGGAGGGTTTAATCAATTGGCCGGAGCAATGGGAGGTGTTACTGCCGAGGTTGGAAATGTTGTCGCGGGACTAGCTACCGGAGGCGGCGCAGTTGCTTTGTTTACAGTACTTACTGCCGCGCTTGCTTCTGCATGGAAGAGAACTCAGGAGAACATTGAGCTTTATCTAAAATCAGCGGATAAACTTGCCGCTGGTCCTGCTGCATTTGAACGTGACTCCGAGAAAGCATTAGAAGATGCATACAAGAGGGCAAGAGGGCAAAGGGCGTTAGGGTTGAGAATAGAAGAGGCCGCTTCTCAGAAGCTATTCTATTTTGCTCAGTCATTTACCGAAGAAGAAAAAAAAGCATTACAGGCAGAAATTGAAAGCGGCAAGCAAATGCAGGAAAATGCAAAATTAGTGCTTTCGTCTAAATTAAATGAAGTTGAAAAAACGAAATGGAAAATTCAGTATAACAAATTACTACAAGAAGAGGAAAAAATATCAGATGATAAACTTGCAAAAGAAACAGAATGGGAAAAACTGGAAGCTGAGCTAGTTAAGCAAAGAGCAATTGTTTCTAAACAAGGAGTTGACGAAGTCGAAAAGAAACAGGCCGTAATTGCAGCGGAAATAATTGCCAATAAGCTTGTGGCAGACAAGACAGAGTTTGTAGACAGACAGCTCGATAATATTAATGCCATTGCTGAAATGACAGCAACACAGGAGGTCGTAGAAGATAAAGTTAATGGGTTGTTAAAAGAACGGAACACAATTCAAAAGGAATATTATTCTGATCAGGTTAAAATCAATAGACTCGAAAAGTCTTCTATAAAAACAACAGGAAAAGAGGGGCGTACATGGACAGAAGAGTCATTAACAGACATGGGGAGTGACTTTTTAAAATATGTAGCCCCAAGAGTTGCCCCTGACGAAAATCCAGAAGTTGTATCGGCCAGGCTTATTCAAGAGGCTAAAGATAGGATTTGGGAGGAAGGGATGGCAAAGGCTCGTGAAAATTACATCAAGCAGCGGCAGGATGCACAGGATAACGCAAATGAAATAGTTCAAATTGAGTTGGATAAGCTCGATCAAAAGCAGGAAATTGCAGATGCAGAAATAATCATTGCCGCAGGAATTGGAGATACTATAAAATTACTGGCAGATAAAAATAAGGCACTATCACTGACTGCCTTAGCAATAGAAAAGGCTGCCGCAATAGCTCAAATAATATCTAATGTATCCGTTGCAAACGCAAAAGCAATAGCAACGTCTCCGCTAACACTAGGGCAACCGTGGGTTGCGCTTAATACCGGAATTGGGGCTATTTCGATAGCGAATTTAGTAGCACAGGCAGCTAAATCTGTAGGTGAAATCAGTAGATTCGCTTCCGGAGGCCGTATCTTTGGCGGTGTTCGTGTTACTCCCGATTCAAGAGGCGATGATACATTAATTGTAGCAAAACAGGGCGAGGCTATTTTAAACGAATCACAGCAAAGGAGAATAGGATTGAGTAATTTGAAACGTGCAGGAGTACCGGGATTTGCTGACGGTGGAGTTATCGGATCACTTAACTATTCTCCGGGGCTTCCGTTTGATATTGAAACATTTATCAATAGGATGGTTAACGGGATAAATGATAAACAAGTTATTTTAAATGTCAATAAGGTTAATTCAGCAATAGCAGAATCTAATTTTATTAATCAATCAAATAAGATATGATCGACATTAAAGCAGAAACAGCAGATAGGCTGGAAAAACAGAATATTCCTTCTTCGATTACTTTCCGGCTTTTTAATCTTGGACTTATAAATGACCAGACGGCAAAGAGGTTTTTAATTGTTGATACATTTAAAACAGAAGATCCATGCCGGGGAGAAAGAAATCACGTTAAGGACAAAATTGCGGATGAGTTTTGCGTATCAACTGCAACGGTTCACGCGTATGTTTTAAAGAAATAGATAAAAAATCTATCTGTAAAGTATTGTAAGATAGTTTAATTTTGCTATCAAAGATCACAGTTATGGATTTACGGATAGTCAACAAGTCAGATAAGGAAGCGGAAATATTCATTGATGACATAATTGGATGGGACGAAAGCTCATGGATGGGTATTAAAAAACAACTCGCCGCGATTGCAGACAGCAAAATACAGAAACTTATTGTCAATATCAATTCTCCCGGAGGCATGGTCTCTGATGGACTGATGATACATGACGCTTTAAAAATGTCTAAGGCTCATATTGAGACCCGTGTATTCAGTATGTCTGCTTCTTCCGCTACTATCATAGCTCAGTCAGGCGATACCCGCAAAATGTCTGCGAATGCTTTATACCTGGTTCATCACGCTTCTGCTATGGCATGGGGAAATGTAAACGAGTTAAAAGTCGCTGTCGATGATCTTGAAAAGGTTGATGCAAGGCTTTTGGATATTTACATTAAAAAGGGTGCTGATCCTGAGAAAGTAAAGGCTTTAATGGATGAAAACAATGGCACTGGCAAATGGATTGATGCAGAAGAGGCTCTTTCAGTTGGACTGATTGATGAGATATTTGAACCGTCTAAAGCTGCTGCACTTGCAAGGCCGTCTGTTGAATTTCTGAATAAATACAATTTACCACAAATACCAGATAAATACATGGAAAATGTTGCTGAAAAAGTCGATGAGAAAACAATTTTAAATAAGATCGAGGATCTTTTTAACAGAGTTTTCCCGAAAAAAGAAGAAAAAGAGCCTGAAAAGGTTGAAGATATTGCGCCTGAGGTAGTAATAGAGGACAAAGTAGAGATCGAGGATCAAAGCAAAGAAATCTTAGCTGCAAAGGATACTGAGATCGAAACATTGAAGAAGTCATTGCAGGAGAAAGAGACTGAACTGTCAAACGTGAAGTCAGACCTTGCAACAGCACTTACACAATTAGGTCAGTTGGATGCTTCCAGTACATTAGTACCAGGATCAGAAGGGAAGTTAAGTGACGAGGTCACCGAGGACGTACCTTTTGCAAATGACATAAAGGTACTCAATGCCAAGCTCAATCCTCCTGTGAAGGCGAAAAGGGATAAAAACCCTGAAAAAGAATAATAATTTAATAATTACGAAATGGCAAACTTTATTACTACATCTGTCAGTTGGGCCGGAAAAGAAACGCTCGACTATCTGATTACTCCGATGTTCTTAGGGACTTCCCCTTTGGCTACATACGGTATTGACATCAAAACACAGGTTAAAGACAAAGAGTTACTGAACTACTTTAACCCGGTTGCAAAAATGACCAAAGCTGCTTCTCCTGGTTTTACCGGAGCAACTGGCGCAACTTATTCTCAGAGGACTCTGAATGTTTACAAGATGAAAGCTGAAATGGAAACTGACGGTACCGTATTCTTTAATACTGTATTCGGTCAGATTCAAACTCCGGGCAACTGGAACGATCTTTCTTCTTCTGAGCAGTCAAAACTCCTTATGAATATTCTTACCGAACTTTTCATTGAAGGGTTCCGTTCTGATATTTTCCGTCAGTTCTGGCTCAATGATGTTAATAAAAGCGTCGTTACCTCTGGAGTTGATACCGGCGTTGCTGATACCAACTACAATGCTTATCAGGGCATGTGGCCTAAGTTGATGGCAAACTGTTCTACAACTCCTTCTGCAACACAGATCAAACGCATTGCAATTACAGACGGTGCCGTTGCTCAGGTACAGACATTAACTGAGTCAGTTGATGCTGCCGGAACAGCAAACATCCTTATCGACGGAGTGAACTACCTTGCAACAAGGAACACAAACGCTACACAGACCTTTACAGACTTCAAAGCTACTCACGGAGCTGCTTTGACACTGAAAGGTTATACATTGTCAGGAACGTCAACACTGATAATTACTGCAAATAACGTAGGTCGTCCGTTTGCTGCCGTTACCGTTACTTCTGTATCAGGTACATGGATGGCAACTGTAGCCGCCACAACTGCCAATACTGCCCCTTCTGCACTTGCTGCCGGTGAAGCTCATGCAACTCTTCTGGCATTATGGAACGGTGCTCCTGCTGAACTGAAAGCAATTGACAAAAAACAGAAAGCGTTTTATGTCGGCGACCTGGTTTATCAGAACATGATGGAATATCTTGAATCAACAGGATGGACCATCCCTGGTTATACTAACTTGATGGATGGATTCAACAATCTTCAGTACAGGGGTATTCCTGTAATACTTGTCGGATGGGATTATCATTTGGACGCTGACTTTGCTCATGTTGCCGGTTCACTTTGGGCCTATCCTCACCGTATAATTTATTCAGCAATGAATAACCTGTTTCTTGGAATTGACGGAACCAATGAATTTAACTCATTCGATTTCTGGTTCAACAAAGACCTTGAGATGAACCGCTGGAGGGCTAAAATCATCATGGGGCCGGAATACAAACATCCGAAACTGATTGCAATAGCTTATTAATTCATAAAGAATTATGGCATTAGCTCCTTTTATACGCGCTTGCGCAAAGAACTCTTCCGGTACTATGGCAATATTTGTCGCTGAGAAGTCGGTGGTCACTGCGATCACCATTACTTCCGGCGAGATTTCAGCAATTACCGGGACTACACCATTTATGCGTGTGGATGCTGCTGTTGGTTCCATGAACTGGGAGCAAACAGATGAAAAGGTGGGTGCAAACAATACAAAAGTTTCAAATCTTGTAGAGTATGCACTTGAGCAGAATAATAAAGCTATGAACACGCACGTTCAGGCTCTTATAGATGCTTCACCTTGTGGACTATATGCTATCGTAACTGATGGCAATAGTCAAAACTGGCTTGTTGGTTATGACGCTACCAGCTTAGGTCGCTTTCCTCTCAAGTATTCCAATGGGAAACAGAAAACAGGCAAAACTCTTTCTGAGGACGGAGGACAAACAAAAGTTATTCAGTTAACTAATGAATGTGCTGGGCTTGCTATTCCGTTCGATACTACTCTTAACGGTGCTATCAATGCAGGAACATCAACCATTATAAAATGGACAGCATGATAACGATTAAGAAAGGATATGAGGATAGTGAAGTAACCTATACAGAAAACGGGTTGACTTTTCACGTTAAACTGGCTGAGGCTAGTCAGGAGGTACTAAAGAAGCTGAAAGAGCTTAAAATAGAGGCGGTCGAAGAAAAAAAGGCCACTGATAAATAACTCACACGGGAGGGAAATTTACTCCCTCCCTTTTTTCTTTTATTATGCCAAAAATCGGAACTATTGTAAACCTTGTGCCGGATGTTGAGATTAAGCCGGTAAAAACTTCGGTAGACTTTAAATTAGCTCCATTTATTCCATTTGGTTCTGATAATCTGTTTCCACAAGCTACCGCATTGTTTGCCCGGTCATCACCTGTTCATCGTGGGGTAATAAACTCGAAGGTTAACTACATGCTAGGCGATGGACTCACAAGTAAGACACGAAAGTTAAATTACCTGTTTGATAAAGCTAATTTTGAAGGCGAGACGATTGATAAAATAGCTGAAAAGTATTTCAGGGATAAAAATACAGGGGGCAATGCATGGATTGAAATTATTACTGATAACAGAAGATCGTTTCTTTGGTTCAATCTTCTTGACTTCACAAAATGCAGAAAATCAAGGGACGGCAAAAACTGTCTTATTCATCCTGATTGGTCTATTTACTCAGGAATGAATAACACTCCGGGATTTCAGAAGTCAGAAACAGGACTTTTGGGAGGCATGGCACAGGTTAAGACTATCCCGCTTTATCCTGAGTTTATCACAGAGAGAAACGAATACGGCGTTAAAATTGCGCGCTCAGTCATTCATATAAAGGAGTATGAGCCGGAATTTTACTATTACGGTATTCCTAATTGGATAGCCGGTAAAGATTCTCTGATGATTGATCTTAAGACAAACAAATGGAACCTTGCAAGGCTTAAAAACGCTTTCAAAGTATCAGGTTTTCTTATTGTTCCTGTCAAAGATGCTGCCGAAGCTGAACAGGTATTGAACTACATCGAAGAGAATCATGTCGGGGAGGATAACCAGGCTAAGCTCATGGTACTTACCAAGTCGCGCGCACCCGAAGGGGAGAAAGCTGATAAGGTACAGTTTGTTGAATCAAACCAGCAAGATGAGGGATCATGGGAGAAACTGCACGAAACTTCAACAAACGATATTCTTATTGCTCATGCATGGTTCAGGTCGCTCACGTCGATAGCCGATAATACCGGCTTCGATACAAGTAGAATTTTAAATGAATACGCAATAGCAAAACAGACCATTATAAAGCATGAACAGACCTTGTTTCTTGAAATGCTTCGTAAGGTATTTAAAGAACAGCAGGATATTGATAGTGATCTGTCTTTTGTCAATCGGTCGCCTATCTCTGATGATAGTTGGTTGAAAATTTGGGAGATCAGGAAAAACAGGGGGGAAGAGTATGACGAAAACGATCCGGCACAGCAAGGGATAGTCGTTCCTCAGGGATATAGCTTATCTAACACACAATCCAATGGCACTAGTACTAAAATCTGAGATAGCAGCAATATTCACACGTACACTGACAGAGAGCAGGATTCCTACTGACCTACCAGGGATTGTTGAATATAAGTATATCAGGCCGATACTTGGAAAGGATTTCTATGATGCTGTAGTTACTACTCCGGCTTCATATACTGCCTTGCTTGTATATGTAAAGCCGGTTATCTGCTGGTATGCAAAATATATGTTAATGCCTGAACTGAGATTTGAACTTTCAGATCTTGGCGTTAACTCTATTCAGATAAACGGGACAACTCCGATAACTGATGAGGCGTATGCAACCGCAATGAATCAATGTCTTATAATGGCAGAAGAGAAAGTAAAGATGTTAAATGATTATCTATATGATAATGCAGATTTATATCCACTCTATTATAAGAGTCAGAACTCATCTGAGAACTGCCAAATTTCAGGAGGCATAATAATGAAAAAGAAAAACATTAATTCAATCGATAATGGAAACTATTAACAGAACACTACCGGTCGGAGTAACGACCATTGCAGTCGGAAATGTAAAATCCGATGCTTGCATAACATCACAATTCACTGCTAAAAGAGGTGGGTTATCTCAGTCAGGCAAGATCACTATGACTAACCGATTTTCAACAATGGACGTTTCGGTTGATGTGACGGGCGATGAACTGGGTATAACATATTCGGGGAGCGTTAGCGGTGATTCGCTAATACTTTCCGCTACAGTTGATACGTCGTCAACTGATGAGGTAATTGTTTGGGGAAGTTTGGACATTATAAAGCTATAATTATGAAAAACATAGTAATTTTATTCCTAATCTTTGCGCTCGCAGGATGTCAGTCAAAAGATCGAAGCATCACTAGCGGAAAAACATTCGATAAGGACGTTATTGTCAATAAAACAAGTCCCTCTCTGTTTTTAAAAGGGGAAGGGGCTGTTATTGATTTTAGTACTTCTGATTTAGTACTTACTCAAAGTACTAACGCACTCACATTAACCGGAGGCGACATTGTGCTAAATGGAACCTCTGACACAACAGCTACGGCTGTAAAAGGTAAGATAGTATTTAAAACTTCTGACAGTTCTTTTTATATGTGCAGGAGTACAACTTTCAGACATAAATGGTATAAACTTAATTAATATGGACGAATTACATAAACTTCGCGGAGGTGCCAGACAGGAATATTACATAGGTGTTGGACCTCATGTGCCCCCGGCAGGATTTGCATTTTACGGAATAACTATCAGGGTTACTGCTACGACAATAGCTTCGATTAGTGAAAAACAGTTTTCCAATGCTGCTGCCGTCGCAATAACGGACAAAACATGGGAGGGCAAAACTGATTTGCAGCCTTTTGAATATATTAACTTTGAATTTCCAGTAACATCAATTACGCTTACTAATGCTACTGACAGCATTTTTGCGTATTGCGAACCGGTAGTAAGCAACTAATGCCAACTGTAAAGTTATATATAGGTGTTCCTATTGAAACAACCACTGTAGACACTAGCAGTATTATTACAGTTGACAGTACTGTAGTAACAACAGACAATGATACAATAACCGTTGATGATGATTAATATGAAAAAGTTACTTATTTTATTCCTGATTTTGATAGTCAGTTCCTGTGCGACTCAAAAGCAACTTAACCGGGCTGTTCCGCTTATCAATGTCGGTACTTCTGCCAATTCAGGAACCGGAGAGTCCCTTCGTGCTGCAATGATCAAGATTAACTTAGCCCTAACCGAACTTCGCAGAATAGGCATATCAGGGGTGACAGCTGACAGCTCAGAGATAAATGTCCTTGACGGTCTCGATCATAACGTAATCTCAATACTCGCAATTCCGGAAGTACCTACGATTTTCAGTGCAGCCGGGGACACGGCCGCTTACCCTACGCCCGGTAAGATTGGTAATATGTTTATTGATACCAGCGCGGGTAAGGTTTACATATCAGTCACAGCAGTTAGAAACGGATGGAGAATTTTAAATTAAATTATATGAAAAAGTTACTATTTATCGCAATTGTTTTTTCTTTCGGAGTTTTGGCATGTGGTCAGGTTCCTCCTTTTGAAAAGGTAGTACAGTTTAACGCAGGGTTTAAATTTGGCCCCAATGGTCAGGTTTATACTTCACTTCCAACAATGGGTAGCTTGGATTGGGCTAATGTAACAAATAAGCCCTTGACTTTTGCTCCTGCACCGCACCGACACAATTGGTCCGACCTTGATAATCTGCCTGTTTTGGTTGATTTGCAAAGTGCAATTGAAACACTTGGCTATCTACCTATTCCACAAAGGACAACTACTGAACTGATTGCGGTAATACTTCCGGCTGGTAAATCTGGAATCGTTTACGATAAAACA
>Ga0172380_10008727_pt1 | contig 10970 bp, 17 predicted proteins | sample Leawe162metaG_FD_119747 | JGI IMG/M metagenome (GOLD analysis project Ga0172380, IMG submission 119747) | Leachate microbial communities from a municipal landfill in Southern Ontario, Canada - Leachate well 162 metaG | ecosystem: Engineered > Solid waste > Landfill > Unclassified | place...
AGGCCCCCTTCCTCATGGCCCGTAGCAGGCCACGAGTGCCGCGAACCGTAGTAGTCGCCTCCTCCTTCTCTCGTATTTCAGCCAGCGTCGGCCTTGCCGGTGCGCCTAACTGCCCCCATTCACGAGCCATGCCGGGGAACCTGTGCGCCGTGGTCAGGCCCCCGAGCTGGCCGGCCAGCGCGCGCGTTTCACTGAGCGTCATGCGAGGCTCCTGATGATTTCGTACGCGACCTGCGGGACGATGGCGTTGCCGAGGCATCTAAGGCGGTCCACCCGGCGGGGTATCCCATGAGCCACTCGACCCAGTTCGGGTTCAACTGTCCACTCGCCATCGCTTTGCCCTGTTCTTCCCCCACCATGTTCCTGAGCTTCTTCGTGTTGCCCGACCCGCCGCCGAGTCCGTGGGGACCTCCACTCGCTTGACTCGCAGGTGTCGGCCACAGCCTCACAGCCACTTCCCGTGCTAGTCCGCAACTGCCATCCACTCCGTTCCTGTTGATTCTCCGTAACCGTCCCGATTTCAGCGTCACAAACTGGTCGTCCTCGCTGATTACTGCCCCCTGGGCTGCATCCGCCGCTTGCGGCGTGGCCCACAATCCACACCCTGTCTCTCCGGTGCGGGGCGTTGACGGCACAAGCTGGAAGTACAACCGTCCCCGTTTCGTAGCCTTGTCCCTCCAGGTCAGATAGCACGTCGTCGAGTGCCATGTTGATGATTCCAGCAACGTTCTCAGCAAGCACCCAACGGGGCCGGAGGAGCGCAATGACGCGCAGCATTTCCGGCCAGAGGAAACGGTCGTCTGACGCGCCGCCGCGCTTCCCGGCAACAGAGAAGGGCTGACAGGGGAATCCCCCTGTAAGAAGGTCGATTGCGGGGAGGGCTGGCGCAGGTTCACTTGCTCCGCATACGGGATGCCGTCGTTCACTTCTGCCGCCAAGTTCGGTATCGGATGTGGCCGCACTTGCCCCTTCGGGTATCGCTTCTCGCGTGTCGGGTGTGAATCTCCCGTTGTAGGCGTGTGCCACAGTCGCTTCGTTGACATCGCGTATGTCTCCTATGACCGGCACTCCCGGCCAGTGTTTCTTCAATACCGCTTGGCAGTACGGGTCGATTTCGCAGAACAGCACCGTCTCGTAGCCCGCCCACTGTGCGGCAAGGGCAAAGCCGCCGATGCCGGAGAACAGGTCGACATGCGTCATCGCCACGCCGTCCCCACGCCGATTGCGGTCACGACGACGAGCAGCACGATGAGCAGGGTTATCAGCGCCATTTGACCTCCCGGCGACTTGCGGCCGCGTAGATGGCCTGCGCCCTCTGGCGGCTGATTGTGAATCGCGCCCCGATTGCCGCCCACGATGCGGTAGGGTTGGCATCCTTGAACGCGACGAGGGCCGCGTTCCGATCGAGTTTCCGGGCATTGTCGTACTTCACGCCTACCATAGTAAGGCCGCAATCCCTCAATGTCAATAGGTTTGGGCATCCGACGGGAGATTTTCTTGGACCGGCATGAGGAGTGGGCGCCGACCAAGGGTTTACGTATCAGGTAGACAATAGCAAAGAGGCGGACAGATACCGCCATTGTCATACGACAAAAAAAGTGGCGGGGCCGGTGTTACCCGACCCCGCGTGTGAAGCCTGTGAGTTATGCCGTTACTGATATGGTCGCGTTGGCGTTCTTGTCGATGGCGATGCGGAACATGGGGCTGCCGATGATGGTCGGCGGGTAGTTCTTCTGCTCGCCGTAGCTGCTCTCGACGTCCTGTGTGTAGGTGCGGAAGTAGCAGCCGGTCACAGCGCCCATCTTCCGCTTCTGCTTCAGCTTCCCGTCCCGCGTCACCACCAGGTACGGCATCCCCGGATGCAGGATGACGTCGTGCATATGCCCGTGCCCGAAGATGTCGCCACCAAACGCATTCATCAGCCATTCGAGGCGGTTCATCTTTGCGCCGCGGGTCCGCGCCGAGCCTGCGCCGTGCGTCACAATGACGTCAATCCCCGTCGTCTGCGTCGCCGTCGACTTGAAGGTGTAGTGAATCCACGCCTGGAACGACAGGTCTTGAACCCCGAGCTTCTTGCAGATGTACTTCTGGACGTCGATGTGCGAGTGCCGCCTGATTTCATACTCGTGGTTGCCCCACAGCAAGCCGTCGCACTTGTCGGCAATCGGCGCCATCACGTCGCAGTAGTAGTCGCACTGGTCGATGGCGATGTTGTCCGGCGAGACCCAATCGCAGATTGCGCCCCCGTCCCAGCGCGGGTCGGATGGCGTGATGAACTCGCACTTGTCACCCATGCCGATCCACCTGGCGACGGGGTCGTCACGGATGCGCTCCACCGTCTTGGCAAGTTCCCTTGCCGCGTGGTGCTTGGTGCCGGTGTGCTCATCCCCGACCATGTAGAGGTGCGCTTCGGGGTCGCAGGGAGCCACAATCTTGATTACGCGCAATGTCCTCCCTCGTTGGGATACCCCTTATTTCGATGGTACGGGCACGTTTCTGAGTGGATGTGAGGAATGGGCCGCGTCTACTCGCCCCACGTCGCCCAGAAGTCGGCGGGCAGCCATTCGTCCTTGTACCAGGCGGGCTTGTAGGTCGCCCAGAAGGACTTGAACTTCGCGTCCTGCAGCCACGGGTAGGCCGAGAGGTTGTACTTGTCACCACACGGCTTCGCGCCGCCCTCGCCGAAGACCATGACGCGGTAGAGCTTGCCGATGTCCAGCACGTCCTTCTTCTGCTGCCGGATGACGGCGTCGTGCGCGTCGCCGGGGATGGCAACAGACAGCGCCTTGGCAAGCCTCGTGACGCGGATCTTCGCCACGTTCCGGGCCTGCTTGTAGGCTTCGATTTGCTCCAGCCATGCGGGCTTGACCCACCAGGCTTCGGGATTGCTGACGGGCCCGCCCTCTTCGATGTCGGTACTACCACACGCTCTGCACTGCATACTTCTCCTCCTACTCAGCGAATATCTTGACCAGCGTGCCGCCTATGACGGCCAGCACGCCGTACACGACTTTGTTGACGGTCTCCAGGTGTGTGAGCCGGTTGCAGTTCTTCGTCACCGTGTCGTTCTGCTTGCCCTGGAGGGCCTTCATTTCGCCGACTTCCCGGCGCGTTTGCCGGACCTCGGAGGCCACAAGCAGCAACGCCTCGCGGGCAGTCTTAGCCTTGAACTCCTGCTCAACCTCGGCGAGTATGTCTTCGCTCATATACCACTCCTGCAAGCAGAGTGACGACCTGGAGGAACATGCCACCGGCGATGTACCACGGCTCATCGGCGACCAGCGCCTTCGCCTTCGCGGAATGCTTCACGATGAACGGCCACATGAAGAACGGGACGAGCCAGCCTAGAAGGATGGCGTGGTGCTCGTTGTAGTCGAACGTCCAGCTACCGTCGGCCTCTTGGTGACGGCAGAAGTGGCAGAAAGGTTCAGGGAGTGACATTGCGGTCCTTCCGTTCGGAGCGGACGCTATTGGCCGTCAGCCCGAGGAAGCCCAACGCTGCCGTGAGCGCAGACACGAACAGGTCGCTGTATGGTCTGCCTGTCACCTCGAAGAAGATGAAGGCGCCGACCATCATCACGGCTACCACGATGCCAGCCCACTTGAATGCGGTCATCTCTCCCCCTAATGGAAGTCCCACTCGACCCATTGCCGAATCGTCGTGCCGGTCCCGGTCACCTTGTAGTAGTACCCTGCAGGCACCGGGAACGAGAGCGTGATGAACTCGATGTCTCCCGAGTCGTTATCGCCCCGGCGCTTTGCGACTGCAACGTCCGGCGTCGTGTCGTTCGCCTCCAGGTACGCATAGCAGACGGGGTTTGCTCCGGCGTCCACGTCCAGCGTCACGGTGACGAATCGCGTCTTGCCCGACGTGTTCTGGTAATCGGTCGCCAGGGCTTTCGTCGCGCTCGTGTAGCGCGTCTGCGTACAGGTCGAAATCTTGTCCGCTTCGGTCTTGAGATATTCGAGGCTGCCGGTCGCGCCCATGTAGGCGTTCCAGTCATCCTCGTCCACAAACTCAGAAGCCGCTACGTCTGCGCCTGCTGTGTATGCCATTTAGCACAAGTCCCATTCGTACCAGTAGATGAGTGACAGTGTCGCCCCGCTCGGTACGGTGTAGTAGGCGTTCGGCGGCACGACGAAGCAGAGTTGCCCGAACTCCGAGACGGTGCTGTCGTCGCAATCGACCTGCTGTACAAGCACGTCCGGCGAGGCATCCGCAAGCTCCACGTACGCCGAGAGCGCCGGTGAGCCGAGGTCGATGCCCTCCGCGCTGACGCTGACGATGCGGAACTTGCCCGACGTGTTCTGATAGACCGTACCTAGCACCCGTGTGCCACCGGCCAGGTCCGCAGTTACAGAGCACAGATGCAGCTTGTCAGCCTCGGCTTTGAGGTAGGTCAGACTGCCGTCAGCCCCGTAGTAGTTGTTCCAGTCGGTCTCGTCTGCCATTTCCCCGACTGCGAGTGATGCCCCTGCGTTGAATCCCATTAGCTGTGCAGCTCCGTCTCAATCCATGCGACCAGTGCCGCGTTGCCGTCCGCGTTCACGACCTTGTAGTAGTAGGCGTTCGGCACGATGAACGTCACGTGCGCCCGATCGACCTCGGCGCTCGACGTGTCCAGAGACGCCCTTGCGACCTCGTCCACTGGAGGCGTGTTGTCATCCGAGTAGGCCGCGATGGCAACGCCGTTGAACACGCCGTCCACCTGGGCGGTGACGGTCACGAACAGCGGGCTTCCCGAAGTGTTCTGATATTCAGTGCCGAGCACCCTTGAACCTGTCGCGTCCGTCTGCGTTGCCGTGTGCAGCCGGTCCATCTCGGACTTCAGGTAGTCGACGGAGCCGGAAGCCCCGTTGTAGTTGTTCCACTTGGAACCAGTGATAGCCGCGCCCTCTGCGACGTCCGCGCCTGCTGTGTATCCCATTAGTACGCCAACCTCGTCGTGTCGCCCATTTCCGAGTACCCCGCTCGGCCGATGAGCCAGTACGTCGTGACGCTATCCGCATTGCCGAGCTGCCATTGGGTCTTCCAGACGCCACCTCGGGAGTAGTCGTGTCTGACGCCCTCGATGTGGTAGTCCTCGTTCACGTAGGCGTGGTCCAGGCGAACGGTGATGCGCTCCCCGATGTCATACCCGAGAGCTTTCGGGAACAGGTCAGCCGCGGCCTTGTCCGGCCAGACGGTGATGCCCGATACCCGCATGGCCGGGTCTTTGTACTGCGACAAGAGCCATTGCGCCATCGCGAGGGCTTCGGTGTCGGCGGTCAGCAGCAGCCCGGTCTGTGCATGGGTCCGTGGTCCGTACGCCGTCTGACTGGTGGCGTCCGATACCGCCTGCTCTGTGCCGCCGCTTCGGGTCATCCGCACGTCGTTGTAGATGTAGGTGTCGTCCAGAGACGGCGAGAGGTCCACGTACATCGACTCCCCGGCGTCGTCGCCGAAGGCGGCGGCGGATGCGTACTCGTTCAACAGCCGGTGATGCCGGGAGTGGAATTGGACATGACCATCTCCGGCGATGAAGATGATGCTCTGCTCGGCGTCTTGCACGTCGCGCAGGTGATTCATGGCATTCTCAGCCACGAGCGCCCCGGATGCCGGAAGCGTGGTCTGCCCGGTGTCAAGGTCTCTGTCAGCAGCCGGGAAGCCTATGTCGTCCAGCACGTTCCCGATGCGTACGTCAGTCGTCTCCGAGGCGTACCCGGCGTTGTTCAACTCGTAGGTTGCTAGGAGCTTCAGGGCATCGGAACACTGGACGCGCATGACCGCGCCGTTCTCATGCTTGCCCGACCACTGCGGAACCCACGACTCGATGAAGCCGGTGAACAGGTCGTACGTCGTGACCCCGTACGTCGCCCGGATGTTGATGCGCTTGCCGGGGAGGATGTAGCCGTAATATGGTCCGGCTGCGTTCCCCGGCCAGAACACGCCGGTATTATTCTTGAGCATGACCGTCGCGGTCCCGGCCTCGATGCGCCCAAGCTCGTGCTGCCTGCCGCGCTTGATATTCAACTCGTAGGCATAGGCCGACACGTCCGTCCAGGTCGGCACGTCGGCCAGCGGGTCGGTCGCGAAGGCGATGCGCACGGTTACGGTTACGTTCGTACTCATAGGCCGGTGTCCACGTTGCGGCCCTTCAAGTCGAGAAGAGCCTTGCGGATGTGGTCAACAAGGTCGTCCTCAGCCATAAGGGAGCCGTACACATTCACGGTGACGTTGCCGAACCCACCACCGACACCGGCGAAGGCTTCCCCGCCGTGCGCGATGATGGGGACAGGTTGACCGATAGGCCCAGGGACGATGCCGCCGGATGCCATGCTCGCCTTCGGTTCCCATTCCTGCGTCGCGTCGTTCCAGACTTCGCCAGCCGATTCCGTGCCGCCGCCCTCCATGAGCTTCGACATGCCCTTCATGGCGAGAGCGGCGACGCCGATACTTGCGCCGAGGACAATCCACCCCCTCGGCCCGGTCAACGCCTGCATGATTGCGAGCGCCGTGTTGATGCCGATGATGGCCTTCGACACCTGTCCGAGCGCCATGAGGAGACCGCCCGCACCGATAAGGACTGGCACAAGCGTCTCGACAGCCTTGACAACCTCGGGATGCGCCTTCGTCCATTCCCCGACCTTCTGCACGACGTTCGTCAGCCCTTCAACGAGCTTCTGTATGTCGGGCATGACGACTTGGGCGATGACATTGCCAAGCCCGGACAGCGCACCTTTCAACGTCTCCTGCGCATCCGAGAACGCGTCCGCCGCCTCGGCGCTTTCCTTGTCGAACACGAGATTGAGGTCGTGCGCCTGCTGTCGCATGGCGTCGATGGCCTCGGTGCTTTCAGATAACATCGGAAGCATATCGGTGCCCGAGCGCCCAAAGATGTCAACGGCCAGTGCCGCTTTCAGTGTCGGGTCCTCGACGCCTGCAATCGCATTCGCGATGGTCCAGAACTGCTGCTCGGGCGTCATGCCCTTCAAGGTCTGAAGGTTGATGCCCAGCTTGTCGAATGCGAGCGTTGCCGACGCAAGCCCGTCGTCAGCATCGACGATGGTGCTGGACATCTTCTTCAAGCCAGTCTCGAGGGCTTCAATGCTCGTCTCGGAGAGGTTCGCGACATGGCGCAGCTCGGAGAGGCTTTCGACAGCCCAGCCGGTCTTCTTCGACATGGCCAGCACTTGCTCCCCGGCCTTCGCGTAGTCGACCGAGACCTTGACCATCGCCGCGCCCAAGGCAACCCCGACGCCGACCATCACCTTGCCAGCCTTGCCGAACTTGGCCGACATCTCGTCAGCCTTCTTGCCGATGGCGGTCAAAGCCTTCGACGCGTTGTCGGTGGCGGTTATCAGGACATTCAAGCTGCTGGTTGCCATTTAGCCTACCTGCGCCGTGATTTCCTCTGCGACCTTCCCGATGATGTCAATGGTCACGAGCTGCCCGACGCGGTCCTCGGTCAATGACGGATTGTCCTCATGCAGCATGAGGTAGAGCAGATGCCGGATGACGGCCATGCGGTTCGAGGCCAGGAGCTTCGGGAACGCCTCGCCGAACTTCTCCTCGACCGCGGCCATCATGTTGAGATTCAAGGGCCGCATGAGGTACGGCGTCCCGTTCGACAGTGTGATGCTGCGATTCTCAGCCATCGGTAACTCCCCCTTCGCGTAGTCCTCGTGCTTCGGTGCTTCCCCAAGGAAGTCCTTGACGCTGCGCTGCTTCTTGTCTCCCCCGAGCCGCGCGAGCGCCAGTTGAATGGCGATGGTGTGCGCCGCCGCCTCGTAGTCAGCGACGGCCTTCTGATAGGCCAGCTCGCCCGCTGCCCACCGGAGCCGGGCGATGGACAACGAGTAGATGTACTCGACCGTCCAGCCGGTGCGCGAGACGATGAAGCCCACCGTCTCACTAAGCGGTTGCGACTTCGAGTGAGTCTGTGCCCTGGAAGTCATAGCTGTATGCCACGAGTCCGTCGACCATCACTGAATCGTGTACGCCGGTGATGATTGCCATGCCGCGCCACTGCTGGGTCGAAGTTGACGACTCCCGCAGCTCGAGACCGATGACCGTCCCGATTGCCAGCGGTGCCCCGTCCTTGTAGCCCTCGAACGAACCCGACCAGCCCGACGCGCCGGGGAGATAGGTCTTTGCCCCGGACGAATCGAACCCGGTGGACTCGTAGACGTCGACGGTCTTGTCGAGCGTCCACGACTTCAACCCCGCAATCGCCACGCCCGCCCACACGCTGTCGATGTGGAAGGTGAGTGCACCCTTGTCGACAGCCTGCTTCAAGCCGACCGAGACGATGGCCGTGCAGGATGTGAGCGTTGCCGACACGCGGCAGAACTTCCACACGTCAGCCGACAACGCCGGAAGGTTCGCCGTGACGATGGGCGACGCACAGCTTCCCGTGTCGTCCAGCAGCAGTTGCCAGTCGTTCGCGTCCATCGCGACAGACGACTTCGCCCACAACAGCAGGTCGGTGTAGGCCGCAAGGTTCATCGACACGACCTGCTCGGTCGCGACGACCTCGACGCCGGTAGTGGCATCGCAGACGAACTTCGCGCTGCCCGCCCCGTTCTTGAAGTCGGTCGTGTCGAGTGTAGCCGTGACGCCCGTACCTGCCGACTCATTCCACGCATCCTCGCAGTTCTCTATGACCTGCGAGGCGACAATGACCGAACCGCCATAACCCGATACTCGTGCCATGTCAGTCTCCTATGCCGTCGCGACGGTCAGCGTGCCGGTGCCCTGGAAGGTGTAGGAGTAGGTCACAAGCCCGTCGATGGGCGTGGTGACGCCGACGCTCGTGATGATTCCCGAGCCGGTCCATTCCTGCCCCACGGTGGCAGACTCTTCGAGTTCAAGGTTGACAGCGGTCCCTATCGCGATAGGCGCCCCATCTTTGTAGCCCTCGAATGAGCCGGACCATCCCTTGAGGCCGGGCGAGTAGACGCGGATGCCGGACGAATCGAACCCGGTCCCTTCGTATGCGTCGGCTGTGTAGTCCAGCGTCCAGCTCTTGATGCCAGTAGAAGTGGTCGGCCCCGCGCCGTACTTGACATTGCCGCCGTATCCTGCGAGTCGTGCCATGTGACCTCCTTGAAATAGAAAGGGGCGCCCGAAAGCGCCCCGGTGTCATGCGAGAATCAGAGACTAGGCGTACACGACAACCTCAAACTCGGTTGACAGGTAGTCGATGCCGCCGATTGACCATACCCGCTCGCCGAGGTTCCGCACGACCTTCACGTCGTCGGCGGTCGAGCCGAGGGTCCGGTCCCCTTCGATGGCCGCGAGCACCGAGTACGTTCCCGAAGGCTCCATGTACGCCATGATTGCGTCGTGCGCCGTCGGGCTGTCCTGCTGAGTGACAGCGACGACAACCCGGAACGTCAGCACGTAGTTCGCCGCGAAGTCGGAGTGATATTCGACGGCCGGTGGAAGGATGAACGCCATGGGCGGCTCGTTGCCAGATCCCGGTAGTTCATTCGGCGCGAACACCCGCAGCCCGGTGATGGTGTCGAGCCGCGTCTTCAACCCCGTGCCAATCGTTGCGATGCTCATAGCTCTTTGTCCACGAGGGCCTTGACAGCGGTGATGGCATCACGCGCCATGCCTGGCTCCTCGCGTTGTTTCAGATTCGAGAAGTACATCCCCTTCGGCATCACACCCTTGTAGGCGCCGGAGTCCGTGTAGCGCGGCTTGGTGCCATACTCGACAAGATGAAGGTGCGGAGCAATCCGGCCAGAGACGCCCGCAGATGCCGCCGGGAGTGGTCTACCCGCCCCGCGCTTCGGAGTGTGCGCGTAGACGGACCTGCGCAGGTTCCCCGTGGGACCAAGTGGCAGCGCAGCCCGCAGCTTGCCAGCGAACGACTTGGCGATGGGGAGCAATACCTGCTCTATCTTCTCGGGCTCCAGTTGCGCGACCGCCCGGCGCAGCTTGGCGTCGAACAGGTCAACCCCTTCCACCGTCACATCGAAGTCAGGCATAAACGTGCCTCACGTAGTTGTCCAGCTTCCGCTTGATGTCGGACGACAGACCTTGATAGACCGTGCCCGTCCCGATGTCCGGTGTGCCCACCACGGTGCCGAAGCCCGCCTGCGCCTGGCGATAGATGCGGCAGACCATTTCGAGACAGGCCTGCGCGATGTCATCCGGTATGGTCGCCTGGTAGCCCCACAGCCCCACGATCTGCACGCCCTTGGCGACGCCCTCGGCGAAGTCTGAATACGCCGAGTTGTGCGACAGGTCGACTCTCCACTTCGGTGTCTCGTTGTACGGGTACAGCAGATAGTCGGTGGCGGCAAGAGTCGTGTCCCAATCACCGTCACCGTCAAGGTCCAAAGCAATGCTCGTGATGGTCACGAGGTCGTCGATGATAAGCCGGTCGGCCGCCCCGTCGAAGTACCTGGTCGCACTGGTCGTGTTGAATGTCCGCTTGCAGTAGCGGTCGATTTCGCGGGATGCCGAGGCGATGTACTTGGCAATCATGGCATCGGAGGTAGTGCCGGTGATATTGAGCGAGCCGACCGCTTTCACGTCGGCCAGCGCGCAGTAGGACGACGCATTGGTCTGCACGACGATGGCGAACTGCTCGGTAGAGAGCTCTTCGCCCGCCTTGGTGAGCACCAACTGAGCGAGGTACACACCCGCCGTCGCGAGGTCGCCGTCCACTGTGACGTAGTGACAAGTGCCGGAGGCCGGGGTGTCCTGCGTCGTCGCATCGTTGATGACGAACACGGTCGGCGTCGCCGGGAGCCAGGCTTTCAGCGTGACGGTGTAGGTCGAGATATTCAAGGCTGTGCCGCTGCTATCCTGCACGACGAACGGGACGGTGTAGCCGTAGTCGCCCGTCGCGACCGTCAGCGTCGAGAGCGATACGACGGTCGGATTGACCTTCAGTGTGATGGTGCTAACGCTGCCCATGTGCCTCCAGTAACAGACAAAGGGGCACCTTTCGATGCCCCTCTCGTGACGTGGA
>Ga0172380_10008728_pt1 | contig 10968 bp, 9 predicted proteins | sample Leawe162metaG_FD_119747 | JGI IMG/M metagenome (GOLD analysis project Ga0172380, IMG submission 119747) | Leachate microbial communities from a municipal landfill in Southern Ontario, Canada - Leachate well 162 metaG | ecosystem: Engineered > Solid waste > Landfill > Unclassified | place...
GTTTGAATAAGGAAGATGTTTTCTTAGATCCGTTTTGCGGTTCAGGAACTGTTTTGCAAGAGGCCTGTTTGCTCGGCGTGAAAGAAATAATCGGTTCGGATATTTCTCCCAGTGCGATCAAAGACAGTAAAAGTAATTTGGCTTGGTTAAAAGATAATTATTCAGATCTTGTTTGGCCAAAAACAACTTTACTAATCAGTCCCGCTCAAGAGCTTGCTAAACAGTTGGCAGAAAACAGTGTTGATCGAATTGCTTTTGAGGGCTACCTTGGACCGCCGATAACTTTGAATCCCAAACAAGCCGAGAGTGTGTTTTTGGAACTTAAAACTTTATATAATGTCGTTTTTAAGGAATTGGCAAAAGTTTTAAAAGTCGGCGGACAGGGGATAGCTGTTTTGCCGATTATCAACAAACAGCCGATTTTTGACCTAAGCGCTTTTAAACTTTCCGGCCTCGTGCAAATAAAACTAGCTGATAATTCTCGTGGCTCTCTTATTTACGCTCGTGACGGCCAAAGAGTAGAGCGGGAAATTTTCTTGTTTACTAAGTAGAAAGTATAAAGTAGCAAGTGAAAAGTAGAAAAATAGAATAATTAACTTCATACTTTCTACTTGCCACTTTTCAACTTTTTATCTTGTGCGTTGTGGTTTTTTTATGTTATAATAAAAGCATCAAAACTAGTTTTTTATTTATCAAAATGACAGCGCAACCTAATAATTCTTCTACTTGGGGAACTAATGATCAGGGATCTGAAATTTTGTTGTTGGATGAATCCGGCGCTTTTAAAGTTTTTAATACTACCAGCCAAACTTTCAGCAAATATCAAGAAAATCAGCCATTAAGAGCGGTGCCGAAGAGTGAGGCTGTTCCTGTGAATGAAAATTTACCGATGGAAACTGGTATTGGCGATGTAATGCTTGCTCCACTTTTACCGACTGTTAAAGATAAAAACGCTGCTTTTTATTTTCACCCCCAAGACGAAGAAGAAGTAGCAAAATTAGCCAAGAAAACAAAGGCTACGGTGGATGATTTTAAAAAATATTCTCTGAATAAGATTTGGTTGAAAATCAAAGAACATTATCCTTTGGCTTTAACCGAAGAAGAGGTAAAACGCCTTAAGACAATTGTTTTTAACTATTTACGCGACCGCAAGACCTCTCTTGCCACTAGCGCTTCTATGGTTCAGTCAAGCGCAACCGGTGGTTTATCTTTAGCGCCAGAATTGGCTGATAGTTTACTTTCTTTCTTAAAAGAAGTTAAAGAAAAGATAAAGGACGCAGGTGGATTAGTAGTTGAAGAAATAGAAGATCCGTTATCAACTGCTGCTTGGCCACCGGAAGTGAAAACGCCAATTGTTTCGCCGATGGATCAGCTTAACGGCGTTTTACGACCGCAACCGACAGTTAATAATGTTGAAACAACTCCTGCTCAAGTTATTCCTCAAAAACCGTTAGCGCCAAAAATAAATACCAGTTCGGTTGTTAGACGCCCTTTAAAAAACCTTAATTATCAATTTTTAGATGTCAAAAAAGATAGCCGTTTAATGGGGCCAGTGGATGAATTAGGCGTCTTAAATTTGGAAACCTTTCGCAGATTAGGTGCTGATACAGGAGAAAGAATAACAAAATTAAGTAATAAATTTAAATTGCTTGCCAAAGATTCATTGGTTAAAAGACAAGCTGGTTTGGTTGCTTGGCGGTCATGCCCATTATACAAAATGTATATGGCTGTTGGTGAGGCAAGTTTAAATGGGGACCTCACTGCTGAACAGGTGATTGCCAAATATTCCGCTCAAGGCAAAGTGATTATGAATTTTGAAGAGTTTAATGCTTTTTCGGACCTTAATAAAGAATTACGTTCTTAAAGATTTTTTATGCATCAATTTACAGTCCCACAATTTATAGACGTTGAAGATAAAATTATCGGTCCGGTAACGGTAAGACAGTTTGTGATTTTATTGGTTGCTGGTTTATTTTTATTTTTAGAATTTAAATTATCAGATTTTGTTTTATTTATAGTTTTAGCTGTTCCAACAGCGATCGTATTTGGCACTTTCGCTTTTGCCAAAATTAATGGCGCGCCATTTCATTATTTTGTTTTAAATTTTGTGAAGACATTTAGAAATCCGGACTTGCGATTGTGGCGTCAGATGGCTGAGGCGGAAGTTAAAGAAGAGGCGTTACCTGCGGGGATAATTACTCCAACCAAACAGCGTCGTTTGGACGCACCTTCTCTCAGTTCTTTATCTTTATTGGTTGATACCGGCGGAATTTACCAAGATGAATTTAGTGAAGAGTCGTTACATAATCAAGTGTCTAGTTTTAATAAACAATAGGTAGCTATTTTATGATCAAAGCGGAATCAACTCAAAAATTTTTAAACATCGCTGAAATAAAAGAGGATGTAGTGGTTTTAAAAAATGGCACAGTCCGAGCTGTATTATTGGTTTCTTCAATTAATTTTGCTTTAAAAGGTGAGGATGAACAAAATGCTATTATTTCCGCTTATGTTGGTTTTTTAAATTCTTTATCTTTTCCTCTACAGATTGTGGTACAGTCGCGAACTTTGAATATTGATGGTTATTTGGGAAAATTAGCTGAGTTAGAAAAAGCTCAGACCAACGAATTATTACGTTTGCAAATTGCTGATTACCAAGCGTTTTTGAAAGAGCTTTTAGATCTCGGACAAATTATGACTAAAAAGTTTTTTGTCATGGTGCCTTATGGTGGCTTGGATATGGGCAAAAAGAAATTTTGGGAAATGACAGCTGACGCGCTTTCACCAACGCGTGAGTTAAAACTTGGGCGTCAGAAATTCGAAAAATTTAAACAAGAACTTTTTAAACGAGTTGATTTTGTAGCTTCTGGCTTGTCTAGTATTGGTTTGCAGTCACAAGTTTTAGATACTCAAAATTTAATCACTCTTTATTATAATACTTATAATCCAGAGATTGCCGAATTTCAAAAATTGGGCGATGTTGATAAAATACGTTTGGATTAATTATATTTTATGGCTTTTCAAATTCGTGAACAACAAAAACCGGCTTTAGTTAATCAACCGGTTAAAAATACGAAATTTTCTTCTCAAGAGGCGAAGGAGCTTTTGGAAGCGGAAAAAATTTATCGCAAAGGTCTTTTCTCAATCAAAGATTTAATCGCGCCAGCTAGCATGAAAGTGGAAGCTCGGTCAGTAGAATTAAATGGTCGTTTTTTAACTACCTTATTTATTGTCAATTATCCGCGTTATATCAATGTTGGTTGGTTTGCGCCGGTGATTAATTTTAACGCGCCTCTTGATATTTCTATGTTTTTTTATCAGGTAAAAACTGAGGTAATTTTAAAACAATTAAAAAATAAAGTAGGCGCTTTGGAAGCGCAATTAATGGCTGATGCGGAAAAAGGAGCAGCCCGTGATCCATTGCGTGAAACAGCTCTGCGTGATATTGAACGTCTGCGTGATGATCTTACTCAAGGTACGGAAAAGTTTTTTCAGTTTGCTTTGTATGTGACGATTTATTCTAAAACCAAAGAAGAATTGGAACTGGCGACCCAGAGAATAGAATCATTATTCGGTTCAAAATTGGTTTATTCCAAGCGCGCTTTTTATCAAGCGGAGCAAGGTTTTAATTCCTGCTTGCCGTTATTGAATGATGAATTGCAGATTTCTTTCAACATGAATTCTTCGCCGGTCGCTTCTTCATTTCCATTTATTTCTTCAGAACTTACTTCTGATGATGGCGTTTTATATGGAATTAATCGTCACAATAACAGCTTGGTTATTTTTGACCGGTTTTCTTTGCAAAATCCAAATATGGTTGTTTTTGCAACCTCTGGCGCCGGTAAAAGTTATGCCATTAAGTTGGAAGTTTTACGTTCCTTAATGCTCGGTACGGAAGTAATGATTATTGATCCGGAAAATGAATATAAATATTTATCAGATGCTGTGGGTGGCGCTTATATTAATATTTCTCTAAATTCGCCGACTAAACTTAATCCGTTTGATTTGCCGAAGGGGATGAGTGATGATACTAAACCGGCGGATATTATCAGAAGCGCTGTTATTACTTTAAAAGGTTTAATCAGATTAATGCTTGGTACTTTAACAAACCAAGAGGATTCATTGGTGGATCGTGCGTTACTGGAAACTTACGCCAAAAAAGATATTACGGCTTTGAGCGATTTATCCAATATTGAACCGCCGTTAATGTCGGATTTTCAAGAGGTTTTAGCCGGCATGGAAGGTGGAGAAAGTTTGGTTTTACGTTTGAAAAAATATACCGAAGGCACATTTTCCGGCTTGTTTAACAGCCCAACTAATATTGATGTCAAAAATCAATTGATTTGTTTTTCAGTTCGTGATTTAGAAGACGAATTAAAACCAATCGCTCTTTATACTATTATCAATTACATTTGGAATACAGTTAGAAGTGAAATTAAGAAAAGAATTTTGGTAATTGATGAAGCGTGGTGGTTGATGCAAAGAGAGGATAGCGCCAAATTTATTTTTGCCTTAGTAAAACGTTGCCGAAAATATTATTTGGGTGTTACTACGATTACTCAGGATGTGAATGACTTTTTGACTTCACCTTATGGACAGGCAATTGTCACCAACTCCGCTTTGCAACTATTACTCAAACAATCTCCAGCCGGAATAAATCTTATTCAAAAGACCTTCATGTTGACTGAAGGAGAAAAATATTTATTATTGGAAGGTAATGTAGGAGAAGGTATTTTCTTTGCCGGTAATAAACACGTGGCAATTTATGTAAAAGCCTCTTATACCGAAGATCAAATTATTACCTCCGACCCGCGTCAACTTTTGGAGTTGGAAGAAGCTAAAAAAGATTTTGCCGCCACCCAAGAAGAAGAAAAGATTGAGAATAATCAATAATTTAAAATCTAAAATTTATAATTTAAAATTTATTTTAATAATATGTCCGACAAAACAAAAAAGATTTTCATAATCGTTTTTTTGATTATCGTATTGGTTTTTGCTATTTGGGGGTTTCTTGCTTGGCGAAAAAATCGTCTAGCAAATCAAACCGGTTTAGTTCCTGGTCCAGAACCCGAATCATTATTAAATGGTTTGGCGCCAGCAGACAATAATCAACCTCAAGTTTTTTTAAGTCCGGCAACTAATTCTAGTGAACAAAGCCTAATAAGTACCGCGCGAAATTTTGCGGAACGTTATGGCAGTTTCTCCAGCGACAATAAAACGGAAAATTTAAAAGAAGTGGAAATGTTGGCAACAGCTAAAGAAATTCAAGCGTTGCGCGCGGAAGCCAAAGATATGATAGCTCTGCCAACCCAGGATTTTTTTGGTTTATCTTCTCAGGCAGTAAAGATTAATCCAGTAGAAGTAAATGAAGCCAAAGGTGAAGCAAAAGTTATGATTAGTTTGCAACGACAGGAAACCAGAGCCGGCAAAGAAGATTATGTTTATTATCAAGATTTAAATTTATTTCTTATTAAATCAGGCGCCGATTGGCTAATTGATGTGGCTGAATGGGTAGAGTAGAATAAAATATTTTATGGTTGATGATAATAAAAATCAAATCAATAATAGTGATCTTGAAGTTTTAGAAAATATTGATAATGACAATCTTGATTTACAATTGCAAGTCAAAGCCGTTTTGAATAAAAATAAATTTCAAGAGCAAGTAAAAACAAAATTGCAAGATGAATTAACTAAAGTTTTAAAGGCTGATCAAATTTTAGCCGAGAGTGGGCAATTGACAGAAAAAGATTTAGACGCGGTAAGTGAAATGTTACGCGAAGTTGAGAAGCAATCGGTGGCGTCTCGAGCTGTGGCCGAATCGGGAAAAGATCAACCGCAAACAGGATTAGATAGTGGTTTGCCAGCAACTGAGGCAGGTGAAGCTGTTAATAAAAATCAAGCGGGAGAAGGCAGTCAACAAGTTGGTCCGGAAGAAGCGCAAACCGCTCAACCGGAAAATGGAGAAGAAATAGAACCTTCAACAGCCGAGACAGGAAATGATCGGGCTGTTTCATCAGCAGACGCGAATGAGCCATTGGAGTCAGCACCAGCAACAGCTGACGGAGGTGAGTCATCAGAGCTAAATAAAACCGATAATAATGATCAAGCTACCCAACCAGAAGAAGCGGGAAATAATCGACAACCTTCAGTAGATACCACCAATACCCCTCAAGAAAATAGAGAAATAAATGCTAATGAGTCAGCTCCAAAAGCATCTACAGCGCCAGCTACTACCGAATCAGGAAAAGAAGGCGGAAGTGGTAATTCAGTAGCTGATTTTGCGGCGGAAAGATTTGCTGATAAAAAACTTTCGGAAGAAGTGAAGAAGGTAGAAAATTTAAAAATGGAAGTTGAAAGAATTAAAAAATTAGTCAGAACATTTAAAAAGATAAAAGATTTGTGGTCGGCTATAAAAGCTGGGCAGCTTTTTACAGGGGAGAGCGGTGTTACATTAGTTACTTATTGGCTATCATTGAATCTTCAACTGATTGTTGGCGGATTTGAAATTATACCGGGACAGCCAATATTTTCTGGTGTTGGAAAATATTTAGGTTTTTTCTCAAAGAAATTATCAGGATTTTCAATGCCTTTGAATGCCGTGGAGCTTTTTCTATTATTAATTGTTTATGTTGATTTATTTTTGAATGCTGTGGTTTATTTAATTATCTACTATATTTTAACTTTAGGCACATGGGATTTATTTAAGCTGTGGGTAAGTTATAAATTTAGTTGACAAAAATAGTTTTTTAAGTTTTAATTAAAGTAATTATGTTAAGTGAAAAAATAAAAAAATTTTTAAAAATTGGAATATTTGTAATAATAGTGCTTGCTTTAGCTTCGGCTATTTATTTTATGTTTTTTCGCGGGACTACTACAACTACGCCGGTTGATTTGGAGCCGCAAACAACCTTACCTATTAATCAGCAACTTGGACAATTGCCGAATTCTATAGTTGGTAATGTTAATCAAGAAGCAAGTTTAGGTGGTCTTGATCAAGAATTAACAAGTGACATTAGTTTATTGCCTGAAGGTAAAGTAACACCCTTTCAAGATTCAACTTTAACCACTGAAAGGGCGCTGGAAACTCAGGCATTATCTCCCAAGGCGACAGGAAGTGGCGTTAATTATTATTCGCCTGTTGCAGATCGTTTTTATAAATTAACAAATACTGGAGATAGTCAAGAATTATCACCCACTTCTTTTTATAATGTAGAACAGGCCACTTGGTCAAAAGATGGAAATAAAGCGGTTTTGGAATATCCTGACGGGGCTAATGTTATTTATGATTTTACAACTCAGAGACAATATACTTTACCAAAAGAATTTCAAGAATTTTCTTTTTCCAATAATGGCGCAGAAATCGCGGCAAAAGTGATCGGGGCGAGGCCGGAAAATAATTGGTTGGTGACAGCTAACGCAGATGGCACGGGTATCAAATTTGTAGAGCCGATGGGTGAGAATAGCGCCAAGGTAGATGTTAATTTTTCACCTAATGGACAAGTAGTTGCTTTATACGCCAAGAATACCGGTACTGATGATCAGGAAATTTTATTGATTGGTAGAAATCAGGAAAATTTTTATTCTCTAAAAACCTTAGGGCGCGGATTTCAGGGTGTTTGGACGCCAAGTGGTGATCGTTTATTGTATAGTGTTTTTTCTTCGGACAATGGTTTTCGTCCCACACTTTATATCGCTGACGCGCAAGGTGATAATGTGGGTTTGAATAATAAGAATTTAGGCATAAATACTTGGCCAGATAAATGTACCTTTGCTGACAACCAAACTCTTTATTGCGCCGTACCGCAAAATTTGCCTGAAGGAAGCGGGATTTATCCGGAAATGAGCAAAGGTTCTCTTGACGCTTTTTACAAAATAGATTTAAAAACCGGTAGCTTTTCTCAGCTAGTTGTTAATGGTGATTATTCGGTTAAGAGTTTGGTTTTATCTCCTGATCAGAAGAATTTATATGTGGTAGAAGATGGCTCTGATGCGTTAATTAAGATTTCTTTGTAATAACTGAAAGTATGGTAGCCGATTTTAAATTTACGGAACAAAGGCATAATAAAATAATTGTTATTTTTTTAGGATTATTATTTTTAGTGGTTATTTTTTCCGGTTGGCAATTTGTTTCTGGACAATCTTTACTTTCGAGCAGTGTTGAATTTTTGGCGAGTTTAAAAAGCGGTTCACAACTTCAACCGACCATTGATCAGAGCGACCCGTCATTTGGGCCGACGGAAGCCCCGAATAAAATCGTGGTTTTTGCGGACTTTCAGTGTCCCTATAGCGCTCAATTTGATGCGGAAATCAATAAATTAAAAGCTTTAAACAGCTCTCAATTTCAAGTTGTTTGGAAGGACTTTCCAAATTATCAGATTCACGCCCAAGCAACTTCATCAGCGCTCGCTGCTAGATGCGCTCAAGCTCAAGGTAAATTTTGGGAATACGGTTCACAATTATTTTTAAATCAGGTGACCTTGGGCGAAACGCTATATTTAAAAATCGCAAAAGATTTAAAACTTGATCAGGAAAAATTTTATCGTTGTTTAAAAAGTGGAGAATTTACCGCGCCAATTGAAGCTGGTTTTAAAGAAGGAATCAGATTAGGAATTACCGGCACGCCGTATTTATTTGTCAATGATAAAAGAGCGGACGGAGTTATAAGCGTCGAACAGATTTTAGCCGGATTAAAATTAAAGTAAATAATTTAAATATTTTCAATATGTTTAAGACAAAAAAGATTTTCATTTTAGGATTATTGGTTAATCTTTTGTTATTTAATTTTTTTCCGCTTGTTTCTTTTGCTATCAGTAAGCCTTTCACCTACAAAGAACTTAACACACTCGGTCTAATAGAAACAAAAAATATTGATGAAATGTCAAACAGCGATGATTGTTGTTTTAGATACGGTGATACCGTTAAACCTGGCTCTTCATTGCTCTCTGGTACAACCCCTCTTCTTTTCAATTGTGTTCATTCTTCTATTTATAACGCTAGTAAAGATATTATTGCTCCACCAGAGACCACAATGGCCGATCAGGTCTATGATGGTCAATATTGCGGGCTTTATAAAACAAATTCCGGCGTCATAAATCACTTTCATTTTGGAGATAGACAAAAATGTATAGTTGCGAATAATAAAGCTAAATTCAGAAGTGAAGTGCTTGAATATTCGGGGTTTGGAGGTATTTTACCATGGAATGATTTTATACAAAGACCAGTGGAAGTCCCTGTTTACACCAATGGCAAATGTTTATATTTAAATCCGAATACAAAAGCAGTGGTTAGAACTGATCCTGCTATAAGTAACGATCTTTGTTGTTTTTGCGGTACTGCAGCACTAGTTAAAATGAGTAAGTTAGCTTGGGTTGAAAGTACTAATTGCATTCATCAAAATTTTTCAGCAATAGCTAGTGCCGGTAAATGTGAAGCAAAATGTTCAGATTTAAATTCTAATTTGGATTTAAGCTATCTTTATTCCCCATTATATTATTGGGGTAAATGTGGGACATCTAATGAAGATATAAGAACCAGCTGGAGGGATTTAAAATTTATGACAGAGAATAATAGTGATGAAGTTGTTTTTGATACTTGTCTTTATTCAGGAGAAATAGTAGAACAAAAATCAAATCCATTGATGTTAAAATTAAATGTGGCGATTCCTGGTTTGGAACAATATTCTCAAGTAGGCGGATCGCCAGTAACTAAATATACTCTTGCTCAATATCTTGGCACCCTATATAAATTTTTAGTGGGGATTGCCGCTTTACTTGCTGTTTTTATGATTGCTTATGGGGGATTTTTATGGTTATTTGCTGATGGTGGAGGAGATAAGGTAAGTAAAGCAAAAGAGACAATCATCGCCGCAATTTCCGGCTTAGTATTGATTCTTAGCTCTTACTTATTATTGAATTTTATTAATCCTGCTTTGGTTGCTTTACAATTTCCTGAAGTAACTAAAGTAGTGCCAATTATAAAACCGGTTGCTGATATAGTTAAAATTACTAGAGATCAGTTTTCGGGTATAAGTATACCCTTAGCTGAAGATGAATTATCTTTAAGTCAAAAAACTATAGATAAATTGAATAATATTAAAACCTTAAATTTATTACCTTCTGGGACTACTTTACAAATTAGATCTGGTTTTAGGTCTATAACAACACAACAGGCATTATATAATAAATTTATTGCTTGCAAGGATGCACATCCTACTGATTTTGCTACAATGTGTACGGTCGCTGCTAAGCCAGATCCATCTACAGCTCCTCATATGCAGGGTTTAGCTATTGATGTTTGTTTGAAAGGAACTTTTAATGGAAAAATAGTTGATTCTTGCGGATATTTAAATCCAAAGTGTAATCGAAAATTAGGCCAAAAAGACCCATGTATAATTTATGAAACAGATAGCAATGGTAATGAATTAACAGATAAAAAGTTACGAACATCATTGCCTGATTTAGATTTAGCTCAAGCTAAACTACAAGATATTATGCAGAAAGCTGGTTTTACTCGTTATTGTAAAGAATGGTGGCATTTTGAAGCCAAAGAACTTTCTGTATACTGTGAGCCAGGAGAATATGATGAAAATAATGGGACCATACCTCTTAAAAAATAATTATAATGTCAGCTGTTAAAGATATTTATCTCTGTTCCGATTGCGGAGCTGATTTTCCGAAGTGGAGCGGTAAGTGCCCGAACTGTAGCGCTTGGGACACTATTAAGCTTGCCCCGAAAAGTTTAAGCAAGCCGATAAAATCATCAGTCACCATTACCAATTGGCGAGAATTATCAGGCGGGAAAACCTTGAAACAATCATCAGGTTTAAGTTTTTTTGATACTGTTCTTGGCGGCTCGCCTCGATTCGATTCTTCCAAGGGTGAGGCTGGTGGAATTCGAGTCGAAGCGGGTGGCTGGACAAAGCCGGGCTTAACTTTACTCGGTGGAGATCCAGGGGTTGGTAAATCAACTTTA
>Ga0172380_10008729_pt1 | contig 10968 bp, 7 predicted proteins | sample Leawe162metaG_FD_119747 | JGI IMG/M metagenome (GOLD analysis project Ga0172380, IMG submission 119747) | Leachate microbial communities from a municipal landfill in Southern Ontario, Canada - Leachate well 162 metaG | ecosystem: Engineered > Solid waste > Landfill > Unclassified | place...
CTTCCGGGGATTCCGGGGATTCCGGGGATTCCGGGGATTCCGGGGATTCCGGGGATTCCGGGGATTCCGGGGATTCCGGGGATTCCGGGGATTCCGGGGGTTTCGGGGATTCCGGGGGTTTCGGGGGTTTCGGGGGTTTCGCCGCTTCCGGTGGGCGTCGAAACTCACACAATTGCCTGTAAAGCCACGGCCCGTTCAGCGCCAACGCGATCACTGTCCACGCTCCCGCCGTGATGATCGCGTTGATCCGCGTCGAGGCGCCGTACGTCAGCGCCACCGGCGACAACACCGACCCATACTGATCCGTCCCCCATCCGCCCGGCCCGGCCGTCATCAATTCCAGCACCACCGGCACCCCCGCGCAACAACCCGCGATGACAATCGCCAAAGCCCATGTATGCTCGTACTTCACCCATCGCCCCAGCAGATGATCCCGCAACAACCTCGCCGTCAACAAATACGCCGTCACAAACAGCGGCACACCCACCACCCATTGAATCATCCGCACATGTTGTTCCGCTGACAGGTGCATCCATTGCATGTCAGCGACCCACAACCCCGCCCACGTCAACCCGACGATCAGCCACCCGAACATCAATCCGCCCAATGATCCGCTGTAAAACAGCATCGCCCCGTAACGCCACAGCGATGACCGGGGCACCGTGCGAAGCAAGCGGTCGGTCCACCGGTCGCGCTCGCAGATCGCCACCAGCAACATGCCGGACCCGAACATCATGCCGACGGCTCCGAAAAATCCCATCAACTCGTCGTCGCCGGTGGTCATCGCCCATATGCAGATCATCGCGCTGTTGACCAGGTACACCGCCAGCACCGTCAATCGCACGCCCAGCGCCCGGTTCGACGCCGGCGGACTGACCAGCGCCACGCTGAAACTGAACAACATCGCCACCGAACAGCCGACGCTCAGCAACCACGTGCCGATGATGCCCCAGAACTCCCCGCCGCCGATGGTGCTGGCGAAGCCCGATGCCATGATGCCGACCGACGCCCCGACCGACGCGAAAATGGCGACCCCCAGCGTGCCCAGCAGCGACAACCCCATCATCACGCGAAACCCACGGCTGGTCGAAACACACGCGGCGAACAACGCCAGCGCCACCGCCACCACGATGATGCAGAACCCCATGCCCAGCACCAGAAAAATGCTCGGCAAATCCACGCCGCGCAACAGGTAGGTCAGCGTCATGAACGGCATGCACGCCGAGTAAATCAGCAAACCCAGAATCACCGACGCCGCCAGTTTCCCCCCGATGATCTGCCGCGGTCGCAGCGTTGAAATGAACAGCAGATCGGTGTTGGTGTCGGATCGCTCGGCCCCCATGCGAATCGCGGTGTAAACCGGCAAAAACAGCAGACACGTCGCCACCAGAATGCCCTGAAGCCACAACAGCGTTTCAAGGCCCAACTCCTCGCTGGCGTTGTTCGGATCGATCTGCATCAGCGCGACGGTGATGACGATCAGGGAGATCAGCAGAAACAACCCCAGCACCGCCGCGACGAACCGCCCGTTCACCGCCTGACGCAGTTCCTTCAGCACAATCGGATTGATCCGATCGTCCAGCCTGTTCAGCCAACTTGTAATCTGACTCATATCATCACTCGCTAATCTGAACTTCCGACTTCCCACTTCCCACTTCCGACTTTCTACGACACTTCCCCCTTGGTCACGCTCATGAAAATCTCTTCCAGATGCGCGCTGCGGATGCGGAACTCGACGACGGGCATGTTTTGCATGACCATCGTTTTGAGCAGTTGACCCGCCGCCTCCTCCCCCCCGGCCAGTTGCGCTTCGACCGCCCCGGCGATCACCTGCGCCTGTTCCACCCCCGGCAGTTGGAGCATCGCCTTGTGCAGATCGGCGATCGGCTGGAGCGACCGCACCATGACGCGCGTGGTGCTGGTTCCCGACGACTGGCCGTTGCCGGAAAGGATGTCGCTGATGGAGCCGCCGGCGACGATCTTGCCGTGTTCCAGTATCAGCGCCCCGTCGCAGATTTCCGCCAGTTCCGTCAATATGTGCGAGCTGATGAGAATGGCCTTGCCCTGTTGCGACAGTTGCCGCAGCAGTTCGCGCAGCTCGACGCGTGCGCGCGGGTCGAGTCCCGCCGCCGGTTCATCCAGCACCAGCAGCGGCGGATCGTGAATGATCGCCCTCGCCAACGAAACCCGCTGCTTCATGCCCTTGCTCAGCGCATTGAGCGACTTGTCGCGGATGCCCATGAGGTTGGCGAACTGCTCAACGCCCTCCACGATGGCGTCGCGCCTGGGGTTGTGGATGTTATAAGCCCGCGCGAAAAAATCGAGGTATTCATGCACCGACAGATCACGGTGCGTCGGCAGATTGTCCGGCATGTACCCCACCATCCGGCGGGCCAGTTCCGGGCGATCGAGAATGGATTGATCGTCAATCGTCACTTCCCCCTCGGTCGGCTCGTCCAGCGTGGCGAGGATGCGCATGGTGGTGGTTTTGCCCGCGCCGTTGGGGCCGATGAATCCGTAGATTTGACCGGCCCCGAACGAAAAGCTGATGTCGTCCACCGCCCGGGTGGGGCCGAAGTATCGTTTGAGATGTTTGACGCAGAGTTCCATGCGTGTTCCTGCGAACGAAGAAAAACCCGTTTCATGTTTATCACAAAGAGCGCAAAGAGCGCAAAGATACAAAGAAGACCGATCCCATTTTCAGTTCATGCTTCAACTTTTTTCGCATCCCTTTGTGTCTTTGCGGCTTTGCGCCCTCTGTGAACAAATGCTTTTGAAAAGTTCCTCACTCGGCGGTCGGTGCGGGGGCGGTAACGCCGAGGATGAAGGTTTGGTGCTGCTGTTTTTTGAGGTTTTTCAGGCCGGGTTGGAGGAACGGCGAGGGCTGATCGCTCACGGCCAGATACATGCCGGGACCGATGAAGTCGATGTCCGGCAATATCTCCGTGCGAGCCGACGTGGCGAGCCGGTCAAAGTTTTCCATCCAGTTGCCGGTGTAGAGCGAATGCCACCGGCTGCCGCCAGGGTACTTGTTCATGTCGGCGCGTCGGAGCGTCACTTTGCCGCCGGCGTCAATGGCGGCGCAAAAATGCACGTCGCCCGTTGAGTCGATGTAGGTCAATCGTTGAATGTCGATGCCCAGCCCGTTGGTGGCGCTGACCGTTCCGTCGGCATTCGGTGTGAAGATCATGCGTTGGCGCACGGGCGTGGCGGTGTTTCGGAGCATGAAGTAAGCCGGGACGCGGGCGACGATCCAGCCGGAGTCGAGATGTTGCTCGCCGGTCTGCACGAGGGTGCGGGACCGCCCCGCATGGGAACCGCCGCGGTAGTACCTGTAGCCGCGTTCCACCAGCGGCGTGACTTCGGTGTCGGCGGAAAAGCGCAGGCCGTCGGCGGGCGTCAGCGGCGCGTAAAAGCCCATCCACCCGATGGTCGTCGCGGCCAGGTTCCGCTGATCGAGAATCGTCAGCGTGCGCGACCGGCTCTGCCCCCGCCAGCCCTCGGCCAGCAGCGAATAACCCCAGATCGCCCCGCAGGTGAGAATGCTGATCGTCGGCACGGTCCACAGCAGCCACATCCGGCGGCGCTTGCGCCCCAACACCCACAGATTCACCGGGCCGATCACCACCGCGAACAGCACGATCAACGCCAGCAACCCGCGCACGGGGATCGAAAGTTTTTCGACGACCGGCAGCTTCGCATTGGCCGCGTCCAGATCGGGCCGGCTTTCCCATGCCGAGTTGTTCCGCGTGATCAGTTCCATAAGCCCATCGACATGCGAAGCGATCCGCTGTTCACCGGCCAGCGGCACCACCGTGCCCAACGCGACATCCATCACCGGCACCCCCGGTTCATGGTTGATCCGTCGCGGCCCCCAGTTGTCGGGCACCGACCAGCCGTCACCGATCACGATGAGCGTTCCGCCTGCCTGCACATATCGCCGCAGCGCTTCGCCGACTTCGACGGGCAGTTGTCGCATCTCCGACGAGCGCAGCATCACCGCGTCGAACCGCGTGTAACCCAGCCACTGATTCGACCATTGTGCGACGGGCAGTTCGGAACGATGCATGGCGAAACGCCGCGGTTTGTCTTCGGTGGCGGCGACCAGTTGCGAACCGGCGTCGGTCAGCGACGAACTGATGAACACGTGGAGCGAGCGATACCCGCCGCCGTAGTTGTCCGTGGCGTGCGGCCATGCCGTTGATGACAGTTGTGTGGAATTGCCGTCGATGGTGACGCGCAGGCCGTCGCCGCCGATCGGCAACGGCGGTTGGAACAGGGAGACGACGGCGTTGGCGTTTGGCGCGAGGGTGACGGTGCGTGTGATGGCGGAGATGGAATTGCCGTAGCCGCCGCGCCCGTCGCCGGGGAGGGTGAGCGTGACCTGATGGGAGCGAACCGGGGAGCGGTTGGTCAGTGAAACGCGCACTTCCATGTAGCCGTGCGTCGTGCTTTGTCCGCTTCCGGTGGATGGCAAAGGCAGCACATTGACCGACACATCGCCGACGGTCTGCGCATGCGCCGCGGCGGCGAGCAGCATGACGAACCCCACGATTGACCAACCCCACAACCGCATAACCCGTCCTTCCAAATGTATCACCCCACGCGCACGTCGGCGGGCAGATCCATCGCCGTTTCGTCCAGTTGCTTCAGCAGATCGTTCACGATGTCGGTGCTGGTCACCTGATCGAATCGCGCCTGGTAATTCAGCAGCAGCCGATGATTCAGCACGGCGGGCGCGACGGCGCGCACATCCTCAAAGCCGACGGTGGCCCGGCTCGCGATCATCGCCTGCGCCCGCGCCGCCTCGGCCATCGCTATCGCCGCCCGCGGGCTGGCGCCGTATTGCACGTAGCGGGTGACACGTTCAATGTCGCTGGGCGCGTGCGTCGATGCGACCAGACGCGCGATGTACCGAGCCACCGGGCGAGGCAGAAAGATGCGGTCCATCACGGCGAAGATGTCGGCCAGTTGCCCGGCGGTCATCGTCCAGGTCGGGGCCGGGGGCGAACCGCGGCGGCGCGTGCGGATGATCGCTTCCATCGTCTGGACATCGGCGGCGGCGACCAGCAGTTTGAAAAGAAACCGATCCAGTTGCGCTTCGGGCAGCGGATACGTGCCTTCCAGTTCGATGGGATTTTGCGAGGCGAGCACGAAAAACGGGTCGGGCAACGGGCGGGACGTGCCCATCAGCGTGACGTGCTGTTCCTGCATCGCTTCCAGCAGCGCGGATTGCGTTTTGGGGCTGGCGCGGTTGATTTCGTCGGCCAGCAGAATGTTGGTGAACACCGGGCCGGGCTGGAACCGCATCTGTTTGGAACCGTCATCGGCGGTCTGGAGAATGTGGGTGCCGAGAATATCGCCGGGCATCAGATCGGGCGTGAACTGCACCCGTTTGAAATCGAGTTGAAGGATTTGGCCGAGCGCGGCGATCAGCGCGGTTTTCCCGACCCCCGGAAGTCCTTCGAGCAGAATGTGGCCGCGACAGAGGATGCCGGTCATCACCATCCGGTGCAGGTCGGGCCGGCCCAGCAGGATGCGGTCGAGTTGCTCGAGGGCTTTGCGGACCAGTTCGGCGGCGGGCTGAACTTCATCAGGTCGCAACAGCGTTTCGGTCCCGGTCATGGAGCTATTCGGCATAAACAAACCCCGCTACTTGATTGCGGATTTCAGATTGCAGATTGCGGATTGAAACGCCATCTCTTCAAAATCCACAATCCGAAATCCGCAATCATCTTATCCGATCATTGACGTTGGAAGTATCGTTCGACGGCGTTACGGTGGGCGGGCAGAATCACGGCGGTGTTCGCTTCGCCTCCACCGGCGGCGGTCGCGTCGAGCGCCCCGCCGGTGGACGATTCGGTTTCTTCTTGTTGCGGCGCACCGGCACTGAGACCGATCTGCTGCGAATCCTTCATTGCCGCCAGCGTCGCCGGAGGCAGGGTGTGCGATTGGATGCTCGTGTTGTCGGTGTTGCGGGGGTTTTGCCAGGTGAGGTCGGCATCGCCGCGCCCGCGAGAGATTCCGCCGCTGCCGGGCGGGCCGTCGCCGCTGTCGGCGGCGGCATTTTGAAACTGGGCGATGCGCGACGGGTCGATCATGCCCGCCTGCGACAACCGCTGCAACATCGCCAGTTGGTTCATCCGCACCGCACGCGCGACCTTGCACGCTTCCCCCGAACACTGCCCCGCATTGCACGGCGGCACATCCACCGGCCCGAACAACCGCGGCTGCTTGCCCGCTTCCACCACGATGATGTGTTCGCCGTTCAATTGATCCAGCTTGTCCCACTGCACCGGCGTCGAAGGCAAGCCCGAAAACACCAGCAACTTGTCCTGCGCATCATGCTCAATCGCCAGCGGCTGGCCCTCGAACAAATCCGCCGGCCAGTCGAACAGCGGCGCGGCGGCGGCGTCCAACTCCGCCGGCTCGAACATCTCCAACCCGCCCGGCACGGCATTCACGCGGGCCGCGAACGACTGCGGCTTGTCCATGTCCGGCAGTTTCATCTGTGCCGCATTGCGTGTGAAAAACGTCGTCTTCGCTTTCGCATCGACGATGGCGATGGAGTCCGGCGGCAGGCGTTTGAGCATCTGATCCGCCGCGCCCAATGCCGCCAGTTGTTTAAGCTGCGTCTCATCCAGCTTCTTCAATTCCATCGCCAGTTCCGCGAGCTTCGCCATCTCGACCGGCGACAAATCCTTCGGGTTTTTCTTGAGCAGCGGTTCCAGTGACCTGGCTTTTTCGATCAGTCGTTTGGCCCGTTCGATGTCCAGTTGGTAATGCGATTCGGGTTTCTCGCCGGTGGCCAGGTCTTTTTTCAATTGTTCGTTCATCGCCTGTTGCATCGCCCCGGCGACGGCGATCTGGTCGTTCAGTTGCCGCATCGCCTCGGCCAGCGATTGAGCGTCGGCCTTGCCGGATTGCTCGGCCTGCCCCACCGCCGCGGCCAGCGACTCGGCGCGTGTCAGCGGCTCGGCCTGTCGAACGACATCCTCCGCCGCTTTTTGCGCCGCCTGTTCCAGCGTGTGTCGCATCTGGTCGAGTGATTCCCACGTGCGGGCCGGGTCGTCGCCGCGCGCGTCACGCCGAATGCGGTCCAGCTTTTCGCGCATCGCCTGGGCGGTGTCCGGTTCGATGATCTTTTCCTGTTCGAGCAGCGTGATCCGCTGTTCGACGGGCCTCGCCTGGTCGGTGATGTCCAGATGTTGCGGGTTGAGTCCCTGTGCGATGCGGTCGGGCACGGCGAACGCGCCGATGACGAATACCAACGCCGCCGGCAGCATCCACCCTATCCGGCGACCGTCCCACGAAACCGGCGGTTCGTGCGATTCGTGTGCGTGATCCGCCCAAGCGGAGGTGTCGATTTCATCGGCGGCCATGACCAAGCCGCCGGCGTTGCTGTGTCGATCCACCGCGGCGGCGAGCGCTGCCGGCCCCGGAAGTTTTCGCGCCGCATGAATCAAGCCGATGAGCATCGCCGCGACCCATCCGACCGCGCCCCACGCCAGCGTCAGCCGGTCGAAGTTCCAACCGATGCGTAACACCAGCGCGGCGGTGCCCCATGCGAACGCCCACACCGTCGCGGCCGACAGGGCGTATCGCGCGAACAACACCCGCGCGATCCGTCCCCGCAGGATTCGCACCGCCTGATCTGTGACTGGTCGCGCCATGACATGCTCCCGTGGAATGGTTCGCGCTCATTGTACCAGCGGTTTCAGACGCATCATCATCCCCAATGGTTCATTTTGAGGCGATCCCGCCACGGCGTCGCGGCGTCATCGGGATTTACCCGTATTGTGACGGAATTCGCTTGACGCGGGATTTTCTGTGGCGCATATTCCAACGTCGGATCGCAGGTGTTTTGAATCGCACAACTTCGTGGGTCAAGAGAGAGGGAGCATGCCATCGGTGTGCTCCCTGTTGTGTTGACGGGGATGTTCCGCACATCGGATGGGCAATTGGCCAGGGTCGTCTTCACGAAAGGAGCGGAACATGGGTCGTTTTCACTCGCGTCGCTATTTTCAGTTCGGTTTTGTCCTGATGTCGGTCTTGTGGGTCGCCGCCGCCGCACAGGCGATCGCGATCAATGTCACTGCCACGGTCAACGGCGTGCCCAACACGCAACTGGGTTCCATCGACGCGACATATGCGGGCGGCGTCGAGGAAGGCAGCTTCCAACTCGGCAACGCCCAGCTCGGCCTGATGGACGATCCCGACTGCCAGTTTCGTTGGTTCCAGATCGTCACACGCGACACCGACAACACAGCCGGCGCTCCGACCTATCTGGGCAACATGATGAACAACAGCACGCCCTACGTCGATCCGCCGAAGAACGGCTGGGATTACCAGCGCAACCCCGCGGGCGATCACACCAACGGCACCCCCGGTGCCGACGGCTCGCCCTTCTATGAAAACGATGATGATGCCGGAACCTACGCCTTCCCCAAATACTCCGGCAACTTCAACGTGTTCGGCGGCAACAACAACGTCCCCGTGCATGATGCGAACACCGGCGTTTCCCGCACGCAGGACGTGCCCGGCACCAGCCCCGGTTTCGGCCTGACTTTCCAGACCTTCCTCACCTTCATCAATTCCTGCGCGGATCACCAGTTCATCGTCCTGGCCGGTTACGAATGGGGCCTGGATCGGGCCGCCAACGGAACCTACACCTACTTCGGCCCCACCGCCATCGATATGAGCGTTGACGGATTTTCGGACTCGCTTTCCACCGCACTGACCAACGGCGGGTTCGGCAATGACGGCTGGTCGTTCGCCGTCAACGGTTACGGTGAAAACGTCGTCTGCTGCCCCGAACCGGCTTCGCTGGCGCTGCTGGGCGCGGGCGGCATCGTGCTGGTCCGTCGCCGCCGCGCCGCCTGATGCGCGGTTAAATGTATCGCCGCCGTGTCCATCTGTTGTGAGTTCGATCATGCCCTGTCATGCGATGGTGATGTCGATGTGCGCCGCCGGGCTGATGTGTGCCCTCGCGATGAACTGTCGCGGCGAGTCACAGGCGGAGGATGCGGAATCGGCCACACTGGAAGTTCGCATCGCCGTGCCGATTCACCAAGGCGAGCGTCGGATGGTCGCCGGTTCGGATGCGGTGCCGTTTCAAGTCGTTGTCGTCAATCGTTCGGCCAGGCCCGTGCGGTTGTGGACGCCGCAGTGTTCGTTCGGGTACGCGGCGTTGCAATTCGAGGCGTCCGATGATGCCGGTCATACCTGGATGATTCAGCGGAAAGAACACGGCTTTCGACAGAACCTGCCCGACACGCTGACCCTGAACGGCGGCGACATGATGGTGCTGACGGTGACGCTGAAACCGCAACTGTGGAACCTCGGCGAATCATTCCCGCCCGCCGGTCAGACGCAAGGATTGCGGTTGCGGGCGATTTATCAGGTGGATACCGAGCCGATGGCGAAGCAGGCGGACGTGTGGACCGGTCGGATCGTGTCGCCTGCGGAGCGATACACGGTTGCGAACGTGCAGGGCGGGGCGGATGGTTCGTGAGCGATGGTGCCCTGTCGGATTGACCCGTGGGGCTGCGGAGTTTGTCTGACTATTGTTGGCGGTGGGTCATGTTTCAGTTGTCGGATCAGTGTCATTCGGAGAGGTTCCAATCGTTGAAGAGAGAGGGAGCGTGCCGATGGACGTGTTCCCTGTCGTGTTGACAGGATATGGATTCACACGTCCCCCGGCACCGCACCGATCACGTTGTATCAGGAGAGTGTTATGACCAAGGCCGCCCCGAGCAAGTCCACGATCATCCGTCTGTCCGCTGTGTTGATGCTGTTGTTGTCCGCCGGTTCGGGCCGGGCGCAGAGCGTCGTCAACTTCCAGAACAACTGGACCAACACCGGCAATCCGCCGGGCGTGTTCATCACCAATGCGACTTCCGACACCGGCAACGGCAACGCCGTCATCGGCACCAGCGGCGGTGCCAACCTTGCCGCGGTACTCGGTCTCAGCGGCGCGGCCCTCGACGACGGCGACGCCGTCGCCGACAGTTTCACCTTCTCCATCCGCACCACGCAGGCCTTCTCCCTCAACGCGCAGGCGCTGGTGACGATCCCCACGTTCGCATTCGGCTCGCTGACTTTCCCCGCCGGTGTGGCAGGCACCAGTTCCGTCACATGGAACGTCACCGTGCTGGACAACACGCTCGCCGCGACGGGTCTGGCTGTGAATCAGACCGTCAACGCCAACGCCGTCGGAGGCAATCAGAACGTCAACGCCTTCCACAATCCCGGCATGAACCTGGCCGCTGGAAACTACACGATTCAGGCCACGTTCACGCTGACCGGCAATGCGAATCCGGCCCTGGCCGGCGCGGCCGGTTCCAGTGTCAATGATGATTTCATCTCCGGCACCCGTCGCGCGATGGTCACCAGTTTCTCCGCCGTGCCCACCGCCGGCATCGGCGACAGCCGCGACGCCGTTCGCGCCCCGCAGGCACGCGCCGCATTCGGCGTCACCGGAGCCGGCATCAAAATCGGACAGGTCGAACCCGGTGATCCCTACACCACCCACACCTCCCTCGCCGGCCGCGTCAATGTCATCGTCGGCGGTGCAGGCGTCCCCGCCTGGGCCGACAGCTCTTCCGATGAACACGCCCTGGCCGTCGCCGGCGTCATGGCCTCGGCCGGTGCCAACAACAGCCAGGCCGGCATCGCACCCGGCGCTTCGATCACCTCCGCCGGCATCACCACGCAAAACGGCGCCACCGCCAGCGCCAAGTTCCAGAACTCCGTCAACGCCCTCGTCGCCGCCGGTGCCAGCGTCATCAACATGTCCGCCACCACCAACACCGCCGCCGATACCACCTTCATCGACGGCCTCATCAACACCAATCCCAACCTAGTGCTCCGTCATTCCTTGATTTTAGGATAAACGCTGGTCAGCTTCGTCCGGGCATCCGCGATCTTCATGTGCCAATCCACACCCTTCTGCCGGGCATTGACGTC
>Ga0172380_10008730_pt1 | contig 10967 bp, 10 predicted proteins | sample Leawe162metaG_FD_119747 | JGI IMG/M metagenome (GOLD analysis project Ga0172380, IMG submission 119747) | Leachate microbial communities from a municipal landfill in Southern Ontario, Canada - Leachate well 162 metaG | ecosystem: Engineered > Solid waste > Landfill > Unclassified | place...
GGAAGCTGTTTTTGGGATAGAAGAGCGCCGCATAGAGCAGCAGGCCGCACAGCAGCAGCAGGATCGCCTGCTGTGACCAGCTCATGATCAGCTCGTAGACGACGCTGCCGGGCTGGTGATCGCTGCGCAGGGAGTGTTCGAGCCGCAGCAGATGATTCTGATGGGAGCCGACAAACTTGACGACACCGTCGTCGCTGTCGCTGGCGCTGTGGATCACCAGCAGGGTATCGGACTGATCACCCGTACCGGCATCGCTCATCACCTGGCCAGGCTGGGAAGCGGCCTGAGGCGCGGATACCTTGAGCCCCTCCACCGAAACGGTAGAGAGCAACAGAGTGAGCGAGATGAGCAGTGTCATCAACGCCAGTTTCACTTTGTCCAGCAGGCTCAAAAAGTTAATTCCCAAATAATAGAAAGGGCAAACTACCACAGGCACCCAACAAGGACAAGGGCGGCAGGGCCATCAAGCCTCGCACGGCGCCCTGCCGAAAACGAAACTCACCCCTGCGACATCTGCCTGAAATCGCGGGCATAGCCCTTGAGCAGAGTGTAGAGATGGGCGCGCTGGGAGATGTCCAGCGACTGGCTCAGGGCACTCAGCCAGTTGACGGTGCGCTGGCGGGATTGATCCGTGTAGCCGGTGAAACGGCCATCCATGAGTCCATCCCCCTGCTGCAACAGGGCGGTGAGCTGGGCGCCGAAGTCCGGGCTCTGGCGCTGCTGCATCAGCCTGTCCAGCTCCCTGGTCCAGGCGGTCTGAAACTCCAGCCAGGGGGCCTGCAGCTCGTACTGCCACTCCACCCACTGGGCCACCAGCGGCGCCTGGGCCGGCTTCACCTCTCCAATCCAGAACACCAGCCGCTCGTTCATCTTGCCGGTGAACTCCTTGAGCAGCTCGGCCTTGGGCTGGCGGGCAAAATCCTGCTCCCGCTCGGTCTGCCGGCTCAGCCTGTCCTTCATGAACATGGCCACCTGCTCCTCGGTCAGGGTACGGGCCAGCCGCACGGCGCGGGGAACCGTGTTCTCCAGGGTGCGGGTCAGGCTCTGCTGGGCCGCATTCAGATGAAGCGAGACCTGGGCCGGGCTCATGGGGCTCGCCACCGCCCTGGCCAGCGCATCCAGATCATCGGCATAGCGGGGCACCTCATACTGGCGGTGCCAGGCCATCAACCCCTTCACTTCGTTGTCCAGCAGCCGCTTCTGGCTGCGATCCAGCGAGAAATAGTCATCCAGCTGCCAGACGATGGCCACGTCCAGCCAGTAATAGACAACGCGGGTGGAACAGCCCACCAGCAGCAGGCAGAGCAACAACAGACTCCAGCTGCGGGGCTGACGCCAGGAAAAGGAGGTCACCATGCACTGCTCCCAAGATTGACGAGTTGATGATTCATATCGATCTGATCCTGCCTATGCCAGCGTTGATACGCAGCGATTCGTGTCGAGCAACACTTGCCCCCGCCACCCGCCCTACTCCAGCCGTTGACGATTCGTGTCTATCAGGGCCTGGTAATCGGGTCCGGGGGCGTGCTCGACCATCAGCAGCGCCCACAACAAGCCTATGTAGTCGACCCAGGGCAGGAAGGCCTGGCTCTGAAAACCCCGACTTCCCAAACGCGCCCCTGCCCGCTCAAGATAGTCGCTCTCCAGCGCCTCTCGCTGGCCGTCGTCCCAGCCGTGGGTGCGCTGTATGCTGGCGACCTCGAAACCGGGATGGCCGGCGGCGCCATACTCCCAGTCGATGACCCAGGGCCGGGTTCCCAACAAGTTAGCCGGATTGAGATCATGATGGCAAGGGAGCCAGCAATCGGCCGGCTCGCGACTGGCCAGCAGTCCCCGCTCCAGCGCAGGCAGCCAGTCAGGGATCCGGGCCAGACGGCCGCGATAACCGGCGGCATGAGCCCGTACCGCCATCACCACGGCGGGCACCGGCAGCCGGTGCAGCCGTACCAGCACCTCTGCCAGCAGACGGGGCTGCTCGGCGGGGGGCGGGGGCGCCTCGGCCCAGTTGGGTTCATCGCACCAATCCAGCAGCATCAGGCCGCTGGCGGGGTCGCTGTGATGACAGGGCAGCGCCAGCCCCTGCCCCATGGCCCCCCGATAGAGCTGCCACTCGGTCGCCCGATCGATACCGAGCCGACAGGGATCCGGATGACCGAGCCGCAAAAAATGACTGCGCCCCGAGGGGAGGCGCAGTCGATAGTTGCAGTTGGTCAGGCCGCTGGCCAGCGCTTCCAGCCGCCCCGAACGCCAGGGGGCCGGCAGGCTGGCCAGCAGCTCCAGCTCCGCCAGATCACCAGCCAAAGGTGGATTTCTTCGCCTGTTTGCGGATCTCTTTCTGATCGGCCCACAGCAGTTCGCCGTTTTGCAGATCCATCAGGTTCATGGTCATCTGGTAGTAGACATCCTTCACCTTGCCGTTGTCCTTGACGATGCTGGCGAGGTTGCCATAGACCATGTAGCGGGCACCGGTCTGCTTGCCCAGACGCACCATGGAGGCAGGATCCACCATGCCGCTGCTCTGCTGGTATTCAAGCTGCTGCTTGACGGCGGCGACCTTGCTCATGTCGACGAAGCGGAACTTGCCGGCTCGCAGCAGCTTGGTGCGAATGGTGTCCGTGATGGCCTCGGTGTCGATGTGCTCCGAGGTCTTGTTGCGGATGGAGTCCATGAACATCACCGGACGACCGCCTGCGGTGATCTCGCTGGTGGCCGGCGAGGCGAGCATGGAGTCCGCCATCTTGTCGGCAATGGCCTGCAGATCCGATGAACCGTAGTCCACTGTCACCGTCTCGGTTTCGGTCGGATCGCCATAGCTGACTGTGGTGCTGGAACAGCCGCCAAGCAGCAGGGCGCCGGTCAATATCAGCAGGGCATGATTCATTTTCATCAGTAGGATTCCTCAATCACTTCGCGTACGTAAATCCGGTATCCCCGGGCGGCCGGGCTCGGCGCCAGGGCAGAGAGGGTGCGGGTCTGATAGCCGTGCAGCTTGATGGGGGTCCAGCCGCGACCATCGCTGGCCACCTCCTGCCCCGCCTCATCATACCAATAGAACAGGTATTGCAGCTTGTTGTCACCGCGCTGGGTGCTGGCCGCCGCCACATTGACCTGCAGCAGGCCGTTTTGCTCGCGCCGGCTCAGCTCGGTCAGGGTCACATTGACGTTTTGATGTTGCTCCGCCACCGCCGCAGCGCCCGCCGCGCCATAGAGCGCTACGCCGGAGGTATTGGTGGCGCAGCCGGTCAGCAGCATCACCAGGGCCAAACCGTATGCTTTCATCTTGATCTCCTTAGCCGGCAGGCCATCTGGGCCCGCCCGTCAGTCATGGGTGTCATGGTCCGGGCGCGCTTAGAGCGGCATCACCCGGGTCGTCAGGCCGGCACCGAGCCGCTGCACCCACACCAGGGTGGTACGCCCGCCGTGAACGGTGAGCGGCAGGGTGCGCATGGCGCTGCCCGCCCCCAGGGTGAGCTGCACCTCACCTGCCGGCAGCATGCTCTGCCAGCTGGACGCCTGGGCTGGCAACGTCAGCCAGCTGCGGGTATCGGCCCGCTCCGAGAGGGTATTGAAGATGCCGACCAGAATATTGCCCACATCCCCCCCCTCCTTGGCGGCGGTGCGCCTCAGCTGCTCCTTGGTCACCAGCCGCAGCGCCTGACGGGTCAGCATGCCCGGCAACCGCTCCTGCAGATCCTTGGCGGCCAGCGCCTCCAGCCGCACCAGCTCGCTGGTCTGCTCAACCCGCTTGCCCACCGACACCGTCAGCGGGCCCGTGTTGCTGGCCCGGTTGTCGTAATAGGGCACGGCCACGGTAAAGGTACGAAAATCGCCGCTGGAGGTGGAAATGGGCAGCGGCAGGAACAGCTCGCGCCGCGCCGGGATCAGCCCATCTTCAAACAGCACCACCAGCTGCCCCTGATTTTTGGTTAAAGGCGGCGCCTTGCGACCCAGCTTCTTCTCGGTCTCCTTGAGCTCATCAGGGGAGCCGCGCAGGCGCGCCAGGCGCAGCAAGGCATCCTGCAGGCTCTGGTTGTCCGGCGCTATCTGATAGCCGCGCTGATAGTCGACCCAGGCATCGTTGAGATCCCCGGCTGCCTCATAGAGCACGCCGGAGAAATAGAAGGTGTAGGCGTTCTGGAAACCGTTTTTCACCTGGCCGATCAGCCGGTCGAGATCCGGTGCCCCGCGCGACATCAGCTGGCGCATCTCCCTCTCTGTACTGGCTTTGGCCCCTTTCTCTCTGGCCTTGCTTACCTCCCCCGCCCGCGCCTTGAGGGCCTGCTCCTGCACCTGATTGGCCCGGCGCACCTCCACCAGGGCGCCGTCGGCGTCTCCCCGCTGCAAGTAGTTGAGGGCCAGATAGTGATGCAGCATGGTGCGCTCATAATCCGGCGTCAGGTAAGCCATGCTCTGATCGTTGGTGAGCAGGCTGCCCGCCTGACCCAGCCCCTGGCTAAGCCGGTATTGGGCCTGATTGTCTTCCCACTCGAGGCGGCTGTCGGCAGCGGCAAAAGCCTGCTTGCTGCCCGCATCCTGGCCGGCCAGCCAGGCGATGCGGCCCTGCTCAAGCCGGTCCAGCACATAGGTGTCGTCCCCCAGGGTGGACTCGCGCACCTCGGCGGCGTGCCCCAGCAGCAGCTGGTTGCGCAGCGGCACCATCTGATCGGAATAGGAGACGAACATGTCCTGCCAGTGGGAGGCGCAGCCCCCCAACAGGGCACTGGCCAGCAGGAGGCCGGCCAGACGGGGAAACCGGTGCATCACAGGCAGAGCAACGGCCCCAGGGATTGACCCCCTACCAGATGCATGTGGATGTGATAGACCTCCTGCCCGCCGTGGCGATTGCAGTTCATGATCAGGCGATAGCCATCCTCGGCGATCCCGGCCTCGCTGGCCAGCTTGCGCGCCACCGTGAACATGCGACCGAGGGCCAGCTCATGTTCGGCTTCCACGTCGTTGACCGTGGGGATCAGTACGTTGGGAATGATCAGGATATGGGTCTTTGCCTTGGGCTGAATGTCCCGGAATGCGGTCACCAGATCGTCTTGATAAAGGATGTCGGCGGGGATCTCTTTACGGATGATTTTGCTGAAAATGGTTTCTTGCGCCATGGATAACTCCTTTATATGAAAAAGAAAATTCAACACCAACCCCAAGCGGCTCCCGAGGTGGCCATCAGGGCCCGCCAAGTGTGACACAAGCCGACATTTGACACAGCCGTTGTCCCATTCTCTTCAGTTATTGTTAAAAATACCGATAGCCGGAAGACGTCAGATGGCGTCGCTCGCCCAGGGTGGTAGCAGGGTATCAAATGGACGGGGTATTCAGGCAAGGGACTTTTGCATATACAGCGGGACAATAATGAAACAAACAATGTCAGACCTCTCCATCTTGCAGAGGGTCTATTTAGGCTTTGCCATTCTGGTGGCCGTGATGGCGGCCACCTCGGTACTCACCTTTCGCAGCCAGAGCGAGCTCAATCAGGCGCTGGATCAGGTCACCCGGCAATCCATGCCGCTGGTGATCGCCAGCAGTCAGACCCAGATCAGCCTGCTCAGCGCCAACAAGTGGCTCACCGACGTGCTGACCGAGCAGGATCCCAAGCAGATCCCGGCCGAGGTGGCCGAGCTGCAACAGGCCAAGGCCCAGGTCGACAAGACGCTCGCCACCCTCAGCCGGCAGGCGGCGGCACACCCTGAGCTGCAGGGTGAAATGGCGGCACTGAGCAAGCTGGTCGGCGACTATCTGCAGCTGACCGGCACCCTGCCCACCGAACATCAGGCCCTGCTCACCCGCTTGCACAAGGTGAACCAGGCCAAGGGGCAGTTCCAGGTCAGCCTGCCCCAGTTCAAGAAAAACCTCGGCGACATGATGGTCACCATAGACGACAGCTTCATCAAGATGCTGTCCGAGACCCTGACCACCAAGCTCTCCGCCATCGAGCTCTCCACCATGGATGCGCTCAACCAGAGCATACCCGCACCCATAGAGGGGGCGCTCAAGCGCAACAAGATGCAGATCGAGGGGTTCAACAGCACCATCAAGGATCTGCAGGGGGAGCTCAAGAACTTCGACAATGACATGGGCCACTACGTGCACGGCTTCGTGCGCGACACCACCGCCAGCGAGGGGGTGCTCTCCCAGTACCTGGCGCTGATGCAGCAGCAGGAGCAAATGCGCGAGCAGAGCAAGCAGGCCAGCAAGCTCATCGTCAGCATCCAGAGCAAGCTCGAGGGGATCACCGACCAGAGCCAGCAGTTGATGAACGCCAGCATACGCGCCTCCGGCAAGGTGCAGGCCCAAAGCACGCTCACCCAGGGGATCAGCATCGCCATCGCCATCCTGGTGGCCATTCTGGTGGCCTACACCCTGGGCAAGGCCATTCGCCGCCCGCTCAAGGAGCTGCTGCGGGTGCTGACCGAGGTGACCCAGGGCGACATGACCCAGCGCATCGGTTTTCGCAGCAAGAACGAGTTTGGCCAGCTCGGCAGCCAGATCAACCTGCTGATCCAGCAGATGGGGGACGTGCTGACCCAGCTCTCCCAGGCCTCGACCCAGCTCAACGATGCCGCCCACGACAACCGCCACACCACCGAATCGGTGCGGGCGGATCTGGAGAAACAACGTCAGGAGACCGCCTCGGTCGCCGCTGCCATGACCCAGATGGAAGCCTCGGTGCGTGAAGTGGCCCAGGCGGCCAACCAGACCCTGGAGCGGGTGCAGGACGTGGAGAAAGCCTCCGAGACCGGCCGCAAGGTGATGGCGGGCAACATCACCACCACCCATCAGCTGGCGGGCAAGTTGCAGCAGACCGGCAAGGTGATCGGTGATGTCAGCGCCATGAGCAACCAGATAGGCAACATACTCGACGTCATCCGCGGCATCGCCGAGCAGACCAACCTGCTGGCGCTCAACGCCGCCATCGAGGCGGCCCGGGCTGGCGAGCAGGGCCGCGGCTTTGCGGTGGTGGCCGACGAGGTGCGCAGCCTGGCGGGGCGCACCGCCCAGTCCACCAGCGAGATCCAGACCATGATCGAGAACCTGCAGCAGGGGGTCGCCAAGGCGGTGACAGTGATGCAGGAGTGCTCCCGCGAGATGGACAGCTGCGTGGATCAGAGCTCCCACGCCAACAACGCCATGGAGGAGGTACAGGGGATAGTGGTGCTGATCAGCGACATGTCGAGCCAGATAGCCTCCGCCGCCGAGCAGCAGCAGGCCACCAGCGCCGACATAGCCACCAACCTCAACCGCATCTCGGATATCTCGGATCTCAACTATCAGGGCATAGCCCGGGTGGCCGAGACCAGCCAGCAGCTCGACTCCCTGGCCGAGCAGCAGGAGAGCCTGGTCAAGCGCTTCCGGCTCAGCGCCTGATGAGGGCGTCTGTTTTTCCATTGCCCTGACACGACAAGGCCCCGCAGATGCGGGGCCTTGCTTATTCTGGCAAGAATCGCGGGATCAGGCGTAGGCGATGGCGCCCTTGCCCACCCCTTCATAGGCCACGATTTTCACGAACTTGTCGCCCACCTGCTTCTTCACCTCGCGGGCTATGTAGCAGGCCAGCAGCTCTATGGTGGTGTCGGTGTCGATCATCTCCACCTCTCCCGCCGGCATGGCAAGCTGGAACAACCCCTGGGGGGCCACGTACTTGAAGCCGAGATACTGCTCGCCGGCATCCTTCAGGGTCGCCTCGGCCAGCTCGCTCAGGGAGAGTTCGCCGAGGGCCACCTTGTCCTCTTCGGTGCCGAGGTAGATGTCGGCCCAGCGCTCGGCCCAGTTCAGCTCCAGCTCAGCGTCGCGCTCACCGTCCAGGTGGATCTCGATGGGAGAGCGATGGCCGTGGGCGATGCGCTGGCAGTTGCCATCGTGCTTTTTCAGGCCGTGGCTGTAGTGGTAGAAGGCGCCATCGATCTGCTCCTGGCGCAGGGTCAGCGACAGATCCTTGATGTTGCCGGGCAGACGCTGGGCCAGCACAGCCAGCAGATAGCGGGTGACGGACTCCTTGTCGATCTGGGGCGCAGGGATGAAGGCAAAGCCCTGAGTAGGGCAACGCAGGTGAATGGAGCGACCCGGGCGCAGCAGATCCACCGTGCTCTCCTCCCCCTCCAGATGGGCCACATGGACCAGTGCGCACTCGGCCGGCACCAGCAGCTTGTGATCTACCTCTTCATCGATGATCGACTTGATCAGTTTTTTCACCCGACCAAAGTCCAGCAGCATGCTCATCTCGTTGAGCTCGCCGCTCATCTCGACATCCACCAGCCAGCTCTCCCCCACCATGCCACGGCGTTCACACAGGTAGCTGGAATCGATCACGGTCAAATCTCTTACAAATAACTTCATCAGTCAGGCCTTGCTACAGAGAAAGTGCAGTTTGCGATATTATGACCCGCGATCACTGACAAAGGAACCGGACTCCCCCATGAACAAATTGCTAATCAAGAATGCCACCCTGGTCAATGAAGGCCGCATCTATGCCTCGGATGTATTGATTGAAGGGGAACGGATCGCCCGGATCGCCCCTCACATAGAGGCGCCCGATGCCGTGGTGATAGATGCAGCAGGTCGTCACCTCATCCCGGGAATGATCGATGATCAGGTCCATTTCCGGGAACCGGGCCTGACCCACAAGGGGACCATCGCCAGTGAATCCCGGGCCGCCGTGGCAGGAGGCACCACCAGCTTCATGGAAATGCCCAACGTCAATCCCCAGACCACCACCCTCGATGCCCTCGAAGCCAAATACCAGATAGCCGCCAACTCCTCCGCCGCCAACTACAGCTTCTATCTCGGCGCCACCAACGACAACCTCGAGGAGATCAAGCACCTCGATCCCAAGCAGTCCTGTGGGGTCAAGGTGTTCATGGGGTCATCCACCGGCAACATGCTGGTGGACAACCAGGAGACTCTGGCGGCGATTTTCCGCGAGAGCCCGGTGATGATAGTGACCCACTGCGAGGACACCCCCTCCATCAAGGTGCTGGAAGACGAGGCTCGCGCCAAGTGGGGCGAGGATGTGCCGATGCGCGAGCACGGCCGCATTCGCAATGACGAGGCCTGCTACAAGTCCTCCAGCATGGCGGTGGGTCTGGCGAAAAAGTACGGTGCCAAGCTGCACGTGTTGCACCTCACCTCCGCCAAGGAGCTGTCGCTGTTTACCGCCAGCCATGATCTCAGCGAGCTGAAAGACAAGAACATCACCGCCGAGGTATGCGTCCACCACCTCTTCTTCAACGAGGCGGATTACGACACCCTGGGCAGCCAGATCAAGTGCAACCCGGCGGTGAAGACAGCCGCCGACCAGCACGCCCTGCTGGATGCGGTACGCAACGACGTGCTGGACATCATAGCCACAGACCACGCCCCCCACACCTGGGAGGAGAAGCAGAACAGCTACTTCAAGGCGCCGTCCGGCATCCCGCTGGTGCAGCACTCCATGCTGGCGCTGCTGGAGCTCTACCACAACGGCGTTTTCAGCCTGGAAACCATAGTCCGGAAGACCTCCCACGCGGTGGCCGAGCGCTTCCAGGTGCAGGATCGCGGCTACATTCGCGAGGGTTACTTCGCGGATCTGGTGCTGCTGGATCTGGGCAAGCCCTATGTGGTCAACGACAGCAACCTGCTCTACCTGTGCGGCTGGTCACCCTTCAACGGCTACCGCTTCCACAGCACTGTGGAGATGACCCTGGTCAACGGCCAGATCGCCTGGCAAAACGGTCAGGTCACCGATCAGGTGCTAGGCAAGCGGCTGACCTTCAACCGCTGATCGCTTCATCGCCGATGCAAACGGCCGCCTCCGGGCGGCCGTTTGCATGGTGGGTTGAACAGTAGGTTGAAAAAGGCCCCTGACATGGGCCCTCGATGGCCTGATTTAGCCGCTTTGGCGGTACTTTGAGCACCAATTGCTCGCAAAGCAGGCAAACAGTCTCAGAGTGGGATTTCCCCTGTTGACAGGGTCGGGTCATCTCCATAAACTCAGCCCCCGTCAGCCGAGTTGACTCCGTCGGTGTGTAGCGCAGCCAGGTAGCGCATCTGCATGGGGTGTAGAGGGTCGGAGGTTCGAATCCTCTCACACCGACCAAATTCCCCGAGAAAGGCCTTGTCAAACGACAAGGCCTTTTCTTTTTGGCGTGGCGCGGCACAACGCTGCCCGCATTGTGTCGCCGATCTGTTTGTGCTGTAGTGATGCCGTGTTTTGCCAACCGGTGTTCGAGATGCCCCCTCCCCGCGTCTTTTGCCATCGTCTGCTGTTGCTCGGCCTCGGCGCGGCCCTGCTGCTCGGCTGCGCCACCCCCTATCACAGCAAGCCATCGTTCTGGAACGGCCAGACCGGCTTCTCCCAGACCCGGCTTGCGCCCGACAAATGGCAGCTGGAATTTATTGGCAACGATCTGGTGAGCCGGGAAACCGCCCGCAAGTATGTGCTGAAACGGGCGGGCGAAGTGGCGCAAGCCGAAGGTTATCAGTGGCTTGAGGTCAATGAATTGACCCTGCAGCGGGATGCGGTCAGGGTGACCCCAAGCCGCCCCCTGTTCGGGTTCGATGACGACGAGCCCGATCCCTTTCTGGATCAGCGCACCGTGGAGCACCGCATCTCGGCATTGCTCATATTTACCCTCACCCGCAGCGCAAAAAACGACCGAACCATGAAAGCTGATTATCTTGCAAAGATTAAAATAAACGGCGATTAATATAGGTTAAATGCAAGATCCATATCACATACAACTAATGACAACATAAAATTCTGCTACAAGGCTCTGGATTTACCCCCCCGGATTAGGCATGCTGCCAGCACACCGGCTGTCAGGAATCTACGGCCCGGATCACAAAAACGGACTGAAGTGGCACCCCTGCCACCCTAAACGCTTTGCACTTATCAAAACTGGGACCCCCCCCATGAAAATGAATAAATTGACGGCTGCCATCCTCATCGCGATGCTGGTTGGCATCCTGACTGGTCAGGGCTA
>Ga0172380_10008731_pt1 | contig 10967 bp, 12 predicted proteins | sample Leawe162metaG_FD_119747 | JGI IMG/M metagenome (GOLD analysis project Ga0172380, IMG submission 119747) | Leachate microbial communities from a municipal landfill in Southern Ontario, Canada - Leachate well 162 metaG | ecosystem: Engineered > Solid waste > Landfill > Unclassified | place...
AGGCCAGCCGAGTGTTGAGAAGGTCCAAAGTCCAGAAGAGAACCAGGTGTCGAGCGTGTCAGGGTCCTGCTCCCAGCCATCGCCTTGCGGTGCCTCAGTACCGCAGTACTGTTCTGTGCCCTTGTACCACACAGGGATTCTGTGCCCAAACCAGATTTGGCGACTAATACACCAGTCACGGAGGTTATCAATCCAGTGGAAATAGATCTTTCCGAAGTTATCAGGGAGAATATCGATTTGTCCGCCTTCAACAGCAGCGCGCATCATCTGCTTCAGCGTCGTCACCGAGCCACTTTCAATGCCGCTGATATTTGAGTGGGGAATTGTGAATTCTTTATCTACAGCAATAAACCACTGCATTTTAATCTGTGGTTCGATGGTGCCCCCACCGCGACTATTGGTCGCCACATTGTGGACGTACTTCTCATCGATTTTCTCCACAAGTCCTTTTGCTTTCAGTTTTTCAATGATTGCAGGACGCGCTTTTTTAATATGCATCCCTGCAAATTCACCCGCGATAGGGAGGAGGAGGCCTTTGTAGTCGATTACTTGTTCTTTCTCAAGCCCATGACGCTCTGCTATGTCAAAGTCAGTGGCGTCGTGCCACGGTGTGATCGTCATTACGCCCGTACCAAATTCCATATCAATAGCATCATCTTTGATGACGGTCGCAGTGATAGGTCCATTGATCCATTCAAGATCAATCTTTTGTCCATGCTTGTAGGCTGCATAGCGCTCGTCCTCAGGATGCATTACCACATACTTATCACCAAACTTTGTTTCAGGGCGTGCGGTTGCAATCGTGAATGGTCCGTATTTGAGGTAATAGAACTGATCAGTTGCTTCGACGTGTTCTATTTCATCGTCCGAAATAGTGGTTTGCATTTTGGGATCCCAATTCACGATACGCATACCGCGGTAGATGAGTCCTGCGTCATACATACGCACGAACGCTTCCATAACGGCCGCATAGCGCTTTTCATCCATGGTGTACGCATAGCGGCTCCAGTCGAGTGACGCACCCATGGCGCGGACTTGTTCGATGATGGTCGTCTTACTCTCTTCAGTGAATTGCTCAATCAATTTCAAAAGCCCTTCGCGTCCCACGTCGTAGCGAGTCTTATTTTCTTTTTTATAGAGGTCGCTCTCCACCTTTGCCTGAGTAGCCACTGCCGCTGAGTCAGTCCCGGGTATCCAGAGCGCCTTTTTTCCCTGCATGCGGGCGTAGCGGATCATGATGTCTTCAACAGCAAGCATCGCGGCGTGGCCCATGTGGAGAGTGCCCGTCACGTTTGGTGGAGGAAGGACGATGGTAAATGCCTCTGTGCGCTCGCCAGGGAGGTTGTCAGGGTTAAAGTAACCCGATGCTTCCCAGGACTTATACATCGCAGTTTCATTTGCGAGTGGGTCGTATGGTTTTAAGAAAATCTCCGGAATGTTTGGCGGAATAAAAGGCTTGCCTCCTTGCTTTTTTTGTTCGTTTTCCATATTCAAAACGAATAGTACCACGGGTTTTTAGGACGGGGAAGTACGGTAAAAACTACAGTAGTTAAGAAAAAGAGGAAAGTATAGAAAGCATGCTGGCACCGAACCATATTAGGATACCAAATGCGCCCACAGTGGAAGTTAGTGTTCCGGCTAAAATAAAAAATCTCCTTCGTGCATTTAAAAGACCAAGGGGTGTCGGAGTGTTTCGGATCGAAAGGAAGGCAGCACTTACGCTTAACAGAACTCCTCCGTACATAACTAAAAAGAAAAGCGCTATGGTTACATTTTCTCCCGCATCCTCCCAAAAGAATAATGAGAGCAAGATGCTTGGTGACCACGCAGCAAGACCAATAAAGTTTATGAGAGCAAAATATTTTAGAGAAGAATTCCCCACACTCCTCATGTTAGTACGAGAGTTGCATTTTACCAAGGGTTTATAGGTGTTGGTTGGTGCACAGAAAGATTTCCGTCGACAATCATATCCATTTCAGATGTGATGAGGCTTACACCTTGCTTTTTTTGTTCGTTTTCCATATTCAAAACGAATAGTACCACGGGTTTTTAGGACGGGGAAGGAGTTTGATATACTTACATGGATATGGAAATATACGATTATATTAATCTTACTATTGGTCTCGCGATGGCATGCTTTGCATTTGCAGCCTTGGTGAGTTCTCGAAAGTTTCTTCTACAAGGAAAGTATCTTAGATCTTTTTTGGTGCCAGGAGCTATGGTTGTGCTCGCAGGGAGCATATTGATGGTTATGTACCAATACTTCGATCTCTTTGAGTGTCGCTATAGCTCAGGAGAATATTGTGGTATGTTTTTTTTCTTGGTGTGGGTCACCATACCATTCGTTGTGGCCTACTATGTCGCGATACTTTATGCACCATTACTTTTTGTTCTTTGGATGTGGCTTACATTCCGCAAGACAGTATTGGTTGAGAGTAGGGGTATTAAAATTGCACTCGCTCTATCTCTAGTGCTCGCTTTAGCTTTCTCTCTTATTCTAGGGGGCTTTGTGATGTACATGTATAAAAAAGCAGATGGACTTGCCCACCTTCAGCAGAAAATACAAGAGAGTAGAAGTGCCTATTCGGTAGGAGTAGATGACTTTGTCTGTTTTGCAGGAACAAAGAAAGATACTGCGCCTTTTGTTTCGGATAGGATATTTACCGTTAAGACATCAACTTCGACTCGTTTTTACTATCGTCAGTATGAGAATCCTCAGTTTGACGAGTTTTTTGGGGCAAAAATTGCTGATGACTCGCGGGTAGTTATTCGGAATTTTCATCTAACACGGTACACAGAGTGTAGGAATAGCGAAAACAAGAGTTTTGTGGATGTATACAACGTGCAGTATGCAAACACTTTAGAGAAAGAAAAAAATAACGAAAAGTGGAAGCTTTCGTCCGGCGCTAATGAATTTATATGCTCAGTTACTCTAAATGAGGAAGGGGTTGTGGAAGACACACATAAGATTGATACAGTTATAGTGAGTGAACTTAATTATTTCTACTTTAAAAAATCGAACGACCCTAATGCTGACCAGCTCATCGCGATTGAAAGGGATAAAGATTCGGTGAATATTGTGGGAGAAGTTCCCGCAGAGATGTATAAGAGTTGCGAAAATTCTCTACAACAAAAGTTTACTGAGGTATACAAAGTTTACCCATCCAATTGATACTTTTTACGCCACGGGTTTTTAGGACGGGGAAGTATCTAGAGAAGTTTCTAAATAAGAATGATATATACTTATGAAATCGAACTCAGGTAAATACTCCAGTGAGGGAGTATGAGCAAGGGCTCCGAGGCCAATCGACCCTACGCTGAGCGGTTCTTGGGGGAGGGGATACAAGCTAGCTAGGCCGGCAGGCTTTCCTCCAGCAGGTCCTGAAAGGGAGATAGAGCACCCTTTTGTATGGCGGTACTGAAGTATAGCAACGCCATAAGGAAGTATCCTGCATGATGAGATGCTGCGCAGTATCTGCTGTCGCAGACGTACTAAACATCAAAACCCGCGTACTCCGCAGCTGAAAACAAATGTTGCGGAAAAAGACCACGGCAGATAACGTGGTCTTTGTTTTTAATTAACTAACGGCCACAGATTTTTAAATATTTCACGCAAGCCGTGTGCAAGTGTTGCGTCGTGGGTTTCTGTGAGATAAAAAGGGTGCTGTTTTGTGTTGACGACAAGTACGTATTGACCCATCACCCATATGGCTGAATCAAACTGTGCTTTGTCCCATACCTTGATAGAGCGACGAGGGTATTTATGTACTATCTTTGATTCAAGTGGCACACCTGAGTCGTTACTCAACATTTTGAGCTGTATTTCTTTGGGTGCTTGTTTCCAGTATCGGTTCATGGCTTTTGGAAATGCTTCTAAATAACTGGGATCAAAGAATCCCCAGCATGTAGCGTCGGCTTGCAACATGCTTTTGTCCCATTTTTGACTCTGTGAGTTAAGGAATTGTTCCATCTTACTTTCTTCTACAAATCGTATGTGTGGGACAGGATATGATTCTTCTGCTGTGGCTCGTGAGAGTTCAGTAGCAAATTTTTTGAGGACATTTTCCTTCAATCGAAGCTGTCTACGATCTTCCTCGAGAATATTCTCTATGTTGTCCGCCTGTACGATGGTGAAGGTGTGCGGGCGTTTTGTCGTATTCTCAATAATAAATCCTTTTTCTGCCAACCCGTGCGCGATGCTATACGCAGTTGTGCGTTTTTCTTTGATAATTTTTGCGAGCACTGTAGGCGGAGCCTCTTTTAGTTTAAAGAGTGCTTTGTACAGCTTAGCTTCTTTCGGGTTCATTCCTAAAGAAAGTAATATTTTGTCATCCATATGCCACAAGCTTACTTTGTTGACGATAGTTTGTCAACATTTGTTGTAACAATCTTTGACATATTTTAGATTCCGAAGTATTTTTATTGATAGATAGAACGCAGGAGAATGGAATGGAGAAGCCTCTAGAGATAACAGAGTTGGGGTTCTGCCAATTGGTGGCTAAGAAGTGGGGTGACAACTATATGTCGTTTACCAAATTGGCCTCAGAAGTAGGAATTCACGTAGATGAGCTGCGTCAAATTGTCTATGAACATAAGCTACCAGAGATAAAGGGGAATTCCGCTATTGGAAAAAGAAGATCTACGAAAGGACGCATTCGATTAGTCACACGAATTTGCGATTTCTTCGATCTTGACTTGGAAGCATGTTTGGAATCTTGTGGACTTCCATTCGATGCCTACGAGACACACAGAGCACACTCGCAAAGAGTGGAAGTGACTGTCAGTGATTTAGAAATGCTCATAGCATATATGAGTCAGAATTTTCTGCGAAAGCTCCCGTCTTCTCGAATCCCAATGAGGATTCTTTACCTGCGTGATGAGGCACACATCCGTGAAAACCGACAACAGGAAACGGATGAGTAAATGGGCTCTGGTACGGAAAGCGCGACAGCTCGGCAACCACAGTCTTGTTAATCGTGAATGATTGGTCAGGGGGAAGCGGAGAATAAGCGGAAAACGGATGACTTGGCGGGTAGATATAATTTCTACCCGCTATTTTTTATACTGCAAATTTAAATACTCGCTGAAAAATTTCCATCTGCCACCATGTCGATTTCGGATTCTATGGGGTTGGTGGAGTGGCGAGGGTAGCAGCAGGCGCGTGTTGTTGCGATTGGACATGATCCTCAAGCAATTAAAAGGTATCAGGCCACTCGCGTGCATCGTGAATAATGCCGAGAATGACGAGGTTATTTTCTATCACAGAATACGCCACAATATAAGGTGTATGTGGGACGACTAGCTCGCGAGTATGAGTCACTCTACCGGGATGACCAATTCCTGGAGTTTCCGCAATATGATGCACGCTTGCGAGAATAGCGAGTGCGACACGGCGGGCTCCGTTTGGGCTACGCTCAGTAATATACTGACGTGCGTTTTGAAGATCTACGCGAGCACTCAGTGTCCAGATGATGCGCATATCATTTTAGAGAGCGCGGTTGTGGGGCAGGGAGTTCCTTCTTGGTGTCCCAAGATTCTACCCATTGTTCCATGTCTTCATGAGGGATGCCCGGGGCGCCAGATCTCACTTCTTTTAGAGATTGTGTAATACGCGCAATTTGCCAAGCATTTTGCTCCACGTACGATGTAAGGGCTTCATTAGCAAGGAAGGCCTTGCTACGCTTGGTATCCCTAGCAAGAGCGTCAAGCTTTTTGCTGAGTGCTGATGTGAGCCGTACGGTCATTGTGGTACTTTTCCCAGAGCTTTTTTGTTTGGAGATACTTTTTGTATTCATGTATAAAATGTATCACATATGAACACAAATACAACATATGTAGCACAATATTGGACTTTACGCGCTTACCGAAAGATTTCCATCGGCGACCATATCGGTTTCGGATTCTATGTGGCCAGTGGAGTGGCGGGAGTGGGCGGCAAGCGCGATCATGATGGAGTTGTCACCTGTGAGTTTTTTCTCGGGGAGATAGAGGGCGACTTCGGGATGGTCTTTTTCGAGCACAGCTTTAAACGCTCTGCGAATATGTGTGCTTGCAGAGACGCCACCACCCAAAATGACGGACTGTGCGCCGTGGTTTTCGATAGCCGTTTTTGTCTTTTTCAAAAGGACGTCAGTCGCCGCATCTTCAAACGCTTCAGAGATTTCTTCGCGGTCTTCTTCGGAGAGATCTTTATCTTTTACATGATAGAGAACGGCGGTTTTAAGTCCTGAAAAAGAAAAGTCGCAGTCGGGAGTGTTGAGCATGGGGCGCGGAAAGGAAACAGTGTTTGGTATATGTTTCTCGCGTCGTGCCTCTGCACGTTTTGAAATTTCAGGGCCACCTGGGTACGGAAGTCCTAAGGTGCGCGCCACTTTATCAAATGCTTCACCGACAGCGTCGTCGCGCGTGCGGCCGATGAGTTCGTATGAGCCCCATTCTTTCATCAAAACAATCTCCGTATGTCCACCAGAAATAAGGAGTGCGATAGCGGGGAAGGCAAGAGGCGCTATCTCAGTTCCATTAAACAACGAACCAAAAATATGTCCTTCCATGTGGTTTACGCCCACAACCGGCACATTCCAGAGACTCGAAAGCGCTTTGGCAAAATTGATACCGACCCAGAGTGTGGGCTCGAGTCCAGGCCCCTTTGTGACGGCGATGAGATCTATTGCATGAGTGTTGTATTGTTCGAAAAAAGCTATGAGTGCGTCGGCAAGGCCTGGCTCGCGCGCGAGTAGTATTTGGAGTTCTTCTTTTTTCTCAGGGAAAAGAGCGTGGTGGGGAAGTTTCGGCAGGTTCGCTTGCGAGAGTGCTTTTTCGAGCATGGGCACAAGCGTGAGTGCGTGTTCGCGTTTAGCGACCGCAGGAAATACACCACCGTACTCACGGTGGATTTCTATTTGCGAAAAGAGTGCATCGCCCAAGACAGTGTAGGTCGCATGAGGGAAGTCACCTGTCGCCTCAATAATGCTCACGGCAGTCTCGTCACAGCTTGTCTCTATGGAAAGGATGATCATGGAAGTAGTGTGCGTAAAATAGATTAAAAAAGCAACCACGAAGAGGGATTGCGGTGTGCCTGTTCTGTACAAATCTTAGATACATGGTATAAGAAACCCAGAAAAAGAAAGGACTGTGGCATGGAAATCCCACAAGAGATACTGGACGCTTGGGATTCCGAGACACTTTCCCAAGTGACAGAAGCGCTACGTGTACTCCCTGAAGATCTTCATCCAGCTGTTTTTTACCTGGGTGGACTGATTGAGAATACCAGGCACTCGATGGTGCCGTTTCTATTAAAAGAAGAGCCTGACTTCTCAGGCATATATGCGAATTTTGGTATTGACGCTGATGAGGTGCATGAAGCATCTGTCGATCTCTATCTGGAATTGCCAAAGATATTTGATGAATTTGTAGCGCTACTCAATGCCTTGATTCGAGGCGAGTATATCTCGGTATGGATGTTCTTTAATGAAAGATTGCAGTTCTTTACCATTTCGACGTCTGCCGTCGCTGCTACTTCGGACGATATGGCAGAAGCGGATTCTTTTCTCGAAAGAAAAAACAAAGAACTTTTTCTTCTTCGAGATACAGTCGCTACATTGTCGCGTTATATGTCAGGCGCCGCGACTCCACCTCATTGAGGTGGAGTCGTTTTTTTAGAGGGTGTGGAAGGGTAATGGTTGATTGATAGGAATACGGAAACTTGCAGCACCATACTGACCTCCGCCGCCATAGCGTTTTGCTATTTCTGAAAGATCTATACTTCCGTCACCACGGAGCGAACAGTGCCAGTGACCTTCCCGGCCATACCACACGATAGCGAATGGTCCTTTTTTTGTGGCGAGGCGATGACCTACCTCTGATTTAAAAATACCCGATGCATTCACGGCGAGTACGGTGAATTCGTCGAACTGTACTTCTTCTGCTCCAGATACTATCGACTCACATATATGATTGTAGTATTCGCTGAAAGCTGCGCCTTTGGAAACGAGCTTGGAAAACGATTCTTCGTTTTCCATTTGTTCAGCAACCGCATCAAAGCTTTCAAAGGTAAATGGCACGGTACCGAGAAATGCACTTATTTCTTTCCCGTTTGGAATAGTGTGACGCCAAAGATCATTATCTTGGATGTGTGCCAAGAGGCGAGGGAGGGGTACGTCAGGGTGGAAATAACTCCATGCGATACCGGCACCCGAACGATCGATATCAAAAGTATGATTCTGTGTTGCTTCTACCGCTTCTTGTGATCCAATGTGATGATCGAGTACAGTGAGCTTGTGGGCATCTTTTTCTAGTACAAGAAGTATTTCTTTTGGATAACTGAAATCAACAATATATACCTCTTTACCCCCGAGTCCTTCTGGAGGCATGTTGCCGTGCGAGACAGGAAGATAGTCTGCCGAGTCACCAAACTTTTTCCATGCAGCGTATGCCGCTCCAAAGCCATCGGGGCAGTTGGCATGGTAGAGGATAACGATATCTTTTGTGATTTCCATATATATGAGTGTATAGGAATATGCACAAAAAGCACAAGGGCTTCAAATTGCAAAGATATGGTCTCCGTGTGGATGGATGCAGGTTTCATATTTTCTGGCGCACTTGTGGTCACGCGTTGCTAAGTATTTTGTATCGCAGGCTCACAAAATACTAAGCACTCTCGACCAAACGTCAGGATTGGTCCCTACAGGACCGGTGCAGGTTGTCGATATTTTGTTTCCCGTTGGTCACAAAATATTAGGCAACCTTTTCAAATCGTGACGAAATGCCTCCCAGGCATTTCTACGTGCGCACAAATTTAAAAAGCGAGACATACAGTCTCGCTTTTTAAATTTGTGCGCACGTCAGGATTTGAACCTGAGACCCCTACAATGTCAATGTAGTACTCTAACCAGCTGAGCTACGCGCGCTTTTCAACTTGGCTAATATATCAAACTGTGGAGATAAATGTAAGATGGTATACTTTCATGTAATGAAATCTTTAGAAAATCTAGGAGTTTCCGGGTATTCTCAAAAGGATGTTTTGCAGAAAGAAGGCATCGTCATGTCTGCTGCTATGGAGCGGGAGGCAGAAGGTGTTCTCGAAAATCTTTTAGAAAGGGAAGAAAATAGATTTTTGACTGAAATCGAACAAAATAGAAAAGCACTTGATGGATTTGCTAGTGCTGTAGAAGCGCTAGCGTTTGCTCTTTCAAGAATAGAAGAGCGACAAAGAAGGACGTTTCGTTTTGCATTTACAAATGAAATTCCAGGAGTAAAGATAGAAGGTGTGAGCTTCGATGGGTTAAAAAGAAATATTGATACAGTGCTTGAACACGCAGAGGAGATCGGTAGAGGAGGAGATGGTTTTGTGGTTATCGACAAAAGTGAAGTGCGAGGACTCCCCCCAGAGATTTGCTATAAGTTTACGATACAAGAAGCTACTCCACGAGGGAGAAATTCTATAGAAGTGGAAACTGAGCTCCAAGAAAAATTTTATCGTGCCGCAGGCCGTTTACCGAATAGTAAAATTGGTGTACCAGCTCCTTTTTATGCGGTGGAAATTGGTATCAATAAAGTTATCGCAATGGAGAAGCTTCATGCGCGAAGTGTTGATGATATCTTGCATGGAGCAGGGAGTCTTCCTGAAGGGTTTGATGTAGATATTTTTTGCGATGAACTTGCTGCTTTCCTAGATCACGTACATCAACAAGGTTTATATCATCGTGACATGCACTTTGGTAATATCATGATTACCCAAAGAAAAGATCTCGTATCTCAAGGTTTCTGGGGGTACGTTATTGACTTCGGTCTTTCTGTGGAGGATCAAACTGGTCTTGAGCCTTATAAAAAACAAGTTGCAGGAGATACATTTACATATTCTAGAGACCATGATATAATAATTTCTCTACGTCAGTCCCTTAAGAAGACGTTGAAGGATAAAACATTCTAAACTTGAGAAAAGGGTATGGCAGTGATTACGCCAACAGCAATACAAAAGTTTAGAAAAGCTCTCGCGGAGAGTCTTCTCGGTGAGGGTGAAATGCGAAAAGTTGAGGGAATGGGAGCTCTTTTTATCTCTCGAGTCCTTCCTGAAAAGGGAAGGGATGGATATACATGGTTGTATTCCCTGGAAATCGACGGAATAACGTACCACTTCTATAGTAATGGGAATCCGTAAGATAGAATAGGAGTGGCAAAATTGAAATTATGTAGAGTAGTGTCGTCGTGACTTTCGAGCATATGCTCGTTCGACCCGTCCTTGCCTTGTGTTGGCTGAGGACGGGTCGTTTTTTATATGAGCTCACTCAAAAAATAATAATAAGGACAATACGTTCAATATATTTATTTACTTATTCTAAAAATCGTGCTATAATTTCGCCAGCGCGGCGAGTTCTTAATTCTCGCAAAGCGCATTTCAACGCGTACCGAAGGGTGAATGATGCTAAGCGAAACTGCTGTTGTAACACTCACAAGAGACCTAAAGAGAAAGCCTCTTGAGGGAGGCGAGATGCGCGAAGTCGAGGCTGCTAAATCCCAGGTGGCTTTGAAGGTTCTGTATGTTTCTCTTGTCGACCCTATTGTCGGCATGCCTGGATACATGCATATCTTCACTCAGACTGTCGACGGCTACACGCGCCATTTCTATGAAGAAATAGCCCGAAGAGGCTGATGCGACGCCCGCCACGATTGTGGCGGGCGTCCTCAGCCTTTTGTTATATATATGGCATACTTAAGAAATAAGCCCCAAAAACGTCTCTATACACTATGGGTCAACCTATATCAGATAAAAAAATACCAAATACGCCCTTTCGGTTTGTGCTTTTTGCTATCCGACCTCATTGGCGGTATGCGACGTTTGCATTGATTGCAGTCACCATTGCCCAAATACTAGGGAGTCTTTCGCCGTATATATTGAAGCTCCTAGTGGACGCTGCTCTTGCGGGAGGAGAGAGGGCTGAGCAAGTTGCCAACATTACCTGGTGGAGTGG
>Ga0172380_10008732_pt1 | contig 10967 bp, 9 predicted proteins | sample Leawe162metaG_FD_119747 | JGI IMG/M metagenome (GOLD analysis project Ga0172380, IMG submission 119747) | Leachate microbial communities from a municipal landfill in Southern Ontario, Canada - Leachate well 162 metaG | ecosystem: Engineered > Solid waste > Landfill > Unclassified | place...
CCTTCTTAAGCAGGGCATCTACCGCCGAGTTGAGGTTAAAGGGAAAGCCCGGTGGGCGCGCTACCCCGAGCTTGTTGTCTATATAAAAGCAGCGCTGGCACTCCTGAAAGAGGTCTATTTTGGAGCGCGACAGCGTCCAGCTAGGGCCGCCGTAGCTGTAGTTGGGGTTGCGGTTGGGCTTGTAGAAGCTGCTCACCGAGCTATTCTATCCCAAAACGCACCCGCGGCCTACTCTGCCTTGTTGCCAAAGCGGCGGCGCAGGCGGTTTTCTACTTTGGAGAGCACGGAAAATATGAGCAGGCCCAATACAGTGGCGGCAAGCGCTACCGCAAAGTAGCCAAACCCCGCCGTCATGCCCACTGCCGCCACCAGCCAGATGCCCGAGGCGGTGGTAATCTCGGCCGCGTGCTCGGTGCGCAGTGCGAGCCCTGAGCCTATAAAACCGATACCGATGACGATTGATGCCGCTATCTGGAGAGGGTTAACGCTCGTAAAGTTCGTAAGCTGGTAGGAGGCTACAAGCCCCGCCACAGTAAAGAGCGCCGAGCCCAGGGACACAAGCGCGTAGGTGCGCATGCCGGCGTGCTTGCCGGAGAGTGAGCGCTCGAGCCCCATGCACGCACCCAAGATTGCCGCAACGAACAGGCGCGTGATGACCTCCATTTCTATAGACGACAATGTGTATCCAAACATCTGCTAATACTAACGCGATAATTAAAGCGCTCGGAACGTTGCCCACAGAGGGCCGCCGTCGGCATCGGCCAGCGGCTTGTCGCTCGAGAGGCTGAAGGTGCGGTCGCCGTTGTCTACCGAAAGCCCGACAAAGTAGCTCTGCCCTCGCTCCGTGTTGCGCAAAAGCCCTACGCTGCCCTGCTTGTCCGAGGGGGCAAAAAGCCGGGCGCCCAGCGCGTTGCCCGGCTTGCCCTCGCGCGAGACGTACACCACAACCCAGACGGGCCGGGCAATATTGAGGCGGGCAATGGTAACGCTCGGGCCTGCCGGCTGGTCGGCAACCGCCAAGGCCGCCTCGGTAGGAGTTGTCTTTTGTGGCGTTGCGGCGGCGGGTGCGGCAGAGGCAGTCTCTGCGGTAGAGGTTGCGGCACCCGATGTCTCGCCTAAGGTACCGGCAGACGACCAGACGGTTGCCAAAAGTACGCCTAGTATCATCCCGCTTACAAGCAGGCCTGCGTATACCGGTGCCTGTGTGGTAGCAGCCTTCTTGCTGCTGGGAAAGTTGAGGCCGTTTGCGGCTATTTTTTGAGGTTCCTCGACTGCCGGGGCCGCCGCAGGTGCGGCGGGAGGGGCGCTTTTAGGAGCAGACCATGCGAGGCCCGGCTTCTTGTCTTTATCCTCCATACGCCACTATTCTACCTTGGTCTCTCCGCTGCACAAGGTCCCCGCCTCCTCCAAGACCGCTGTGGCTTTGTGCCCAGTAACCCCGGCCTCGGGCAGGGCGCGCGTGTTGCTTATGAGCTCGCTGCACAGCACAATGCGCTTCTCAAGCAAAAGCATCTTCTCCCGGCGGTTAAGCGTAGTAAGCGCGGTTATAGGGTAGAGCCCGGCCGCGTCTATGCGGTCGTGCAGGGTGTGGCCCGAGGGCTGCTCCCAGCTTAAGAGCTCGAGCCCGGCGCAGGCGGCATAGTTGCTGGCGTGCGACGTAAATTTGGTGTTGGTAACAAGCAGGCCGCGCACCAGGGCTTTGTCGCCCTTTGCCTTGCCTGCGGCGCGTATATCGTCCATGCGCGCCTTAACGTACAGCGCGGTCTTAAGGTCGGTCTTAAAGCCCGGGCTGTTGTGGAACTTGGCCTCCACGTACAGGAGCTCGGTGCCCTTTTGGGCGACCACGTCCACCTCGTGCTCGACACACGCCCCGCGCACAATGCGGTCGGTAGACGCCTCCCAGCCCTCTGCGCGCAGCAGCGCCGCAACATACGACTCGAACGGAAAGCCCGACGGGCCGAAGTCCCACACCGCGCGCTTAAGTGAGTAGCGCGCCGCAATACCGCGGCGCTGCTCGCGCAGGCGCGCAAATGCCCGCCGGTAAATTTCCTGCGTTGTTATGCCGTCGAACAGCTCCTCGCCCACGAGCTCTGATATCTCGCGCGCGGAGGTGCGGTCTGCGCCCGCGCGCGCCAAAGAGCCCAAAAGCTTGTGATTGTCGAAGGCCTCGCGCGTGCCGTCGGCCTTGGTGATAAGCAGGGCCATTGAGCTTAGTATACGCTCACTTTTTGTATCACTCCCCCGCCAAGGCACCGGTCCTGTCGATAAACGACAAGCGACTGGCCCGGCGGCGCATAATGAGGCTCGGCCAGCGTCACTGTATTATTCTCCGCATCAAGTTCTGCCGCCATAAGCTCCTGGCGGTACCGGTAACGCGCCATGCAGGGCCCGCTCGCGGCCTCGCCTATCCAGTTTGTGTCGGCCAGCTCCAGCTTGGTGGCGCTGGCGTGGGCAGGAAACTTGTTTGCCGAGACGGTTATGGTGTTTGCCGCCAAGTCTTTGCCAATAACATAGTGGGGCGGCGTGTCCGGCCCCATGCGCGAGAGCACAAAGCCGTGCCTCTGGCCCATGGTGTAAAGCAGTGCGCCCTCGTGCGAGCCTATGGGCTCTCCATCCTCGCCTAGCACCACGCCGGGCTCTGGGTGCAGCTCGCGCTTGAGCATGTCGCTTGCCGATATCGGGCCCAAAAAGCAGAGGCCCTGGCTGTCCGGGCGCGCCGAGTTTGGCAGCACAAACTTTTCCGCCAGTGCGCGCACTTGCGGCTTTGTTAGGTGTCCTATGGGGAACAGGACATGCGCCAAAACCTCCTGTGGCACCGCCCATAAAAAATATGACTGGTCTTTGTTGGCGTCAGCTCCTGCAAGTAGCTCGCCGTCTTTTATTTGTGCATAATGGCCGGTGGCAACATAGTCCGCGCCCTCTGTCATGGCCCACTCATAAAACAGGCCGAACTTAATCTCTTTGTTGCATAAGGCGTCAGGGTTTGGGGTCCTCCCTTTTTCAAACTCCTTTATGGAGTGCGCAAACACCCTTTCCTGATACTCGCGAGACAGGTCTATCTCTTTAAACGGGATTTTTAGGTGGGCGGCCACACGCATGGCGTCGAGGCGGTCTTGCCCGGCGGTACACGGGTAGCCGTCAATGGTGATTGTTATAAACACGCCCACAACGTCGTAGCCGTCTTTGATAAGCAGAGCAGCCGAGGTAGCGGAGTCTACCCCGCCCGAGAGCCCCACGTATACTCTCGTACGCTTAGTCATGCCCCTGTTATAGCCTGTTTAGAAGTACGGGTCGAGGTACTTTGCCTTGTTGGCCAGGTGCGCCTCATACGTGGTCGTAAAGTGGAAGTTCCCGTCGAGGTCCGAGAGGAAGAATATATACTTGCTCTTTATCGGGTTAAGAGCCGCGGTTATAGAGTCGAGCCCGGGGTTGTTTATGGGCCCCGGCGGCAGGCCCTTGTACTTGTAGGTGTTGTACGGCGAGTCAATCTTGAGGTCGGTGAGAGTGACCTCAAAGGTGTTCTTGTTGATGATGTAGGGGAAGACGGCATCAACCTGCAGCGGCATACCAATGTCTATGCGGTGCCACAGGACGCCGGCAATTTTCTGCCTGTCGAAGGTCTTGCTGGCTTCCTTCTCAAGTATCGAGGCCATGGTAAGGATCTCAAGCTCAGTGTAGCCCGAGGCCTCAATCTGCTTAGCGAGCTTGTTGAGCCTTGTGTGGAACGCGTTGTTAAACACCGAGAGTATAGCCTCGGTAGTGTCCGACGGCATAAAGAAGTACGTGTCGGGGAACAGATACCCTTCCTTGCCCTCTGTCGCCTGGAGGAACGCCTTGCGGTCAAAGTCGGGGATCTTCTCAAAGAGGATGCGGGCAATATCCTTGGTGGTCGAGCCCTCCGGTATCATGACGCGCACGGGAGTTGTCTCAAAGTCGCCGCTCACCACCCGTGCCGCCACCTGCAGGAGGTTTTGGGGGCGGCCAAAGTAGTACACGCCGGCAGGCATAGAGCGGTCGTCGCCCAGCACGCGCGCCGCCTGCCTAAACGTCCACGAGTTGCGTACAATGCCGCGCGCCTCGAGTATCTCGCCCACCTCCTTAAGCGAGGCGCCTTTGGGTACAGAAACGTACGAGCCCGACGGAAAGTACGAAACCGGCGCAAGCGTCACCATGTAGAGTCCCCACCCCAAAAGCAAAATAATGCCCACGGTAACAACTGCGTGCTCGAGCATGCGCAGCCCGCGGTACCAGCTCCAGCCCCGTATACCCCAATGTATAAACGTCGGAAAGTGCAGGTGGAGCTTTTCTACATGATGAGGTTTGAGCATACGGAATGATTATATAGGTAAATTGACAGGCGCCTCGGAGCGGCGGCTCGGTACGCGGTCCAGCGCGGGCGTTTGCACCACCGAGCTGGGGAAGTGCCATATGGTAGCCAGCTCCTCGGTGGTCATGAGCGTAGGCACCTGGTCGTACGGCACATAAAAGTATGCGCGGTGCTTGTAGCGGAAGAACAGATTGCGGCGCACGCGATTCTCGCGGATACCGTTCCAGTCCTGCCAGGGGTAGTCAAAGTCGCTGTTGCCGCGGGCCGGCATTATGGCGTTGTAGTTGGGCTGGTTATACGCGTCAAAAAACTTAACAACGTTGCCGATGTTGACCCCGATAAAGTTGTCGTTGCGGGCCAGGTATATGACACGGATGCCGCACTCAAAGTACAGCTTGGTGAGCGAGCGCTCTATTGCCTCTACCTGCAGCTTTTCTCCGCCGGAGAGCAGCGTCGAGCCGCGCGAACCGACCTTCTTCTTCTCGGCGTCATCATCAACAAGGGCCTGCGCACGCTCAATGGCCTGCTTGGTTATGCCATTGAGCTTTGCCTTAGCCTTGTCCTTCCACGGGTTGCCGCTCACGCCAAACCCGTACCACCAGTTGGTACCCTTGAGGCTGTTGCTCTTGGGCGCCCTCATAATTATCTGCATCCAAATATGCTCGCCCTGCCCTATCTGGCCCAAGAACTCGACCAGGTTGGATATAGGGTCCACCTGGCTCTCGGGCTTGTCGGGGCTCTTGTCGAGCCCGTAGTCTATGTAGGTCTTGATAGGCAGCGCATCCGCGTCGCCTGTCTTTTTGTACTCGGCGCCCCACAAGCTGTACTCGTCGGTATTAAAGTTGATGGGCGCCACGTAGTCTTGCACCTCGGTTACTCTGGCCTCGGGGAACTGCCCGTACAGCTTGGCCTCGAGCACATTCTTCCATCCCTTGCGGCAATGGAGATAAAACTTGACCTGGCCCTCATTAGAAGCTATCTCGATAGTAAACACCGCACGAAACTTGCCCTCCCATACGCGCGCAATAAAGGTGCTCTCGCCGCCGGAGTTCCACATCGCGGTCAAAAACAGCTCCATGGAGAGCGGCGACTTCTCGACCTCGGGCGGGAGCTGGATCTCCAGCAGCACATACTCCTGCTTAAACCAGAACGCGTAGTGCAGGTAGTGCATCCACGTTATCCAAAAAAAGACCGCAAGGCCTACGGGGAGCCATATCGGCGAGAGCGCGATGACCATGGCCAGTGTGCCCGAGATGGCGCCCGGGTCTATGCCCGCCACCACAAGCACAAATATTACAAATGCCACCGGGATGACCACAAGGGTCTCAAACGCCCAGTCTCCTATCACCTTTTCGGACACATAATGCGCGCCGTCGTGCGTCCACAGCAGAAAAATCCTTTTGTACCAGGGTTGCTTATCAAAAGGTACGCCGCCCCCTCCGTGTGCCATGCTACTATTATACTGCAATATTTATGCAGCCGAACGAATTGCATAACTTTGACACGCTCGAGCGCAATGTGGACGCCTTTAATGCGGCCGTAGGCGCGGGGTTTTGGGATGTTGTGTTTGCCGACCCGATGCTTTACCTGGGGTATGCGTTTGCCTTTCTTGCGGCGGTAGGGTTTGTCAAATTTTTTATGGGGTTTGCCGCGGGGTTGCCCAAGGTGTTTACCATAGACGCTCACGAAGAGCATCAGGAGCATCACCGGGTGCGGGCCACGCAGGGGTTCTTTATGCTGGTGTACCTCTTTATTGTCTGGGAGATAGTGCGCTGGTTTTTGGGCGGACTATTCGGCCTGTTCGGGCAGTAGAAAAGCCTCTTAAAAAAATCCAGGTGGGGGCGTGCCGCGTTTTAAGGAGCAAAGCGACTATAAAACGTGGGGCTAAGGATTTTTTTAAGAGGCTTTTCGGATGCTATTTAACGAGGGTGAAGGTGGAATCTTTGCCGCGCTTAAAATACTTCTGGTTTTGGAGGTTGACCACGATAGTGCCGGGCTTAACATGGCGCTCCTTTAAGACCGAGGCGATAATCTGGTCCTTGGTCATGGGGCCGCTTTTGCGCAGCGCCTCGCGGATAACGTCGCGTACCACGCCCTGGGTGTAGCCCCACTCCTTGAGCGCGTACATGCCGCGGCCCACCAGGACAAAGCGGTCGTCCTTAATAAGCTCGTTGTGGGTGGTGGCCACGTGCGCCGCGCGGTTAAACATCTTTTCTATAAGGTTCGAGACCTCGCGGAAGTGCAGCGGCGAGCCGTGCTTCTTAACGGCGAGGTAGGCGTAGTCGCGCACGCCCTTTGTCTTAACATTAGGAGAGCTGGCCGGGCCCCACTCGCCCAGCGGGTTCTTGCCGATGCCCTTAGAGATAGCAAGCCAGCGGCGTAACACCTCCTCGTTGCGGTGCTTGTCGTTTATAGTCTGGAGTTCCTTGAGGAAGCGGTCTATCATCTCGCCCTCGGGTATGAGGTCCTCGTCGGAGAGGCCCGAGTAAAGGCTCTTAAGAGCGCCCTCTACCTTGCCGGCCAGCTCCGGGTCTACATACCAGCAGCGGTTGACCTCGTCGTCCTCCTTGCGGAACTTGAACGGGTCGCCCAAGACCAAAAGGAAGTAGATATGGTTCTGCATGGACTTGTCCTTGGTCATAAAAGCCAATAGGTCGTCCTCGCAGACAATGCCGCCCAGGCCGTCAATGATGCGGCACAGCTCCTCGAAGGCGTCCTGCGCCGCCGCAAAGCCCGGAGACTTCTTAAGGCTGGCCAGCGCGTGGTTCTCTATCTGGCGGACGCGCTCGCGGGTAATGCCGTAGCGCTTGCCAATGGCCTCGAGCGTAACGCGCTCAGGAGAGGCACCCAGGCCAAAGCGGGCCTCCAGCACGGTACGGGAGCGCTCGGGGAGTGCCACGAGGAGCTTTTTTACTATCGCTTTGGGCTTAAAGCCTGTTTTGTCCGCCGAGCTGGATTGGGTGGGTGCCATATAAATACGTGTTTGTGTGGTCTAATATATCACAGTCTACTAAAAGGGTCAACTTTGTCAAACAACGACAAAGGTGACTATCTTGCCCGGTATATAGAGCGCTTTTTGCTCTGCTTTGCCCTCGAGCCACTTCCCTACCTGGGCGCGAGCGGCTGCCAAAACCTCCGTTTCTGTGGCGCTCATGCCGACCACAATGGTGCCCCTCACCTTGCCGTTAACCTGCACGGCAATGGTCGCGGTGTCGGCCACCAGCTTGGCCTCGTCATAGGCAGGCCACGCACCCAGCGTTATGCCATGTTGCTCGGCAAGCTCATGGGTCAGGTGCGGTGCAAGCGGGTGCAGGAGCCTTAGGAACACAGCATAGGAGTCCTTGGGTGTACCTGCGTCTTCGAGCTCCTTAAGCGCAATCATGAGCGCGGATATAGCGGTGTTAAACTTGAGCCCCTCCAGGTCGTCGGTGACCTTCTTTATAGTCGGGTCCATGACCAACTCCGCCGCGTCAATTGGCTCGAGCCTCCACACTTTTTCCAAAAACCGGCGCACTCCCGAGATATTCTTAGTGCTCCACGGCTTCATGCTCTCAATCGGCCCCATAAACATCTCGTACAGGCGCAGCGTGTCGGCTCCGTACTGAGCAACTACATCGTCGGGGTTTATGACATTGCCCTTAGACTTGCTCATCTTGGTGCTGTCCTCCGCCAAGATAATACCCTGGTGGCGCAGCTTGAGGAACGGCTCGCCAAAGGCTATATGGCCGCGGCTTTGCAGCGCCTTGGTAAAGAAGCGCGCATACAAGAGGTGCAGCACGGTATGCTCGGCGCCGCCCATGTAGAGGTCTACAGGCAGCCAGTTCTTAAGGGCGTCCTTGCCGGCAAATTCCGCAGCATTTTTAGGGTCGGCAAAGCGGTAGTAGTACCACGAGGAGCACACAAAGGTATCCATGGTGTCTATCTCGGGCCTCCAGCCGGGGCCAAATATCCTCTCCGTGCGCTCCAAGAGCTCCTTGGACTGCCCCAGAGGCGAGGTGCCGGTGGGCTTAAACTCTACATCCGTAGGCAGCATCCAGGGCAAGTGTTCCTCGGGCACGGGGTGTGCTTGCCCCTGTGGGTCGTACACCACCGGTATAGGCGCGCCCCAGTAGCGCTGACGGCTTATGAGCCAGTCGCGCAGGCGGTAGGTCTTAACCATTTTGCCGCCCGCATGCCCGGCAATCTTTTTCTTGGCCTCCTCAGTTGTTAGCCCGCTAAACTCTCCGGAGTTTACGAGCACGCCGTCGCCGCTGTAGGGCGCATCAAAGTTCTTTAGGCGCTCGAGCCACAGCGGCAGCTCGGCATTAACCATCGTGCCCGGCACAAAGTCTTTGGCCGGCACCCAAAGCACCTCGCCCACGTCCGGGTCGGTGCGCTCTACCTGTGCGTCACTCGCAAGTTCAAAATAGAGCCCTTCTGTAAGCGACACGCGATTCTCGTCCTTGTGCTTGGCAAAGTACTCGGCCATGACCGTGCCGCCCAGTGTGCCCACAAGAGTTATGTCGGTGTAGCCGGTCTCCTCGCGTATCTCGCGGCGCGCAGCCTCTTCGGCGCTCTCGCCCTCCTCAATGCCGCCTATAACGACCGTGTCCCAGTTAAACTTCTGCGAGCGCAGTATAAGGAACAAGCCGGTCTTGGGGTCGCGCACCACGGCATGCACGTTGCGGCGGGTCTTGCTCTGCTTGCCCGGCATCGGCGGGTTGTTCTTGTCTATGATGTGCGGCATTACCACCTCGCGCACTGGGATGCCGAACTTTTTGGCAAACTCGTAGTCGCGCTCGTCGTGCGCGGGCACGGCCATAATAGCGCCGGTGCCGTAGTTGCCCATCACGTAGTCGGCTATATAGACAGGAATCTCATCATTGTTGGCGGGGTTTATGGCTTTGATGCCCTCGAGCGTGACACCTGTCTTCTCCCGGCCCTCGGAGGCGCGGTCTATGTCGGTTTTGTTTTTTGTCTCCTCTATATACTTCTCTATCTCGGCCCAATTCTCTACGGAGCCTTTGAAAGTTTGGACAAGCGGATGCTCGGGAGCCAGCACCATATAGGTCGCTCCAAACAGGGTGTCCGGCCGCGTAGTAAACACCTTTATTTTTTCGCTAGCACCAGCAATCGCAAATTCAATCTCGGCGCCTTCAGAGCGTCCTATCCAGTTGCGCTGGTTAATTTTGGTAGACTCCGGCCAGTCAACCTGGTCGAGGTCATCATGCAGTGCATCCGCAAACTCCGTAATCTTAAAAAACCACTGCTCCAGGTCCTTCTGCACTACTTTGGTGCCGCAGCGCACGCACACGCCTTTCTCGCCGCTCTCGGAGACCGTCTGCTCGTTGGCCAGCACGGTCTGGTCCTTGGGGCACCAGTTGACCTTGGCCATGCGCTTGTACGCCAGGCCGTTTTTGTACAAAAAGAGGAAGAACCACTGCGTCCACTTGTAATACTCCGGCGTGTGCGCGGCTACCTCTCGCGACCAGTCGTAGGAGAGGCCCAGCGACTGTATCTGCTTGCGGAACGTGTTTATGGCCTTGTCGGTAGTCTCTTGCGGCGGTACGCCGGTCTTTATAGCGTAGTTTTCTGCCGGCAGGCCAAATGCGTCCCACCCCATCGGGTGCAAAACGTTGTAACCCTGCATCCGCTTAAAGCGGCTATAAATGTCGGTCGCGGTGTAGCCCTCTACGTGCCCCACGTGCAGACCATCGCCGGAAGGGTACGGGAACATGTCGAGCACATAGAGCTTTTTGTCGCCGGAGTCAGTCGGAGCCGCAAATGCTCCGGACTCCTGCCACGCCTTTTGCCACTTGGCCTCAATACCCCGGTGGTCGTACTTCCCTTTCATTGCCATTCAAAATACCACACTTTCTCAATAAGAAAACCGCCCCGGGCCAAACTCAGGGCGGTTTTCTTTGCGTGCTAGAAGTTCTTAGGGCCGGTCGGCGGGTAGCGCTCCGGGTCTATGGTGCGGCTGTAGCAGGTCTCGCCAACGCCGTGCGCCCAGTCGCCCTTAAGAGAGCCGTAGACGTCTGTGGGCATGGCCTCGAGGCGGCCCCAGTCTGCGCCGCCCTCTGTCTCAAACGTAGCACACAGCTCAAAGTTTAGAGGCCCTGTAGCGCGGTACACATACATCTCCTCACTCTGCGGGTCGCGCGGGTTGTTGTAGCCGGCAATAGGATCATCGAGGTCGGCCAAAGAGCCCGGGAGACGCTGCTTCTGCTGGTAGTAGTTAACCACCTGCCACTGTATGTTCTGCAGGTCTGAAACGCGCTGGTTGTCGAGGCGTACCTTGCGCGCCTCGGCAGGCGTGCCGACGATAAAGAATCCGGCCAGAATGGTTATAACGACAAGCGCACCTACCGCGAGGTTAATGTAGCGTGCGTAGGCGGGTTGCCTAGTCCAGTAGCCGCGCAGGTCCGCCATAAAGTGCAGGAAGCCCGCCCCCGCAACCAGGAGCACCACCAATACCTTAAGCAGGAATGCGGCCGTAAGAGACTCGCCGCTGAGGAAGGCTGTCAGAAGCACAATGAGGTCTATCGCAATTGTTAATCCTGCGATAAACAGCGTGAGGAACAGTGCCCAGCGGCGCACCCACACCTCGTTGCGACTGCTGTCCCTTGCAATATCGCGGCGGATGACGCGCATAAGAATA
>Ga0172380_10008733_pt1 | contig 10964 bp, 13 predicted proteins | sample Leawe162metaG_FD_119747 | JGI IMG/M metagenome (GOLD analysis project Ga0172380, IMG submission 119747) | Leachate microbial communities from a municipal landfill in Southern Ontario, Canada - Leachate well 162 metaG | ecosystem: Engineered > Solid waste > Landfill > Unclassified | place...
AAGCAACAGCGCGCTATCGAACTCCTACGGCAGATCAAGGTGTAGTCAGAAAACGGAAGCGGGCTTTCAGGCCAACCACTTGATACGCAGAGAAAACTCGCGCTTCGCTTACAGGAACTTCAGGCTAGACCGAGCGCTGCCATGCGTTTTTGGGATGATCGTCCGTCAGTCCTGGCCGGTCGCGATCTGCGTGCTGGCGGCACCTGGATGGGTCTTGACCGAAAAGGCCGATTTGCCGCATTGACCAATTTCCGCGAACCGCAAAATCAGCGCCCAGAGGCCCCATCGCGCGGCGAGCTTGTCAGCGCTTTTCTCACCGGCGACATGGATGCGAGGGATTATTGGCTATCCTCGAAATCCCAGGCCTACAACGGCTTCAATCTGATCTGCGGCAACCTGGCTGAGGGGCTTTGGCACTTTTCGAATCGAGGCACCGGAACAGGACAAAGGCTGGCTCCGGGTATCTATGGCCTCAGCAATCATCTCCTGGACACGCCCTGGCCAAAGGTAGCGCGAGGCAAATCCGACCTGGAAAATTCACTTCAATCGCTGCCCGACGATGCCCCCCTCTTCCGCTTGCTCAGGGACGAAAACATCCACGACGACACCAAACTGCCGCGCACCGGCGTTAATCTTGAATGGGAGAGACTGCTATCGGCGGCTTTCGTGCGATCCACCAATTATGGAACCTGCTCCTCGACTGTCCTGATGCTCGACAGGCACGACATCGTTACCGCAGATGAACAGTCGTTTCTTGCGAACGCCAAATTGACGACGCGGAACAGATTCCGCTTCAAGCTGGAACCGTCTTCAGTGTGAGTACCAATGCCGGACCAGCGCTTTTCGCACCTGCCTGAAAACCCAGCCTAAGCCACATTGCTTCCAAATAGCTTGGGGCATCAACGCCCAAGCGTTCCATCCCGGATGCCGCAGCAAGGGCTATCAGCGAACGCAGCAACTGTTTGGCGACCCCCCTGCTGCGCCAAACTTCAGATACTTCAAGCGCTGTGATTAGCCCAGCGTCGTTCGCAAGGCATCGTGCGATTGGCGCGCCAGAGTTGTCCATGGCTTGAACTTCAAGCTCATTGTCCCGTCTCTGGCCTGCCGTGATCAGGAAATCGCCAATATTCACTGGAATGTAAGCGGGGGTTCGATCGAATAGCTCAATGATGTCCCGGTTGCTCATGCGCAGACAGCCTCGCGATCCCGGCACACCCAACTTGACGGTGTCTGGGGTGCCGTGCAGATAGATGTAGCGGCGCATGGTATCCACCTGACCTAGGCGATTGCAGCCCGGTTCGCAACCTGATAGCCAAAGGATGCGCGTCAATATCCAGTCTCGCTCAGGAAACTCGGTGGCCAGTTCCGGCGTCCACAACTCTTCTGTCGGCCGTCGGCCGACAAAGACTGTGTTTTCTGGACAACCGGTCCCTATCTTGGCGCGAACAAGATGACGCCCTCTCGGCGTCATGAAACTACCCCGTTCTTCGCCCGCACCCCGCACGGCTGACGATATCCGATAGCGTCCTAGCAGACCAGGGCCATGGTAGAGTTCCAATGTCTGTGCCGGAAGGCTGACGAAAATATCCATCAGGCGACCAGAGTTTTCGCCCGCCTGGCGGCGAAGAAGGCCAAGAGCAGAGCGGCACACTCGCCCGCCAGCAGACCACCGGTCACCGTTGCATGATGGTTGAGACGAAGCTCTGCAAAGAGATCGACTACGCTGCCAGCCGCCCCGGTTTTGGGATCCACGGCGCCAAAGTACACCTTTTCCACCCTGGCGTGAAAGATCACGCCGACGCACATGGCGCAGGGTTCCAGAGTGACATAGAGGGTAGTGCCTGGAAGGCGGTAGTTGCCTAGCCGCGTCGCCGCATCGCGCAAGGCCATGATCTCCGCATGGGCGCTAGGGTCGTGGCGACGGATGGGCTGGTTGAAACCTCGCCCAAGGATTTCTCCATCGCGTACCAGAACGGCGCCAACCGGTACTTCCTCGCAGGCAGCCGCTTGGCGCGCGAGTGCCAGCGCTTCGCGCATGAAGCTGTCGTTCATGCTTGTATTATGCCCTGTCACTCGCCTCGTGTGCTTTGGATTGGTGGGCCTAGCCCAATTGCAGTTCGAAACTACCGTCGCTCCGCTCAACGGCGATCAGACGCAGGAGCGGCTCGAGCGAGGTGCGGAAATTCGGGTCTATGCGGGCGAAGGCCGTGAACGCCAATTTTCCGCCCTGGCTCAACGAGCCCTTGCCATCCAACTGCAGAGGCCCATGAAGGGTGACGAGGCTTACCTGCGCTGCACTGCCCTCGCCCGCAAGCTGCAATTCATAATCGCCCAGTGGGTACACTTGAGTGAGGGCAGATCCGGCATGGCGCCATTGTAGCGTCACGGCCCCCGTCCAGTCCCCCGACGCAATGGCCAGTTGCTTGATTCGCAGCGAGACGTCTCCCGTCAGTTGCAGTGGCATCAGCTTCGGCTGCGCAGCCGCCAGCGCCGCGGCCGGCAGATTGATGTCCGCGCCGACGACTTCGATCCCCCTGGAACCCAGCGAAAGGACAAATGCCTGAGCGCTGAGCTCCAATTGGAGTTCAAAAGCGAGCTTGGCTTGCAGCAACTGGCCGGGTAGCAGACGCCAGCGCAAACCCTGATTGACAAGAGCGCGTCCATTCGCGGCCCTCATCTCCAGCCGCCCTGCCCCCGACCACAGACCGCCTTGCGCTTCGGTCAAGCGCAGGCTGCCGTTACTGGCGCTGTTGAACCCTGCGTCGAGCAAGCCTGCCGGTGCGGTGACAAGCAGTGCGCCGGCATAGGCGGCGAGCCCCAATACGGCAAGTCGCCAGCGCATCACTGCTGCGCAGAGTGGGAAAGGCTCGCGGTGACGCTGACCAGCCCTGGCGTAGACAAGGCCTCGAGACGGCAACTCTCAAGTCTTAGCTGCTGCGCCTGCATGCCGTTCAACCAGACCAGCCAGTCGGCAAAGGCCGCCGCAGCAAAGGCCACCTGCACCTGATTCGCCGACGCAGCGTCGACGCGCTGCAGCGCCCGCGTCAGTCCCGCTGCACCTGCCTGCGCCTGCGCCAGGGCGCGCAGATCGACGGCGGCAGTCTTGGCAACCGCGCGTTGGCGCAAGGATTCAATCTCGCCAGCATCCCGCTCCAGACGCGCGGCCTGGGTGCGCAAAGACACGAGCGAAGCAGACAGCTCGCTACGCGCCTTGCCGACTCCGATCAGCATCCAGGCGTAGGCGGCAAGGAGCAGGAGTGCCACCAGCACACCCAGCAACTGCCGTTCGCGCTTGTCACGGGCCTGCCAGAAGTTCCGCAAACGGGCTATCATTGCGCGCGCACCGTCAACTGGCTCTTGCCACTGCCAGGGTGCGCCGCAGCACGAGCGACGTCTTGGTCTAGTCGAAGCCCCGCCTGGCTCAGGCGTGATCCCAGTCGCTGCAAGGCTGCACTGTCGCCGGCCACGTCGAGCGTCATGCGGCCGCTCTCGTAGGACAGGCTGCGCAGACTTCCCGGCGCTGTCTCGCGCATGGCCATGGCGACTTTCTCTGCCATCGGCAAAAAGTCCCCATCATCGACGGCTCCTGCTGCATGACGCGCCTCGGCAAGTTTTCGGCGCATCTGCAACGCCGGATCCACAACGGCTACAGCGTCGGGGAATGCGGCGCGAAACCGCGATTCCATCTGCTGGCGCAATTGCCGTCGTTCGCTCGCCAGCAGAGACCAGTCCACTATCAGGGCCACGGCGTGGATGAGCATCGCGGCACAGAGTATCCACATCGCCGGTTTCAGGCGTTGCAGGGCCGGCGCCGGGAGTCGCCAGCGCCGGCGTCGAGTCTCCAAGGCAATTCCCGCCTCGGGTGGAGCCCGGCGCCAGTCCCAGGTACCGGCTAGCCTGAGCTTGATTCCCAGGGCGGAGCTCCAGGCCTCGATATCCGGCGCAGCCTCGGGACTGTCACCGACGGTGTAGACCGCCAAGGTCGATGGCGGCGCCCCGCGCGCTATTGCAGCGGCGCTCAATAGCCGCAGCGCCAGCGGCGGCGTTGACTTGTCTCCGCAGTCGATTGCCCCCGCTTCGCGTTCGCCGCTGCGCAAATAACCTTCGCCGCCGTCCCAGGCCAGCGTCCACTCGCCCGGTCGCCAAGGCAGGAGGAGCGCCTCGTGGTGCACTTCGAAGTTGTTCACGCCGATGGCGTCCACCGCCGCAAGACAGGCCTCGTGCCCCTTCTTGTCCATGATGGCAAGTACGCAGAGCGTCTCATCGCTGGCGCTGCTGCCGAGGAAAATGACGTGCTGGCTCTCCGGATCGCCGATGGTCAGGTCTTCGACCGCGTAAGCAAGCAGCGCCCCGCTGCGCGGCCCGGCGCCAGGTGGCAGCTTGGCACGCGCAAGCAACACCTCGGCAGCCGGAATGACCAGTTGTATCCGCTCCGCGTCCCGCGCCAGCCGGGTCAGATCTGCCAGCTGTCCGCTTCCGGTCAGCGTTTCCCTGCCGACATCGATCAAGGCCCAATCGCAGCGCAAGCGTGGGTCGGCAAGAGAACAGCGGATGCGCAACAGGCTCATAGGGTCTTGCACCAGAGAATTTTTGGCCACTTGGCGTCGGGACGCGCCAGCAAGGCCAGGCCGCTGGCCTGCGCGTCGCCGAAGCTAACGCGCAGCGTCGCCAGAAAGTAATCGCTGCTGACTGAAATGGCGGAATTTCCCGGCTCGATTCCCTTGGGCAGTCGCACCGCGAAATCGGCGACATCGCGAAAATAGGCTCGGTCCCGCCCGGCAACCAGGTCGCGCGCAGCAGCCAGGTCGAGGCCTTCAATGACAGCAGCGAGCACTTCCGCGCTGGCGGTGTTGACGTTGATCGCTGTTGCCGCGGGCAATGCCGTCACGTAGGGTTTGAGCCTTGCCCGCACGGCGGCATCGAAACCGCGCACCTGCGCCAATTCCTCGACATCGAGCAAGGGCCGGTTGGCGGGTAGATAAGGAGGATCCAGGCTCAGATAGTAGGCATCCTCGGCACCGCCCTGCGGTTGCACCTCGCTGTCGCTGTCGAGCCAATCGGCGAGCGCCGGTGCTAGGTCGGCGGGTAGATCTAGCAGCGACAGCAGGCGCTTTAATCGTTCCAATTGCGCCAAATCGAGCTTCCCGTTCGTCACCAGGTTGTTGAGATTGAATGCACCCTGCTGGTCCTCGATGTGCCCGGCGAGTTCGCCGTTGTCCACCGGCATCGGCGGCAGGCGCAGCGCCCAAGGCTCGCCCAGGTGATCGACGACGCTGCGGCGCTTGTCGTCGCTGAGCACCGCACGCACCCAATCGACACCGGCCTGGACGATCAGCAACGCCTGGGCATGTTCGTTGCTCAACTGGCGTTGTCGGGCCCAAGTGCTTTGCGAGACCAGAATGGCGGTCGCCGCCATCGCCGCAAGCGCGACCACCCCCATGGCCAGCACAATGGCCACACCACGTTGCCTGCTCGCGGTGACTCCGACGTCAGCGACACCGTGCCAGGCGAAGGGCCGCCCCGAGCCTGGCACAGTGTGAAACACGGAGCCGCGCAGCGGCGAACCTCCGTCACCCCCGTGCGTGGAACGGGGGCTGGGGGGGAAGGTCGTCATAGGTTCAAGGCGATGATACGCACGATCTCTTCTTTCGATACAAGCACGATTTTGACACGGACAGCGCGCGGAAGGGGCGGGTCCGTCGTTTGCGTCGGCCAGGCATCGACCCAGGACAACTCGCTGTTGAGATACTGCAATCGAAACTCGCTGACGCCGGCGAGCACCGGATAGCGTGTGGCTTGCGCTTCGGGGGCGAGATCCAGCCCTGGCCACAACCACAGTTCGACCTCCTGCTTGTCGTTGAGCTGATAGCCCAACCGGCGCGGGCCTTCGCCGGCAGTGGCTGCGAAGCGGGCAAACTCGAGTCGCGGGCTCTGGCCGATATCGGCGCCGGAGTCCGGACGGCCGCGCCATGCCGGGGTGTTCGGCAGGTCCGATCCGGTGCGGAAGGGGCGCGGTGCGGCAAGCCTGACATCGGCCTCGAAGCGCGCGAAGAAACTTGTGAGCCGCCGCCATTTCTCGTTTTCGCTGCTGACCTGTTGGCGGGCATCGAGAACAGCGCCGAGGCCGCGGTAGGACATCAGCGCCAACAGAGACAGTATCAACAGCGCGGTCAACAATTCGATCAGCGTGAAACCGCGCAGCGCTTTCATCAGTTTGCCTGCACCACGAAACCGGCAAGATGCGCCAGCGAATGGGTATCCTCGGTGCCGCTAAAGACAAGCACATCGACCCGCCGGAAGGAGGCGTTCGGCGTAGCGATGACCTCCTCGCGCCAACTGAAATCGATACCCCCCTGGCGTTGGCTGCCTGTCCTGATGCCGAGCGGAAGCCAATCCTGGCGGGCGCGGTGCTCGGCGAGACGGTTCTCCGCGACCCAGCCGGCGAGCACACGGGCGCGCAGTTCGCCGACACTGTTGCTGCCCTGGCCGGCCGCCCGCAGCGCCGCCATCAGGGCAATGGAGATGATGGCCAGGGCGACGAGCACCTCGACCAGCGTAAAACCGCGCCGCCGCAGCCGGCGCTCAGTGGCCAAGAGCCTGCCCCTTGCCTTGCACCGCCAGCATCTCCCCGACCGGCGAACCGGTGACCCGGGAGGTTTCCTGGCCGAGGGCGAGGCTGATCTCGAACGCGGGCATCTGCGCCGACGCGCTGAATTCGAGGCGCATCGTGTCCTGGAGCTTTCCTGACTCGATGCGCAGGCCATCGAGGCGCATGCCGGACGGCAGAGCGCGTGGACGCAACAGGTCGCTGTCGCTGATCTCGGACCAGAAGCCGGCATCGTTTTGCCGCCAGAATCGATAGCCCGTGGCCTCAGCAGTCCAGGCGATGGGTTTGCCGGCATAACGCGCCTCCGTCGCCGCGAGGTCGAGCAACTGCGCCAGACGTTCGGCTTCGAGCGTCAGAGAAGCGCGTTCGTCCGGCGCGGTGATCGTAGCTACGAGACCCAGCAGGAGTCCCATGATCATCACCACCACCAGCATCTCCAGCAGCGTGAAGCCGCCGCTGCGACTGCGGAGACGCCGGGCTATCGCCTTAAAGGCTCCAGGAGCCGACATCCGCGTCATTGCCTTCCCCACCGGGAGCGCCATCGGCGCCGAAGCTGAAGACGTCTATTTCCCCGTGAGCGCCAGGATTGAGATACTGGTAAGGATTGCCCCAGGGGTCGCGCGGCAGCCTCTCGATGTAACCCCCGGTCTTCCAATTGGGCGGAAGCGGCGTGGTATCGGGTTTCACCACCAAGGCCTGCAGGCCTTGTTCGCTGCTCGGATAGCGTTGGTTGTCGAGTCGGTAAAGTTTCAAGGCCTGCAACAGACTGGCGATGTCCTGCTTGGCCGCGATGATCCGCGCCTCATCGGGACGGCTGATGATCTTCGGAACGATCAAAGCGGCGAGTATGCCCAGTATGACCACTACGACCATCACTTCGAGCAAAGTAAAACCGCGTTGCCTAGCACTCATCGTTTATTTCCTGTCTTTGGTCGCAGGCGAAAACGCTGCGTCGGATGACCAAGGATGCCATTCTAGATTACCATTGCATCTTTATGGGGTGCCTGCATGATGTTATGCTGCGCCGCCGGTGCCCGGATGATGATGAGGTGGTGGCCGATGGACGCCTCGATCATCGGCGGGAACGCACGAAGAGCAACAGATGCCGCGAATCTCTTTTGATCGGACCGAGCTGCCGCAAGCGAGTCTAGTCTTCATCTCGACGCTCGCGGCGCTGGCTTTGCTGGCCTGGGCGCTAGCCTATTGGTCCTGGATCTGGTGGTTGCCCCGTCCCGAAACCCGTGGCGATGCATTGCCGACTCCAACCGCCAGCGTCAGTTCGGCTGCCGGCTTGTTCGGCGTGGTGCAGCGCACGGCGGGTGCGGCGCCGGCGACGGGCATCGCGCTCAAGTTGCAGGGCGTCGTCGCAGCGACGGCAGTAACAGGCGGAGAACGGGGTTACGCCATCGTACAGCTCGATGCCAAGAAAGTCGTCGCGGTGCATGAGGGCGAGGAGGTGGTACCTGGCGTCAGCTTGGCGGAGGTACATACCGACCACGTGATCCTTGAACGCGGCGGCTTGCGCGAAACGCTCGCCTGGCCTCCAAAGAGCGCCGCTACACCGCCCGCACCGGCCACGGTACCCGCCAACAAATAATGACCCTGGAACACAATCGATGATGCGTCGTTCCCTATGCTTGAGCCTGGTTTGGCTGATTCTGCTGCTGCCCTTAGGCGCCGCCCGCGGCGCAGCCTCAGAAACCGTGACCTTGAATTTCGTCAACGCCGACATCGATGGTGTCGTCAAAGCGATGAGCGAGATGACCGGCAAGAATTTCGTCCTCGATCCGCGCGTCAAGGGCAGCGTCAACATCGTTTCCGCCAAACCCGTAACGAAGGCACTCGCCTACGATGTGTTCCTGGCAGCCCTGCGGCTTCAGGGCTTCGCCACCGTGGAAGACCGCGGTATCATCAAGATCGTGCCGGAGAGCGACGCCAAGTTGCACCAGAGCCCCATGCTCGGTCCGCAGGACAAGGTCGGGCTTGCCGGCGACCGGATGCAGACGCAGGTATTCACCCTGAAATACGAATCGGCGGCGCAATTGGTGCCGACGCTGCGACCGCTGATCGCTCCCAACAACACCATCACCGCGTACCCGAGCAACAATTCCCTGGTGATCACCGACTACGCCAGCAACTTGCAGCGGTTGGAAAAGATCATAGAAGCGATCGACCAGCCGAGCGGCAACGACCCGATCGTGATCCCGCTCAACTACGCTTCGGCGATCGAAGTCGCGCAAACGATCAACCGGCTGTTCACCGAAACGGCGCAGGCCCAAGGCGGCCCGGCTGCAGATCCTTCACAGCGCCTGGTAGTCGTTGCCGACGCGCGCTCGAACCGGCTGCTGGCCCGCTCCAGCGGCGACCCTTCGCGCCTAGTGCGCTTGCGCCAGTTCGTCGCCATGCTCGATACGGCGACCAGCGCGGGCGGCAACATACACGTCGTACATCTGAAGAACGCCGAGGCGGTCAAGCTGGCCGAGACCTTGAGAGCGATCTACACCGGCGATGCCGGGGCCACCACCACGCCTCGGCCGACAAGCGCGCTCGGCGCATCGCCAACAACTGCGCTCGGCGCGTCGGCGCCGCTGCCTACGTCGGCTCCGACGGCGGCGAGTGCGCCCGGCATCATCCAGGCCGACGCTTCGACCAACTCGATCATCATCACCGCGCCGGACGCGATCTACAACAACCTGCGCGCGGTCCTGGAGAAGCTCGACACCCGCCGCGCCCAGGTATACGTCGAAGCGCTGATTGCCGAGGTGACGGCGGATCGGGCAGCCGAATTGGGCATCCAGTGGCAGAGCCTGGGCGGTCTCAACAAATCGGGCACGCAGGCTTTCGGCGGCACCAATTTTGGTACGGTGGGGCAGAACATACTCGGCATCTCGCAGAATCCCGGCACCGCCGGGCAGGGATTGAACATCGGCATCGTCAACGGCAGCATCAACGTGCCCGGCTTGGGCACGGTTCTAGATATCGGTCTCCTGGTGCGCGCGCTGGAGACCGACGCCAGGTCCAACATATTGTCCACGCCCACGCTGCTGACCCTGGACAACGAGGAAGCGCGCATCGTCGTCGGGCAGAACGTTCCCTTCGTCACGGGCCAGTATGCCCTGAGCGGTGCGGCGACGACACCGACGCCGTTTCAGACCGTCGAACGCCACGATGTCGGCGTGACGCTCAAGATCAAGCCGCAGATTTCGGAGGGAGGTACGGTCAGGCTACAGATCTATCAGGAAGTCTCGAACATCCAGGACTCGACCAATGTTGCCGGCGTCATCACCAACAAGCGCTCCATCGAGTCGACGGTTCTGGTCAATGACGGGCAGATCGTGGTGCTCGGCGGCCTGATCCAGGATACGGTAAATGACGGGGTAGACAAGGTGCCGCTGCTCGGCGACATTCCCGTGCTCGGCGCCATGTTCAGGTACAACACCCGCGGTCGCCACAAGACCAACCTGATGGTGTTTCTGCGCCCGACGGTGCTGCGCGACGCCCTGGCGGCAGACGCCGTTGCCGGCGGACGCTACGATTACATACTCGGCGAACAAGGCAGGGTCAAACTGCCGACCGGCGTGCTGCTACCCGACCCTGAAAGCATCGCTCTGCCACCGCGCGCACCTCCGAAGCCGGCGGGTGCCGCGTCTGGGACGGGCCCCGCAGCGCCGCGATGAGCTTTTCCGAGTCGCTGCCCTACGCCTTCGCCAAGTCCCGGGGCGTCCTCGTCACTGCGTTGAGCCCAGCGGCGGCAGAAATCGTTCTGCGCGCCGGGGGGGATGCCGCGACCCTGGCCGAAGTGCGCCGCAAGTTCGGCGTGCCCGTGCACGCGAGACAGGTCGGCGAGAGCGAGTTCGATGAAATTCTCGCCGTCGTCTATCACGGTGCCGGAGCCGCGGCCCTCGCCGACGACATGGCGCAGGACCTGGATCTGTCGCGGCTGCTGCAGGAAATGCCGAAGGTGGAAGATCTGCTCGAGAGCCAGGATGATGCGCCGGTGATTCGTCTGATCAACGCCCTGTTTACCCAGGCACTGCGCGAGAATGCCTCGGACATCCACGTCGAACCTTTCGAGACCCGTTCCGTGGTTCGCCTGCTCATCGATGGTACCCTGCGCGACTTGATCGAACCGGCGCGTGCGCTGCACGCGGCGCTGGTGTCGCGGATCAAGATCATGGCCCATCTCGATATCGCGGAAAAACGCCTGCCGCAAGACGGTCGCATTTCCCTGCGGGTCGCCGGCAAACCGGTGGACGTTCGTGTGTCGACCATCCCGACGGCCCATGGAGAACGCGTCGTGCTGCGCCTGCTCGACAAGCAGGCGGGCAGACTGGATCTGTTTCGTCTGGGAATGGAT
>Ga0172380_10008734_pt1 | contig 10963 bp, 12 predicted proteins | sample Leawe162metaG_FD_119747 | JGI IMG/M metagenome (GOLD analysis project Ga0172380, IMG submission 119747) | Leachate microbial communities from a municipal landfill in Southern Ontario, Canada - Leachate well 162 metaG | ecosystem: Engineered > Solid waste > Landfill > Unclassified | place...
GTTATAGTCCCTGCAGGGGTAATACGAACGCTTAAGCCGTCGCGGTCTGCAAGCTCTGGTTTCTCTAAATATGGTTTGCCGTTTATTGCACGTAACCAATTGTCAGATAAAGACATTTTAATTCCCCTGTGTACATGTGATTTTAGCTAATCTGACGCAGAACCCAATATATACAGATATGTACTCACATCTAAATTGTAGCAAACTAAATTGATGTGAATGACAACGAATCCCAATAAAGCTATTTAACTTTCAATAACATCATGTTAAATGCTTTAGAGAACGAAAATAAATGAAGATGAAAGATGATAAAGCTGGGTCAATATTTTAGCACGACTACGGGAACATGTAAGATTAACCATTGATTTATAATAAATATGTACAAACTTCGTTTAAGAACCTTCCAATATCACAGCTGCTAAACAACAAAATCACTTCTAAATTCGATACTATTTTTAATTGCAAAAAAATGTTGTCTAATTATGTTTATCTATTAAAAAGTGGTGTGTATGACAAGTGCTTAAGAACTTCCGGCTCCATACTTCTGATTACTTTAGCAGAGTGTTCTAATTCTAAATTAAGCTCAGACCAACCATCAGTGCTCATAAACTCTGCCAGTAGATAACAAATCCTAGGTGTAACGGCTCACAATCGAAATTCCTTGTGCTCGCAATTAGCGCAATCTTCGGCTCAGATTAAGTGACAATAAAATCTTACTGAGCTCACATTAAGTGATAGACAGATGACGGTCAGCTTTATTGGTAGTGCTTAATTTCAATGCAGTGTTCAGTTCACAATAGTGTTCTGTCGCGCAGAGTTTGCGTCAGCAAGGCGAGCTCCTGATCTTTGCTTCAAACCCGAGCATAACCGTAAAAGACCATTGTTATTAAAAATGTCTCGTTAGGCTTTAGATGAGGAAAACATACATTAGCATCAGAGATAAAATTTAATAATCTCTTAGTAGAGTGCGAGGCAGACTTTTAGGGCTAGGGACTTATGTTGCCGTTATACCTCGAAAAACTCAATCTTACCGCCAGTAAGGTGATACATACTACCAACGATTTTAATTTTATTCTGGTCTTCCAGCTGTTTCAGTACCGGGCTGTTTTTGCGGATATTCTCGATAGTCAGTTCAACATTTTTCCTTGCCACAGCATCGACAAAATCGTAATTACTCCCTTTACGCTCTCCGGTGTACTCGGTTTTTTCAATAGCAGGTTTAATTTCATTCAGCAGGCCCGTCAGGTTGCCTAGTTCTGCATTATCAATAGCGCCACGTATCGCACCACAGCGGGTATGCCCCATAACCAGCACCAATTTCGCACCAGCAAGAGCACAGGCGAATTCCATACTGCCCAATATATCGCGATTACTGATATTACCCGCAACACGGGAATTGAACGTTTCGCCGATCCCCGCATCCAGCACAATTTCCGCTGGCGCACGTGAGTCAATGCAGCTAAGGATCACTGCAGCAGGATACTGACCCGTGATACTGTTGCGTTTCTGCGCCAAATAATCATGTTTCGCCGTGCGATTCTCCCGGAAGCGCAGATTGCCCTGCTTAAAATGTTCAATCACAGCCTCAGGTGTCATACCATCACGTTCATCTTTACTGAGGGATGCCGCAAAGGAGATAGAGGGCACCGATAAGGCCGCCAGCCCAGTCACCGAAAGGGCCGAGACAGCAAGTGTTTGTTTCAGGATTGTCCGGCGTGAGGGTTGAGCCGGTTGGTTATTTTTCATAATGTTCTGCAGTCCAGTTTGTTGAGTTAACAAAGGTTGTTGCGATAGTACTGTTAAACAAATCACAGCTTCAACCTAATGATAGTGGAGACCCAGTCAACGCGATTAAATACGGGCGGCAGGGTTACAAGTATGGCGTTTTTCATTTGCAGTTATTGTGAGCCAGAAGCAATGGATAGCTAGCCCGAGGGATTTCGATTGCGAGCCGCCACACCTAGGTTCTTCCACTGATGCCTGTAACATTCCTGATAAACGAAATATTCCAAAATTTGTATGAATACGATTATCGAAAATTTCTTCATATGCTGCCTATAATTTCGCAGCTCAACTACCATAAGTCTAACAAAGCTAAGAGAAAGGGCGCATAAAGCAAAGATCAAAGGATCACAAAATAGATCTGTCAAAGTTGTTGTTTCCCGTATACCTACTATTTTCAACTTCTGAGCAGAAAAACAAAATAACAACGCAAAATCAATACAATACACAGAGCTTGAAATTATGAGCACACTAAAACCTAATGGCGACATTTACCTGCAAGAACGGTAAAATGCCCCATTGTCATTGGGGAGTAGTCATCCTTAGCCTCCCACTAAGGAGTCCACGTCAACAAAATTGAGGTCTAACACCTCATGGCGTGGTCAGCCTCTGCGAATGCGGAGAGCCAGGCGAGACCTTTGGCCGCAATACGCTTTCCCAGCCGGGCGAGCAGTGTTGTCGTGCCATTGGATTATTGCTCGCCCGGCCGGATTGCTCACATGATCCTTACTCTTACTCTGTTTTTCATCTCAGCAGGTACCATTTATTTGGCCTGCGAATACTTCGTCAACGGCATCGAATGGTTCGGCCGCCGTTTGAATCTCGGCGCGACTGCAGTGGGTTCAGTACTTGCTGCCTTCGGTACAGCACTACCTGAAACGGCGGTGACCTTCATTGCCGTTGTCTTCGGCAAAACACCAGAGCAAAAGGACATTGGCGTCGGCGCAGCCATGGGCGGTCCGCTCGTGCTCGCTACCTTAGCCTATGCAGTGGTCGGCTTGGCACTGATTTACCACCATCGCCGCCTTCAACGGGAAACGTATCATGTACGTGCCGATCACGCCCGTATGAGTCACGACCAGCTCGCCTTTCTCGCAGTGTTTGTAGTGAAAGTGGCACTTGGCCTAATCGCCTTTGCCATCAAGCCGTGGCTGGGTGTCTTGTTTCTCGTAGCCTACGCAATCTATGTCTGGCGCGAAATTCAGGAGAGCGACACAGCGCCTGAAGATGAAGAGATTGAACCTCTCAAAATTCAACCTTCCGTGACGGAGCCATCGTTAAAATGGGCGGCGCTGCAAGCCGTGTTGTCCCTGATCGTCATAGGCATTGCATCCCATATATTCGTAGGTCAACTTGAGGCCATTGGTACAGCGCTACAATGGTCACCACATTTGGTAGCATTGCTGCTGAGTCCGGTGGCGACGGAGCTGCCCGAGATGATGAACACTCTCATATGGATACGGCAAGGAAAGGAACGCTTGGCATTGGCCAATATTTCTGGTGCCATGATGATTCAGGCAACGATTCCCAGTGCGTTGGGTATCTTCTTTACGCCATGGCTTTTTGATGGCTCACTGATGGCGGCAGGAGTCATTACTGCTTTGGCTATTATTTTTCTATGGCAGCTATTTCGACGAGGCGTTGTAGATGCGCGTGCATTGGTCGCCGTAAGCTCATTGTACGGCGTATTTGCCTTGCTGATTGCGTTCTACTTCCCTCTCTAAGGAGCAAAGTGTCAGAGAACGCAGTGTGGTATGGCTTTCCTATTTGGCTAAATTTGCCCTACACGCCAAGAGTGTAATATTAAATTTTGTAAATGTTGCAAAAAATTGATTTAAATGAATTAGACTTTTCAGCGATCCTTGTGACCATCACTAGTGATGATCAATGTATATGTCTCGTCACAAAAGCACTACGCACAGCGATACACCGCCCGAACGATTTGGTTGCGCACTATGGTGGTGAGAAATTTATTTGTCTATTACCGGATACTCAGCATTTAGGCGCGATGAACATAACTCATCGTCAACGCAGTGCTCGCTTTACATTTACTCTAGTTTCCAAGCGGTCACCATTAACTGGCGTTGTGCGTATTCAACCTCATCGGCATTTGAAATGGCAAACGCTTATCGAATCCGCAGATAAGCAATCATACTTAGCTAAAAAGCATGGACGTAATCAAGTCAGCAGGGCCAGCTTGCTACGGTAAACAGCATTATTGAGTGCCAATCGTAAATTTTGATTTTTTGAAATTATCAAAGTTGAAATGTGAAGTGGGTCACGTAGCATTTGGATAAATGGAATCATTGACTACAAGACCAAAATGCATCATGCATTTGACGATTTCTAACTGACAATTAGGCTTAGTGAAGTATCATTTTAGAGCTGGCGCAGTCATTAAAAGCTCTGTAATGGTTTAATTTCCCTACATTAATTAAAGAGAAACTATTTATGTTTGTGATCGATCAAATTATTCTCCTCGCCGCGATTTTGATTATTCTTGGTATTTTATCCAGTAAATTGTCTGCGAGATTGGGTTTACCCGTACTGGTGCTCTTTCTCATGGTGGGCATGTTAGCTGGTGAGGATGGCCCTGGAGGTATTGTTTTTGATAATGCACAAATTGCTCACGCGCTTGGGTCTTTAGCTTTAGCCATTATTTTGTTTGACGGTGGTTTGCAAACACCCATCGCGTCGATTAAGCAAGTGTGGAAGCCTGCTTCTGTGTTGGCGACTTTAGGCGTATTGGTGACAGCCATGATCACTGGTGCTGCAGCGGCTTATATTCTAGATGTTTCCTTACTTTACGGTTTACTGATTGGTGCCATTGTTGGTTCAACCGATGCTGCCGCCGTATTCTCATTACTGCGTAATGCAGGTATTCATATCAACCCACGCCTTAAAGCCACATTAGAAATTGAAAGTGCGACTAACGATCCTATGGCAATTTTTTTAACAGTTGGCTTATTGGAGATCATGGTCAAAGGGCTTGAACCAGGGACTGGATTATTGATGCTGTTTATCCAGCAAATGGGTATCGGCTCCGCAGTGGGTTTAGCGGCAGGCTGGTTATCAGTACGTATTATTAATCGTATCCATCTGACGACCTCTGGATTATATCCTGTGATGGTCGCGGCATTTGGTTTACTGTCCTTTGGCGTAGCAGCTAATCTTGGCGGCAGCGGCTTTTTAGCTATTTTTATCGCTGGTGTGGTGATAGGGAATAGTCGTTTTGTTTTTCAGCGCAGTACCTTTTTATTTCACGATGGTTTGGCATGGTTAGGCCAGATTGTTATGTTTGTTTTTTTAGGCTTGCTGATTAATCCTTCGTCTTTGCTGGATGTCTGGCAGGAAGGACTGATGATTGCAATCGTCCTGACCTTAATCGCGCGACCCTTGTCGGTAATCCCTGTACTGAAGATTTTTGGCTTTAATGCGCGTGAAATTACCCTAGTATCCTGGGTTGGGTTACGTGGTTCGGTGCCTATTATTCTGGCTATATATCCGCTGATTTATGGTCTGCCTGGTGCCAGTCTTATTTTTAGCGTGGTGTTTTTCGTCGTGTTAATTTCAGCGACAATACAGGGGTCAACATTACCCTGGGTTGCACGCGCTTTAGGACTTACGGAACCGCCTCCTGCGACACCTGCAGCGACACTGGAAATTACTGCTTTAGGCGATGTGGATGCTGACATTGTCGAGTATCAATTGGGCGATACCTCACGGGCTTCTGGTCGCCGTTTATCCCAAATGGCTTTACCTGACGGTACAGTAGTGGCGATGATAACCAGAGGAAACAATGTAATTCCACCTAGGGGATCAACCTTCCTGTATGCTGGCGATCATTTATTTATTGTGATGAAGCCCGATGTGCGTGAGTTTGTTGATCTGGTTTGCTCTGGTGTTGCAGAAGCCAATCATTATGAATTACCTACGGGTGAATTGAAGTTGAAAGGCTACACCAAAGTAGCAGATTTAAAGCACTCCTACGGTATTGAACTCTCTGCTAATGATAATTTGTCATTAGATGAAGTGCTACGTCAGAGCTTGACTGACGAGCCGACCTTAGGTGCAAGTAAAGATTTTGGGGAAGTAATATTGCATGTTCGTGAGATGGTGGGTTCGAGGATTGCGACAGTGGGTATCGTACCGAACTCAGCCAATGAAAACTGATACCAAAACAATAATTTGTAAAAGCATAGTTTCATTGTGGTCAATATAGAGATCACACCTAAGCTCAGTGCATCATTTAATCGCGAATGAGTTTGCATAGGTATCTGTCCGAACTTTTGATAAAATCCAGTCAACGGGTTAGCAATCTTGGTGGACAACCGTCTAACCCGCCAGCCCTCGTAAGAGGGCGTTCCCTCTAATTCATCCTATCCAGCAGTGCCATTTCGGCTTTTCTTAGCCAGAAGATATAAGACTTTTTGCTGTCAAATCCCATTAAGGCCCACTGCTCTTTACACAGATAATGGGCGCGAATGGCGCGTTTACAGTTAATGGATAACTGCTCAACGAGGTGGTCAAAATGGGCGACGTGGGCAGGCACGTTGAGTTCATGCTTTAAGTTGCCACCGCCCAAGGCTTCGCCTAAACGGTCGCAGGCGTAGCGGTTTGAAAAACCCTTGCCCAATTCTTGGTACACCCAATAACAGCCCCAGCGATATAACCCTAACCGTAACGCCTTAATGTTCATCCTCTACTCGGGGTCATCGCTAAAGGCCATTAGCTACCTCATTTATCTTCTTAACCGAAAGCTTAAACACATCAATGCATATCGATGTCACATCGTCATAGGGCGCATTAGTGCGGCCATTTTCCCAACGTTGATAAGTGCTGCGACTGATGCCGTAAATCTCAGCCACTTCGTCTTGGGTCATGCCCCGTAAACGGCGCCCTACTTTCAGTAAATCCGCGGCGCGACTAGCCATAAATCCTCCTGCGTGAAGTCCATAACCCAGTTGTGCTATTTGTTATTGTCATTGTCATAACCACCCCACTAACATTGGCTCGTCCGTCTCAGTGGTCGATTGGCGCATAATCTCGGGCGCCACATCATCAAACCCTAGTGTGATTAAGTGTGTGTGGGAGGTAAATGCCTTAAACCGAATCGTTTCACTCCAATATTGCGCAGTGCGAATGCTCACCGGCCCTACATCGTAAGGGAACAAAACGCTCATACGACGGACATTGAAGCGGTGATCTGCATCGGCGAGGCGTTTTATTGCAACGCGGCGGGCCATTCACAAAAGCAAGCTGACATTGCGCAGCACAATGCTAAGGCCGAAGCCTTTAAACAGCGACTGTTATCACTGCGCCCTGCTCTCACCTTCACGGCGTTTAACAGCACCAAGGAGAAATCGGCATGAAGCAATCTGCAGTCATCAAAGACGCTTTACGCCAGTGTTATACCCTGCCCCGCAAACAAGTCGGCAGCTGCCAACAATTTTTAAAACGACTCGCCGAGGAATTGGCAAAGGAAGGTAAATGATGATTTCGACCCAATCGACCGTGGATCAGCAAATGCAAGTGCCGCTCTTTCTTACCACTAAGGAAGTCATGACACGCTACCGGATTAGCTCATCAGCAACGCTTTGGAAGTGGCGAAGAAACGACGGTTTCCCTGCTCCTATCCATAATGGCCGCCATTACTTAAAAGCGTCGCTCGATAAGTGGGATGAAAAACAGCAAGTCGCGGCTTGAATTGATTTATTAAGCCTTAAGATAAAGCCCCATTTTTGGGGCTTTATTTTTAGACCTTTATCGATGGACTGTTAGGCCATAAACTCATCGCCTTCGACATTACAGCCTTTACTACCGCAGTTAGTGCCTACTGCTACAGCATCAGCGATGATAGCGGCAAGTCCTGTGCCGACCAGTACTATTTGGGCAATTAACAAGACACCATCGGTTGATATCCATGCGACCACTGTCGCGATGAATGATACCGCAGCGACTATGGCTCCAAACCAGCTTAGGCCATTGACGATTGTTTTAATGACGCCTTTAATAAACCCTATATTGAATAGTTGCGAGATAAACTGAAATATCAATGTCGCCTTTTTCAGCGTGGTAGAAGCACTGCTGATACCCGTGATCAGTCTCTCCAAGCCAACAGCTTCAGCCCCCAACGCCTGTACTGCCGCTTTTACCATGCTGTCAGTTCGCATAATGCGTATGCTTGCAAGTTGCAGAGCAAGCAATAACACATCAATACAGAATGTTGCGATTGATTTAGTGCAAGGGGAAATTGCCTCTAGATCAATTGCTTCTATTGCTACACTTTCGTTCTCCGTTAACGTTAAAAAACTTTGCATTTCAGTGGCCGCTTGCATTTCGACATTACTGGGCTGTTGGCCTGTGATTATGGCTGCCACAAGCTTCTCTATCTGTGCAGGTGTAGGTTGTGAGTCTGGGAACCACTGTCCAAGAGTCTCAACTGACTCTTTAAGGACTGCACCTAGATGAAATTGCTCATAAGGTCCGACAGAGGCTTGGCAATTTACGGTACCAAACCCTGCAGCATTAAACGAGGGAGATTGCTCTCCGGCCATACGAAGATAGTTACTTGGAAACGCATTTGACGCTATGGAGGTTAAGACCCCACTGGCGCTGTCGCTTAGAACTGCGACATTGAACTTTTCCCAAGGACCAATCGATGCTTGGCAGTTTACGGTTCCAAATCCATTCCCATTAAAAACTGGCGAAGCTTCACCCGCCATTCGTAAATAGTTACTCGGAAAGGCCATAGACTCAAAGGAGACTGTGCCATCGCCGTTACGAATAGCGTTAAAAATCTCCCATGGGTTTTTATCTGGATCATTTTGGTCTGCCTGACAATTAACGGTACCAAAGCCATTACCATTGAACTGTGGTGAATCCTGTCCAGACATTCTCAATAAGCATTGTGGAAATTGATTGGATCTGATCATAACAGGAAATGTTGAGGGGAATATTGGATCACTATTTGAGGCAGAAGTGTTAAGCGTGCTCATAACAAAAGTCCTTTTTAGTTAACTAACAAAGCTATACATCGTCATTGATAACATAGCGTTTTAATGAGCTGAAAAACTGCATCTAGCAGCCCCTAAAAGAAGGCTGTAGCGATCAGTTCATCATTTTTAAGGTTAGTTCAAATGTGACTTTTAACAAAGGCTCACTTCGCTGGATGTTCAACAACAATCGCGTTAGTGGCAATAGTGAACTGATTGAATCATTCATGCGATATTTTGATGTTTTACCGCCCCACTTTATCGGGCGGCAGCCGAGACATTATGTATTCTAAACCTGCTTGATAGCCTGCGGTTTCTGTTGTGTCACCATTTTTGGCGACTAAATAAGTGGCTTTAAACATCATCAACTTACAGACGGTTAGATAATAAAAATCATCGTCTTGCTTGAAAGCACAAAACTTTTTCCACGGTATGGTGATGGATTTACCGCTAGGGGGCACAAACGTTAGCCTCGAGGCTGTGGCGGTCACTGTGTGGCGCCCTTCTAGGCTCGCAAGGCTCTGTAAAGTTGTGTTTTCAATCGTTCGATCCAGAGTGGTTATCTTGCCTGCAAATTTGTTAGCTTGATTTTCGGCGATGTTTTTTAATACAAATTTCCACACAAGAAGGTAAGTGATAGCGCAAATTGCGATTGCGATATATGTCTCTGGGGAGTGAATTTCTACGAAAAAATAAAACAGTAGTAACGGGGATAATAACGGGATCCATAGGAGTAATGCACGAACGATAAGGGCATACAACCACTTAGCTAAACGAGTATTCTTTGCAATGCTTGCTGAATTGATTCTTTCCGCGATTGTGATTAACTGTTCCCGCGTGATTAAAAATTTTAGTTCCATAAAGTCCTTTTTTAACAACAACCTGAGTTCTAATACACCTCATTATAAAGGAGTGTTACTGCGGCTTGGCAACACAACTGACTTACTAAATAAATAAATAAATAAATAAGCCATTTTCAATAGTCAACGGCAAGCATGCCTATGCCCTTCTTTCTAACACGACTATTTTGCTATCACCCAGAGCTGCCAATTTCAGCTTATTTGTCCACTGTTCATAGGCCGCGGCTTGATCATCTAACCAATCGTGTTTGTTGTACACCGCCATCACCCCGCCTAGTAGATGGCCTAGCATCTTCTCTGTGACATGGGGCAACACCCCAGCTTCTGACATTCTGGTCGATAATGTGCGTCTAAAATCGTGAATACGCCAGTCAGGGATTTCTAGTCTTAGTTTGATCTCGCGGACCAGCTTATTTACTGAAGCGATGTTGCCCGGGCGCTTAAGATCGTTTGCAGCGGGAAAACTCCATGGCGAGTGATAGAGGTTTCACTGTTCTTGCAATATGTCGAATAAGGCGGGACTGATTGGCCTCCGGATTGACAAATTAGTTTTGCTATTATTTATCGGGAAGGTCCAGACCATCGACTCAAGGTCAAAATCAGCCCGTTTGGATTTTAATATTTCTGATATATGCCCCCGTAAGTAAACATGCCTTGATAGCATTGGTTACTGCTTTGGTCGCGCGGCATTTATCAAGCTCACGGATGATTTTGCCACACTCTAGAATGGTGAGTACTCGCGAACCGACTTTGGGCGCGGAGCCCACATCACTGACTCGTAATTGAAGAACATCAACAAGCGATATCATTTGTCGGCGAACGGACCAGCTAAGTACCGTCTTTAACTGTTTGAGTATCTCACCTGCGGTGACTCGACTATGAATTGCCTTTTTATCGAAAAATCTATCCACTCGCCGAGTGTGATACTTTCGACTTTGCGATCAGCAAAAGCATCATAGAGATGTGCTCTAAAGCAGGATTGCTACGTAGCAACAATGCTCGGCTTAAGTGCTGCACTTCGCGCCGATAAAAATTGTTCACAGCAATCCCTCAGTGTTGTCTGGCCTGCAAATGTGTTGCGCTGTTTCCAAAACACACGTGGATCTATATTATTTGCCACAGAGTTCCGTAATTCAGGGATCAGTTTCCGTGCGTCAGCTAGTTTCAAATCAGGATAGCGACCAAGGGTTAAGCGTCCAGGTTGATTATCAATCCTAAATCGATACTGCCATGTTATAGTCCCTGCAGGGGTAATACGAACGCTTAAGCCGTCGCGGTCTGCAAGCTCTGGTTTCTCTAAATATGGTTTGCCGTTTATTGCACGTA
>Ga0172380_10008735_pt1 | contig 10960 bp, 4 predicted proteins | sample Leawe162metaG_FD_119747 | JGI IMG/M metagenome (GOLD analysis project Ga0172380, IMG submission 119747) | Leachate microbial communities from a municipal landfill in Southern Ontario, Canada - Leachate well 162 metaG | ecosystem: Engineered > Solid waste > Landfill > Unclassified | place...
CACGCGCTTGGAGAAGGATAAGTGGCACACCGATCATGGTGATGCGATCAAGGTGTTCCATACACCGCACGCCAAAATCGCCATCCTCATTTGCTATGACATTGAGTTTCCCGAGCTGGCGCGCCGTGTAGCAGAAGAAGGGGCAGAAATTATCTTCGTTCCGTCTTGTACGGATGATCGGCAGGGGTTCTTGCGGGTGAGATATTGCTGTCATGCGCGCGCCATCGAAAATCAGGTTTATGTGGCAATGACGAGCACGGTTGGCAATCTTCCTGTCGCGGGCTTGCGCTTGCACTACGGGCAAGCTTCCATCATCACGCCATCAGATTTTCCATTTGCTCGCGATGGCATTGCCGCTGAAGGGGTGTTGAATGAGGAGCAGATCATCGTGGCGGATGTGGACTTGGCACTGCTGGATGAAAATCGTCTCAAAGGCACGACCATCCCCTTGCTTGATAAGCGCAACGATTTCTACACAGAGAAACCGGTGGTTGTAGTAGTGACCTGATTCGGCTCGCTTCTTACGGTGGCGGCACTCAGCATGGTCAATATGTCGCCTACGTTTCGTACGGAAAGGCGGTCGCGCGGTAGACCACCTTTTACTTACAACCGACGCCTTAGTGGACGATGCAGTCGATCATAGATGTTGTGTCGAAAGACAGTTGCTCGGCCACAAGAGACTGTGGAGATTTTCAGAAATGGCTGTCGGATCAATCTGAAGTGATGTCCGCTGCACTTTCAACAGCAGACGTTCAAAATCAAGAGTTCGATGATGATCATCCGATACTTGCTAACCCGTTGCTGTCTATGACGACCGTCCGCAATGTAGCGATTTAATTTCGATGGTCAACTTCAGGATTGTGGACCGAGCCGTTGGTCGAAGATGTTGAATTGAAGTCAGCTTCTCGGCCAGAGCGGTCGTGGGCTATGTACCATGCGAACGGCCGCTTTATGGTGGTGAACAGCCAACAGCAGCGCGTATTTGTACCGGGTAATCGCTATCGGGCAAATTGCGTGGTTGGTCTACTCATCAACATCACTGAAAATCGAGCGGGTTGCAGTTTCTTTTGCAAGCGTCGCTGAGGGCACATTAGCGAAGAAACTACCGTCGTCCTCTTCTTCAGATTTTCGCGCCTTGACTTTAGCCTTCGCCTCTTCAATGTCATTCTCCAAGTTGCCAAGACGGCCTACGACACGTTCATCCTCCACAGCAATGTATTGCATCTTTCTCACGAACGAGTCCACACTGGAAAACTGGTCGTCGATATCGGAGTCTGCGTCGCCATTGCATGTAAGATCATCAATCACGTCCGGAATTTTGTCCTCCAGCATTGCTACGAGCCTGAATGTAAGCCTCATAAGCTCATGCGGATTGAACATGGCCAGTATGTCCTCCTCCGTTAAGAAGGAAACATCTAGGTGGTACGTTGCGGCGTCAGTAAGCATCTCGCATGTGCTGTAGCGGACATCCTCGTCTAATATTCCCATCGAGTATGCTTTTGCGTGGAAGCGAATCTCCGCGTGGTTAGCGATTCCCAACCAGGGGCTGGGGGCGCCTTTTCGAGTAATCAAGTCCGGCTTCAGAGTGAGGACTTCGCGGAATACTTCGTTCGTCGCTCGCCTGTTGAGAAACAGGAATAATCGCTCGTTCAGGGAACCTTCGTCCGGAACTTCCTGCAAACGCGTAACGAGGGTATCAAAACTACTCGCTGGAACGACAACAGCATCTTTCACTGTTGCTGCGCCTGCACATATTGCCTCTGCAAGTAGAGTTTCTATCTTTGCGCCCCCAAGATAGAGGTCAACCAGATCCGGCCTGGCACTGAGGATACTGCTGATTGCATCGGCGAAAGTAGGGTGGAAGAAGGCCCAGCAATGCTGCCCGCTTTCTTCTCGTTTGATGACAAACGATTGGTCAAGTTGCTGCAAAGACTGGGATATCGCTGCCACGGTCGTGCCATACCGATCTGCGACTAGCTTGCAGTCCTCACTCGCAATGTCGTGCACCGGAAGTCTAGAGCGAGCTAGAAAAACAAGTGTCATGGCTGCCTGCTGAGACTGGGTAAGCTCATAGATTGTTTTCTTCAAATATTCTTGTGGCTCATGCACAAAGCGAATGAGATCGTCAGGCAATTGACTTATGCCCGTAGTAAGCGTTGGATCCCCAAGGCGTCTGGCAATCTCAGGGAGCAAATTCAAATTATCGGATAGCTCAGAGAGGTGGGGCTTAATACGTTGCTTCCATTGCGTGCTCTGCTTGCCCTCCTTGAGGTGGTTGTAAAGGATTTGCTGACGTTCCTCAGGCGCAAGATTGCCTACGTTAACCACGGACTTCTTCGTTTCCAGCAAAGGGTGATTGCGTGTGCCCAGCTTGAGCGATGCTTCGTTCCATATGTGAGTACGTGAGGTGAGGATGAAATGATTGCCCTTCTCCATCGCAGCCTTTATTTTCGGCATAAAATCAGTCCATGCATCGATGTAGTCGTACCTCAGTTGGTTAGATCCAAAAGCGTCATCAATCCAGAAGAGGCGCTTGGATTCGTGCGGATTCCAGTGCTGATGCAAGTTCAGCGGGCCTTCACATTTGAAGCATTCAAGATCTTCTGTGTCTATAGCCATCGTTGCAAGAATGGCGGCCAACATGGACTTACCAATCGCGGGCTGTCCAATGAGCAATACGAGCTTGTGGTCCGCTAGTGTGCGCACTGCCGTTCGATGCGCAGAGGTAGGCACATAGACACGCAGGCCAGGAAGCAGATGGTCCAGCAAAGCCCGGGTTTGCGCTGCGGATCGCTCGTCCACGATGGCAGAAAGATCCCCAAGTCCGTACACACGGGGTACGAGCGCGCGGAGACGAGAGCTGCTCTTGATTTGTGCTGTGATCCACTCTCGTCCTTCTACGTGGGGCTCCTGCACTCCCAATTTTCGCAAATTATCGCGAATCTCCGCCGCAATGGGGGCATCAACCCCCATGCTCGTTATGAAGTAGTAGGTGTGCGCGCGTCCTTGGTCAACTAGCTCTTTGACATTGGAAAGTTCGGACGTAATGTCAGATAGCTTCAGCCTCAGTTCCGACTTGCCGCTGAACTTGCATTGGACCGTTGCTTCTCGAATGCCCTTGCCTGCGGGAAGTAAAAACACAGCATCTTGCCCACCATCCTGCGCCTCTCTGTAAATTGATACAGTGCGCCCTAGCGTCTCTGCACATATTTGTGCGCAGAGATCCTGGAAAGCCTTCCAGCCAAGCGTGTGCAAGGCGAAGTTGACGTTATATGCGTGTGCAACAGGCGAACTATTCGACATGTCTGAAGTTCCGATCATTTTCGGCAATTGCTGATATTGGAAGGAAGAAGGGAATTTGTTTCCGCTGTATCCCACTACATCTGGCTGATTTCATTTTCCATAAACAACGCCAAGGTTCGATATGCACGTTCAACGAGAAAGCAGTCTCGCCGAATTGTTGGGTCCTTTCCCCCATGGAATAGGTTATTTCGAACGCTATGCCAAAATTCGACCATATTCGACCAATCCGACAATGATCTAACGACCCCTTGGGGTAGATTCTTATCGCCTTCCTTTGGCTCAAAACCAGTGTTATTCCACCAAATATCTATTTCTGGATTATCCAAATCGCGTGAACTGTTATAGAGAGGAGTTCGCCCGAGTTCAGCCATCACGTCTTGCCAAAGCCTACGCAAGGGCTCGTACTTTCCAATGGCCGCGACGTAGGCATCTTCGCGAGCCCTGTTCCGTTTAAGAGCCTGAATCGTTCTTCTATCGCTTCCAGCTCCAATGAATAGCTTGTTTTGCAGTAAGGCAACAAACGCTAAGTATTCGAAGATAAATCTAGAAAATATGTCGCCCTCTTTAGCTTTTTCGTGCCAGCTGACAATCAGGGGATCGTAGCTCGTCAGTTCATCCGTTATGTATTGAAACGCTCTATGGCAGTTTGGACAGTGATACTCAACGATCCCAATGCCCCATGCGCCATAGTCTCCTGATTGTTCTGCGGCAAAATAGTCAGCCATCTGACCTTCCGTGGCGTCTTCATCCAGTTCAGCCAACTCGGTTCGGCGATCAACCTTAATCAATTTTTTGTCGCAGCTATCACATCTCATCTTGACAATTCCATATGGTAGATTCGCTATTTTTTCGCAGCTTAAACTGCGTAAGCGGCGCTTGCCGCACCAGCCTAGAGTGGGGGCGTCAACAAATCTGAAGGTTTTGTTTAGCCACACCCTTTAGGTTTCGCTTTGACCGAAGATTACCCAGTCGCTAACTTGGCTGTTACAGTTCTTTGCTGCTTGCAGGTCTTGAGGCAGCATAACATCCCCAAGCAAATGAAGTCAGGTCTGCGGGCGTGTTCAGGATTGGCTTCAAAGTATTCGGTCGCCCTGAAGCATTCGTGAATATCCTAGACACTGTGGCCGACTCACGACAGAATGGTCAGAATCGAATAATAAATGTCCTGTGCACCATGAAACTCAAAGAACTCCGCGTAAGTAATTTCCGTTGTTACAAGAACGAGATTTCCGTCACATTCGAAGACCTAACTGCACTTATTGGCCGGAATGATGCGGGAAAGTCTACGCTGATGGAGGCACTCGATATCTTCTTCAACGGGACTGTTCCGGATAAAAACGATGCATCGAAGGGAAGCACAACAACAGATATCAGTATCGTCTGCGTATTCGACGATCTACCCACTGAAATCGTTTTGGACGATGCTGCCCCGACAACCTTAGCGGCAGAGCATCTCCTCAACTCCCAAGGCAATCTGGAGATCCATAAGGTATTCAACGGAGCTCTCGCGACGCCAAAACTCACAGAGTGGTATGCATTAGCAGTGCATCCAACTAATCCGAAAGCCAAGGATCTCCTTTCTCTGAATAACAAGGATCTGAAGGCGCGTGCCGAAGAGCTCGGCGCTGATTTGACCGGCACAGATAAGAAAATCAACAGTGCTCTCCGAGCCGCCATCCGTGGTGTTACCGGGGTTGAGCTGATAGCGGAACAAAAAATTTCCTTCCTGAAAGATGGCGCGGAGGCTGTCGGGAAGGGAATTACCGCCGAGTTACCGTCATTTGTGCTGTTCAAGTCTGATCGTTCGAGCACCGATCAAGACCCTGAGGCACAAGATCCACTGAAGGCGGCAATCAAGGAGGCGGTGAAGGGTAAGGAGGCTGAGCTGAATGCGATTGCAGCGCATGTTGCTACTGAAGTAAAAAAGATCGCTGACCTAACGCTGGCTAAGCTTCGGGAGATGGACCCGACCCTTGCGAGCACTCTCGTACCAGAGTTTTCCACACCGAATTGGGCCAGCCTCTTCAAGGCGACTATTGCTGGCGACGACAATATCCCGGTTAACAAGCGCGGAAGCGGTGTAAGAAGGCTAATCCTCTTGAATTTCTTCCGCGCGAAAGCGGAACAGCAAATGAAGGAGAACAAGAAGAGCTCGACCATTTACGCGATAGAGGAATCAGAAACCAGTCAGCATCCAAGGAATCAACGTCTCTTGTTGAGCGCGCTCCAAGAGCTGTCGGTACAGGATCAGGTGATCGTAACAACCCACACTCCTATGTTAGCCAGAGCTATAGCCGCGACATCTCTTCGTTTTGTGCAGGCGAATGTGGATACCGGGCAGAAAGAAGTGTTGCTTGGTGGAAGTGATCCAATCAACAAGCTCATTGCCGAAAGTCTTGGCGTGCTTCCCGACCACAATGTGCGGCTTTTCATTGGCGTTGAAGGGAAAACGGACATTCCTTTCCTAAAAAACATGGCCAAATTATTCCGTGATACTGGCGATCTTGAAGTTCCCGACTTGGAGCAAATGGAATTGGCTGGAGAAATAATCTTTGTGCCCCTTGGTGGATCCGGTCTGGCTGAATGGACAAACCGCCTTGCCAACTTAAATCGTCCTGAATTTCACTTGTATGATCGTGATACCGAGCCACCGGCAGCTCCAAAGTATCAAAAATACATTGAAGAGCTAAATCAGCGTCCGGAGTGCAAAGCTGTGGCAACAATGAAACGGGAGGCAGAAAACTACATCCATGAGGATGCGATAAATTCCGCATTGGCTGATGCAGGGCTTGCCGTCGTTTTTGCAGATACCGTAACCGATACGATGGATATGGCAAAAGAACTCAAAGACCTAGTAAACACTGTGGCACCAGCGAATGCTCGATGGGGACAAACAAAGGCAAAGGACTTTCTCTGTAATGCGGCCGCCAGAAAACTGTCCAAAGCGATGCTCGACCTACGCGATCCGGCTGGTGAAGTTCGCGGCTGGCTCATGGATATCAAGGAAATGCACCATATTGTTGCGCAATAGGAAGGTCTTGCCTCCACTGCTAACTGACTGATACCAGTGAAACACAAACGGCGGCAAAGCCGAATCTCGGCCAAACGGCCAGTCACGCTCAGACACGGTTTTGTCCCCTATCCGCAAAAAGCAGACTTCTCTGCGACAAACTCGGACGTCCCTGTCTCGTGGACACAATGCACGGCGAATACGGGGCTTGGCGAGACAGGTCCAGTTAGTTTGTACAAGTGCTCTTGGCCGCTCCATATTGGCCTGATCAACTAGACGGGCTGCGTTTGATTCCGCTATGCGGCGCGACCAGCAGCGCTTGGCACCCACGTCCTCACGTAAGAACCACTCGATCACTCCTTGGCGATACGGTCGCTCAACCATCTATGGACCCACCGTTTGCGCTTGATGTCACCAAGCCCATCCAGAACCGATGCAGGCATGAGCTTCTCTTCGACGGTGAAGAGGCGACGCGCCGGGTGTCCTTCGGCGAGGAGATCAAGGATATCCTGGGCGGCCCTGGGATCGCGATCATGGAGAACATAGGCGCCGAGAACCGCGAGAGACCGATCTGCGTTCGAATGGGCCATGCGCTCGCAAAGTGCAATGGCGGTTTCGAGCGAGGCATGGTGACAAACCAGCACGACCGCCGACGTCGCGAGCGCCGCGCTGAGCTTCATGATTCGTTCTGCAGCGAATAGCGCCAGCAACTCGGATTCGATCCTCTCCGCAAAGACCAAGGCGTTGAGAGCATCGAGCCGAAGTCGTCCTTGATCGCGATCGTTGACCATCGCATGGATATTCTTCCGAATAGCGGGTGAGCCGTGGCAGGCCGCGACACCCAGACACTCTTGGCTGAGTTCCCGATCCGGGGTGCTCGTCGCGAGCTTGATGAGCTGATCGCTGATCTGGTCGGACAATGGGGCGTATGTAGCCAGCGCTTTCACCGCCTCCCGCGCGATCGGAAAGGAGTCGGGCTCGTTATGCGATGGGTCGGCATCGGACCATGTGTCCCACGTCAGGCAGAGCAGCACGGGGAGGTGCTCCAGATGGGGCTTCACCACTAGTGCCCGCACTAAAGCCTGACGAACCCGGCGCCCCGGATCGACCGACAATCTAAGGATATCGGGAGAGAAAGGTGCATTAGCCCGGCCTGCAAGGAACTCAAGCGCGACGACGCGCGCACTGGCCCGGGGATGCTGAAGGGCCATCGCGATCGCTTCCTCATCCGCAATCGCGACCGCAGCGGAGGCCGCCGCCTCGGCGAGATCTTTATCCGTGGTTTCCTTCAGCCAGCGCCGGATCGGATCGGCTGGAGCCTCCCCCGCTTCGATCAGGATCGGGAGAATTTTGGAGAGAATGCGAGGCGGTGCGGTTTCGGCTGCCTGCTGGAGAATCTCTACAACTTGAGATCTGAGCGGGGCGGCGCTGGAGGTGCCGTAAAACAGCGCCCGCCCTATTTTGCGGAAGAACGGATCTAACGCCTTTATTGCGCGTCGCCACCCAGCTTTTCGGATCGGCGAATAGTTACTGTGCGCGCTAATCAGGTCGCAGAGAAAGGCTATACGAGAAGCAGATGTCGGCAACCCATCGAACGCCTCGGCAAGAAGGGTTCGATCAACCGATATCGCGCAGGCTATCGCGGCACAGCGACCGTTTAAAGCTGGGATACCATTGCAGAGTGCTTGCTTGAGCTTATCGCGGAAATCCGGGTGCCAATGTTTGTGCAAAGCGTCCCACGCCTCGTCCTCATGCCCGTCCGCCTGGGCGGTAGCTAACATCGCCCTCAACTCTTCAGGGCTGGTCGGTGTATCCGCATCAGTGTTCTGAATCGCTCGCGCCCAATAGTAGCCAAACTCCGAGACGCGATTGTGTTCGGCCAATGCCTTCCATTTGCCAGCGGCACGGACGGCTTCGATATAGAGGCTGACGATGATGCCAGACGCGTAGCCATCGTCGTCCATGCCGGAGGTGTAATACTCCTCGAACCCATAGTCGCACTCGCCATCGTCGATGACACGCCACCTTTCGGCATTCTCTGCCAGCTTGGCGTCATCGCGAGCAAGATCGTCAAGTGCCTCCTCGAACACCGCCTCGAAGGCGGGCAGATCGCGGAGCGCGCCGGTCACAATCGCCTCGATGTTCGACCCATGCCCCATACCCACAAGACGGCGCGCGGCGTGGAGGTAGGCTTCCTCAAGCCCGGTCGCGATGCGGTCGAGCGCGACCGGAAATCCGGCTCCGTAGGATCCGCGTTCATCGGAAAGTTGGTCGCGAACGAAACGCTCGGCGATCGGAAAGGAACGCGAATCCTGGGAGATCCGCACATACCATGCGTCGGAGAAAGAGGGGGCCTTCCACCGTTTGATGAAGAATGCCGCACCGCGCTGGACGCTGGTCAGTAGCCAGCGGGCGAGTTCCGACGGGTTGGATGTTGCACTACCGACATCGCTTGCGAGCTGGAGAAGCTTGGGGAAGTCCGCGCCAGGGTCGATCAGGGCCGCATCGAGCCAGCCATCGATTTTGGTCTGGGCTGCGGCAGGAACTTCAAACGTGAACGTATCGCCTTCGGCCGCAGCGACAAGCCGGCGCCCTTCGTTGATTAGTCTCGCAGCCGTTTCCATTCCCCATTCAGCGTACTGTTGCGGGAGGGTTGTGAGCGCGTTCAGTAGAGTCGCAAAGGCCTGCTCATGGCGAAACCAGTTTTCCTTCAGATGCTTCTCGAAACCCGCACGTACACTCGGATGAGCGAAGGCAACTGAGGTGTTCGGCTGACGCAGATGACGCGCAGCGATCATCGTGTCGATCTGCTTGTCGAGACCGATGGCGAGTTCTGGCGCGGCGATGCGCAAGGATCGCATCAGCGCAACGAGCATCATGCGGTCGAACGAACCTCGTGCCGCCAGCAAGCCCCAAATGATGGCGGAGTGGCCGTTCGCGTCCGAATGTGTCAGATAGCGGTCAACCACGCCTTCAACCGCATCACGATGCGCGACACCAATAAGGCGATCCAGCCATTGCCCGTCATTCTCTCCCTCGCAGCGACCGGACATGATGTTGGCGAAGAATAGGTCAAGTTCGAGCGGCTTTTCCAGCGCGCGCAGCACATCTGGCCTGAAGCTGAGCGCCTTCGACTGAAGGTGAGGCGGGAGGATATCCATCCGCTTGTCGTAGATTTCGGCGAGCCGGCCGTTGAGATAGCAGTCGGCTTCAAGCTTGATCGACCAAGGCGCGAGTTCTTCGAGGGCGTGCGCGCCACTCAACATATCACTCCGGGACGTCACGACGAACTGGCTGTTGGGATGGGCACCGCGCAGCATTCGCGGAAGCTGCTCCGTCCACGTTTCAGAGCCAATTCGTAGGCTGTTCTGCCCCCATGGATCTTCGAGATAGAAAAGCTTCGGTCCGGTCTGCACGATCTGCCGGATACTCGATGGGTCGCTGTTCGGATTGACTACGACTATATCGAGTACGCCGTTGCGCTTGCGTGCTTGATCGCACAGTGCGAGTGCAGCTAGCGTCTTGCCCGTGCCGGATGATCCGACAATCACGACCGCGTTCTTCTTCTCGATCTGACGGATCATGTCGGGGAAATTTGTCGGCTCGACGAAGGCGTCGAGTTCCGCGACACTCGCCAGGAATCCGCCATGGACACGGATCGTGCCGAGCAGATCGTTATAGGCCCAGACCCCAGGCGATGTGCCGCGCATGCGGGCCATGGCTTCCTCCCGGAGCGTAGCGAGGCACGGTCCTTGCCGATCCTTGGGCACGCGCAGAATAGTGGTCAGGATATGTCCGATCTCATATTCAAGGAGCTTCGGCGTCAGGCCGGCATAAATTGCGAGGCGTCCATCCGGCGCGTCGGGCAGTATCTTGCGAAGCGATTCCGGAAAATCGTCATGCCCTGGCTGCTCCTCGAAATCCTTGACCAGAAGATCCCGAGCCACGCCCGAGACATCAGCATTCGTCACCAAGAGATAGCGAACATCGGGATCAACCAAATGGTCCTTAGCCGGCGTACGCCGTTTTCCATGCTTGAGCAGCCGCGCAAACGCATCGATCGACCAGGGATCACCGCCACGCAGCTTTACCTGCATGATGATCCGGGTAGCAACGCCCAATTGCGCCATCGCTTCTACATGACCGGGATCGTCTTCCTCGAGTTCCACCTCTATATCGTCAGCATTCGCCGGCTCGAGCGTAATGCGTGACGCCGATTTGGTCACAAAGAGGATGCGCAAGGCCGCAAAGATCGAGACATCGAGCTGATAGTCATAGCCCGCGAGCGCGGCAGAAGCTCCAGTATTTGCCCCCTGGGCGCGGGCTGTATTGGCTGGCTTGGTCATTAGCGCACTTTAGACTAATTCGGGCGACAAAAGTCAGTAGAGAGAATGCCAGCGACGTTGATCTCGGAATACCCATCCACTGAGCCCCTGAACGTCTGGTGTCTAAGGTACTGCGGACCTAAGCGGTCGGGTATCTGAACGTCGGCAATGGCCGAACTCCTGACCAGGACACCTTCTCGGCCTGAAGAGACGCTGGTGAATTGCTGAAAAGGCAGCCTACTAGTTCTAGGGGGCTGTCCGCTCCACGCTCAACAGCGGACGTTCAAAAGTAAGAGCTTGATGGAGATTGACCGTCGCTTGC
>Ga0172380_10008737_pt1 | contig 10960 bp, 6 predicted proteins | sample Leawe162metaG_FD_119747 | JGI IMG/M metagenome (GOLD analysis project Ga0172380, IMG submission 119747) | Leachate microbial communities from a municipal landfill in Southern Ontario, Canada - Leachate well 162 metaG | ecosystem: Engineered > Solid waste > Landfill > Unclassified | place...
AAAACGTTTTATGGTGCGTTGCCGCATTGTCGCCTCGCCCAGTTGTTTGGTTTTAAGAAATAAGCGGCTTCCCGGCGTCGCCTGTAACACCCTTGCCCACAGCGCCACTACGTCATCGTTCATTTTCGCCAGGTTGTTAAAGCAGCCGAAAGTCACATAGCCATTTGTCAAAGCGGGCAGTGGGGATACGCTCACCGCCACATCCGGCGGGGTAAAACATAGCCGGGTTTCGGGTAGACGCAGGATTTTTTCGGTGAAGTAAACTTCCTCACTTTCCGGCAGCGTCCACGGGTCGGCGATGAGGTAGTCCATGGCAGTCATTCCGGTGGTGGCGAAATAGCCCAACCAACTGACCTGCACCGGCGCGGGTTTCCAGGCGAACAGGGGCAGGCGGTTATTGGCGGTGTGACCTGAGAGGTCGATCAGAATGTCGATGCCGTCGGCGTAGATTAAACCGGCTGCGGTTTCGTCGCTCAGCCCCACCAACGGCTTCCATGCGGCAAAATAGCGCTTGATCCGCGCGGTCAGCTCGTCGTCAAAGTGGTGGGCAGGATAGGCGGTCAATTCCAGGCGAGCCGGGTCTATATGGGTCAGCAGGCTTTCCAAAAAATAGCCTACCGGGTGGTTGCGCAGGTCGGGCGACACCAGCCCCACGCGCAGACGCCGGGCAGGGGCGGGAATGTTGCGCCAAGCCGTGTAGGGACGGGCTTGCCGGGTTACCCGTTGGTCGTAGCGCCGGGCTTCGGCCAGCATCTCCCCGGAAGCATTGTCGGTCAGGCTGTAAGCGAAAAGCAGGTTGCTGTGCGCATCGGCATAATCAGATTTGATCTCCAGCGCCCGGCGGTAGCTTGCCATTGCGCCATCGAGTTGGTCGAGGTCTTTCAGGGCATTGCCCAAGTTGTTGTGCGCTTCGGCGAAATCGGGCTTGATCTCCAACGCCCGGCGGTAGCTTGCCAGCGCGCCGTCGAATTGCCCGAGGGTTTGCAGGGCAGCGCCGAGGTTGTTGTGCGTTGCGGCATCGTCGGGGCTTATTTCCAGCGCTTTGGCGTAGCTCTCCACGGCGTCGGCGGGTTGCCCGAGCGCCTGTAGCGCAGCACCAAGGTTGCTGTGCGTATCGGCATCGTCGGGCTTGAGCGCCAGCGCCCGGCGGTAGCTCGCCGCAGCAGCATCGAATTGCCCGGCGTCTTGCAGGGCATTGCCCAGATTGTAATGCGCATCGGCATCGTCGCGCAAAAGCCCGGCTGCCTTTTGCAGTGCGGGCAAGGCGTCTTTACCTTGCACCTGAAGAGAGACGCCCAATGCTTTCCACGTCACCCCGGAATCCGGATGGCGTTCGAGCAGCAAGCGCGCCCGGCGTTCCATTTCAGTATATTGTCCAGTGTTGAACAGGGTCGCAAGCTGGTTTATTTCGGCAGAGGTCGGCGTATTCCCCCTCATGGCGTCGTCCAGCATGGCGGCTTCGGCCTGTTGCCGTAGCGTTTGGACCGCCGGCGTATTGAATCCGCGCCGCATGGCGGCATGAAGGACATCCAGAGCTTCCCCGGCTTGGCCGGTAGCCAGCAGCGCGCCCGCATACGACAGCGCATATTGCCCTTGATCCGGTTTGACCGCCCATGCGGTTTTCAGAAAGGGCAAGCCGGCTGCGTGTTGCCCTACTTGTCCCGCCAGCACGCCCAGGTTATGGTTGGCGTCCGGTTGATCGGGCAAGGCTTGCAGGATGGCGCGGTAAAGTTGTTCCGCCTCTTGCAGCCCTCCCGCCCGATGGTGAGCGACAGCCTGTTGCAAGGCTGCGTCCAAAGGTGCGCTTTGGGGAGTGGTCGCGCTCATGATTATTTAACCTAAGCCGGGCGATTGCCGGAACCCAAAAATATTTACCGCAGAGACGCGGAGATTCCGTAATTCCTCCGCACCTCTGCGGTGCAAGCATTTCAGCCGGAAATCGCCTAAGTTAACAATTCCTTAGTTGACCGCTTGCCAAATCGTTAAACCTAGAAACCTCCGTTGAACGGGCTGGAGTGTGCGGTTTTCCGGGTGCAGGGCATACCCGACAGCCTACGGCTTGGGCACAAGAGGCGCAACGACGCGCAATGGTCATTCCATTGCAAGGAGTTGCAACGCCGCCATGCGCCCGGAAAACCGCACACTCCAGCCCGTAGCGCTCTCACCATACGGGTGAACGCGAAACATATGACAAAGTTGTTTAGAACCACCGTGTTACACATCTTTGCAAGCGGTCAACGGAGGTTTCTAGGTTAAATTGTGGCGAGGCAAGGCATACCGGCAATTGCCGATATGGCAACTTTCCAATCCAGCGCGCTTTGGCGCAAAAGGCGATAAGTCGATGCAAATTCGTAAGCGGATAATGCCAGCTTATGCCGCAAAGCGGAACTCTCTGCCATTTCGCTTAGCGCCGAACGCCATGCCTTGGGCGTGTTGTCGCATAACAGCCCCGATTTTCCATGTTCAACCGTGTGGCGATAGGCTTCAACATTGCTGTAAACGGCAGGGATGCCCAGCAGCGCGTAATCAAGAAATTTGATATCCGATTTGCAACGGGTGAATTCATTATCTTCCAGCGGCGCAATCGCCATATCCCAACGCAGATGTTCTTTCGCCCAAGGAACGAAATCCGGGTAGAAGTGATTCCCCTCCGTGTCGAGCACGCGAAACGGCAACGCGTCGAAGCACTGGGCGGCTCTGCCATTCCCGGCGACGCCCAACAACTGGAATTCGATTTTGCCGCGATATTCGCGCAGTATCGCGCGCAACGGCTCCAGCACCATCATCAAGTCAAGCAAATGGCTGTGCGTACCCATATAACCGATAATCAAGGGTTCCATCGCCGGTTTTTCCGGTGCGGGCGGCGCCGTGTCGCCATTCAAAAACAGGCGCTCGTCCAAGGCGTTCGGCACGACGTAAATGTTCGCGTTCAACTTGAGCAAACGCTGTTTCAGCGCTTGCGTCGATACGATTACCCCATCCGCCTGCCGCAATAAATAACGCACGATATTGCGTTTGAGGTCGGTGGAAAATTCGTGCCATGGCTGGCCGCGATGTAAGTCCAGCAGGTTGTCGTCCAGCGTATAAATCAGTTTCGCGCCCTGCTTGCGTATGGCCGCCACCAGCGTTTCTACGGATTCCAGCGTGGCATCGGCCCGCCACCCCCGCTCGACGATGACGACATCCGCCCCGGTTCGGGGCAGGTCATCCTCTGCGGTCGTCTGGATGCATTCGGTCAGGCTTGGATGCGAGAAAGGGCGCAGCAAGCGGATTTGCCCGGAGCCGTGCGGGTTGCCGTAGCGGTCACGCTCAACCAGTAAATGAACTTGCATTATCCTAGAAACCTCAGTTGAACGGGCTGGAGTGTGCGGTTTTCCGGGTGCAGGGCGCGGGCGCAACGCGCGACCGTCTTTGCGGGAGATAAGCGCCTGAACCGACTATTTCTTATCAACCATATAACTGCAGGATTGGGTGAGCGCTTCGTCTTCATGCGTACTGGGCGCAACTTTTTGCGGGATCAGCGCCTGCTCTTTGGACTGGAAAGGATTGCCGCCCACCGGATTGATGGAATGCACTTTTTTGTCGCCCATGTAGTAGTTGTTGTCCAGCGCGACCGATTTGTGTTCCTTGCACTGGAATGCAAAGCTGCGTTCCATGCGGTTGTACTTGATGTTAAGGAACGGAAAAACTTGCGGCTCGGCGAAAACGTAGCGCATCGTGACGTTGACCACGTCCCCTTCGCGCTGGTAGGTCTTGGCATTGAGATACAGCTTGTACTTTTCCTGGCTGGAAGGTTGCTGTTTCCAGTCCGCGTCGTCCGTCTGGGCGAGGACGGAGAGGGGCAACAAAGCCATCAATAACACTGGTGCGAATTTTTTCATTTCGATTCCTTTCAGTTGGTTGTATAAAAGTGGGGATCAGCCCATGCATCCGCAACCCGGAGCGCGCTCGGGCCGGTGTTTTTCCATTTTCCGGCGATGGCGTTCGCTGTGGATTTTCAGCTCATTTCCTGGCCTGCAACCAGGAGCGTCCCTTGAGCGACTCCAGCCCGGTTTTCGCGTCGGGGAAATCGGGGTCTATCCGCAATGCGGTTTCATATTGGCCAATCGCTTCCGCCATTCTGCGCTGCTCCTGGTATACCCTACCCAGGTTGCTGTGGAACAGAGCGGTGCCGGGCTGCACCGCGATAGCGCGCAGGATGAGCTGTTCCGCCTTGTCGCGAACGCCCCGCTGATGGTTAATTATTCCCGACAGGTGTAGTGCGTCGGCATTATCCGGGAAATTCGCCAGCACCTGCGCAAAAACCTGCTCGGCCCGCATCAGTTGGCCGGACTGAAGCGCATCTATCCCGATTTGCACCGCTTCGCTTGCTTCGACCAGCAGCGGCTCCTGCGGAGTGGACGGCATGGGGTTTTCCTGCGGGGCGGATGGGGCGGGCTGGTCTTCTTTGGCAGGCGCGGGTTTAGCCGGCTCGGGCTTGGCGTTTTTCTCCTCCTCTTTTTCGATTCGCGCGGGGAAATCGGCAAATACGTCCTTGACCCGTTGCGACGTGAAGATGAACCACAGCCCCAGCGCATCCAGCGCAAAAAACAGTATTTTCCCGATGGAAACCGTCCATTCCGGCTTCATCAAGTCCAAGCCGACGGCAATGACCAGATGCAGCAATATCGAAGAGGCCATCAGCCACCGCCCGTTTTTCCATGTCCAGCGCGCCAACTCGCCGGCATCGGGCGCCCGGAAACCCGCATCGGCCAGCAGCATCGCGACGGGAATCCCGCACAGCAGATACGCCCAGTGGGTTTCGTCGGTCAGGTCGTAGATCATGTCGGGCGTATGGGAAATCGACAGCCCCAGCCACACAAGCGCGTGACGCAACGAATAAAAAAGCCAGAACCACATTCCCCCGGAAACCCGAAGCGAACCGCGCTGGTTGTAGTCTTCAAAATCGTAGATATTCATAGCCTTGAAATAATGATGCACCGATCTGTGGATGAGGTGTGCGGCACCCTGCGACAGAATGGTTCCATACCATGCATACAGCGCGCAACGTAATTCTACCAGTCTATCTGAGTTTCCTGACTAGCCCTAGGCAGGCATATAACAAAGTTGTTTAGAACCACCATGTTACACATCCTGGCAAGCGGTCAACAGAGGTTTCCAGGTTTATTTGTTCTCTACAGGGGTAAAAATAGGGGTTGACGGGAGCGCATCCGTCATGGATACTTAGAAAAGATGGCTGGGTTTCCTATGCTCTGGTCTTTTTTGCGACAAATTACGGGAATATCGCAAAGGGGGAGATTATGAGGGGGTTTTTGAAGCTGTTTGGGTACGCATGTTGCTTCACAATGCCCATTACAGCTAATGCCGCGCCTCTTGATGTATTAGGCGCCCAATACCCGGCGCTTTATCAGCTCTACAACACCAACAAGAACTATCAGGATTCATTGACCCGATACGCAGCCCGTCAGGGCTTCCGTCGTCCGATCGAGAACTTGGCCACTGTTGTGCATGAAATGATTCATGTCGATTCATTCGTTCATCAGGGATTCTTCATTGATGGCGTGTACTACGAACCCTATTTGAAGCGCGAAGCTTGGCCGACGGTCACGAACAAAGAGATCGCACCGCAGATACCTGATCGTGAGAAGGGGACTGTTTTCCAGCTGTACGTGCGCCACACCCCGACCAACCATCTCGGCAATGTCGTGGATGAGATCAATGCTTATGGGCATGTGCTACCCTTCGTGTGCCGGAACGAGCAGGAGTCAACCGAGAAGCAAGTAAAGAACTTGGTCGGTTTTCTGAATCTCAGCGAGGGGTATTTGCGAACGTTGCGTACCGGAGTGCCTGCTGAGTATCGCCGTTTCCACGGACAGCCCGAAGCTCGTGGTGTGTTCGTTCATGTGATACAACGTGCTTGGAATGCGTTGAAAGAGTGCGGTGTGCCGGTTGCAACGATTCCGGTACAGGAAGCAACATTATTCGTATCGTTATAAAAGGGAGATAATTGTGAACACTTTTAGAGTTTTGTCGCGTATTTTTGCCAGATTCTGGCTGGTTACGCTGATTCTGGCAGCACCAACATTTGCAGCTCAGCCGCCCCAGCAGACTGGGGAAACCGGCAAACAAAGCAATGATGGCGCGATTACCATAGGGAACACCTACAAGGGCGCTTCCAACAGCACCCAGAATCCGATTGGCGCTGTGGCGAAAACGAGCCAGATAACCGTCACACAGCCACCAACTATCATTATTCAAGCAACTGGCGGTCCAATGCAGTTGCTACCGTCTAACACAGTTTGTGATGCTTCGGTCGATAATCAAGTCAGGATATCGTCAACACGAGCTATGCAGTATTGCGATCCTGTCTCTCACGCTTGGACGGATATAGCAACAGGGACTACTGGCGGTGTACTTACCTACAATTCACCTGGTAATTATTCATGGACAGTACCATCAGGGATTACATCGATTACAGCGTATGCGGGCGGCGCTGGTGGAAGTTGGGGAGCTGTATTAGCAGGATCATGGGTTCTGTGTCCTTCAACAGCATCCGGCACTGCTGGAAGTTCATCGGTTTCAGGCACTGGTGGAACAGTTGTGGGATATGGCGGAGGTCATGGGGGGACTCAATGGGCTGCTGGCGGTTCAGGAGGTAGCGGTAGTGGCCAAGTCGTAGCTAATGGCGCAAGCCATATATACCCATCATCGACTGTTGCATCAGGGGGCAGTCTAGATGGATATTCAGCAGGAAGCGGGGTGGGCACAGGTGGCGGAGGTGGTGGTATAGCCAAATCAACATTCTCTGTCGTTGCAGGGCAAACCTATAGCATTTCAGTTGGTGCAGCGAGTACCGAATCTAGTGGCTCTACCAATTGTGCTCAATATGGTGTAGCCGGGAATGGTATCGCGGTTATCAAATACTAAAATCAAAGTATGGTTTGTTTTTTTGCATTAACCTAAGCCGGACGATTGCCGGAACCAAACAGACGTTTAGACAGGATGAACAGGATAGAAAACCCATCCTGTTCATCCTGTTCATCCTGTCATTTTTTTGCGGAAAACCGCTCCAGTGCTTGATCTACAATATGTTCTTGTCACAAATTGCTATGACTTGACCAGTAAGTGAGTAACAGGTTTGCGGCAGACTAATCGTGATATGTCAGAGCCCAATCTAAATAAAGCGACAGGGTTTACGCATAGGCGCACAGGGGAGAGATGGCAGGGCATGTCGCTTTATTGGTTTCGGCCTCAATACAACAACTTCATCATCTTTGTCCATGGCCACTAGCGCCGAAACACTGTCTCTCGATATCGTATTGCAACATGCGGTGAATTGCCTCCAGGCCAGCTTGCTTCAGGAGGCTGAGCGTCTTTTCTACACGATCCTGCAAGCCCAGCCCAATCACCCGGATGCTAATTACTATCTGGGGATGATGATGGCGCAAGCTAATCAGCCTGAAGCGGGGCTGGCATATCTCAAAACGGCACTGGAAGCCAACCCGGATCACGGACGATGCCGACTTGGCTATATCGAAATGCTAATCCAGGTGGGACAAATAGATACCGCGCGAAAATCACTGACTCAAGGGCGGCAACGGGGTTTAGCGGGTGCCGAGGTGGAAGCATTGGCCGCATGTTTGGCAAGTAAACGGAAAGGCGCCAAGCGTTCCGGCGCCGTCAAACGAACGTCGCATACTTCGCCTCCGGGAAATAGCCCTGCATCTGTTGATCGAGAGATCAACGCTCTGGTTGCCCTGCTTAACGCCGGGCGTTATGCGGAAATAGACAGCCGGGCGCGTTTGCTGATTGGACGCTATCCCAATTGCGGGTTGGCTTGGAAGGTAATGGGCGTCTCTCTTCAGATGCAAGGAAAAAACGCCCTGACCGTTTTACAAAAAGCAGCGGAGTTTTTGCCCGACGATGCCGACGCGCATTACAACCTGGGTAATGTACAGCAAATTCTCGGTCAGACAGACAAAGCGGTGGCAAGCTATCGTCGGACACTGGAGATCAACCCCAATGATAATCAGGCGTGCAACAATTTAGGCCATGCCCTGACATATCTCGGACAGTTCAACGACGCAGTGGGTATCTATCGCCAAGCGCTTGCGATCAACCCAAGGGACGCTGTAGTACATAACAACCTAGCCAATGCCTTAGTCAGCCTCGGGCAATTTGATGATGCGGTGGCAAGTTACCACCATGCGCTGGAGATCAAACCCGATTATGCTGAAGCATTCTACAACTTGGGCGGCTTACAAAATAATCTCGGCCAACTTGATGATGCGGTGACAAGCTATCACCGGGCACTGGAAATTAACCCCGTTTACGCCGAGGCGCATAGCAATCTGGGCGTAACATTGCAAGACCTCGGGCTACTTGATGAAGCATTGGCTAGGTTTTGCAGAGCGCTGGAAATCAAGCCAGATTATGCTGATGCATATAGCAATATATTGTTCACCCTCAATTATCACCCCGATAAAAGCAGCGAAGAAATTTTTGTCGCGTACCGGGAATTCGATAAACGTTTCGGCTTACCCCTCCGGGAGAAATGGCGTCCCCACAACAATAGCTGCGAAACCAATCGTCGTCTGAAAATAGGATATGTCTCGCCAGACTTCCGTCGCCATTCGTGTAGGCATTTCCTGGAACCTCTGCTGGCTCACCATGACAAAAGATCAGCCGTCGAAGTCTATGCGTATGCTGAGTTGGTGCAAGAAGATGAAGTCACAACCCGATATCGGGGATATGTGGATCACTGGGTGCCAACGGTGGGCATGGCCGACGAGGCTCTGAGTGAACGCATTCGTGCAGACGGCATCGATATCCTAGTGGACTTGGCAAGCCATACTGGACACATCGCAAAAAGCAGATTGCCGACGTTCGCACTAAAACCAGCGCCTGTTTCCCTATCCTGGCTGGGATTTGGCTACACCACCGGGCTTACGGCTGTGGATTACTTGTTGACCGACTTGGCCAGCGCCCCAGAAGGCAGCGAAGGGTTGTTCTCGGAAAGCCCCTGGCGTCTGGAAACCCCCGGCTATGTTTACCGTCCGGCGGAAGACATGGGACAGGTCAGCCACTTGCCGGCCTTAGCGCGCGGACACGTTACCTTCGGCACCCTGACGCGAGCGGTGCGCATCAACTACCGCACCATACGGGTATGGTCAGAAATATTGAAACGAGTGGAGGGATCGCGGCTAGTGATTGACAGCAGAAATTTCAGGAGTGTTGCGATGCAAGATGCCCTGGCGGAAAAGTTTGCCGCTCACGGGGTTGCTCGGGAACGCTTGGAAATCGGTTTCCACAGCCCACCGTGGGACGTGTTGCGTAGCTTGGATATAGGTCTGGACTGTTTTCCCCACAATTCCGGCACCACGCTGTTTGAGACTCTGTATATGGGTGTCCCCTTCGTCACTTTAGCAGGACGTCCCAGCGCCGGACGGCTGGGCAGTTCCATTCTGGAAGGGGTAGGCCATCCTTCGTTAATCGCCCGCACGGAAGTCGAATATGTAGAAATCGCCGCAGCCCTGGCTTTGGATTTGCCGAAACTCGTAACCCTGCGCGGCGGACTGCGGGAGAAAATGGAAACCAGCCCACTGATGGACGAAGCGGGATTCGCACGCAAGGTAGAAGCTGCTTATCGGGAGATGTTCGAGAAATGGGCGGGTGCGAGAATTGTTGGCAACAAATAGATTTATCCGATTTTGTAGCAAATGAATTGTCCGCTTTTTCCATGGCGAGGAAGCCTCGCCATGGTGTGGTCGCTACGGATTTACGCAACCACTTTTTTCAATTCCTGTTCCACCAAACACCCTCCAGCATCGCACTCAGCCAGCTTACGTGGCTGTGCGCGAATAAAACTGACCACCTGGCACGTTGAATATTGACCAGGGCGGATAGCCGCCTGCTATAGGTCGGCCTGTGGATTAAGTATAACTCAAGCTTCAACCTAGAAAGCTCAGTTGAACGGGCTGGAGTGTGCGGTTTTCCGGGTGCAGGGCAAGGCGCAACGACGCGCAATGGTCGTTCCATTCCCTTCTCTTGTAGTTGCAACGCCGCCATGCGCCCGGAAAACCGTGCAATCCAGCCCGTAGCGTTCTCACCATACGGGTGAACGTAAAATATATGGCAAAGTTGTTTAGAACCACCATGTTACACGTCCAGGCAAGCGGTCAACTGAGCTTTCTAGGTTCAAGTTGCTTAGTGGTTTTTGCATTGCGGGATCATGTGCCGAGCGTTCGTTACTGCGTAACTATTGGCTTGTCGAAATAGTCATCCCACTCCCAAGCAACCGCGCTGCCTCCGCTTGGGTCAGACGACCCGCTTTCCAATCCCCATAGGCTCCTTCAAAACGCATCTTCCGTATCACAACGCTGTCGGCTTCATTCCGCACCTCATCGGGCGCATCATAAAACCGGACAGTTTATCCTGGAAACCTCCGTTGAACGGGCTGGAGTGTACGGTTTTCAGGGTGCGGGAAATGCATCAACAGCGTGGGCACAAAAAACGCGCCCACCCTGGGCTGTCACGTTAAGCCGCGTAGGCGCGAAAAGCCGTGCCCGCCCTTGGCGGGAAAATAAATCTATCCCACTTTCGTGCTCCGCCCCATTTCCCGCCGCTTTACGCTACAATCCGCCCATGGCGCACGACCACGACACCGGCTACAAACTGCTGTTTTCGCACCCGGAGATGGTGCGCGACCTGCTTGTCGGCTATGTGTCCGGGGAGTGGATAAATGAGGCGGACTTCTCCACGCTGGAGCGTATCAACGCGAGCTACGTAACCGCCACGCTCAAACAGCGGCACGACGATGTGGTCTGGCGTGTCAGATTGAAAGAGCGTTGGTTATGGATATATTTGGTGCTGGAATTCCAGAGCGAACCCGACCCCTGGATGGCGCTACGCATGTTGGTGTATGTCGGGCTGCTCGCGCAGGACTTGGTCAAGCGGGGCG
>Ga0172380_10008738_pt1 | contig 10959 bp, 20 predicted proteins | sample Leawe162metaG_FD_119747 | JGI IMG/M metagenome (GOLD analysis project Ga0172380, IMG submission 119747) | Leachate microbial communities from a municipal landfill in Southern Ontario, Canada - Leachate well 162 metaG | ecosystem: Engineered > Solid waste > Landfill > Unclassified | place...
AGATGTTCCAACTACATATCCCTTTGATTTTGCCACAAAGAAAGATGTTTGATTATCATCAAGCATATTAAGAAACTCACGAACCCTTAATGCTTCAGGAGATGAAGCACCGACAAAATAGAAGTTTGAAGGCATATCTACTATTGTCATTTTAACACCTCCATGATTTAATTCACTTACCGATACATCGGTGGTTTTTCATATGATTTCAGTTTACACACCTCACCATTTAATCTGATAAAGTGCGAAAAGTCTGTAGAAACTATGGCAACTCCATGATATCTCTGAATCTTTTTAAAATACTGATTAATTACTTCATTTTGTCTTTTAGTCTCCCGAAGAAATCTCTCTGTTGTTCTCTCATGAATTAAATAGATAGCCCAAATTAAAGACGATGTTAGAATCACAAGAAAAGCAACATATTTAATGGTAAACCATAAATTTCCAACTCTTTTTCTTCTCATTTCACCCCCTATTGAAATTATCCACAATAATATGCATGAGGAATAGATAGCTTTTCCAAACTTTGTTTATCCTCTTGTGAGAGTGATTTGTAATATTCTAGAGCCTCAAAATCAAAATGCGGATCAGATCTTTTATTCTCTAAAAGATCTGTATAAAAAACTATTCTGATGACCTCTCCCTGTTCTAATTCACAACATGTAGCTAATGTTTCTGCTTCTATTTCATTCCAACAATCCTGTGCCATTTTAATGACACGCTCATCCATATGATCTTTCCATATAGCATTTTCAATTCTATGCCCTATCTCTTCTTGTTCTTTCATGAACTGTTCATATTTCGCAAGGCTTTCTTTTTGCTCTTCTGTTTGAATTAATCCATGCTTTTCATAGCACAAAGGATCACCAATAGCTTCACACACAGGACACTCTGGACAGATGCAGTTATCAACATCTTTTCCACACATCTCACAGATTTGATCCGCAGGATCTGGTGGCCCCGAACACCCTGGAGGATAGCTCCAACCAAAGATTGATCGACTCATTTTATCACCTCCTATTCACTTACAAAGTATGGTTTATCTGATCCTACCCAATAAAATCCATTTTTTCGTCCACCAAGATTGTCTAAGGATACACCCAGACATTTGTAAAATCTGACAGAATCTTTATCCATGGAGATAATACTTCCATTATCTAAAACATAACAGAATTCCAATAAATCACCTCTTTGAAGCTCTCGTTTGAGAGCATACTCATACCCATCTAGATAGCACCTCAACCATTTTGGCGCATCCTTTGGAAATTCATCCATAATTGAGATATATTTTTCATTAATCTCTGCACTTGAAAGCTTCAACTTTTTTGCTTCACGATACAAATTGTCGATTTTCAAGATCCATCCATGCTTAATGCCAAAAATCGCCTTGTTTTTCATCAAAAATACCTCCAATTTTATTGCAGCAATTCTCTAGGAACCGCTCAGCGAGCGGAACCTGCAAAACTGCTACCAACATGTATCTTTTGCAGCCTTCATCCAATTGAATGGAGGACCGTTTTTTGTAAAACTCTCCCGAAAACACATGATTCTTTTTTCACCTTTGGGGGAAATAAGATAAGCCCTGATATCACCCAATCCAATCTTTGTATATCCACGATTTCCATAAGAACTTGGGGCATTAATAGCAAAAATCTCAACAACTTCCCACATGACACCTGTACGACCTAATGTTCTCGCTGTATAATCTGCGAGAAGATTAAAACATTCAGAAAAATTCATCCGAACCTTATCCGAAGGAAAAGCTGTCTCATACAAAAGCCTTTTCTTCTTCAGATCAGAAACCCAAAAATAAAACTTTCTCGTTTCAGACATTTTCTCCCTCCTTTTTTAAGATTTTTATAGGGCTCCATCCACCCCAATAAAACTCATAAGTTGTAGAAAGAGTTCCATAACATTTTCCCTTATGAACAACACCATAGGCTTTAATTCCATAGATTGTTTCAGTTGCGTTTTCAATCATAAATTTTCCCGAGCTTCCGACATCAACCTTTGTATACTTCTTTCCACGTTTTATTGATACAATAAGTGATCTTCCAAAAAGTTCTTTAATCTGTTCTACTGTCTTTTTCTGTCCACATGATTCACGATCTTTAACAAGATACTCAAGTCTTTGAGTCTCAATCTTCTTGACAAAATCCAAAAGTCTTAAATCAAATTCCATGCTCATGGTCAGCTCCTTATTATTTTATTTTTGACCACATCCCGTTTGGTTCCTGAAAGCAGTTATGACAAAAAATCAACCTGTCAAAAAACATTTGTACTTCATCATCATGAAGATCATCAATAATTTCGTCGGGTATTGGAATTGCTAAACCATCAGGAATTGATTGAGCAAATCTTCTAGCCCAAACTCTGATTCTCAATTCTCTAGGGACTCCCATCTTTCTTCACCTCATCATTTACTGAGATGTTACTTTCTTTCGGAGTGTCGGACGTTGCATCAACTTACCGGCAACAGAAGCCAAGTATGCTCGTCCATTTGCCAGGGTATAGAAACCGAGAAGAGGAACCTCCTCATCCTTATCATTCTTTCCGTACTGAATGATAGCCTCCTCCTCACGACCATCCAGGTGGGTATGAATGATTACATCACCTTTTTTGACAGTCTCTTTAATCTTGGCAAGCTCATCATTACCGATAGCAAAATAAGGGATGTCCATTTTTCACCTCCATATCTTTATTATGGTTTCTTTAATAATCTTCCTTTTGATACTCTTCTATAGCCTCGCGAACCTTTGTGAGCTTACGAAGCCTATTACAAAGTTTCTCGTTCTCAAACTTAAGTTGATCAAATTCATTCAACAGATTCTTTAATGCAGCACAGTAATCTATGACATTTTTTCTCGTCTCTCTCTTTTTCTGCACATATTCACCTACCTTCATAACGCGAGAAACCTTTGTTTTGACGCCTCCAATACTTCGTGGCGCATTTTTCGTTATTTCGGCCAGACGCAAACTGAGAGTCTCAAGAGAATCAAGCGCATAAACATCAGGTGTGTGTAATATATAATCATTAATCAATTCTAGTTCTGCCGGAGAATATAACTCCTTCTTTTTAACCATGTAATTTTCTCCTCCTTTATTCTTTCCAGAATCCAAAGTCAGATCCGTCTCCCGGATGTGAGCCAAAGTAATACCCAGGCTCTGAATACAAATCCAATGCTTCAAAAAGATCATGAAGATCATAATCCGCAAGTTCTGTTTCAAAATAATCAGGATCTGTTTTTATACTCTCTCTGATTGCTTCACACATGTCAACATGGCTCGGATGTAATGTATCTTTTGACAAGTTTTCTAACAACCCGCAGAATTTGGGAATTAGATCCGCATTCCGCATTGTCCCGTGTGAAATGCTTCCTTCAACCATTTTGCGTCCCATTGATTTATCCTCCTAATTTACTTAATCCACTCATGGCATCTCCGGTATTCCAACCGGAAACACCATCAAGAGACTAAACAAACCAGTTAAAACCTTACGGATTTACCAGTTCTTACATTGTAAATAACAAAAGATGCTTCAGGTTTTGTTCTTGCACAACAAAATCTCATAGATGTGACAATTGACCTGGCTCTAGCAAGTGATACAAATTCATTGGTTACATTGTATGATGGACCGTCTCCTTTTGATCTTACAATATAATCTTTTCTCATGACACACCTCCTTAATAAACTTTTACAACAAGCCCATGCTCCATCTTGACTTTGGCATACCACCTGTGAGGTTCCGGGTAATGAGGACCTTCCAGAAACTCATAACCATTTTGAACAGGCGTCCCAAAACCAGGAGCATAAATCGTTACCTTTTCTCCAGCCTTTACCGCATCCTTCAAAGCTTTCTTTGTTTTGAAATTTCTGGTCGTATACATTTTATCCTCCTTTAAATGTTTGCTTCTTTAATTTCTTCGTCCGTATAAATCTTAACATTTCGAGAAAGATCAGGAAGTGTAGAACAAAACTCATCAACATCTTTCTGTTTCAATTTTCCTTCCCGAACATTCTTCTCAATAATTCTCCGATCCATCGAGCTGTCGATTTTCATAATTTCATCCTCCATAATTTATTTTCTACATTATTTTAAATTTACAACACACACCCAATCCGGCAATCTTTGCATGCTAGACGAATACTCACAATTAAAATAAGACTCATATATATTTCTTTCATAGTCACTTATGATTTCATTTACAACAGTCTTACGAATCTCATCAGCAATCTGAACCTGCACAGAATAGTTAAGAGTCTGCCGACGGACAAATGATTCATGTTTAAATCTTTTCATAATGTTCTCCTATTAAAAGATATGGTGGGGAGAGAGTGCTGGGTGATTTGTGCCGGTCCAGAGACAGGATCGGTGGGGTGAGTGGAGTGATGGGTGGGATGCTGTGCGTCCACTTGGATTGCAAATTCACTACGTTGAATTTGTGAATTTGAGTTTCTTATCATCTTTGTTTTGTCTCCGGTAACTTCAACGGGTTGAAATTACCTGGAGACAGCGAAGATCATCGACCTTCGAAGTCGCCAGGATTTTCTCTTTGATACTGTTTCAAAGCTTCCCTGAGGAGTTTATCAGTTATATACGAGCGAGATCTTTCTTTAAGCTCTGCAACTTTATTCAGCATGTCAATTGTTGTTTCACGAAGATTAATTGATATTACTCGCATTTTCTCGGATTCTTTATCTTTCTTATCAATATAACTTTGTCTTGCCATGATCTTCTCCGTTGTAAGTGTTTGTTTTTATTGTCAAAAAGACTATACCACAGTTATTGGAAGTTGTCAAGAATTATTTAATGGTATTAACTTATTGATTTTATTGACAAATTAAAAGTTATTAGGGTTTAATTTGCAATTCACCACTTAGCCATGCGTCCTTGTTACTAAACTATATGAATATATCATCCAATATTCTATAAGAGCATATACAGTCTCAGATACTCGTATATTCATATATATCTATATATATTTATGTGCTTATATAAGGAGAGACCTATGTATGCGGTTTTACTTATTTATATTCACTAACGGGTTTTTTTTTGTATAAGGACGGATAACCGGATAACTGGCTAATTGTAACAATTTCAAGGGGTTACGGAGGCATGCAATTTGTGTGCCACAAAAATTGGGAAACGCCTCCCCTGTAACTATTTGATTTTATTCGCTCTTTCACTATGCAAGACTTGTGCCAGGGAGTTTATGCAAAACCTGTGCCAGGTTTCTATGCAATATTCGTGCCAAAGGCGACTTGGTGGGACGCTGATGATAGATTTGTTGCTGATAAGTTTTAATGTTTGTTCGACTGGTGGATGCTGTGGTCATAACTTCAACACGTTGAATTTACAAGTCTTTCGACATCTCGACTAGCCGATGCCGGTCTCCTGGGGTTTCAAGGGCCGGTTCGGAAATATTTTCAGGAGCCTCGGAATTTCCCCCGGCGGCTGGCACGGGAATTGCAGGGTGAGAAATATTTTCGGGGGAAGCCTCTTTCTTTAGTCGGTTGGCACATTTCTTGCCTTGCATAAATCGTGCCGTTGGTGCCGTTTGTCTGGTGCGTAGTTTGGTTCGCGTGTGCGTAGTTTGGTACGCAGGCTAACCGTTTGTGTTTATTTGGTTTTTCATTTGGTGCGTAGCACGTTACACGTTGCCCGTTTCAAACCGTGTTTCTTCAAAAATCCGTTGCGTGCGTGCTGTTGTAAATGTCCGTTTTCGTTGCACTAAAAATATTTTCGGAAAACCGTGTTTGTGGCACGGGAAATGCACCATATAAAGAAAAAAGGAAAGGAAAGGAAAATGGAAATGTTCGTCGTGTTTATTGCCGTGAATCTGATGGCTGTTTCAATGGCTTCGGTTCTTGGCGATCTGTCAATTGGTTGACCGTGCAGGGTCCAAAAACGAATTACAAAAATGAAAGGAGAATTACAATGAAGATGGTCGATGTCAAAACGAAAAACGGCGGAACGATCAAGGTGGAATCCTACGAATCGGTCGAAGAGTACATCAAGGCACACGGCAAAGAGAATACCCTGACGGCCCTGAACCGAATTCACCGGGTTGACGCCGTCAATGCGGCAAACCGGAAACAGAGCCTCACCGCAAAATTGAAGGCTGCGATCAAGGCTGGGACGGTCACGGAAGCCCAGGTTAAGGCCCTTTTGAAGTAACCGAAATCGGAGCCTGCACAAACGGGGGATGAGAAATTCTTCCCCCGTTTCTTTTTTCTTCATGTTTGGCACGAAGTATGCATCCTGCAAAGACCGTGCCATACGTCTGATGCAAAAACCGATCCATTTGACAAGGTGATGCGAAAAAATTATGCAAAAAAGTTTTCTGATCAGGCCGTGCGGAACCCTCACAAAATTCGCTCCACTTTTTCAACGTGATAGCCACGACAATCAATCCACACAAACTTTCGACTCAGACAGAAAATACGCGCATTACTCGTCCACACCGACATCAACATCGTAATGCAGTCCACACCTCTGCCTCTCCCCGGCCCTCCAGGCCGGCCCGCCATCGCGCCGACGCAGATCCTACGCATCAAGCGAGCCTCGCGTCCCGGCACACGGCACATGCCTCCTTTCCTCACTCAGAGGGTAATTTCAATACCGGGCTTATGGGATAGCTGTGCATATCTTTTTCGTGAAAATTGCCCGTGTTTTCGCCTTGCGCCCTTCCTTATTCTTTGTTATTATAAGCCAGCCAAGAGTAAAAGCTATCAAGAGGTGCATTTAAATGTCTGAACTGCATGATCTCATCGAAAGATTGAGAGAGGAAAAGAAAGATGTTAAGAAAACTGACACCGAAACACAGAAGGATAATTCGCGATCTTGCAACAGGGAGGGATCCTGCGGCGATCGCAGAGGATTTGGACGTCACGGCAGATACAATAAACCGTTTGATGCGGGAAGATCCTCTGTTTAAAAGCGAACTTCGTTCTCTTGAAATACAGATTGAGCAACGACTCATCGCATCTGAGGAAAGACTTTCCATCATGGAGAGGCTCGATCTTGTGGCAGAAAGTGCTGTAACACTTTGCAGCGATGTTATTACTGGTCAAATTGATGGTGCCTCTCTCGATCTTCGGTTGAAATCTGCTTGGGATGTTCTCGACAGAACTGGAAATAAAGCCCCTGATAAGCATCTTGTTGGTACTGTAAACTTCGCTGATGTTGTAGTTGCCGCATATAATGCGAAATATGGGAAGAAACCTCCGGATAAAACAATAGATATTACTCCAGAATAGGGGGATTTCCATTGTTTTCAGCCGAAAATTTGACATCTGACACTTTTAAGGCTTTTCAGTTTTATGAAGATCATCCTGTTGAGTTTGCTGAGGAGGTTTTAGCTGTTCAACTCGATGAATGGCAAAAAGCTGCCCTCAGAAATCTGCAGGAGTATCATTACCTTGCAATAAGGTCAGGATCTGGTGTTGGAAAGACTTTTTTGCTTGGTGTGGCAATAATTTGGTTCATTTCGACAAAACCATACAGCAAAATTCCTACCACAGCTCCTTCACAGCATCAGTTATATGACCTTTTGTGGAGTGAGCTTTTCAACAGAATATCAAAATCACCGTTTTTACAGAGCTTCCTCAACTGGACGCAGACACGACTGACTGTGCGGGGGTATGATGCCATTTGGTATGCTGTCGCTCGGACAGCACAGGTGTCTCCGTCCGGGGAAGTTGCTGAAGGCTTGCAGGGATTCCATGCAGAAGATAACTTGCTTTTTATTGTTGATGAGGCAAGTGGTGTTCCTGATGCTATCTTTCCGGCAATGGAAGGTGCCTTGACCGGAAAAAATTCTTATGCTCTTTTAACAGGGAATCCGACAAAGACAAGTGGATACTTTTTTGATGTTTTCAATAATCCAAAACTTGGTAGCATGTATAAAAAGATGCATGTTTCTTGTCTCGACAGTGCAAGAGTTGAAGATCGTTATGTTGAAATGATGAAGGAGCGTTATGGTGAGAAGCATCCCATTTATCTTATCAAGGTTCTCGGTGAATTTCCGACTGGTGGGATTAATTCTCTGATTCCTTATGCGTATGTTGAAGTGATGATGAACAACAAAAAAGATCTTTATGCGTCACCAAAGCTTCAACCTGAGGTTGGTGTTGATGTTGGAAGATCGCAAGCATCTTCTGTTCTTGTTGTCAGACAAGGTTTTAATGTTTTGGATGTAGCTGAGAAGAATAAACCTGGAAGAGTAACTGATACTGCTGAAATCAGTCAATGGGTTTCGGAGTATATTGCTGCTTATAATCCTCGTGCAGTAAAAGTTGATGCAATTTTTAATCCTGGTGTTTTTGATACCCTGCATAATATGTGGGGCGGAATAATTATTCCCGTAATCGGGAGTCAGAGATCGAATCAACCAGAGCGTTTCTTGAATCTTCGTGCAGAGGCATGTTGGGAATTTCGTGAACTTGTACCAAAACTGTGGTGCGAGAAATGGCCTCCTCGATTAATTCGGGAAATGACTGATATCAGATTAAAAGATACTGTCAGAAAAGACATTATTCAGGTGGAATCAAAGAAAGATATGCTTAATCGTGCAATGGCATCTCCAGACTTTTTTGATGCTGCTGTTAATGCCTTTCTGAGTCCGGAGTCGTGTCTTGGAGTTGCTGCTGTAGAACCTTTTACTTTTTCTGAAAAGTTGGCTGCTATTAATGGAATGATGGCAAAGGAACATGGTTCTCCTTTCCGCATATTTTCAGAAGGTGGGATGTCATCGAGTAGGTGGAAGTCTCTTCACTAGGACTTTCCGAGATAATCGGAGTTTAATAACATCAAAAAGATAGGAGGAACTTAAAACATGACGATTGAAGAACTGGCACACGAAATTGATGCAATTAAGGCTCGTCTGGATGTTGTCGAGTCAGGAAACGCTCCAAAAGAAGGGACGATCAGAACGACTCCTTTTGGAAATCTGATTTTCAAAGACGGTATGTACGTTCCGATTAAAAAGGAAAAGGATGCATGGACGCCTCCGATTTCGAACACCATCGATCAGGTTCCTGTTGTGGCTGACATCAGAGCTGAGAAATTGGCTTACATCAAGCTTTCTAACGGGAACAAACTGTGGGTTGTGGTTCACATTACGGACAACAAGACGTCATATCAGGAAGTTGTTCCGGCTGTGACTGATTCTTGCGGAAGGATGCCTGCTGCTGGATATTTTTCTATGGCATCTTCTCCGAAAGATCTTCCTGATGACACAGAATTTCTCCGGAGAGAATGGAACGCCTATTATCTGGAGAAATTTCCTCCGACGAAATGCCATCCGGTTGCCGGAACGTGGGAAATGGAACCTGATGAGGATTAGTTGTTTGAATACGGTAGGTGTTTCTTTTTAGTTGATGGATAGTCGGGGAGGTTTAAGAAGTTATCCTCTCCGACAATCCATTGAAAAGATGAAATTAATAATTCTGGAGAAGGTTGATGGCAAAAAAAGAAGCACTCGTAGAAATAGGAAAAACAGGGATAGTATGGAGTTACGGATATGTTTACGATGATTTCTTAACATGGCTTCAGGGAGGCCGTGGGATAAAGATTTATCGTGAAATGTCTGATAATGATTCCATCATTGGAGCTTGTCTTTTTGCTATTAAACAGATTCTTCGTGAGGCTCGTTGGGATGTACGTCCTGGAGATCCAGAGGATGCTGCCTGTAAGAAAGATGCAAAATTTCTTAGTGATAACATTGAACAATTAACGCACTCATGGTCAAATTTTATTGTAAATGTCTTATCTATGCTTACTTATGGGTGGAGCTACTTCGAACAGGTGTTTAGAAGGGCTGATGATGGAAGTATAATGTGGGAAAAGTTGGCTCCTAGAAAGCAATCTTCTATGGAGAAGTGGGAAATTGATGATGTTGGAGAGGTTCTTGGAATGTGGCAGAGGCCGGCTCCTAGCTATAATGTATGTTATCTGCCCCTTTCCAAGTGCCTTTTATTTCGGACAGAATCGGCAGGAAATAATCCTGAAGGTCGGAGTGTCTTAAGAAATGCGTATAGGGCATGGTATTTTAAGAAAAATCTTGAAGAAATTGAAGGGATTGGTGTTGAGCGCGACCTTGCGGGTCTTCCAATGTTGACACCTCCTGAAGGGTTTCAACTAGAGGGTAATGATCCTGACTCTCAGGCAGCTATTGCATGGGCAAAGAAAATGATTTCATCGTTGCGGAGAGACGAACAGGATGGAATTATTGTTCCGAGAGGATGGGATTTTGCTTTGGTCAGCTCTCCTGGAAAGAGACAATTCGACACGACAGAGATTATTAATCGGTATAACAAGGAAATTGCTGTTACTGTTCTTGCTCAATTCATCATGCTTGGAATGGAAAGGACAGGAAGTTATGCTCTTGCAAAAGAGCAGACTGATATGTTTTACTTGTGTCTTGAAGGATGGATTGATTCGATTGCATCTACCTTTAACAGACATGCTGTTCCAACTCTATTTGGTCTTAACAGAATTACGGGTAAGATGAGGCCTCTTCCTTATATGGTTCATACGAATGTCAGAAGGTTCAGTCTGAGAGATTTGGCATACTATGTAAATTCTCTTGCAGGTTGTGAAGGCCTTGTCATGGATGAAGATATACAAAAGTATCTTAAGAATTTTGCCAGATTGAGTGAATTTAGTGAAATTAAAAGGTGAGGAGGAACATCATGCCTTATCCGAACGAACATGCATGTCGAAAGGTAGATCCAAAGGAATTTGACGAATTTCGGCGCGAAAATAACAAATTTGGCGATGGAATCCATGCCATTTTTGGGATTAAAACGAAGCCAAAACGTCACACAGAGTTGCAGGCTATACGCTTTTCAAAGGATAAATTTACTGTTGCAAAAGCAAAAAAATGGCTTAAAGATCATGATCATACCTGTATTTTGTTTGAACCTGCGAGTGGAGAAAGCGCATATTTTCCGATG
>Ga0172380_10008739_pt1 | contig 10958 bp, 14 predicted proteins | sample Leawe162metaG_FD_119747 | JGI IMG/M metagenome (GOLD analysis project Ga0172380, IMG submission 119747) | Leachate microbial communities from a municipal landfill in Southern Ontario, Canada - Leachate well 162 metaG | ecosystem: Engineered > Solid waste > Landfill > Unclassified | place...
AAAAATAAAATCAATAATGGGACTGTCTGTATCATCCTCGTCGGGAAACTCCACGACATATTTATCAACAGCAATACGGCGCTGCTGAATAAAATCCTGTCTTTTCTTATCCTGTATAAGAGTAGTCCGATGAAACCGGCCAATAGCCCTGCTCCGATAAAGCCCAATTCCCACAATATCTGCAACCAGCAATTATGCGCCTGCCGCCAGGCAACCCAGTCCCCCTCTGTCCCCTGGTAAAGCCATTTATTCGTTACGCCTCCGGCGACATCCCTGCTTAATACGGGGAATATAACCTTATAAGTCCCCAGGCCATAGCCGAAAAACGGGTGCTCTCTTGCCGTAAGGGATATTGTCCTTTTCCACACCGGCCAGCGCCCGCCGGTATAATGGGCGCGGATTTTATCTTTGGCCATAAACAGGGAACAAACCACGATTGCCACGATAATCAACTTCTTCCATCCCCTTAGATAAACAAACAATCCCGCCAGGACGGATAATACCGCGCCGTAAGAACGGCTGATATAAACCGCTAAACCTATCGGGAAAATATTTTGTTTCTTATATGCCGCCAGGAAAGGCACAAGGCAAATAATAAAACTCCCCAATACCATCGGGTTGCCGATTGTCCCCCAGTAAGTCGCCTGAGCTATGCTATGCCCGAAATTAAGCAGCTTGTCAAAACCGAGTTTCTGTATCACGATAATCGCCACATTGAGAAAGAACACGCTTTGTATCGCCTTGTAGATAAAATCGTAATTCCTTATCTCAAGGCATAAGAGATAAAACCCCGCCGCAACCATCAGCACGGCAAAAGCGGTAAAGGATAAATAAGGCGCGCGGCTTAAAAAACAGTTGATAAAAGAATAGATGATAAAAACCTTGACGATTGTATGCGCCCTACTGAACAGAAATAAAAACCCTAGGAAGCCGCTTATTAACACCAGGTAAAACCATAATTCCGTGTTCGCCAATACAGGCAAATGGAACTGGTCGGTAAAAGCTATTGCCAGCAAGCAGATTATAAAAGCGGCTATTTTCTCTCTCATAAGAGTAAAGGGCAGGGCTACTTTTTAAGGTAGCCCAAACCCTAAACTTTATTATGGGTTGATTGTAACGCCCTGAGCCGCAGCAACAGTCCAGCCGAGTGTGTCATCAACATAAAGCAGCGTTACTGTATCGCCAACAGTATCCATTGAGATACTGCTCCAGCCAAACTGAGTTGTAGCGTCAATCGTAAGCGTTCCGGTATCGCTGTTTGGTTCGGCTACCAAAGTCAAAAGCTGCCCCGGGTAACCGTTCGCAAAAGTAAGCGTCCTGGTGGTTATCCACACCCTAGCAATGCGGTATGACGGCGTTTGCGCGTCAGCCGCAGTCGTCGGTAGTGTGGTTGCATCTCCCTTATTTACGCCCGTCGCAAGAAAATCAAGGTTGATGGGCATATTATAAGTGCTCCCATCAGTGCTGTATCCGCTGCCATCGCTTGTAAAATCAAGGGTAGTTGCCACCCCTTCCGATACTCCATCCTTGCGTATGGCTACGGAGGCAAAGGCAGAGGAACACATAAGGAGCATTACTAATAGCAGTAAAAACAACCTCTTAGACATTCTTCCCTCCTTGTATAGCCAGGGCGGGAGCAATCCCGCCCCAGCTATTATTTATTTAGCCCTTTGCCACATAAGCAATGCCAACCTTTACCACAATCCCGTTGGTAGGAGTCCCGGCTCCCACAACCAGGGTTGGAATTTGCCCGTCGCCAGCCTCAACTTCAAAGCCCAATGAACCGGCGATGCCATTGCCGTTTGAAAGCGCCTTGACCGCGGCACTTCCTAAATTGGTGGCATCCATAAACTCGTTCGGGTCGGCAAGCGTCCCAAATTCCAGGGTGCAAGAACCGCCTAAAGCCCCGCAGTCTATAATCCACTCCACGATGCGCGCTTCAACCGGAAGAAGGCAACCCATTAAGTGGATTACCTCGCCGGTTGTAACAACACCGTCGAAGGTAAATGAGTCATAGACCCACTTTACCGCTCCGCCGACTAACTCCGGTTCGATGCTATTGACTACCCCTGCTCTTTGCAGCGTTTTGTTAACTCCGTATGATGTTCCCATTGAGAACCTCCTTCTTGGAAATAAAAGTTAAACCTCCCCTTATTCGATACAATCCACTTCCACTACCCTTTTTTCCTCTAACCTGGTGGAGCCGTATGACTGCCCCGCATATACCTGGGCGGAAAAGTGAATACCCGGCATAATGTCAATGGATGTTAAGAGGTCTAACCAGATACCAAGCACCACGCCGTTTTTATGGTATGCGGCGCATTTCCTGGTGGTTGAGGTAATCGGGAGCCTTTCAGACTGCACAAAGTTAAAACCGCAGATTGTCCCCGGCTGGCCGCTTACCAGTGCCTTGACCTGCGCGTAATCCTGGGATGTCGCTTCGGTGATGGCGAGTAAATCCTCTACCCCTTCGGCGGTAATGGCGAAAAACCTGTTGTCAGGTTCCACTTCCTCCTGGTCGAGGATTTTCTTAGCTGCGCGGATTTTAGTCATATTCAGCCCTACGCCACCGGCTGAAATTATATGGCTGGGCGAGCTAAGGTCGCTTAACTCATTAGCGCTTGCCCCTGCCTTGCCGCTGTAAGCGGTAGCAAAAAACGCATTGCAGACTACCGTATCTTTGGCGCGGACTAAGGCTGCGGCGTTGGTCTGCACGACTTCGTTGGTCGGGTCTTTAAGCATCATAACCTTGTCCATTTTGTCGAGCAAAGGCGCCTTGTAGAAATAACGCGGGACGATTTTCCTGCGGTCGAAGTTAGGATCGGTGTTTCTTACAACTTCATTGCGTGAAACTTTTTCATCGGCATCCACAGCGGCAATCTGATCCTGGAAAGACACTTCACCGGAACAGTTGGGCTTCTGGAATACCGTAGGAGCGACTGCCAATGTCTTCTGCTGGACTAAAAGCAGAATATTGTCGCTATATTGGTTTTTTAGTGCCGTATCAACAGCCATTTGTATCCTCCTTGTAGGATTAACTTGACCTGTTAACCTCCGAGCTTTCAGGTTATCCTTACGGGCCTAAAAAGCCTTACTGCTCTTGGGCCCCTACAAAGAGGGGTTATCCGTTTCCTGTTACACTTTATAAGCGGGGGTTTTCCCTTATCCGCCGCTAAAGTTATTCCGATTTCAACATCTTCTGCAATTCATACATCCTGTCCACCAGATATTGGTGCGAAGGATGCGAGCTATCCAGATACGCCGGATTGGCTTTAATCGTATTTATCTCAAGTTGTGCCGCCTCCGGTGAAAGCAATGTCCCGGACATATTCGTCCTGTCCAGAGCCTCTTCGCTTAAATTCCCCCCCACATTGGCGAGTAATTCTATGATAAAGGGGTCATTTCCGTATTTCTTGGCAATGGCTTCTCCCTGCTTCGGGTCGCCGCAGAAGTTCTTTAACACGGCATTGGCCAGCTTGGACTTTTCCTCATAACCCAGCCCCCACTTGCTGCGTAAATTCAGGTTGGCCTCGTTAAATGCCTTGTTATTAGCCTCTATCTGCGCCTGTGTGCCCTGATTAAGCACATTGGCAAGCTCATCCATTACCAGCGCGTATTGGTGCGGCAGAAAGCCCGCTTTATGCAATTTTGCGTTAAAACCCTCTATAAACTTGGCATCTAAAGTTATACCTTCGGGGAGCTTGAAATTCGCCGAGGGTTTGTATTCTTTCGGGTCTTTGGGGAGCCCTAACTGGGAGAACACCCTTTTTAAGTCATCCTGATTAAAGTTCCCGTCCTTATCTTTATAGGGCATAGCTATCTTTTCGGCGGGGACAAGATGCTCTATGTCCTTATAGCTTTTTATAATATCAGCCGGAGTTTTCCAACCCTTTACCCCAAGAAGCGTTCTATGTTCCGGCTCAAGCGCGCTTGCCCAGTCTCCGCTCGGGGCTTTCGGCTTATATCCTGAAAGGAACTCATCAAAGGATTTATAGCTGGCGATATCCTCGGTTGTTGCGCCGGAGTTGGTGATAAAACTGGTAACTGCGGGTCTCTGCTCCTCTGCTACTGATTCAATAAACGGGATTACCACTTCGCCTCTTTCATTTCTCATTACCCTAATAAACCCCTTGATAAATGGGCTTATTAGTTGTCCTGCGCGGGCTAATAAGTTAACCATCTTGTTTCTCCTTTTTAACAGGTTTTTAATAAACTTCATCAATCTATGCCAAAAGCCAATTTTCTTAACCGCAATTCTCATTGGCTGGATGTTTTCTTTTAATTTATCGCCTTCAAAATCTATGAAATCCCTGATTTTCCTGCGTATGATGATATGCCCGTCGCATAACCTTACCCAAGCGGTATGAAAATTTTCCTTAATTAAATCCGCACTGACTGTTTTTCTTTCAACGCCCAGAAGGATTCTCATTCTTTTGTCAAGTCCTCCAAAATCTGTGTCAGGTCTTTTTCAACCATCGTCCGGATATAATTAAAAAGCGAGCGCCTTCCTTCGTTCATTCCTCTCTTAAAATCATCAGGGTCATAAATAGTAATCCTGTCAAACCCGCGTTTGGCTAAATCCTGCAATACCCATATCCCGTCCTCTCCGCCGAATACCCTTTTATATTTCTGGGATGCCTCGGAAATCTGCGATTCTAACTTTTTTAAGTGCGCTTTGTTTTCTTTGTCAAATGGCCACATTATCTGACTCCTGCCGGTTGCGCCGCTTCCTGGATATTCCTATCCGCTTCCGTAGCAACCTTCGTGGTCTCTGTCCCCTGCCTTAACATTTCCATCTGCATTGCCATCGCATTCTGTTGTGCGCGGTTACCCCTGATATCCTCAACCTCCGCATCGTCGCGGATGACTTTCGGGGTGATGTTGGTAATCTCCGCGGTATAATCAACCAGTTCGTCAAAATCTATCTTGTCGAATACTTCGGGATTGACTGTGCCGAATGAAGCGATAATCTGCATCGCCTGCGAGAGATTAGCCAATTCCAGGGATTTCTGCGCCCGCGCCAAAGGCGAAATATACTCAATCACATATTCCTCGTTTATCAATTCAGGCGGCAATGGGGGGAGTTTGCCGTTTGCCGCCGCAATGGAATAAACCCTCTCAATCACAGGGCTTAACTTCTCGCGCATAATATTGCCGACCGCAGAGCCCAATAACTGCATCCGCTGGTTATTCAAGATATTTACTTCCGTAGCCGTCTTGTCGCCTATTGACTCCATCAGGATAAATAAATCGTTATAGAATGCCTGGGCGACTTTCTGCTGCTTGTATTTCACATAATCAATCCCTAAAGGGACATTTGCGCCGGTAACAATAGGCGTGATATGCTCATTGGGGTAACCGGCGTTTTTGATATTCTTCCCTCCTGGGTTGAAATTATATGGGCGGAGGAACGCCTCGTCGGGGATTTCCAGGGGCGGCCTGACTGTCGTCTGCGCGCCGAGGATATTTGCCAGCTCCATCTGGTTGAGCATCCTGATATCGGGCAAGATATTCATTGCCGGGGAATATCCATAGGGGCTGCCCTTGCTCTTCGCAAAGCGCGACACCATAAAGGGGAATTCCTTATATCCCGACTCACGCACCGTTTCCTTGCGTTCCCGGTCAATCCAGAGCGCGGCATAAGGCATATTCCGGGCGTCCTTCTTCGACTGGTCGTAGAATTCCCTGGGGAATACGCAGAAAAGATATTTGAATTTGGTACTGTAATCATTCTTGGCATAACATTCCCTGACCTTTTCTCCGACCTTCTTGTCCCCGAATTTCCCGATTGCCTGGTCTGCGGAATATTCATACTCGATATATGCGGTATTAGCCCTGCCCTGCGCGTCAGCCAGTATCACCACATTCTCGATATTCAGGCAGTCAAAACGCACATCCTCAATAATGTCCCTTTCGCAATAGAGGATATCCGTGCCGATAGAGCCAAGCCCAAGATAGCTTTCCACATCTTCCTGGTAAAAATTAGAGCCGTTCGTCATCAAATATAAAACATCCTCGGTGTCCCTTAAATAATCAAGGATATGCTTCCTTGTCATCAGGGCGCGGTTGCGTAATCCGATAGTGAACCATTTAGTCTGCGGGCCGGACATATAAGCTTGCATACCGGCGGCAAAATAGGCATTGGAGATAATCGCCGTAGAGTCGTAGATATCAACCGGCAGCTTATCGCCCAAACTCTTTATGCGGGTGATATAAGCCTTGCGCGGCAGGGTAAAATATGTCAATTCCTGCCAGTATGCTTCCAGCGCTGAGCGGGCGGATTTCTGCTCGTCATAGACCCTGATATGTTTCTGGGGGGTAGTTTCCGGCATCGTTAGCCTCCCAATAAAGTATTAAATCCCAGGCTTGCTTCCTCGCCAATCCCCAAAGGAGAGGTAAGGATAGTCTGCGTCTGGGATAACCGGCGTTTCTTTATTTTTTCCTTTGCCTCGCTTTCAGCCAATGCCTCCGCAGCTGCGGACTTCTCTTCGGCTGCCTTGACTTGCGCTTCCTGATAAGAAAGCAGCCTATTCTGCTGCTCCTCCTGGGCTGATAACGCTTTTTTCTGCGCTTTCTTTTCTTCGGACGCCTGATAGACGGATGTTCCTACTCCGGCCGTTGCGACTGCTCCCGCGGCAATTAAAAGTGCTGTTGCTGTCGTTAGTGCCATTATGCCCCCCTTAAAGAGTTTTAATGTAATGCTTTTCCAAATACTTAAAATTATTATGCAAATAAAATCTTTCTATCTTTTCGCCTATGTCATTGCCTAAATGCACCATAACCAAATGCCTTATCCCTTCCGCGCGGCATTTATCTTCCAGATGCTTTAACAGCTTAATGCCATATTTGCGATATGCTTTAGAAACATACCAGACTGCTTCCTGATAAATCTTGCTGCCGTCAAGAGGATAGTCGGTAATAATCCCCGAAACTACTCCGACGATTTTACCTTCTGCTTCTATGACAAGGCTATTTGCGACATAAGTTTTTACAAATTCTTTAGCAAAATTTAATTCTATCCTTATCCCGTATTCCGCAAGGCTTTCTTCCTGAAATTCTTTTAATAAATCTATCGCACTATCAATATCTGCTATTGTAGCTTTGCGTATTGCGGGAATTTCACTCATATTTCAAAACACTCTTCTTGTGCTTGAAGTATTCCACCTGCTTCAATCTATGCTCTGCGGCTTTTCTTGATTTATAGGGACCGCCTAAATTCTTCCCACTTTCACTAACCACATAATATCCGCCCGTGCGCTTTACTATCATAATTTGAAACTTAGCGGGCTCATCCCCGCCGTCATTTCCGCGTCTTTATATTTCCCACTTAAAGGATTATATTCCCCGACTTCATCTATCCTGCCCTGATTATCTGCCCTGCCCCTGACCGGCGCTTTGGCTATCTGCTGTTGCATCGCAAGGGTGTCTATTAAGTCAACATACAAGCTCTTAAATCCGTCTATGGTAACGCCCAGGAGTTCGGTTTCCAACTCGGCAAGCCAGGGCGCAAATTCAGGAAGCCATACCGAGTGCGCCTTGAACCTGGGAGCAAGCATCTTGACGCGCTCTAATTTAGTGCCTGCCTTGATATGCTCAATCGGAAGGATGTCAAAGAAGATATTGCGCCTCTGCATTTCCTTGTAGATAAACGGCTCTAATATCTGCTTGAAATGCCCCTTTTCTATGCCTACGGGGATGCGTTTCCTGCCCCCGAAATGAGGCATCCATTTCTCTATCGCATTGAACAGCTCGTCAATAAAGACATCCGACGTCCAGCGCCCGTAAGGAAAATCTACGATAATCCAGCGGTTATCTTCGGTTACGGCATTGACGCAGATTGCCCGGTAACAGGCGGATTTATTGACGCTTGAAGCGGGGTCAACAGTCATAAAAAGATTGGCGTCCTTGATGATGTTGTCCACATAGAGATATGAATAGCGGATAAAATCATTCTTGTTGAACGCCCTGCTTTCTTCGCTTGTCGCCTCACACATCCGCTCGCGCATCCAGGCATCAATCTGCCCCACCCTGCGGAAGCTCTCCCTTTCTTTTTCTATCTCTTCAATGGGGAATTTCTCCATCCAGGACGGCTCGCCCTGCTCGTTCTGAATAGCTATTTTGCGCGTCTGGAATCCCAGCTCCGCGGCAGCGTTAAATACCCGCTCAACGATACATCTTTCCCCGAGGTTATTGCCTATCAAGAATATCCTGGTATGCTGGCCTAAAAACATTATATCGGAGACAAACCATCGCCAGTCATTGTCAAGGACTGTGTCGCTGCGGGCATCTTCCGTGTCCTGCGGATCGTCCAAAACGCAGATACGCGGCCTGCGGTCTATGTTGGCCAGGCCCCTGATTGACGAACCCTTGCCATAAACTTCAATCCTGATGTTATGCGTTTTGCCTTGCGCGTCCTTGACATCAACGGAAAAAATCTCGGTGGATTTCTGATTGACTTTTATTAAATTGGAGTTCAGCGCAGGGTTAGTGAGGTATTCTTCTTCTATTTCCAGCAGCTTATTACCGGCAAGCGTAGCGTTCTGCTTGATTAAAACGATATAATCCCTCTCCGCGGAAGGGAAACGCAGACAATAAAGCAGGAAGGCGCGCAGGACTATCTGGCCTTTGCCACTTTCACGGAAACCTTCTATGGCGAAATTATCCTTTTCTTTAAGCAGGATATCCGACCATTGAAAATGGAATTCAGGCGGGGCGACTTCATCCTTGCCGTTTTTCAATAAAAGATAGCGGAAGGCGACCAGGTTCTCGTAGGCCATCCTGATACGCTTCGCCAGTTCCTTTTCCTGTTCAGGCGTCAAGGGTATTTATCCTTTCCCGAAAGTTCTTGTTTTCCTGGGTTCTGCGATGTAGGGCAAACCGGCTTTGTATAGCTGCCGGTAATGAAGATTATGCTGCTTGAGCAATGATTTGGCGCGTTCAAAATGCCCGCGTTCTTCGGCTTCCAGAGCATTGACAATCCGCTTGATTTCCCACCTGTCGCTGTCAGTAAGGTCTATCTTATGCGTCCAGGAATGCAGGCCTTCTTCCAATACCCGCATTTCCATTATTGAGACATTCTGCCGTTCAAAGATATAGCGCATTGCGATAGTGTGCATTTCCCCGATTGAAGGCAAGACTCTGGTTTTAATTTTGGTTAACACGCTCGGTTATTCTGTTTGGGATTGCCTTGCTGACGATTTCTTCAAAAAAGACATTGTGCTGGATAGCGCCGGAATGTTCGATTTTATTTTTCTTGCAACCAGTCATTTCAGCAATATCTTCCAGGGCTTTAAGCTGAACATTATTATCATCAACTTCGATACAGCCCTCATCTTCTGCCCTGATTAATTTGCCTTCTTTATCAACGAGAATAGTTGCACCTATCGGGCGCTTGCAATTTGCTTTATCTATAAATCTCTTTGCGATTTGATAATCGGAATACCCTAAACGCTCAAAAATGTCTTTCATATCCGCAGTTACTACTTCCTCCAACTTCTTCGAGCGCTTAGTGGCGTAATTAAAAGAATAGCCAGCTTCTAATGCAGCATCTGTCTGATTAAGTTTTAATACGAGGCGATTATATTTATATTTCTGCTGTCTGATATTCATAATTAAAAGTAGAGGCGCGTAATGAGACTCTTTGCTTTATAGCTTTTTCTTACTTGCTTCTCTCAGCGCCTCTACTAAAAGTATAAGGATTTTGAAAAGTTATTTTTAATTCAGGTATCGTTATAGTCCCTTAATCTAATCGTATCTATAATGCTTTTAATATGTTGCAACAAATAGATTTTCTTTTCCAGATAGGCTGACTTTTGGGCCAGTTTTGAGCATATTTTGGGCGGGGGTTCCCCTTTTTTCTTTAAGAGATTGTTCAGGGTTTTTTGGGGGATATTTATTTTTATGGTTTTCGTGCGAATATAAAGTCTCATCATAAATAAAAAACCGCAAGGCGTGCGCTCTTACTAAGAAACGCAACTTAATACCTTGCGGCCTGTGTGGTAGTGGCGGCCTAAGTTAAGTTATTTGTGTATCGCTATAAAACTAAGCCTCTTCTCTTTCGGAAAATATAAATTCGTCATAAATTTAACAGGAAACATACATCGTTCAAGTTCCCCTTTTTTATTGATATGCCAACCATAATTATCTTTGCTACTATCATAAGGTTTATGACAATAACAACAAATTGGCATTCCCAATTTTTCTGTTCTTTTTCCTTTGGGGTTTTCTTTGCCCCCCAATCCCGTAATCATATCTAATTTTTGGGGATTTTTCTGAGCAATCTTACAAGTTTTATTTACAGCCTTAATGAGCCTTTTTACTTTTCTACCCTTGGCTTTTTCCATTTATGTATCGCCTCCCCGTAAATAAAATCAATCCCCACCACTTCCGATTTGTGAATAATTATCTTTGCCGGTATGTCCATATAACCCGACTGCTGCGCTACCTTATCAAGCGCCTCCTGCGCGGTCTTGCAGTCTGTAAGGTTCACCATTGCTTTATTCTGGTCCCCATGTCCTTCGCCAGGGAATAGATTTCCCTTTTTAACTTTCTCTGCCGCAACAGGAGCGCTAAATACTTTATCAGCTTATATCTTTTTCTATTATTCAACATATCTTTTTAGCTGTTTATGCTCATTCAATAGATTATTTATTTGTATTTTATTTTTGAGCCACGCCGTATTTACTTCATTTAATTCTTTTTCATACTCCCCGCACTTATGGATATAGCGCATAAAGTAATTAAGATTTATTGAATAGAGCATCCAGAGTAGAATTAAGAATAAAATTAACTTAAAGATTTCAGCTGTAATGTTGTTTTTTTTGAAACAATACCCCCAAAGACCGCCGAAGAATGCCGAGAGAATAATTAAAAAAAACAACCCTCCCCTAATATCTTCCATTGGTTTTCCTCCCCGCCAGCCATAATATCCCTGGCACTATGCAGAATATAGCACCCCA